>Ga0138256_10003378_pt1 | contig 16976 bp, 8 predicted proteins | sample KNB2016incub_MG_FD_105486 | JGI IMG/M metagenome (GOLD analysis project Ga0138256, IMG submission 105486) | Active sludge microbial communities from wastewater in Klosterneuburg, Austria - KNB2014incub_MG | ecosystem: Engineered > WWTP > Activated sludge > Unclassified | place: Austria... | reverse complement strand
CCCAGCGCCGCGCCCGCCCAGGCGCACAGGAACAGCAGGGCGCGCCTCACGCCGGCCCGCCGCACCGGCGCGCGGTGCCGGCGCAGCAATTGCCGCGGGCCGCGATCAGGTTGTCAATATCCATGGGCGGGTTGCGGCCGGGGGCCGGGAAAAGGCGTTGCGGAAAACCAATTTATCACGAACCCCCGGGCCTATTTGCGCAAAACGTCACGGAGCCGGCGCGCCGGATCACCTACAATGCGGCCTCCCGATTTCCCGCTTCCGGTGATTTCCCATGTTGGCCGCCGCCCTTCGCCCCCCCAAGAACCGATTCTTCCGGAGCGGCGTGCTGGCCGCATGCCTGCTGCTTGCGCCGCTGCACGCGCTGGCGACGACCACCATCAACCACCAGTACAGCCCGGCGACGATCAATCCGGGCGACGTTTCCCGCTACACCATCACCATCGTCAACTCGGCCACCGTGCCGCTGCTCGGCGCCGACGTGACGGTGGTCTTTCCGGTCCAGGCGACCATCGCCACGCCGGCCAACGTCGCCAATGCCTGCGGCTTCGCCGGCGTCACCGCGACGCCGGGGGACAACAAGGTGGTACTCAGCGGCGGCACCATCCCGGCGCGGGTCGGCGTCACCGATGGCCAATGCACCTTCCAGGTCGATGTCACCGCGACGGCGCCGGGCAACTGGGTGGCAACGATTCCGGCCAATACCGTGCCGAATGCCGTCACCAGCGGCTACCACGCCTTCGAGAACGCGGTCGAGATCTTCAACACGACGCCGGCCAATGCCACCCTTTCGGTGAGCACCCTGAATCCGCCCACCGGCGCCAAGACCTTCTCGCCGTCCTCGATCCGCGCCGGCGATCCGACCACGCTGCAGATCGTCCTGACCAACCCGAACACCGGCGCCACCGTGCCCCTGTCGACCTTCACCGACAACCTGCCGCTGCTCGGCGGCCACCAGATGGTCGTCGCCAGTCCGGCCAGCCCCACGCTCAACTGCAGCGGAACCGGCGCGGTGGCCGGCGCGCTGACGGCGACGCCGGGCGCAACGAGCTTCACGCTCAGCGGCGGCACCCTCGGCTACAACGCCGGCGGCACCGCCGCCTGCACGCTCACGGTGCGGGTGGTCGTGCCGACGCTGACCGGCACCAGCCAGGTGTTCACCAACAGCCTCGGCGCCGGCGCCATCGGCAATACGCGCGGACTCAACAGCCCGGCCTTCAGCGGCAACCTGACGGTGCAGACGCCGATTGGCGTCGCGAAAACCTTCGGCACCAGTCCGATCGCCTCGGGCCAGCCGTCGCTGATGACGATCACCCTGTCGAACCTCAGCACCACCAATGCCCTGGCGATCACCAGCTTCACCGATGCCATGCCGGCGGCGATCACCGTGCTGACCACCGCCAGCGTGCCGGTCGCGGCGCCGGCCGATCCGCTGGTGAACTGCACCGGCGCGGGCGCCGCCAACGGCACCCTCACCGCCGTCGGCGGCAGCAGCAGCGTGTCGCTGGCCGCCGCCACGGCCGGCCCGTCGGGCGCCTGCACCCTGAGCGTGTACGTCACCTCGACGACGGACGGCACCCATACGAATTCCATTCCCGCCGACGCGGTCCTCAATCCGGCCGGCCATTCCAGTCCGGCCGCCAGTGCCAACCTGGTGGTGAACGCGCAGATCACGATTTCCAAGACGGCGACCGTGACCAGCGTCGCGCCGGGCCAATGGACGACCTTCTCGGTGACCGTCAACAACTGGTCCGGGGCGCCGGTGACCGGCGTCACGTTCGTCGACAACCTGCCCTTCAACGGCGCCAACCAGATGGTGCTCGACACCTCCGCCGCGCCGAGCGCGGGAGCCTGCGGCGGCACCTTCTACAGTGACCTCGCCGGCACCGTGCCCTCGGCCGACGGCGATGCCCTGGTGGTGTGGAAGGGTACGCTGCCGGCCGGCGTCGGCGCCGCGCCGGGGGTGTGCACCCTCACCTTCCGCGCCCGCCTGCCGGCGACGGCCACCAACGGAATGAACTTCAACAACCAGCTGCCGACCAACACCTCGGTGAGCGGCACCGGCAACGGCCCCGGCGGGCCCGGCACGCCGGTGGTCAACACCAACAGCGCGGCGCGCAACATCGTCGCCATCTACTCGGCCGACGTCGCCAAATCCTTCCTCGCCACGTCGATCGCCCAGGGCGGCACCTCGCGCCTGCGCGTGACGATCTACAACCGCACGCTGAGCCCGCTCACCGGCGTCGATCTCACCGATACACTGCCGGCCGGCCTCACCCTGGCGGCCAACCCGAATGCGTCCACCACGTGCAGCACGGGTACGGTGCAGGCCTTCCCGGGCGGCAGCCAGGTCGTGTTCACCGGCGGCACGGTCGCCGCCCGCCCGGCGGGGAGCCAGGAGAGCAGCTGCTACTTCCAGGCCTACGTCACCGGCACGGCGATCGGCGCGCATGTCAACCAGATCGCCGCCGGCGCCATGGCGACGACGCCGGGAATCACGAATGGCAGCACCGTCAGCGCCACCCTGACCATCACCACCGGCCTCACGGCAAGCAAGAGCTTCACGCCTGCCTCGGTGACACCCGGCGGCCGCTCGCGCGTCACCGTGATCGTCAGCAACACCTCCAACGGCCAGCTCAGCAACGTCTCGGTCGACGACAACACCTTCGGCGCCGGGCTCAGCGTCGCCAACCCGGCCAACGCCGCGACTTCCTGCGCGGGCGCGCCGGTCGTCGTCGCCAACCCCGGCGACGCGCGCGCGCAACTCCTCGGCGCGACGCTCGCCGCCGGGGCGAGCTGCAGTTTCTCCTTCGACGTGCAGACCGGCGGCGCCGGCCCCTGGACCAACAGCATTCCCATCGGCCGCGTCACAAGCGCGGAAGGACCGAGCAATACCGCGGCCGCCAACGCGACCCTCGCCGTTGCGGTGGCCTCGCTCAGCATCAACAAGTCGTTCAACCCGGTCATCGTCACCGGCGGCATGCCCTCGCGCCTGACCATCGATGTGGTCAACAGCTCCGGCGTCGCCATCCACAACGCCGGATTCACCGACACCTTTCCCGCAGGCATGCAGGTCTATCCGACGCCCAACGCGAGCACCAACTGCGCCGGCGGCACGGTCGGCGCCGTCGCCGGCCAGGGTCAGGTCACGCTGTCGGGCGCCACCCTGGCGCCCAGCGGCACCTGCCAGGTTTACGTCGACGTCACCTCGGTGGTGTTCCTCAACCTGAGCAACACCATTCCGGCGCAGGCGATCACCAGCGCTGAGGGTTATACCAACGCGGTCGGCACCACCGCCTCGCTGTCTACGCTGCAGGGCGTCGGCCTGGCCAAGGCCTTCGCACCGGCCTACATCGCGCCGGGGCAGACCTCCCGCCTGCGCCTGCGCCTGATCAGCACCTATGACCCGAATGCGCTCAACCCGGTGATCCTCAACAACCTGACCTTCACCGACAGCCTGCCGGCCGGTGTCATCTTCGCCACGCCGGACAACGCCAGCACGGACTGCCCCGGCGTACCCTCGGTGGTCAACGCCAACCACGGCACCAACATGCTGACGCTGACCGGCGCCGTCGTCTCGCCCGCGACCAACTGCGTCATCGAGGCCGACGTCACCGCCGGCGCGGCCGGCGCCTACAACAACATCATTCCGGCCAACACCATTGTCACCACCGAGGGCGTCTCCAATACCGCGCCGACCAATGCCTGGCTGTACGTCATCACGGCGCCGACGCTGTCCAAGGCTTTCTCTGCCGCCAGTGCCAACGTCGGTGCGCCGGTCACGCTGACGGTGACCGTCACCAACAACGCCGCCGTGGCCCTCAGCGGCATCGCCCTGACCGACACCCTGCCGGCGGGGCTGGCGATCGCCGGCACGCCGAACGCAACCACCAATTGCAGCAATGGCGTCGCCACCGCCGTCGCCGGCGACAACGATCTCGTCCTCACCGGCGCCAGCCTTGCCGCCGGCGCCTCGTGCACCTTCTCCGCCAGCGTCGTCGGCAACACCCCCGGGGCCTACACCAACACCCTTGCCGCCGGCGCCCTCGTCACCGCCCAGGGCGTGACCAATCCGAACAGCCCCTCGGCTCCGCTCGCCATCAACCACCCGGGGTCGGTCGCCAAGTCCTTCAGCCCGGCCAGCATCGCACCGGCGGGAACGTCGACGCTGACGCTCACGCTGGGCAACGCCAACGCCGGCAATATCACGCTGAGCGCGGCCCTGGTCGATGCCCTGCCCGGCAACGTCGTCGTCGCCGCGGCGCCCAATGTGGTCAAGACCTGTCCGGGCGCCGTGACGGCGGCGGCCGGCGCGACGAGCATCAGCTATGCCAGCGGCGCGCTGGTTCCGCCCGGCGGCTGCACGATCTCGGTTGACGTCACCTCCGCCCTCGCCGGCAACTACACCAACACCATCGCCGCCGGCCAGCTGCAGACCAACTTTGGCAACAACCCGCAGCCGGCCATCGCCACCCTCGGTGTCGGCGGGCCGGCGGCGCCGACGCTGGCGAAGGCCTTCGCGCCGGCGACCATCGACCTCAACGGCACCGCGACGCTGACCATCACGCTGGGAAATCCCAACGTCGCCGCGCTGACGCTGGCGGCCGATTTCGTCGATGCCTTGCCGGTGAACCTGGTGCTCGCCGCACCGCTCACGCTCGGCGGCACCTGTCCGGCCGCCGCAACCGGCATCGCCGGCGGCGGCACCCTCACGTATCCGAACGGCGCGCAGATCCCGCCCGGCGGCTGCACGACCACCGCGCTGGTCACCTCCGCCGTGGCCGGCGCCTACACCAACACGATTGCCGCCGGTGCGCTGCTCACCGATGGCGGCGGCAACCCGGTGCCGGCGACCGCCGGCCTGGTGGTGCAGGCGCCGACGCCACCGACCGTTCTGAAAGCCTTCTCCAACAACATCAATCCCGGCGGCATCAGCCGGCTGACCATCACGCTGGGCAACGCCAACGCCGCCGCGGTCACCCTCACGGCCTTGTTCACCGACACGCTTCCGGCGCAGGTCGCGATCGCCAATCCGCCGAATATCGGCGGCACCTGTCCCGGCGCCGTCACCGCTATTGCCGGCGGCGGCAGCGTCGCATACGCCAACGGCGCGAGCATCCCCGCGGGCGGCTGCACGATCCAGGCGGACGTTACGTCAAGCACCTCCGGGGGACCGTGGACCAACACCATCCCGGCCAACGCGCTGCAGACGACGGCCGGCAACAACGGCGCACCCGCCTCGGCCAACCTGTTCGTCAACCCGCCGGCGCCGCCAAGCGTGAGCAAATCCTTCTCGCCGGCGTCCATTCCGGTCGGCGGCGTGTCGACCCTGAGCCTCTCCTTCGCCAATGCCAACGCGGCGGCGATGACGCTTTCCGCCAATCTGGTGGACGCGCTGCCCGCCGGCGTGGTCGTCGCGCCGCTGCCGAACATCCAGGCCACCGCCGGTTGTGCCGCCGGCAGCGTGGTGGCGGTGGCCGGCGCCGGCACGGTGACCTACCTGGCCGGCGGTACGGTGCCGGCGTCGGGCGGCTGCACCATCGCCGTCAATGTCACCTCCGCCGTGCCCGCCGCGGCGCACACCAACACCATCGGCATCGGCGCGCTGCAGACCAATTTCGGCAGCAACGCCGTTGCGACTTCGGCACCGCTGCAGGTGGTGGCACTGCCGACGGTCGCCAAGGCGTTCGCGCCACTCAGTATCGTCTCCGGCGGCACCTCGGTGCTAACCCTGACGCTGGGTAACAGCAACACCACCGCCCTCACACTGACCAGCGCGCTCACCGATGCACTACCCGCCGGACTCGTCGTCGCCACACCCAACGGACTCGGCGGCAGTTGCCCGGGCGCTGTCACCGCCGTGGCGGGCGGCGGCAGCATCGCCTACGCCAGCGGTGCCATCATCCCCGCCGGCGGCTGCACCATCGTCGTGAACGTCAGCGCCGCTGTGCAGGGCACCTACCTCAACACGATCCCCGCCTGCGCGTTGGCAACCGCCGCCGGTTGCAATGCAGCGCCGGCCAGTGCAACACTGCAGGCGGTGGCGCTGCCGACCATCGGCAAATCCTTCGCCCCCGCCAGCGTCCTTGTCGGCACGCCGGCCACCCTCACGCTCACGCTCGGCAACGCCAACGCCGCGGCGATCACGCTGACAGCCGCGCTCACCGACACCCTGCCGGCCGGTCTGGTCGTCGCCACGCCCAACGGCCTCGGCGGAACCTGTCCCGGCGCCGCCACAGCAGTGGCCGGCGGCAGCACCGTCGCCTACGCCAATGGCGCGGCGATCCCGCCCGGCGGCTGCACGATCGTGGTGAACGTCACTGCGCCGGTCAGTGGCAGCTACGTCAACACGATTCCGCCCGCTGCGCTGCAAACCTCGGTCGGCAACAACGTGGCTCCGGCCAGCGCGACCCTGCAGGTGGTGGTGCTGCCAACGCTGGCGAAGTCCTTCGCACCGGCCACCATCATTGCCGGCGCGGCCTCCACGCTGACCCTTACGCTGGGCAACCCGAATGCGGCACCGGTGACGCTGACGGCGGCGCTGACCGACACTTTGCCGGCCGGCATGGTCGTGCGCCCGCCGCTGGTGCAGGGCGGCAGTTGCCCCGGTGCGGTGACCGCCGTCGCCGGAGGCAACACCGTTACCTACGCCAGCGGTGCGAGCATCCCCGCCGGCGGCTGCACCATCACCGTCCAGGTCACCGCCAATGCTTCGGGCAGCTACGTCAACACGATCCCCGCCGGCGCGCTGGCGATTGCCGGCGGCAGCAACCTCGCGCCTGCATCGGCGACGCTGAGCGTACCGGCCACGCCGATGGTGGCGAAGAGCTTCGATCCGCTCGATCCGCGGCCCTATACGCTGACCACGCTGACCATTACCCTGGCCAACCCGAACGCCGGCGCGGCCACGCTCACCGCCGAACTGGTCGACACCCTGCCGGCCGGACTCACCGTGGAAACCACCCTCCCGGCCAGCGGCACCTGCGACCTCGCCGGCGTGGTCCTCGCTGCCGGTTCCGTCACTTATCAGACCGGCCGCACCATCCCGCCGGGCAATTGCACGATCGTCGTATCAGTGCGGGTGGCCGGGCCGGGCAACTACGTCAATACCATCCCCGCGGGTGCGCTCGCCACCACGCTCGGCAACAACCCGGCCGCCGCCTCGGCCGCGGTGAATGTCGACGTGCCGTCGATCCCGACGCTGAGCGAGCTCGGCCTGGTCCTGCTGGCGCTGCTGCTGGTCGCGGCGGGCCATGCGCCGGCGCGCCGCGTGCGGCAGCGGCACTGAACGCCGCGCGGGCCACCGCTTGCGGGCGGTGGCCCGCGGCTGCAGTTCCGCCGCAATCGGAGGATAATCGCGGCGTCATGGTCCGCTTCCTTGCACTGTTCCTGTTCCTGCTCTTCGGCCTGCTCGGCCTGGAGCTCACGCGCCCGTTGCAGGCCGGCCTGGTGCTGCCGTGGACCGGCCTGCTGGCGCAGTTCTGCGCCGCGCTGGTGCAGGCCTTCGATCCGGACGTGCTCGCCTACGGCAACATCCTGCAGAGCAGCGGCAACGGCTTTGCCGTGGCCATCCAGCCGGGCTGCAACGGCGTCGAGGCCTGCATCGTGCTGGTCGCCGGCATGCTCGCCTTTCCGGCGCCGTGGCGCCTGCGCCTGATCGGGCTGGCCGTCGGCATCCTCGCAGTTCAGGCGGTGAATGTCCTGCGCGTCATCAGCCTGTTCTACCTCGGCCAGTGGGATTTCGAGTGGTTCCAGTTCGCGCACCTCTACCTGTGGCAGGCGCTGATCATGTTCGACGTGCTGGTCGTCTGGCTGCTGTGGATCCGCGCCGTCGGCCGCGGCAGCGCGGCGCTGCCCGCCGCCACAGCGTGAGCGGCTTCGTCCTGCGCACGGGCGTCTGGTTCCTTGCCCTGCTCGCCCTCTGGTTCTGGCTCGCGCCCTGGCTGGCCGTGCCAGTCGGCGCCCTCGCCGGCGCGGTCGTGGGCGCCCTGTTTCCCGGCTGGGTCGAAACCATCGAGCGCAGTGGCACCACATTGGTCATGGTCACCAGCCTGCCGGTGGTGGCCGAGGGCGGCCGCGTCGGTGCGCTCGCCGTGGAAACCAGCTACCTGCGCTTTGCCTACGGCCTGCCGCTGTTCCCCGCCCTGATCCTCGGCGCGCGCGCGAGTCGGCCGCTGCCGAAGGTCCTCGCCGGCGGCGTCCTGCTGATGCCCTTCCAGGCCTGGGGGGTGTGCTTCGAGTGGCTGCAGCAGGCGCTCTTCCTCGGCGGCGCGCTCGCCGTGCAACGCATCGGCTTCGCCGCCTGGCAGGTGGAGCTGGTGGCGCTCGGTTACCAGTTCGGCAGCCTGGCGCTGCCGACGCTGATGCCGGTGCTGCTGTGGCTGCTTTTCGATCGCCGTTTCGCCGCCTCGCTGTTCATGGCCGGCTGGCTCGCCGGTGCGGCAAAACGCCAATCCTGAGCGGCCCGGGTAGAATCGGCCGGCCGCCCACCCGGTTCTTCCGCCATGCACCCCGACTACCTCGAAAAAATCCTCAGCGCCCAGGTCTACGACGTGGCGATCGAATCGCCGCTGGAACGCGCGCCGGGTCTTTCGGCGCGGCTGCGCAATACCCTGCTGCTCAAGCGCGAAGACTTGCAGCCGGTGTTCTCCTTCAAGCTGCGCGGCGCCTACAACAAGATCGCCCGGCTGCCGCCGGAAAGGCTGCGGCGCGGCGTCATCTGCGCCTCCGCCGGCAACCATGCGCAGGGGGTGGCGCTGGCGGCGGCGAAGCTCGGTTGCCGCGCCGTGGTGGTCATGCCGGTGACGACGCCGCAGATCAAGATCGCCGCGGTGCAGGCCCGCGGTGGCGAGGTGGTGCTGGCGGGCGAGTCCTTCGACGAGGCCTGCACCCACGCGCTGGGTCTGGCGAAGGCAGAGAAGCTGAGCTTCGTCCATCCCTTCGACGACCCGGACGTGATTGCCGGACAGGGCACCGTCGGCATGGAAATCCTGCGCCAGCACCCGAAGCCGATCCATGCCGTGTTCTGCTGCGTCGGCGGCGGCGGACTGATCGGCGGGGTCGCCGCCTACGTCAAGCGCCTGCGGCCGGAAACGCGGATCATCGGCGTCGAGGCGGCCGACGCCGATGCCATGGCGCGTTCGCTGGCGGCGGGGCGGCGCGTGCGCCTGGCACAGGTCGGGCTGTTCGCCGACGGCGCGGCGGTGAAGTGTGTCGGCGAAGAGACCTTCCGCCTTGCCCACGCCTACGTCGACGAGATGGTGCTGGTGGATACCGATGCGATCTGCGCGGCGATCAAGGACGTCTTCGAGGACACCCGTGCCATCCTCGAACCGGCCGGCGCACTGGCCATCGCCGGCGCCAAGGCCTATGTCGCGCGCCACCGGCTGCGCAACCACACCCTGGTGGCCGTGGCCTCGGGCGCCAACATCAACTTCGACCGCCTGCGCTTCGTCGCCGAGCGGGCGGAAATCGGCGAGCAGCGCGAGGCGGTGCTGGCGGTGACGCTGCCCGAACGGCCGGGCGCCTACAAGAAATTCGTTTCGCTCATCGGCGAGCGTTCGATCACCGAATTCAATTATCGCTACAACGACCCGGCCGAGGCGCATGTCTTCGTCGGCGTGCAGGTGGCAAACCGCGTCGAGTCGCTGCGGCTGGTGGCGCAATTGCGCCGGCACGGCTACGCGACGCTGGACCTGACCGACGACGAGATGGCCAAGCTGCACGTGCGCCACCTGGTCGGCGGGCACGCGCCGCAGATCGACAACGAGATCGTCTATCGCTTTGAGTTCCCGGAGCGGCCCGGCGCGCTGATGAACTTCCTCAACCGCATGAGCGCCGGCTGGAACATCACGCTGTTCCACTACCGCAACCACGGCGCCGACTACGGCCGCGTGCTCGTCGGCATGCAGGTGCCACCACGCGAGAAGGCGCAATTCCGCGCCTTCCTCAGGGATCTGGGCTACGCCAACCGGGACGAGACGAAGAACCCGGCCTACCGGATGTTCCTGGGTTGACGCGCGCCGGTCTCGGTCACCAGCCAGTCCATCGGCAGGTCGTACGGTTGCGGGCGGATCGTGTCGGCGCGCAGGCACTCGAAGCCGATGCCGACGGCAAGCGGGCGCGGGTCCAGTGCGGCGAGGCTGCGGTCGAAGAAGCCGCCGCCGTAGCCGAGGCGGAAGCCGCCACCGTCGAATGCGACGACGGGCATGAGGATCACGTCGGGGGCAAGCGTCGCGCCGGCGGCGGGGATGGGGATGCCAAAGCGGTCTTCGCGCATTTCGCTGCGCGGTGTCCATTGACGGAAGGCGAGCGGCGCGTCCGCGCCCACGACCACGGGCAAGGCGCCGCGAAGCCCGCGCGCGAGCGCGCGGGCGACCAGGGGGCGGGCATCGAATTCGCCTCGAACGGGCCAGCAGAAGCCGAGTGTTCCGATCCGCCATCCGCCGAGGAGCGTTTCCACGTGTGCCTCAATGTCCCGCGACAGCCGCGCGTGCTCGGCCGGCACGATGGCTTCGCGCGCGGCGAGGAAGCGCGCACGCAAGTCGTCGCGAAAGCGGCGCAGGTCGTCATCATCGTGCACGGTCGCGGCGTTCACCCTGTGCTATTCTGAAATCCAAGTGTGGTTCGACTATAAACGATGAAACGCCTGCCGTGCGCGCTGGTTGCGCTGCTCTGGGCTTCGGCGGCGGTTGCCGCGGGTGTGACGGGCGACGACAGGCTGCTCGCGGCCCGCGACGCGTATCGCGCCGGCGATGTGGCACGGCTCGCGCGTCAGGCCGCGGCGGTGCGCGGCCATCCGCTGGAACCCTACGTCGAGTACTGGCAGATCAGCCTGCGCCTCAACGACGCGGACGCGCCCCTCGTGCGCGATTTCCTCTCGCGGCACGCCGGCACCTATCTGGCGGACAAGCTGCTCGGCGAGTGGCTGAAGGTCCTCGGCAAACGGCAGCAGTGGGAGCTGTTCGATGCCGACTACCCGCGCCTGGTCCAGCCCGACACGGAACTCGTCTGCCACAGCCTGCAGAGCCGCCTGCGCCTGGGCGACTCCGGCGCGCTGGATGAAGCGCGCCCCCTGTGGTCCGCCGCCCTGGAACTGCCCGAGTCGTGCATGCCGTTGATGGAGCGGCTGGTCGCGGCCGGGCGCATCGGCCCCGACGACCTGTGGGAGCGCGTGCGCCGCCTGCTCGAGGCGAAGAAGCTGGGCGCCGCGCGGACGGCGGCAGCCTGGCTGCCGGCCGGCCAGATTCCGGACGCCAGAACCCTGGAAACGATTGCGGACAAGCCGCTGCGCCACCTGGTGACGCTGCCGGGGAATTTCGCGGCGACCCGGCGCGGCCGCGAGATGGCGCTTTTCGCCGTGCAGCGCGTCGCCCGCAACGACCCGCACCAGGCGGCGGAGCAATGGGAGAAGATCGCCGAGCGCTTTTCCGCCGCCGAGCGCGGCTACGCCTGGGGTCAGATCGCCTGGCAGGCGGCGCTGCGCCATCTGCCCGAGGCGACCGGCTGGTACCGGCGGGCCGGGGCAGTCCCGCTGTCCGAGGAGCAGTTGGCCTGGAAGGCGCGTGCCGCCCTGCGCGCCCTGAACTGGCAAATGGTGCACGACGCCGTCGAGCAGATGCCGGCGCCGCTGGCGGCGAAACCGGACTGGATCTACTGGCTGGGCCGCGCCCATGCGGCGCTGGGCCGCCAGGACGAGGCCCACGCGCTGTTCCGGCGCATCGCCGGCCAGCCGAACTTCTACGGCAACCTCGCCGACGACGAACTGGGCCAGCCGATCAGCCTGCCGCCGCGGGCGACCCGGGCGACCGCCGAGGAACTCGGCTTCGCCGCCGCGGACGCCGGCCTTGGCCGCGCGCTCGCGCTGTTCCGCCTCGACATGCGCGTCGAGGCGGTGCGCGAATGGAACTTCAGCCTGCGCGGCGCCGACGACCGGCGCCTCCTCGCCGCGGCCGAGCTGGCGCAGCGCAACGAGGTCTTCGACCGCGCCATCTACGCCGCCGATCGGACGCTGGCCCAGCACGACTATTCGCTGCGCTACCTGGCGCCCTTCCGCGAACACGTGGAACCGAAGGCGCGCGCGCTGCAGCTCGATCATGCCTGGGTGTACGGCCTAATGCGCCAGGAGAGCCGCTTCATCAGCAATGCCAAATCGGTGGTTGGCGCCAAGGGCCTCATGCAGTTGATGCCGAAGACCGCGCAATGGGTGGCGCGGAAGATCGGACTGAAGGACTACCATCCGGGCCGGGTGCAGGAAACCGATGTCAATGTCACCCTCGGCACCAGCTACCTCAAGCTGGTGCTGGACGACCTCGATAGCCACCCGGTCCTCGCGTCGGCCGCCTACAACGCGGGTCCGGGGCGGGCGCGCAGGTGGCGCGACACCCGCCCGATCGAGGGAGCGATCTACGCCGAGACGATCCCGTTCAACGAGACGCGCGACTACGTCAAGAAAGTGATGAGCAATGCGGTGTATTACTCGGCCCTGTTCGACGGCGAGCCGCAATCGCTGAAGCCGCGCCTCGGCACCGTTGGCGCGCGCGGCCGCGACGCGCCGAAAGCCGACGACCTACCGTGACTGCTTGATCGCGAGCACGGCCTGGTTGCGCAGGGCGCGCAGCATCGACAGGAGGTTTTCCGGCATCACCAGCTCGCCGGCGCGCGGCTTGTCGGCGTAGATCAGGCCCACCGCGGCGTTCTTGATCACCAGCGGAAACAGCATGAAGGTCTCGGCCGACATGCAACGCCGATACCAGACCGGGATGTGGCCGCTGATCTTCGCGTCGTGCACGTCGGAGATGAGAATGTCGGCGCCGCGCGCCAGGGCCACCTCGAAGATGTCGCGGCGGCCGCCGAGGGGAAAGCGGAAGTCGCGCAGGATGGTGTCGATGTCCGGACCGAAACCGAACCGGGCGGCCATGCCGTTGCCGCGCGCGTCCTTGATGCACAGCAGGACGTGCTCGAAGCCGATGCCGCGGTACATGGTCTCGACGATGATGCGCAGGATGTCGGCCAGCGCGTAGTCCTCGATCAGCGTGCGCGTGATGTCCTGGATGCCGGCGTTGAGGATCGCCTGTGCGTCTTCCACGCTCGGGCCGGTACCGCCGTCGGCATGCGCGCCGAATGCGATGTCGTCGGGCGCCAGGGCGACGGTGCGGGTCAGGTCGCCCGGAATGGCGTCGGCAGCCGCGTCCGCCGCCACGACCGGTCCGCCGCACACACCGATCTGCCGTCCGAGGGCGCTTTGCGCCAGGTTGATGCGAATGGCGGCGGCGTAGGCGGCGACCTCGTCGACCGCGCGGTCAATCGCATGGCCGAGTTGCTCGGCATTGAAGGGAATGCTGTCGCCGAAGCGCTGGCTGACACGGGCCAGTTCGTCCCGGCGCCGCTCCGGCGGCACCTGCTCGAACAGCGTGCGCAACTCGTCGGCCAGGCCCGCCAGCACGCGCAGCTTCTCCGCGGCACCGGCAGTGCGGCGCAGCGGCCCGTCCGGCAGCCGGCGCATGCTGCCGATCATGACGTCGGGAAAGCCCCAGTTGCGCGCCACGCCGACGCCCAGTTCCTCGTAGGAAAGGCCGAGCACCCGGGCCGAGGCCGTCGCTTCGTCGCTGCCGGGCTGGGCGAGGCGCTTGGCGATTTCCGCGGTTTCGTCGGGGAAGTAGTAGCAGGCGAGCATGCGCCCGAGGTTGTGGAACATGGCGCAAACAAAGGCCTCCTCGAAGTCCTTGACCCCACCGCGCCGTGCCATGTCGCGCGCCAGGATGCCGCCCATGATCGCGCGCACGAATTCCTCGCGCAATTGCGCCGCCTGGCCTTTGTTCTGCAGATGCTCCATCAGCACCAGCGAGGTGGCGATCGAACGCACCGTACCGAAGCCGAGAATCATCACGGCGCGCGAGATGGTGCTGATGCCGCCACCGCCCGCCTGGCTGTAGTAGGCGGAGTTGACCAGGCGCATCAGCTTGTTTGTGAGGGCGACATCCTTGAGGATGGTATTGGAGAGCGAGGACACGCTTTCCTGGTCGGAGGTGGCCAGCCGGTTGATGGTCGAGATCGCTTCCGACAGCGCCGGGAAGTCGCTTTTGTGGCGCATGCGCCGCAGGAGGAACGCCAGCGTCTCCTGCTTGCCGCCGGCGCCGGGAACAGCCGCTTCCTCTGCCGGCGGTGCCAGCCATGCCTGCAGCGCGGCACACAGCGCAGGCATGTCCGCATGGCGCGCCGCCGGATCCATCGCAATCGCGCGAAGGAGGATGTCGCCGAGGCGCTCATCGATGAGGCCGGCGGCTTCCGGCGGCAGCACGACCGGCGTGGAGGCCATCCGCTGCAGGATCGCCAGCACGCTCTTGCCGCTGATCACCGGCTTGCCGGTGATCGTTTCACAGAGGACCAGCGCGGCGGAGAAGATATCCGACTGGGCGCTGGCGGTGCCGTTGTCGATGCATTCCGGTGCGAGGTAGGCGGGCGTGCCGAAGATGCCTTCCCCGCGCGGCAGCGGCTGGGCGATGCGCAAGGCGATGCCGAAATCCATGACCCGCGGAACGCCGTCGGTTCCGAGCAGGATGTTGGAGGGTTTGAGGTCGCGGTGGATGACGCCATGCCGATGGGCATGGCCGACCGCATCGAGGACCGGCAGCAGGAGCTCGACCGCCTGGGCCGGCGCCATGCCGCCACGCGTGCGCAGCCTTTCCGCCAGGGTCTCGCCGGCGACATATTCGAAGACCAGGTAGGGATCGCCTTCCTGCGTGCCGGCATCGAAAATGGGGACGATGTTCGGGTGGCGCAGGTTGCTGACGGCGCGGGCTTCGTCGATCAATGCCTGCTTGGCGCTGCCGCCGCCGTCCAGGCGCAGCGACTTGATCGCCACCTCGCGCTGCAGATGGGCGTCGTAGGCCAGATAGACGATGCTCTGCGCGCCGGTGCCGAGTACGCGGCGGACCTCGAACTTGCCGATGCTGCACGGCAGCGTGGCGGGAGTGCGCATGGTGCGGGAGCGGACGAAATGGGCCGAAGGCGGGATGTGTTCGATATAACGCCGTGCCGGGGCCGGACTTGAGATTAAAATCGGGGCACGGTCGATTTTCCGGACTATCCATGAAGAACCTCCTCCTCGTCGGCGGCACCGGTTTCCTCGGCAGTTGCGTGGCCGCCGAGCTGTCCGCCCGCGGCCATCGCCTGACCCTGCCGACACGGCGGCGCGAGCGCGCCCGCCGCTTGTGCGTCCTGCCGACCGCCACCGTCGTCGAGGCCGACGTGTACGATCCGGCCACGCTTGCCGGACTGGTTGCCGGCCAGGATGCGGTGATCAATCTGGTCGGCGTGCTGCACAGCCGCTACGGGTCACCCTATGGCGCGGACCATGCACGGGCCCATGTCGCGCTGCCCACCCGGCTGGCCGCGGCCTGCGTCGCCGCCGGCGTGCGCCGCCTGCTGCATGTATCGGCCCTGAACGCCGAGAGCGGCGGACCGAGCCAGTACCTGAGGTCAAAAGGCGACGGCGAAGCCGCCCTGCACGCCGCCGGCGATGCGCTCGACCTGACCGTCTTCCGTCCGTCGGTGATCTTCGGCCCCGGCGACTCCTTTCTCAACCTGTTCGCCCGACTGCAGCGCCTGGCGCCGTTGCTGCCGCTGGGACGGCCGCACGCCCGCTTCCAGCCGGTGTTCGTCGGCGATGTGGCCGCGACGATCATCGACAGCCTTGAACGGCGCGAATCGTTCGGCCGCACCTACTGCCTCTGTGGCCCGCGCGTCTATACCCTGGCGGAACTGGTGCGCTACGCGGGAGAGCAGAGCGGCCGGCCGCGGCCGATCCTGGCGCTGCCGGAGGCGCTGGCGCGCATCCAGGCCGGGCTGCTCGAGTTGCTGCCGCATCCGCCGATGTCCGTGGACAACCTCGACTCGATGGATGTCGACAGCGTCTGTCCGGAGGGCGCGATCCTGCCTTTCGGGCGCGTGCCGTGCAGCATCGAGTCGGTGGCGCCGGCCTATCTCGCGGAAGCGGGACCGCGCCGGCTTTCCGGCTTCTGCCGCGTGAAGGCGCGGCGCTAGGGCGCCGGCAGGCCCGATGAAGACCTACGTTGTCGGCGGAGCCGTGCGCGACCGCCTGCTTGGCCTGCCGGTGCAGGACCGCGACCACGTTGTCGTCGGCGCCACACCGGAGGCGATGCTGGCACTCGGCTTCCGTCCCGTGGGCCGCGATTTCCCGGTCTTCCTGCATCCGCACACGCACGAGGAGTACGCCCTTGCGCGCACCGAGCGCAAGACGGCACCGGGCTATGCCGGCTTCAGCTTCCATGCCGCGCCCGAGGTGACGCTGGAGGAGGATCTCGCGCGACGCGACCTCACCGTCAACGCCATCGCCTGTACCGAAGACGGCACCCTGGTTGACCCCTTCGGTGGCCAGGCCGATCTGGCGCGCCGCGTCTTGCGCCATGTCGGCCCGGCCTTCGTCGAGGATCCCGTGCGCGTGCTGCGGGTGGCACGCTTCGCCGCGCGTTTCGCCGATTTCACCGTCGCGGACGAAACCCTGGCGCTGATGCGGGCCATGGTCGCGTCCGGCGAGACGCACCACCTGGTGCCGGAGCGCGTCTGGCAGGAACTGTCGCGTGGCCTCGCCGAAGCGCGTCCGGCACGCATGTTCGAGACGCTGCGCGCCTGCGGCGCGCTGGCGGTCATCCTTCCCGAGGTCGACGTCCTTTTCGGCGTGCCGCAGCCGCCGCAGCACCATCCGGAAGTCGATACGGGTGCGCATGTGCTGCGCGTGGTCGACGTCGCCGCCGCCCGCGGCGAGCCGCTGGCCGTGCGCTTCGCCGCCCTGCTGCACGACCTCGGCAAGGGCGCGACGCCGCCCGCCGAATGGCCGCGCCACCATGGCCATGAGGCGCGCGGCGTGGAACGCGTCGAAGCAGTGTGCGGGCGGCTGCGCGCCCCGGCCGAGTGCCGTGACCTCGCCGTGCTGGCCGCGCGCGAGCATGGCCTGG
>Ga0138256_10003375_pt1 | contig 16983 bp, 17 predicted proteins | sample KNB2016incub_MG_FD_105486 | JGI IMG/M metagenome (GOLD analysis project Ga0138256, IMG submission 105486) | Active sludge microbial communities from wastewater in Klosterneuburg, Austria - KNB2014incub_MG | ecosystem: Engineered > WWTP > Activated sludge > Unclassified | place: Austria... | reverse complement strand
TTGACAGCATAGCTCTTTGTAAGTGTAAGCATGTACTGCGTTGCGTAATTAGCAGTTTAATCAGAATACGAAAATTTTATATGGCAATACACAGTATGCCATGGCTGCTTAATCGATAGATTAGCACCCATTAGGGCCGTTGAACAGGTTGTCCTGTTACCATGTTCCTCCGCCGACTCAAAAACAAAACGGGATGCTGCTGTGGAATGATGTGACCATTGCTTAAGACCATTCATCTAAGGATCCGGTTGGTTTGTTTTGCTCCTGCCGGTTCTCTAAAACCAATGCACTAATAAACATGTAGAAAGCTTACGGCGAATATGTTTGGACCAGGGTTCGATTCCCTGCAGCTCCACTGCTTACAGGACAACATTTATTTCGGGTGTTGTCCTTTTTAATTTAAGCATTCATGAATTCCGATACTCAATATTTTGTACAAAATGGTTCTGTCGTAAGGGAGATCTGGGGTAAATCAGATACTATATTATTTATTTTTGCCGGCGCATCGGCGGAGTTTGCGTTAAACAAAGCAGTTGACTGGTTATACTTTACCGGAAAATTGCCGGCTGATCCAATCGGAAGACTATTTTCCACAGTTACTTATGCCCGGCAAATTGTTTTTTCTGAAATGGATGTTGCGAATGCTGCCATTGATAAAATAACAGCCATTCATTCCGCAGTGGAAAAAAACAGGAATGCAAAAATTCCCGATTGGGCATACCGGGATGTTTTGTTTATGCTCATTCATTATTCTGTGGCTTCCTTTGAATTGCTCGAAAGAAAATTATCAGCCGCTGAAAAAGAAGATTTATATGAAGTATTCCTGCGGATGGGAGAGCGGATGAATTTGAAAGACCTTCCAACAGATTATAACGACTGGCTTATTAAACAGCATGAACATTTACAAGCCGATCTCGTAAAAAGTGATTTGTCTGTTGATCTTTTTAAACAGTACAGGAAACACCTTGGCAGTTTCCGCTACTGGCTTTTAATTGAGTCGCAAAAACTGGTTGTTCCCGCCAGGGTAAAGGAATTGCTGGGTTTAAAAAAAAGTTTATGGTTGAAAATAATTTTATTCTTTTATAAACTGAGCCGTGCCATTAAATTGGATGGATTAGTAAAATCCATAGTACTGCCAGCCAAATACAAAGCCGAAATAAAAGCACTTGACAGAAACATATAAAGCAAATCCTGTTAATCAGTTATATTTGAAAATACAGAACAGCTAAAATAAAATTATGAGCAATACCATCAACGAATTATCTCCATCAGAACTCTGGCAGAATTTTGCTGCACTTAATGCTGTGCCAAGGGCATCAAAAAATGAAGAACAGGTCATCCAGTTCATCATCGACTTTGGAAAAAAACTAAACCTGCAAACGATTAAAGATGATGTAGGTAATGTGATTATCAAAAAACCGGCTACACCCGGCATGGAGAAAAAGCAAACCGTTTGCCTGCAAAGTCACCTCGATATGGTGCATCAAAAAAATGCAGATACTAATTTTGATTTTGCAACACAGGGTATAAATATGTTTGTGGAAGATGATTGGGTAAAGGCAAAGGGAACAACTTTAGGTGCTGATAACGGACTTGGTGTGGCTTCTATAATGACTATACTGGCTTCTTATTCTATTCCTCATCCTGCGATTGAAGCTTTGTTTACCATTGATGAAGAAACTGGTATGACAGGAGCTTTAGGGCTGAAGGGCGGATTGCTTGCTGCCGACATCTTATTGAACCTGGATACAGAGGACGATGATGAGTTAACCATTGGTTGTGCAGGTGGCATTGATGTAAGTGCTGCCGGAAAATATAAACTGGAAAAAACTGCATCCGGTTCTGCCTCATTCCGGCTTACAGTTAATGGATTAACGGGCGGACATTCGGGCATGGATATTTACAAAGGCAGGGGCAATGCAAATAAATTAATTAACCGCATTTTATTAAATGGCAAAGATCAATTTGATTTAAGAATCAGCTCCATTGATGGAGGCGGATTAAGAAATGCAATCCCAAGAGAGTCATTTGCACTAATAACAATATCTGCTGATGAGGCCGATGACTTTATAACTTTTGTAAAACGAGAGGAACAGATTTTAAAAAGTGAATATCAAAGTACTGATCCAAAATTAAAAATCAGCGTAGAAAAAACTGTAACACCTGAATTTGTAATGGATGCGCCTTATCAATATGCTTTATTGCGAACAATAGCGGCCTGCCCAAACGGTATTTTCAGGATGAGCCCGGAAATATCAGGTTTAGTGCAAACATCAAATAACCTGGCTCGTGTGCTTGTTAAAGATGGCGGGTTTTCTATACTTTGTTTAACACGCAGTTCGGTTGACAGTGAGAAAATGGACCTGGCAAAAACTATTTGTTATAATTTTGAAATGGCTGGTGCAAAGCCATCCTATGGAGGTTCTTATCCAGGCTGGGCGCCAAAGCCAGATGCGCCAATTGTAAAACTGATGAGTGACTTGTATAAAGAAACATTTAAAACCGGTGCAAAAGTAAATGCCGTACATGCCGGATTGGAATGCGGCATACTGGGAACCAATTATCCTGCCATGCAAATGATTTCCTTTGGCCCTAATATTCGTGGAGCCCATTCACCCGATGAAAAAGTGCAGATCAGTTCGGTGCAAAAATACTGGCCGTTTTTATTGGAAACTTTAAAGCGGATACCGGAGAAGATCTAATGCAGGGAACAATTTTTTTTGACTGATTGGCAGTATTAATGCTGTCAGCTTTTTTTATTGTTTATGTAAACATCTCCGCTGTTGATATCATCAGCAAGCTGCTGAATGGTTTTGGTTTCAAACAAAGCGATCAGCTGCTGCTTGATCGTTTTATATTTATCATGCATCGGGCAAGGCTTCGCTTCGGAGCATTTATTTAGTCCCAACACACATTTGTCCAGTATTTCACTTTCTCCCATCGCAAGTAACACCGCTCTTACCGGTAATTTTTTTGCCTTTTCTGCAATGAAAAATCCACCATTTGGCCCTCTTACCGAACTTATGACCTTATTATCTTTTGTAAGCGATTGTAAAATTTTTGCGGTGAATGATTTTGGCGAGTCAATGGCTTTTGCAATAGCATCTATACCCAGCTTGTTTTCTTCCGAACTTTTTTGGGCAATGTAGATGGTGGCCCTTAATGCATATTCTGTTGCTTTTGAAAACATAGTTTTTATTATGGTGGAAAGCTACTGAATTTTAAATTGCCTTTATACTTTATTAGTATCATCAGCTACCCATTCTGCATACGAATCTCTTGTTTCAAATAATTTCAAGTGAACCAGTTTGATATTTTCAGGCAGTTGTTTTTTTAGTGTGTTTCTGATGAATATAAGCAGGTTTTCCGCAGTTGGTTCTGCTTCAAAAACAAAGCGGTTGTCTGTGGCCATCAGTTTTTTGTTCATTTCTGTATATCGTTCGGATAAGACAAGCTGATGATCAAACTTTTTGATGATTGCTTCGGAAACAAGTTTTTTTATTTCCTTAAAGTCAATCAGAAAACCAGGTACAGGAATATAGTCTGTGCCTTCAATAGCAGGACATACGGTGACATGCAGCTCATACGAATGCCCGTGTATATTTTTACAGGCACCCGAATACCCATGTATGGCATGGGCCATTTCGAAATGAAATATTTTTGTCAGCGATATCATTTTCTTAATTATAAAGCGATATTAATCCATAGCGAAAACGCCTGAAACATTGTCTTCGATAGCTTCTTTTTTTAGAAATAGTTTTTTAAACTGGCAAATGACCTGGTTTCTTATCAATGGAAATAAAATAAAATAGAATCCGGTTATCAATGAAATTCCCGAAACAAAGAACAGGATGAAATAGGGCCTTAACTTTAACATCATGGTACCAAACGGAATCTTTACATCATTCATTTGCCATTTTGCTTTTAGTACGCCGGCAATAATTAAACTGATCCAAAAAATTAATAGTGAAAGATTTGCTGTGTAGTATCCACGGTTCACCCATTTGATACTTTTGGCGAGGGGTACGCAACTGTCTTTTAAAATATCAAAAGCGATGGCCAGTAAAAGAAAGCTGTTGATACCGATTGTTGCACCCATCGTATGCGCCACAGTTATATGTGTGCCGTGGGTATAAACATTAATGGCTGGTATCGACATGGCTATCGCAAGAATCAACGTAAGAAAGATCCAGATATCGGCGGCCATCAAAAACCTGTAGGATGTATGATGATAATGTTTACGGGCTGTACTCACAGATGATTTCCATTGCCAGATAATCCTTCCCAAAATAAACAACTCTGTCATACTTACCGCATAGCTGATGTGTTTTACAAAAGGGTAGGTGGGGAGTGTGTAAATATGATGGCCCCAGTTAAACATCAGGTTAAACAAGCCTGTAAAATAAAGTACAAAGGCAATGGGCGCATGGCTGTATTTTTTACTGCCGCTAATTTTTTCCATCAGAAAAATACTGCTTCCGTAGATCAACATATTCCAGGAACCAACCATGGAGCCATAGGATTTCCATTGTACGGTCATGTCGTTCACCACATTGTTCCTGAAATAGGGAAGCATCCATAAATAGGATTCCATAAACGTGAAAAGGAAGAAGAACAAACCCGTTAACCACATCCATACATAAAGCGGAAGCTTCTTAAAGCTGCCCAGCGATTTTATAAAATTGATGATAAACAGTATCCAGCCAATGGCGATGGGTAAAGCAAATGCCGGATGAAACTCCCAGTATTCCCTGCCGCCAAATATGCCCAGACAATAGGAGACAAGGATGGCAAGAACGGAAACGGTGAAAATACCAAACTGAACTTTTAGTAACAGCGCAGAAAATATTTTTTTGCCGCTGTATTGTTGCAGGTAGGTGATTACAGAGCCAATACCTGCAAAGATTATCCAGAACACAACCGATGAAACATGCAGCGGCCTTATTTTTTCGAACGACAGGTATTGTTTTATAAAATCGGGTACCAGGTACTGCAAAGCGCCGGTTAGACCAAATAACATACCTGTGGCCAGCAGTAACAGCCCTGCAAGAATAAATAATTTGGCAGTACTGAGTTTATTATTGTTCAATGGTTCCATCATAGTTTAAGGTAAATGTTTTTGGGTCTGCTTTACCTGAGGCATCAATATCTTTTAAGAATGAAAGAAGAGAATGAGTCTCTTCATCACTCAAATAAAATTTCGGCATGGCTCCCGTTCCTGTTTTTAAAAAGGCTTTAATGTATTCCTGTCCTCTTAAGGAATGAACATTTGTCAGATCAGGCCCCAGGTATCCGCCCAGTCCGTAAACCTGATGACAGGCATTGCAATTATATTTTTGCCAAACTAGTTTTCCTGCATCTTCATTTTTTTTTGCTGAATTGTATTTTACCGGTAAGTCGGAATACAGAAAAGCCGTGTAACTTAAGAAAGCCACTAAAAGAAAGATCAATACAAATAATTTTTGCCTGTTGGCAGCCATAAAAAATAAATTACTTTAAATAAGGACAAAGTTATCTTTTAATATTATCTTTGCCCAATAAATTTGCATGATGCAACACCGTATAAAGAAAATTATTATAACGAATCCCGATGAACCGGGGTTTGTATTGAAAAAAGAATATTATAGTTTTTCGTTGCTCAACCGGCTGCAGCGCCTGCATTTGTTTTTTCAAACGCATACAGGCTGGCGCCTGCAGTTTTTATACGAAACCATGTTTAAAAAAAAGCGTAAAAAGAACTTTGCTAGTGAGAGCCCGCTTATCCATGAAAAACCACTGTTGTATTCCTGTTCCGGGTGTTCAAGCGCAGCCCAAATGGCTAATTACCTGGCGTTACAGCTCGATAGAAAATCTGTCGCTGAAATGTCCTGTATTGCCGGTGTAGGAGGGAATGTGAAAAAACTGGTACGTACAGCTTTGTCGGGACGGAAGCTGATTGTTATTGACGGATGTCCGCTGGCATGTGCAAAAGCATGCTTGCGAAATTACAATCTGCAACCTGATGTTCATTTTGAACTGACTTCTTTGGGAGTAGCTAAAATGAATCATGTTGATTTTGATGCCTTTCAGGCAAATGAAATTCTTCAGCAGGTTGAAAGCAGGATAAGAAAAGACGAACGGTTTAATCGTGTTGCCTGTTGAGTGAAACATACAGCTATGGCTGTTGTACCAGTTTTTAAATTGTATTGATGTTTTGTGTATAAAAGGCAACCAGTTTTTCTTTTTGAAATACTAACCGGCCTTGTTTATCTATTACCGGAAGAATATTGTCGGCTTTTTGTATTACAAACCTGTACAAAATAGCAGGCACAATAAAGTTTCTACTCTTTGTTAGATTAAATATTTTATAAATAAAGACAAATACATCTTTAATTAAATTAATTTGGCCACTTAATTTATTTTATGAAAGATAAAAATATTATCAGCTATCTGCTTAATCCAAAAAACTGGTGGGTACCCTTATTAGTAATTTTTACGATCAGTATTGCCGGGGTAATTATGATTGCAGTTCATACCTACACCGAAGCTCCACCCATTCCAGATTATAAGTCTTCAAAAAATGAGACAGTTTTTTCAAAGGAAGATGTGTTAGAAGGACAAGCTGTTTTTCAGAAATACGCACTAATGGAATATGGCAGTATGTTTGGAGACGGTGCCAACCGTGGTCCGGATTTTACAGCCGAAGCCCTGCATGAAGTGTCGGGATACATGAATACTTATTATTTAAGTCATTTACAGAACGAGGAAAATAACAGCCTGCTTAAACAGGGAGTACAGGAACAGGTTAAAAAAGAAATAAAAACGAACCGTTATCAATCCTCCGATAATACTGTTGCGCTTACTGATGCCCAGGTTTTTGCCGTTAATGAGTTGGTGAAATATTATACAGAAAAGTTTACTAATTCATCTTCGCCAGGTGCTTTTAAACCTGCTGGTTATATTTCTGATAGGGAAGAATTAAAATCTCTTACAGCATTTTTCTTTTGGGGAGCCTGGGTTTGCGGTGTAGAAAGACCTGGAGAAAAATACAGCTACACACATAACTGGCCTTATGATCCTGATGCTGGAAATTCGCCGAGTTCGGCAGTTATTATTTGGAGCATAATTGGATCGTTGGCGTTAATATTTGGCCTCGGACTGGTGCTGTATTATCATGGTAAGCTTGAAAAACTAGACGACGAAGCTTACACTGGCAAGGCACAGCTATTTATGACAAAAGGAGAAATAAATACATTTCAACCAAATGCAATACAACGAGCTACCTATAAATATTTTTATGTGGCCATTTTACTCTTTGCCATTCAGGTATTGGCAGGGATTTTAACGGTTCATGATTTTGTAGGTTTAGTTAATTTTTTTGGATTTAATATTTCGGAATTACTTCCCGTAACTGTAACCCGAAGCTGGCATGTTCAGTTGTCATTGTTATGGATATCTGCCTGCTGGATTGGCGCTTCTTTTTTTATGATGTCTTTAGTATCACCAAAACAACCTAAATCTCAGGTTAAGTTTATCAACACAATTTTCTGGCTCACGATTTTATTGACAGGAGGGTCGTTTGCAGGAATTTTCCTTGGGCCCAAAGGAATTATCGGTAAAAATTGGTATTGGCTGGGCCATCAAGGTTGGGAGTATGTAGAATTGGGTAAATTATGGCAGGTGTTACTCGCAGTAGTATTTGTCATCTGGGCTATAGTTTTATACAGGGGCATTAAGCCGGTAATGAAATTAAAACAACCCTGGGCCTTGCCCAATTGGCTGGTGTACACAACGTTCAGTATTATTATTTTATTTATTTCGGGGTTTATTGCCACTCCTAAAACTAATTTTGTTATAGCCGATTTCTGGCGCTGGATGGTAGTGCACATGTGGGCCGAAGCCTTCTTTGAAGTATTTACCACAGTGCTAATTGGCTATTTTATGGTGATGATGGGATTGGTAAGCAAGCAGGCTGCTATTCGTGTTATATACCTGGCAACATTGCTTTTTTTAGGATCTGGTTTATTGGGAATCTCTCATAATTTTTACTGGAATGCTAAGCCTGTTTTTACTATGGCTCTGGGCTCTGTGTTTTCTACATTACAGGTAATCCCGCTGGTATTACTTACGCTGGAGGCATGGCGTTTTAGCAAGCTACCCCGTGTATTGGAAAACGGTAATGGAGCAAATAATGATATGAATAAAAGGTTTGGATTTTCTGAAATATTCATGTTTTTGGTAGCCGTAAATTTCTGGAATTTTTTTGGAGCGGGGGTGCTTGGCTTTATCATTAATCTTCCCATTGCAAATTATTACGAGCATGGAACTTATTTAACTGTTAACCATGGTCATGCTGCCTTGATGGGCGTTTATGGAAATCTTGCATTAGCTGCAATATTATTTTGTTGCCAGTTATTGTTTAAAACAGAATACTGGAATCCACGTATTGTTAAAACTGCATTCTGGTCGGTTAATATCGGGCTTTTACTGATGGTAATTCTTGATCTGTTTCCTGCAGGAATTTACCAGTTTAATGCAGTTACTGAAAATGGTCTCTGGTATGCACGGAGCCATACATTTATTGAAGGAAAAGAATTTCAAACTTTAACCTGGATGAGAATTGTAGGAGGGTCTTTATTTACGTTAGGGGGAGTCATCCCACTGGTTTGGTTTATTCTAAAAGGTAGAAAAAAATTAAAAGCTGTGGCGTGAAATGAAAATGGTCATGTATAAAACTAAAACTCATAAAATTCCCGAAGAGTCTGAAACCGTTAAAACCGAAGTGGTTTGTCCTAATGATACAAATCCTATGGGTATTTTACAGGGAGGTCGTTTAGTGGAATGGATGGATATTGCTGCAGCGATTTGCGCCCAGACTCATTCGGAAAAAATTTGTGTTACAGCTTCAATAATGCATGTTGATTTTAAAGTAGCAGCTAAAATCGGAGATATTATTTCGGTCAGAGCCAGGATTACAAGGTCATTCAGTACCTCAATGGAAATATTTGTTCAGTGCGATGCCCGACATGTTCTGGAAGGAAAGAATAAGTTGATTAGCGAGGCTTATTTTACGTTCGTGGCACTCAACGAAAATGAAAGAGTTACTCCGGTTATTCCGGTGAAGCCTGTGACCGCATCCGAAATGAGACAATTTCGTTCAGCAATAAAAAGAAAGCAAAGCCGGCTGAAAATAAGAAATGACTAAAGAAGAAATAGAAATGAAGAAATTGAATTGTTTTAACAGCTGGAAACTTTGCCTGTTTACTGACGATAATGGTTTTCGCAAAACACTAATAAAATGTAAAAAAGTAAAATCAATTTTAAATGAAAAAGGAACAAGTTGATGTTCTCGTAATTGGCGCAGGCCCGTCGGGTACTGTGGCAGCCTCCATTATTAATAAAGCAGGCTTTAAAGTAAAAATCGTAGAAAAAGTAAAATTTCCACGCTTTGTAATTGGCGAAAGTTTATTGCCACGTTGTATGGAAGCACTGGAGGAAGCCGGTTTTCTGGAAGCGGTAAAGGCTTACGGATTTCAGAAAAAAAATGGTGCTAAGTTTGTAAAAAATAGAAAGATCTGCGATTATAATTTCGGTGACCAGTTTACGAAAGGCTGGGGTTGGACCTGGCAGGTACAACGTGCCGACTTTGACAAAATATTGGTAGATGAGTTGGAGAAAATGGGTGTGCCGGTTTGTTATGAAACCAAAGTAACCGATATACAATTCAGCGGATCTGATTCCATAACAACGATTGTTGACAGCACCGGCAACGCATCGCAGGTTGAAGCAAAGTTTATTATAGATGGAAGCGGCTACGGAAGGGTTATACCACGTTTATTTAAAATGGATGTGCCATCAACCCTGCCTCCACGCAAAACTTTGTTTACACATGTGGTGGATACAAACCGCTCTATGGATGAAGAGCCAAACCGCATCACCATTATTGTACACCAAAAAGAAGTATGGATATGGGTAATACCATTCTCAAACGGGAATACATCGGTTGGGTTTGTAGGCAGCCCCAATTTTTTTGATGCAACAAAAGGAGCTCCCGAAGAACAACTGCGGGCATTGTTGGCGTCGGAACCGTATCTGCGTGAACGAATGAAAGATGTTGAATTTGTTTTTAAACCAAAAATTATTGAATCTTATTCAATAAGTATTACAAAATTATACGGCGATGGCTTTGTGTTAACAGGCAATGCAACTGAATTTTTAGACCCAGTTTTTTCATCCGGTGTTACGCTTGCAGCCGTGTCAAGCCAGGTGGCAGCGCAATTGGTAATTAAAAAATTAAAAGGCGAAAATGTAGATTGGGAAAAAGAATATACCGATGTACTGATGCAGGGCGTTGAAACTTTCCGTTCCTATGTATTGGCCTGGTACGATGGAACATTAGAAACGATTTTCTTTGCTGATAACCAGGTGCCCGAAATAAAAAGTATGATATGCTCAGTACTGGCAGGATATGTTTGGGATACCAGCAACCCTTATGTAAAAGATCATAAAACAGCTTTAACAAATCTTTCAAAGATGATCAGGGCAAGAGATACATTAAATGCTTAAGTACAGCTATGAAATTAAAGTGCACCAGATCAATATACTAATTGAAAAAAGAAAACTATATCACAACTTACTGTCAAGTAAAAATTATTAAAACAGTATGAATACCAGTATTCGGAAATTTTTAGAAAAACAGACCTGTGCAACTATTTGTAGTACTGATGAAAAAGCTAACCCTTATTGTTTTAGTTGTTATTATGTATTTGATTCAGAAAACGGACTCATGTATTTTAAATCATCTGTAGAAACCGAACATGCACAATTATTGCAGAAATACCGGGTGATATCCGGGACAGTGTTACCTGATACGCTAAATAAACTGATTACAAAAGGAGTCCAGTTACTGGGTGTTGTTCTTAGTCCAGATGAAATAATGACTGCAGGCGCATCTGCGTTTTATCATAAAAAAATGCCATTCGCAGTTGCTATGAAAGGGGCTGTTTTCACCATACGGATCGATCGGATAAAAATGACTGACAGTAGCCGAATATTCGGGAAAAAAATAAACTGGGAAAGGGAATCAGGTGAGTATGTAATACCGCCTCTTAAAAAATATTTAAACTTAACTAAAAACAAGTAAAATGAAGAAAGTAAAAGCACTATTTATGATGTTTGCCATTTCGCTGGCTACCTTATCTGTTTATTCGCAAGAAGCCAAATGGCAGCAGATGGAAGATTTTCATGGCGTGATGAGTGTTACATTTCATCCGGCTGAGGATGACAACCTGAAACCATTGAAAGAAAAGTCAGGCGCTTTGGCTGCGAATGCCAAGGCCTGGCAAAAAGGAGCCGTGCCGGAAGGTTTTAATGCCGGAGTTACAAAACCAATTTTAAAGCGTTTGGTGAAACAGTGCAATGCTATCAATAAAGCTGTAGCAGATGGTAAGCCGGATGAAGAGTTGAAGAAGATGATCATAGAAGCCCATGATATATTTCATGAGATAAAGGAAAAGTGCCGAAGTACTGATCATTAAATTTTAGCAAAGAGCATACATCAATTAAATATTTTCATGAACAATTCCCCGCTTCATAAATTCCATATCCCGGTAATGGGCCTCGCCTATACCGTTGACAGTCCTGTAAAAGTTGCCCGTTTTGGCATTGCATCCGTTATCTCAATTGTGGAAAACAGATTGATTGAAATGATGCGTAAACATTATTATCCAACCGTCAACAGAGAGTATCATCCTATCAGCACCCATGAAGACGATTTCAGGGCAAAACGAGTTACTGATTACCTGAATTTGGTTCAGGAAATTGTAACAGCTCAGATTGAAAAGCTAAAGCAATCAGCATTTGAAACCGGATCAGAAATAGTAAAATATTTTGAAATGCTGCCTGATGACAGTAATCTGAAGCAATTGTATTTGAAGATGATTGAGATGAGTGCCTCGGCAGAAAAAGAAAAAATGCAGGATTACTTGCGAACGCAGATCCGCTCCGGCAGTATTGATGTAAACATCATGACTAAAACCGACCGGGAGAATTATACAAAATCAGGAGAATTAATTGAAAATGGCTCAGATGCTGTTACTGCCCTTAGAGGTTATGCAAACAGCCGGTTGAAAAATTCATCTGTTGTTTTTTCTGCAGGAACCAATCTCCGGCTTTTTAATTATCTCGAAGGCTGTGCAGGGTTTGGGGCAGACGATAATGGTGAGTTTTCGAAGAAGGTTGTTATTAAAGTGAGTGATTACCGTTCGGCGCTGATACAGGGAAAATACCTTGCAAAAAAAGGTATTTGGGTAAGTGAATTCAGGATTGAATCGGGCCTTAATTGTGGTGGACATGCTTTTGCAACAGAAGGTTATTTGCTGGGGCCGATAATGGAAGAATTCAAAACTAAAAGGCAGGTACTGACCGACAGTCTCTTTGAAATTTTCAACAAGACCATGTTTCAAAAATTAAACAGGAAGTTTAAATATCCGCCACCAATCATATTTTCTGTACAGGGAGGAATTGGAACGCATGAAGAAGATGAGTTGCTGCACAACTATTTTGAAATGAATAGCACAGGATGGGGAACGCCTTTCTTATTAGTACCTGAGGCAACCACAGTTGATGAAGAAACGCTTGAACTTTTACGTACTGCAAAAAAGGAAGACGTGGTACTAAGCCGTACTTCTCCATTCGGCGTTCGTTTTCATTATCTGAAGGGCACCAGTGCCGAAAAAGAAAAATTGGCACGTATTGCAAAAGGGAGACCCGGAAGTCCGTGTACCGAAAAGCACCTGGCGTTTAATACCGAATTTACCGAACAGCCCATCTGTACTGCATCACGTCAGTATCAAAAATTAAAGATTGAACAGTTGCAATCACTTAATCTGCCTGCAAAAGTTTATGAAAAACAATTAGGCGAAGTGCTGGATAAGGAATGTTTATGTATCGGCTTAAGTAATTCAGCTGCCATTAATTATTCAGAAACCATGATTAAGAGTTTAAATGCGGTAACGGTTTGTCCCGGACCAAACATTGTGAATTTTTCCTCGGTCGTATCGCTTCAAACAATGGTTGATCATATTTATGGACGGGAGAATATTTTGAGCAATCCGGAAAGGCCGAACATGTTTATCACCGAGCTACTGCTATACATTAATTTCCTGAAGGAAAAACTGGAAGAAGGGTATGGTACAGAAGAGTTGAATAAGCAGAAAAAATATTTCACCGTTTTTTATCAGAACCTTGTAAAAGGAATTTCCTATTACTATCAGTTTACCTCATTAACCAATATTGATGAAAAGCAATTTACACATGAATTGAGTAATGCAGAGCTGGAGCTTGAATTGCTGCTTTTCCAATATCCTTTTTTAGCTGAATAAAAAACCGGTTTCTTATTTTTTCTGTTTTATAGCTTCTCAAATTTTGCCTGGAAGAAACGCAGGTATTTGGGTTCGTAAACCATTTTTAACCCTTTTATTTTATTTCTTCTTTCAAACACTCTTGCTGCCGATTCGGCAATCACATCCATATGTGCCTGTGTGTATACACGGCGAGGGATGGTAAACCGTACGAGCTCCAGTTTAGGATAATAATTTTCGCCGTTGGCTTTTCTGCCGGCCGATACAACACCTCTTTCCATTGTACGCACACCAGAGTCAAGATAAATTTCAGCGGCCAATGTTTGGGCAGGGTAACTTGATTGTGGTAAATGTGGCAGAATTTTTTTCGCATCTATAAATATTCCGTGTCCGCCAATAGGTTTAACAATTGGGATACCATATTCCATCATTTTATTGCCGAGATAAATTACCTGCCCAACTCTTGCACGTATATGATCATCGCAAACACTTTCGCCAATGCCAATAGCCATGGCTTCCATATCACGGCCCGCCAAACCTCCGTAGGTATGCAGTCCCTCATACACAACCACCATGTTACGGGCTTCTTCAAAAACATCCCATTCGTTTAGTGCAAGAAATCCACCAATATTAACCAGCGCATCTTTTTTAGCGCTCATGGTTGCTCCGTCGGTGTAGGAGTTTATCTCCTTTACAATTTCCTTCACCGATTTTTTTTCGTAACCTTTTTCTTTTTGCTGAATAAAGTAAGCATTCTCTGCCACTCGGGTCATATCATGAATGATGCGGATCTTATGTTTTTTGCAATAGGCCCGCAGTTCTTTTAAATTTTTCATACTGATGGGCTGGCCACCGGCCATGTTTACACTGGTAGCAATGCTTACATACGGAATTTTTGCAGCGCCGTGTTTTTTTACCAGGCGATCCAGTTTATCCAGGTCAACATTTCCTTTAAAGGCAAATTCATTTTCGGGGTCATGAGCTTCATCAATAATGATGTCCTCAAATTTTCCGCCGGCCAGTTCCTGGTGTAATCTTGTTGTAGTAAAATACATATTACCCGGAATGATATCGCCTTTTTTTATCAGTATCTGCGACAGGATATTTTCGGCTCCCCGGCCCTGATGGGTTGGTACCAGGTATTTGTATCCGTACACTTCCTTCGCCACTTCTTCCAGGTGGTAGTAATTTTTACTTCCTGCATAAGCTTCATCACCCAGCATCATACCGGCCCACTGCCGGTCGCTCATGGCCGCAGTACCGCTGTCGGTAAGCAGATCAATATAAACGTCTTCCGATTTTAAGAGGAATGTATTAAAGCCTGCTTCCTTCATTACTTTTTTTCTTTGAGTGGCAGTTGTCATCTTTAACAACTCCACCATTTTCATTTTATAGGGTTCGGCCCAGCTACGTTTTATATTTTTCATTTGTATTGATTTATTTAATGGGTTTTAATTTTGCAGTAAAGTGCCGCAGTGTGGGCGCTTCTTCAATTATTTGTAATCCTTTTATCTGTTCTTTGTTTTTGAACACTTCAATGATCACTTCGGCCACATAGTCAATATGGCTTTGTGTGTAAACACGTCTTGGTATTGCAAGTCTTACCAATTCCATTTGTGCAGGAACTAAATATTTGCCTTCATCGTATTTGCCAAACATAAGGGAGCCTATTTCCACAGAACGTATTCCACCTTCGGTAAATAAAGCACCCGCCAAAGCCTGTGCAGGATACTGTGCAGGTGGGATATGTGGTAACATTTTCTTGGCATCTATATACACGGCATGCCCGCCTGCAGGTTGCATTACAGGCACTCCGGCATCTGCTAATTTGTTTGTGAGATACTCAATACTGCGGATGCGGTATTGCAGATAATTTTCGTCAAGTACTTCTTCCAAACCAATGGCAATTGCTTCCAGGTCTCTGCCGGCAAGGCCACCATATGTTGGAAACCCTTCAGTTATGATCAAGAGGTTGCGGCAAAGCAACGCAAGTTCTTCATCATGCATGGCCAGGAAACCACCAATATTTGCAAATGCATCTTTCTTAGCGCTCATGGTACAACCATCGGCATAAGAAAAAAGTTCATGAGCAATTTCCTTAACAGATTTATCAGAATAGCCTGCTTCACGTTGTTTGATGAACCAACTGTTTTCGGCAAAACGGCAGGCATCAATAAAAAGTGGAATTTTATTTTCTTTACAGATTTCTTTTACCGCTTTTATGTTTTGCATACTCACCGGTTGTCCGCCACCAGAATTATTGGTAACAGTAATTATGCAAAGCGGAATATTAGCAGCTCCTTTGTCAGCAATAAAATTTATGAAAGCTTCGGTATCCATATTGCCTTTAAAAGGTGCCGGAACGCTTGGGAGTTTACCTTCTGCACAAAGCAGGTCAATACCTTCAGCGCCGGTAAATTCAATATTGGCACGGGTTGTATCAAATAGTGTATTGCTCACAAAATATTTTCCCTTGCCGCCGAGTACGCTGAACAGAATCTTTTCTGCGGCTCTTCCCTGGTGTGTTGGTATTACAAGCGGCATACCGGTTATATCCTGTATTGTTTTTTCAAAACGAAAAAAACTCGGACTGCCAGCATAAGATTCATCGCCATGCATAATGCCGGCCCACTGGTTGCTGCTCATAGCGCTTGTGCCGCTGTCGGTCAGAAGGTCGATAAGTACATCGTTGGCATGAATATGGAAAAGGTTGAAAAATGCTTTTTCGAGAATGACTTCCCTTTCTTCTTTAGTATTGAAGTAAATGGGTTCAACGGATTTTATCCGGAAGGGTTCTATTATGGTATGCATATCGGTATAAAAAAATAAAGTGAAAAATAAAATCAGCCGTGGCTACAGATAAGTTGCTGTAGTTATGATGGCCGGGTGATGATATTTTTCCAGAGTTGCATATAGCAAATTATTTATTTAATGCATAAACCTGATGTGATAATTGTATTTTCAGCAGCTGTTTTTTATACCGCGGCAGTTTGCTCAATAGTTTTATTGTTGAATAGCTGAATACCATTGTAATTTACTTCCCAGGTTACCGGAATTGCTTTTTTTAGCATGCTGCTTACACCACAATATTTTTCCTGCGAATCCGTAACAGCTTTCAATGCCGCTTCTTTTGAGTTTTCGCCTCCCTTAAAATCGTAGCGTATATGAATGGACACATATTGCATTGGTGCCTGCTTACTGAGTTCTCCTGTAACAGTCATACTCAAATCATCAACAGGGTTACTTGATTTACGAAGCAATGCCACAATATCCATTCCGGTACATCCAGAAAGAGCCGCCAGCACAAAGGGTTTGGGGATAGGGGCAGTATCTTCTCCGCCTGATCTTTCGGGAGCATCCATTACAACGGTGTGTCCGTTTATTAAGGCGTTAAACTGCATTTTGCCCATCCATTGTGTTTCTATTTCATGATTTGCCATCTTGTATATTTTTGTTTTTATTTATAACGCAAAACTATATGGAGAACGTATTTTACTTTGTAACTTAAATCACATAACGCTTTAAAAGTGACATGATATTCGTCATGTTTCTTAAAATGTCAATCCTTTTCAACCGAAAAAGAATTTGACGGTTGAAAAGGATTGTGCTGTTAATTCAGAACAGCATTATAGGATTTGGGTTA
>Ga0138256_10003374_pt1 | contig 16984 bp, 6 predicted proteins | sample KNB2016incub_MG_FD_105486 | JGI IMG/M metagenome (GOLD analysis project Ga0138256, IMG submission 105486) | Active sludge microbial communities from wastewater in Klosterneuburg, Austria - KNB2014incub_MG | ecosystem: Engineered > WWTP > Activated sludge > Unclassified | place: Austria... | reverse complement strand
CTGTCCTGCAATACACGGTCGATGTAGGCCTCATAGGTCTCCCCTTGCACCCGGCTGATGTGCCCCAGTGCCTTGGCCACTCGTTCCGAGAAACCGCGCCGCACGATATCCGCTTCGGTGAGGTCGCTCCGCTCCAGAACATCATGCAACGCACCCAACACCTGTTCTTCGAAGTCCTGGCCGCGCATCATCACGCGCATTACGTGAAGGATGTATGGCTTCCCGAAACGGTCCACCTGTCCTTTGTGGACTTTCGCAGCCAAGCGGATCGCGCGTTCAAGCAGGTGGTCCATATGTGCTACAAGTGCCGGGGTGGGCCAATGTAGCGCTCGCACGTGGTCCCTGTATGAAGCACGGAACCCCTGCCGGTATTGCTACCAACAGGGGCCCGTGACTCTTCAAAGTAGTTGACCTGGAACTACTTGGACGGGGCGTTGAACGCGCCCGCCGGATCGAAAGTTTCATGGCCTATAAAACGGAACGCCCCCCTTGGTAGGGAGGCGTTCCGAATGCTCGACCCCTGCTACTACCGTATCAATGGCAGCTTGAATGTGCGCGCCTCACCTTCTATGGCCACTCGGAGGAAATAAACGCCTTCGGCCATACCGTTCATATTGAAGCGCTCGGTTCCTAAGGCTCCGTTCACCTCGCGGTTCAACACCGACCGGCCGTGAGCATCCAGAATGTCCACTTGGAAACCATTGGTATTCGCAAGGCTCCATTGGAATACAAAGCCTTCGGCCTCAGCATAGGCGCGAACAGCACCATCGGTCAACTGAACCACCGCAGTGCTGCTGCTGATCACAATATCCATCGAGTAAACTGCACTGCATGCTCCATCCTGCACCGACAGCACCACCATGTAATTGCCTGGCATCGTGTAGATGTGTTCGCCATCGCCGTCGGCGCTCGTGCTGCCATCACCGAAGTCCCATGAATATTGAGCGCCGTATGTACTCGTGTTGAAGAAGTACAGCGTGTCGCCCGCATAGGCCAGAACACTGCTCGGCAGGAACGAGGCTACCGGTCCGGTACCGGCGTTCACCACCAACCCGGCAATGCTGCGGTTGCAGCCGTTACCATCGGTGATCGCTACATCGTAGTTACCCGCTTCAACATTCATCAGATCCTCATCGCCAGAACCGTTGCTCCACGCGTATGTGTACGGAGCGGTACCACCCATCGGTGTAAGGTCGATAGCACCGTCCGTGGCAACAGCACAACCGGTTGATGTAATGGTGGTCGAGGCAGCCAGCACAGCGGGCTCGTCAATGCTGAACGATTCGGTGAGCGAGCCACAGCCGGTGTTGCTCACTTGCACCATGTAATCTCCAGCGGCAAGCCCAGTCAATACACCCACGCCGGCAACTTGGTTCTGCACCAACAGAATGTTCCCAAGTTCATCCATCCATGTGATATCCACAGGTGTAGCACCGGTGTTGACCACCGTGGCTTGTCCATCAGCCATCCCCGCGCACGAAGCCGCTTCGTAGTAGCGGGGCAATGCAGCTGTTGCATGGATCAGGAAACGCGCGGGTTCGGCCGCGTCAGTGTTGTTGATGTTGAAGCTGTATTCCGCTCCTTCGGTCAACGTGGTGCTTGCACCAGTGAGCAGATCTTCCAGCACTAGGCACGAAGCACCCATGATACCGACCGCATCATACACCTTCAGCGTGTAGGTACCGCTCACGCCGACTTGCGCGCAAACAGGGATCGTAGCATCAGCAGCGAGTTCGCCCCATGCGTTCAGCGTCAAGCTCTGACCATCAACGCTCTTGCTCCAGATCGCAGGTGCCTCCGGATGCCCGAACACGAACTTCTCGATGTCGTGCTCATCGCCATATACCGGTGACCCGGAACCGAAGTGCACAACGGTCTCATCGAAGAACGTGTTGATACCACTGGCGATCTCCACGCGGAACATCGGCTGAGGAGCGTTCTGCTCGAACAATCCGCCCGATGCAGCATCCAACACCTTGGCGGTTTCATCAACCGTGGTCGTTACAGCAAGGCCGTTCGCCTTCAGCCAGAAGCCTTGGCTACTTTGGATATTGCCGTTCAACAATCCACCGGGAATGCTGAGGCCCAAGCCCTCGTCCCAAGTCACGTTGTTGCCGCTTGCAGGGTTGAACACATAGTAGAAGTTGTCCACGTCTGCGCCCAAGGACAGGTCGGTGAAATCGATCGGTGAAGGCAATGGATTGCCAACCAAATTCCAACCGTCGGTCGCACCAACCCCGGTGTTGTTCCAGCTCATTGGCAAGGTGAACGGAGTACCTGCAATATTCGGGACCCCGGTTACCTCAATGATGAACGAATTCGTGGTGTTGAGGTTATCTCCAGCCCACGCGGTGAAGCCTTTGCCCAACGTGAGTTGCTGGCCGGTACCGGTAACTCCAACTAGGCCATCAGCGATCAGTGGTCCAAGGTTCGCTTCGTTGTAGTGGCGGATGCTGGGCCATGGGTTGCCTCCAACGGTGAACCCCGGGAAATGAGAGCCGGGGAAACCAGCGGTATAGAAATCATCCTTCCAACTCGCCACGTTCTTGCCAACGATAGGGCAAGCCAGCGAACGCCAGTTGGTTACACCCGCAGGTATGTAGCGCTCCAATGTGAGGGTGCCCGTGTAGGTATCGGGAGCGACCACAGGACCAAGACGGGCAGTGCCACTTGCGTCACTACGAAGGTTCAAGCGGGTTGCGCTGGCGTTGAAGTTCCCGTTGTCCACGCGGAGTTCCGTCCAGATGTTCACTGTATCCAAGCCCACTACCGTAAGACCTTGGCCGTTGGCGATCAGCGTTTCGAAGTTCAACGCAACCGCATCCCCGCTCAGCGCACCAGCAGCCGTATTCAAGAATTCGACTTCGTCGAACATCGCGCCTGTCACAGAGCCATCGACGTCCATGACATTACCGCAGAGATCGATATCAGGCGCAGATGTCAGGTTCAATGTGCTCCCGGTTTCAACGTATAATTCGTACAGGTTGAAAGGACCGGCCCCCATGTCCACGACATCAGGACTCTGGAGGACCATGGTGGCGTCACAATCGAAAGTTGCCGTGGACGGTGCTGGCACACCCGTGCGCGACGTGCTCCATATGGCCGCAGTAGTTGCCCCACTTGCTCGGCTGTAATACACAGGACGGCACTGCACACCTTGTAGTGTGATGTCATCCACGTTCCAGATCTCGGCAGCATTGTTGTTGATCGCCACTACCCGCAATGCGACCGTGCTGGAACCATCGGGAATTGCAATGCTCAGGTAACTGTACCCATCCGTGGTGCGGTTTCCACCCCCAGCAGGTGAAACGGATAGCGGAGTTCCAGCTGCCGTTGAAGCCGCGCCAGTACCCGTGGCGAATCCCCAACGTGCGTTCGCGTTGCCTTCAACCTGGATATCCGGACTACCGGGAAAACCTCCCCCATCAACATCGGCATACACGCGAAGGAAATCACCAGCATCCGCGCCATTCGCTGCTACAGTAGCTGTGCTTGAAACACGCACACGTACCGTTACGCTGGTGTATCCCAAGCAGGAAAAAGCACCCAAGTCAAGCGTATTGGTCGCATTCGCCGTTTGCCAAGACATCGTTGGGGAAAGCACCCGCTGACTTGCGGGAAAATCCGTACCACCTGTGTTAGCGCTCATGTTGCCTGCACCGGCCGTGATATTCCATGTATCGTTAACGCCGGAGTCGAACGCCTGCTGAGTAATGGTGATCAAGTCGGTTTCATCATCGTCAACAGTAAGGGTATGACCACTAGGAGCCCCAACGCTGGCAACGGTACCTCCGGTCGGGTTCTGTAATAGGAACACCTCGGTAGCATCACCATCGCACGCACCATTGTCCGAAAGGGTAATGCTCAAGTTCTGGTTGGCAGTATTGTTCGCCGGCCAAGAAAGGGTTTGCGTCGTGTAGTTGCCGATCCGGGTCGCGTCGCCACTGGTCAATGCGACATCAACAGTTGTAGGGTTCACCACACTGGCATTCACGATACCGACCGCGATGAGGTGTGAGACCCCGTCCTCGGTGGCTGTGCTGGTCGTTGAGACAAAGCGCAAGGCCGTACGCGCATGACCGGTTACGGCGATATCGTCCAGCGCAAATTCGTCACGTGAGCCGGAACCGCTCACATCGTCGCCGGTCCAGCGGACGTAGAAGAAATCACCCGGTGCGATCACAAAACCGGTAACGGTGGCGCTCTTCGCGTTCGCCACGAACACAGCAGCCCCTGCAGCTGCGATGGAGGTATGGGCCAGTGCAGGTACGTTCGTGTAGGTGACATTGTCCGCCGACCAAGCACAGTTCAGACTGTTGGCGAAATTCCCATCGTTACGGATGTGAAGGTTGTAAGCCAAGTCGAAGGCGGTAATGTTGAGCCCGGTGTTGTTCTTGATCCGCATCGTCAGCGTGCCCGGAGTGAAATCCGGCAACGTTGGCTGGAAGCCCAGCGCACGACCTGCGATGGAACCACCACCGAACGAATAGAATCCGCCGGTAGTGACAGCAGCGTTACCCGGAGCAGTAGTACCACGGGCATAGTCCCCAGCCAAGTTTGCGCCACCGAAAGCCAAGCTGCCATCGCTCATCCCGGTGCTCGCCCAAGCATCACTGTCCAAACGACCAACACCTGGTGTAGCTTGGAAACCGGTGCCAGCGAAAACGCCGTTGTTCACTCCGGCCATGGTAGCGTCGAAAGTGACCGTGTACGTGGTGCCTGCCGCAGCAACGCTCAACTGTGCGCGAGCCTCACCGGCAATAAAAAACGCACTGAGCATCAGCAGGAAGGAAAAATGCGCAACGGAGCGCCGGACGTCGAACTTGTTCATGAGTCGGTAATTGAATAGGGTCAGGGAAGTACTCGTTTTCTCCAAGGGGCCAAACTACCAAAACAGTCGGCTACGCCAGCGGTACGGAAGCAGGTAGTATTAACACCGGAATACTTACGGAACAAGACTCTGTTGACTGGAGGTCCCCGGCCATAAAATGCCCAAGGCGCCTTGCGGCGCCTTGGAAAGTCTTGTGGACCCGTAGGGATTCGAACCCCAAACCTCCTGATCCGTAGTCAGGTGCTCTATCCAATTGAGCTACGAGTCCTTGCTGTGATGCGATACATGGCTTGACCATACATCGCGAAAAGCGGCGGCGAATATAGACGAATATCCCCCCAGGACCCGTAGTGATCAGTGCGTCAACGGCACCAAGAAGCTACGCAACGCGGTGCTGTTCCACACGCGGAGTATGTAGCCACCCGCTGGCAGCCCGCTGGTACTGACGTACATGGGGCTATTACTGTTCAGGCTGCGTTGGGCTGGCGAAACCGAGCGGCCCGATGCGGAAAAGAGTTCCGCGTTGAGCGGTTGGTCCGTTTCCGCCCATGTTACCATGATCCGGTCCGCTTGAACGAACACGGCCACATCTACCGGGCTGATCTCCCCCACAGCGTTGGCATCCTCAACTTCAACGAGGGTCGAGGCAAGTGCCTCACAGCCATTGAGGTTTGCAGTGAGCGAAACGGTATAGATGCCGGGCTGCGAATAGGCGTGGGTCGGTTGTACATCCGCGCTGGTGCCGCCGTCCCCAAACGACCAGTTGGCGTCAGTGCCTATGGTAGAGTTGTTGGAGAATGTGACAATCTCGCCGACTTGCGCCAGTGCTGTACTAGGTGCGAAGGCGGCAATGGGCGCGGCCTCTGAACCGATGGTGGCTATAAATCCTTGTGTGCAACCATCAGAATGGCTTACGGTGGCAGAATAGTTACCCGCACCACCGATCAAATCGATCGGTGACGTGGTGAATGTCTCCAAGACGATCTGGCCCGTTTGTGCATCGGGCCACATAACACTCCAAGGGCCCACACCGCTCACCGGCACGGAAACGATACCATCGTTCGCATTCGGGCAGGTGGCATTGGTTGTTGTCGCTTGCAAGGGCGCTGACATGTGAATGAGGAACCGGGCTGGGTCGATGGGCGCGGCAGTGTTCATGAAGTAGTTGTATGCCATGCCCTGGGCCACGGGAACGGAGGTCTGTAACAGTTGATCCACCAGAGTGATGCACGAAACACCAAATAGTCCCAAACCATCATAGATGGTCAATGTGTACGCCCCGTTCACACCGCACGAGACCTTGATGGGCACGCTGATGTCACCACTGATGGGTCCGTGGGCATTGAACATAAGGTCCGCGCCATCGGCGGAAACGCTCGCTATTCCCGGAGCCGCGCCCCCACCCATGCCGATCTTCGGGATGTCGTTCGGATCAACGGTAGGAACACCGATACCGAAATGGACCATGGTCTCATCGTAGAAGCCGTTCATCCCGGTGCTGATCTTCACTCTGAAGGATTGAGCATCGCTCTCCATTCCCATGGCAATGCACACGGCAACGGCGGTGATCTTGAGAGCGGTTGTCGAAAAAGGGCTGTTCATTCGCTGGACCGAACACGTTTGTTCCGTGTTTTAGGCTGCCGCTTCAACGGCGCCTTCCGGCAAAGAGTTCCCATCGCTTTGACGGCATGGGAGCAGGATGACTTGATCCGATCAAAAAGGGCCGGACGGACTCAGGGCTTGTAGTGCTCAAGCGCCTTGGGCATGTATGCCTCGAGGTCGGCTATGCGGCGGGCATCGCTGGGGTGGGTGCTAAGGAGTTCAGGTGGCGCCGCTCCACCATTGGCGCTCATGCGTTCCCAGAATTTGGGCGCAACCCGAGGATCGTATCCGCACATCGCCATGAATATCAACCCCATCTTGTCAGCCTCGCTCTCGTGGTTCCGGCTATAGGCCAGCATACCCAGTTGGCTGCCGATACCATAGCTCTGTAAAAAGAGGTCCTGTGTCCATTGGGGCTTCTCGCTCAGCAGAACGCTCAAACCGATACCAGCACCTTGGATCGCCACGCCTTGGCTCATGCGCTCGTTTCCATGGCGTGCAATGGCATGTGCGATCTCGTGGCCCATTACAACGGCCAAACCAGCTTCGTCCTGGGTAATGGGCAGAATACCGGTGTAAACGACGACCTTTCCTCCTGGCATGCACCAAGCGTTCACCGTGGGGTCCTCCACCACATTGAATTCCCACTGGAAACCGGCCACCCGATCGCTCGCGCCGTTCTCGTTGCAATACTTGGTTGCCGCCGCTGCCAGTTTATCGCCGATCCGCTTCACCATCTGAACGCGTTGATCGGTGGCGGGCATTGCCGGGTTCTCCTTCAGGAAGTCCTGATAAGCCGTCAAACTCATGCCCATGAGCTGGCTCTCGGGCAGCAGATTCATCTGGCTCCGACCGGTGATCGGCACTTTGGCGCATGCAACCGCGAGCGCGATCACCAATAGCAATACTCCGGTCTTCTTCATGTGAACGATCAATTGATATCGGCCGAAAGGCCGCGGATCTGAAGCGCGGAGCACATGGGTTCCAGATCGTCGTAGGCGCCTCGCTTCACGCTGCACTTGCCATTGTTGTGGACGATCCACGCGCACTGTTCCGCTTGCAAAGGCTCGTGTGAGCAAACCTCCATCAGGCTGATGATCACATGTGAAAACGTGTTCACATCATCGTTGTGCAGCACGATCTCATGGCTGCTCGATGCCTCACGTTCCAGTAATCCAACCTCCTGCTCCTTGACCTGTGCCGACATCTCAAATGCTTCTTATGCATGCAAATGTAGACGCGGACAGGGGTGATTTCCCACTGGCACTAGGGCGTGGCCAATGCAGGATCCGCCAGCACACCATTACCGAACCTGGCAAGCAGCGCACGGGCATCACGCACCGGGATCCTCTTGCCATTCAGGTAGGCCGTAACGAACGCATCCTTCACCCCGAACGCGACTGTCGCATCCTTCCGAACACGGGCCTTCTCCGTATCCAAATACACACCGGTCGTATAGCGCACCTTGGAAGTTTCCGTCAGCTCGCTATTGAGCGGAGAGATATTGAACAGTTTGTCCAACGCTACAGGTTTGCTGTACACACCTACCTGTACTGTGAAGAAGAGCCCCTTGATCGTTTCCACCTGCTTGGCCGGAGCAGCACCAGACACATTGTAATAGTCGACGGCGTTGGAGGCAGGGGCAAAAGCAGACACCACTTCTTGCGCCGAGGCAGGATACTTCGCCAGAACAGCTGCCTCATCCTCTGGCGCCGCGGGAACAACTACCGGGGTGGTCGCTGGGCGCAGCTGGATCGGTGTGGTTTCCACTACTGCTGCGGGCGTCGGTATCACGTTCACCGATGGCACGATCTCTGGCCTGTTTTGGGCAAGCGCTCCAGGGATCGGCGGAGCGCCTTGTGCGACCCGTGCTTCGGTCAGGCTGATACGCTTCCCGTTCATGTAGGCGACCACGAACGCATCGCGGTAACCGCGGTCGCGTACTTGTCCTTTGGCATTGTCAGCGTTGCCGTACTCAGTGAACATGCCCGCCATGTACCGCACCATCCCATTGCCAACGGTTTCGCCGGTCACAGGTGTTATGTCACTGAACAGCTCCTCGGATATCGGGAACCGGAATGCGCCGATCTGGACCTTGTAAACCAACCCGGCGGGCATCGGACCATCCAGCACAATGGCCTCCACCTTCCGTTCCCCTGGTGGAAGTATGGTGAATACATCCGCTTCGAGCATGGGCAACAATGGGCGATCGCCGATTGGAATTGGAGCTGCACCTTGAACCGCTCGCGCAGTATCAGCGGCCAGGTCATCGCTTCGCGGCACCGCATTGCCTTGTGCCGGCGGAGGAACGACGTTGGACCCGGCATTCACTTCCTCAGGGGTAGTGCTGTTCTCAGCAGCCGACTGTTGTTGTGTGCTGCGCGCCTCGGCCAGCATCGGTTCAGTGCGTCGCGTGCGCTGTTCGAATGCCATGATCTCCGTGCTGCGTTCAGCCGGTAAGCCTTGCAGCAAAGCCGCTGCCTGACTTTCGTTCATTGCGGCCGAGCCATCTGATCGCGCTGATACGGCCTCAAGCGAATCGGCGCGTTGGTGCAACTGCACTGCCCTTTCATTAAGTGCTGAGGCTTGCGCCATCTCTTCCGTAGTTGCCCCTTGCGCACCGGTGGCAGCGGCGAGCACTGCCTTGCTCTGATCCACAAGCGCCTGAGCGAGTTGTCGCGTGCTGATCGCCTCCATACGCACCAGATCCGAACGCTCGCGTTGCTCCAGTGCTTTGGAACGTGCTTCGAAGTACCGGCTTTGATCCGTTTGACCCAACACGACATTCTCTTCATGACCGGACATGTAGTAATACCGGTTCAACCGATCGCGGAATGCCTGTGCCTGCTCCGCCTCACGCTGCAACGCCAACAAGGAATCGCTCGTGGCGGCATGGGCAAGAGACTTCGCATGCAGTTCGTCGGACCGTTTCTGCGCGAGCACTGCCTGTTGTTCCAAGGCTTCCTTGTCGCGACGCTTGGCCGTGCTTGCACTGTCTCGCAGGGCATTGGCCGCATCGGCCTGTTCCACGGAACTAATCTCCATCATCCGGGCATCTTCCATTGCTTCATTGGCCTTTGCAGCAAGCTCTTCCGATCCCAACGAATTCCATATAGGCCGTTGTCCGGTCTCCGCTCCGGCTAATTCTCCCGCAGCAGTGGTGCCGGGTGCGTTACCCGGTGTGCTCGGATCACTGCTTGTCGATGGTACCCCACTCTGCCTGTCCGTGTTGCTCTGCTCCGCGGACGTCGTAGCAACATCATTGCCTTTCCCCTGTTGAAGATCAATGCCGGCCCGATCGTCTCCTTGACCACCTTCAAGTGCCGTTCGCTCCCCTGATCGGTCATCGCTTAGCACGACTGCACTATCGGTTCCCGTTTCCGTGATCGCGGTGGTGAGCGTGTCCGCAGTGGTCGTTGTATTCTTGGGATCGACCTTTCCTTGCGGAACAGCAACTACCAAAGGCTCGTCCGGACCGAACATGTCCCGTTCAATGGCGGCATAAGTCCGTGTGGTACCACGCTCGAAATCGGCGCTGAGAATGAAATTATTTACGGTGATCGCTTGGTCCATGCCGCGCAGGGCTTGCAGTTCCAAACTGAACGCTTCGCGGAACAGGCTATCGCGTACGACGATATCCTCAACACGGTCGGCTTTTTTGCGGAACGCTTGGGCCTTGGTGAATTGCGTGCGCGCATCCTCCTCCAACTGCATGGCCATTTGCACCAGCGGTTCATCCGGTGCCAGTCCCATCTTGTTGACTTCGTTCCGCACGCCCTTCAGACTATCGCTTGAATAGGCGTACTCCTTCTCGCTCAGGTAGGCCGAACGCGCCCCCATCTCGGTGCGCAGTATTACCCGATCATCGATGAGTTTGTCCGCTTGCTTGCGGATCTTGTCGTAGGCCTTTCCACGCTCCATACCCTCCAAGACCGACTCCAAGGAGTCGATCTCGTCTTCCATGCGCACCATCTGTTCTATGTCCTGATCCCGCAACACGACAGCATCGGCGACTTTGGTATTGCGATATTCGACGGGACTTTCCAGAACGAATTCCACATCAGGTACAATGGCGATATAGGAGTCGAGATGTTCGGTGCCGGTTGTCCGCACCGGTGTCAGACCGGCTTGAGCGCCATCGGTGCCGGGATCGATCGCGTAGTCCTCATTGGGGTCGATGCTTTCAGTGGCGACCCGCTCCATCGCCTCAGCTTCGTTCAGGTACCGTTCCGCCAGTGCCGTGTGCGATAGGCGCATTTGCCTTAGGCGCTCGATCCGTGGCAGCAATTCATCCGCTCGTTCCGGGGCGCTCTCCAACACATCGGTCTGCCGATCGCTTTCCGCCTGCAAGCTGTCGATGAGCATTAGTTCAAGACCATGGCCTGCTGTGGCGCGCTCCACTGGATCCGCGAGTTTCAGTGTGTGCTCCTTATCGCTCGTGTAGTTGCTGAACAGCTTACCGATCAACTGATCGTCAGTGGTCGCACGATCGAAATCGAGCGCAGGCCGTGCGATCGTCGGTGTATCCGATACCATGACGATCGGCTGTTGCGCACTGGCGTCCACCGCACTCGCCGCAGCATCCGTTGCGAGCTGTTGCTTCACCTCTGCAATGCGGGCATCGAGACGTGCGCGTTCATCCTTGTTCTTCTCGGCCGCACGCAATTGCTCCAGTTCGGCCAGTTCGTTCTCGCGCAGGAACCGTTGCTGAGCTGGATCGAGCGATGAGACAAGTGAACTACCAGGGTCGGGAGTGCTCGGCAATACACTGTCCACGGGCACTACAACCGCCGTCCTGATATTCGTGTCAGCGTCCGCGCGCTCCTGCGCCGGGACATTTCCGATACCACTATCGCGACCGTTCGGTTGGTTGGCCAGCGCATCGCGCTGCGCTTCGGTCCGGGTGGTGCTGAGTGCGCTGGCACCCTCCTGTATCCCGGTCGTCTTCGTACCGGTATCCGTTGTGCGATCACCGGTTGTTTGTCCGGAGAGCCCGTCACGCTGCGCCTGCGTCGGTACGATATTCAGTTGTTCAGTACCGTCCACGTTCCGCGTCTGTGTCGCGCTTCGGTCCGAGTTGGTGGCCAACGCATCGTCACCTATTGTCCAATCGTTCGCGATGGTCTTTTGTCGCTCAACTTCCTCGGCGATCGCCGCCTCGAACCGTTCATCGATGGGAAGAGCAGCCGTGTTCATTTCGCTCACCGCCAACCGTTGGCCCAACTCAGCGACTTGTGCAACCGTGAGTTCGGTCGTCACCATCGGCGCCGTTCCTTCATCAAGCGCCTTCATCAATGCCGATTGGCTACGCATGACGGCTGTCTCACCTTCCATGCCCTTGGCCTTCGCAAATGCCGCAGCCGTTTCATCGCGGAGCGCTGTGAGCTGGCCTTGGTAAGTCAGGATCTCCCGGTCGAATTCTTCTTTCTTGCTCTTGCTCTTGGTGGCATCGCGTTCACGCTCCAGTTTGTTGATGCGCGTCACCAATTCATCCTCTTCATCACGCCGCGCGGCGGCGGCCTGCACGGCCCTGCTCGCTTCCGCTTCTTTCTCAACCATGCCGCGACGCGTCCGTTCGTGCGCGGCCAACACTGCATCCGGACCGTTCTTCACGTCCAGTCGCTCCTTCAACGTGGTGAGGAGCTTCACGCTCGCCGCATCGTTCTTGCCGTTGATCGCAGCGGCGATATCCGTGCTCAGTTTGTCGGCAGCGGCCGCTTGTTGCGCAACGGTCATGGACTCCTTCTCCAGATCCTGTCCCGCACGCAATGCTGCTTTCGCACGAAGATTGGCCGTGCGCGCTCGCTCGCGCTCTAGCGCGGCCTCGGTCATCTCACTGCTCTTCACTCCGGGGTCCGTTGCGGCATCGGCGTTGCGGATGTGTTGCGCAGCGGCTGTGGTCGCTTTTTCGGCTTCGGCTGCGGCCTGCAATGCGGCGGTGTATGCCGCGTCACCTTGCTCATCGAGTTCATCGGCCAAAGCCGTCAACTCCTTCTGTTCGGCTTGCGCCAACCGCTGTGCGTCGGTGGTCGAGATGTTACCAGCGAAACCGGCTTGCGTCATCACATCACCGACCGGTTTCACCTCCTGCGGGATGTCCGCTACCGGCGTTTCAACGGTAACATCGAGTTTCGAACGCCGTTTGATCTCATCCAACGCAAGGGCGATCAGATCGTCGGCCAAGGGTTCATCGAAGTAGTTCTTGATCAGGAGTTTCTCTTGCCCGCCGGGATTCTGGAGAACGAGTTCTTGCCGGTATGCGCGCGCCGCATCCACGCGCGGGGCTTCGACCACACCGGCATGCGTACGCCCGCCGGGTCCGGCTTCGACCATGAATTTGTAACGCCCGCTGTGCGGAAGTGATAGAACGTACGTGCCATCGAGCCCGGTGCGCACATCGGCTACTTGCTTGCGCGTCACCGCATCTTCCACGATGATGTGCGCCTTGCGATCCGCCGCATCGATCTCGCTCAGGTATTGACCTTTCAGGATCACCAGGTCGAGGGTCTGCTGCGTGGTGCTTACGCGGTAGACATGGATGCTTCCCTGCCTGCTGTCACGGGCACTGGCGAAGCAGGCTTCCTTGCCCTCGGGATCAACGATGTAGAGCACATCATCGTCTGGCGTGTTCACCGCGAAATCCAGATGCTCCGGAGAGCTGAACACGTCGAGCCCGCGATCGTAGTTCGCCTTGAACACATCGTAGCCACCCATGCTGTTGTGCCCCTTGCTGCTGAAATAGACCGTCTTGCCATCGGGGTGCAGAAAAGCGAAGTCTTCGTCCTGGTCCGTGTTCACATAACCGGCGAGCTTTCGCGGTTCCCGGAAGGATCCGTCAGGGAGAAGTTCGGTGGTGTAGATGTCGCGACCTGTCTTGCCATCCTTGCCATAGCTGCTGAAGTAGATGGTGCCGCCTTTGTCCGATTTGAAGAAGAACGAACGCTTGTCGCTTTTCCGGTCCAGCGATGACTTCAATTCATCGGGAACCTCGACGATGCGCCCGCCCATATCGGTGAGGTCATAGAAGCGATCGAATTGCTTCTCGTCGACTTCGACCTTGCTGTGCACTTCGATCTCCTTCAGGTTGCTGAGCAACTGCGTTCCATTGCGGCATTGCTTTTCGAGCACGTCCACCGGATGCTCCACAAGTGTTTTTTTATCAGCCTTGGCCTTGTACACGGCGTACGCTGCCATGGCGTCAGTGAAGCGGTACGTAACATGCAGCGCACGGCCCAACTGATAGTGCGCGAGCGGCGCGACGGAAGCATCCTGCGTAGCGAACTTCAGGAAACCAACGGCCTTCTCTTTGTCGCCACCGCTATGGATCATGCAGGTGCCCAGTCGGTAGTTCAGGTCACGATCCGAGGGATAGAGCGAAACAAGATTCGAGTACAGTGGCATTGCATCGGCGAAACGCTCCTGAGCGAACAACTGCTCCGCTTGAGCGCGTTGTGCCACATCGCCTTGGGCGACGATGTTGCCCACGGAGAAAAGGGCTACGACGAGTGCAAGGAGCTTCTTCATCCTTGACCGGTTTTGGCGCTCAACTGCATCCTGTTCTCTTCCCCCTTCAGCAATCGTCCGATATTCTGGCGATGCGTCCAGAACACCAACAGGCAAAGCACCACGGCGAAGCCCACCTTCACGTTGCTCTCCTCTTTGAAGCCCAACGTTACCGCCACTGGAAAAGCTACGGCAGCAAACAACGATCCGAGCGATACGTATTTGGTGGCCGCGAACACAATTGCGAAGACCAGTATGCAGACCAACGCCGCGCCCGGGTGAACGGCCAACACACCACCGAGTGATGTGGCCACGCCCTTGCCACCCTTGAACCTTGCGAACACCGGATACAAGTGGCCGATCACGGTGGCCAGTACAAGACACACACGCAGCCACATCCATTCGTTGCTGTCCACTTCCAGCCCGCTGAAATTCGGTAGCACACGCACAGGCAGAAAGCCCTTCAGCACATCGATGAGGAGCACGGGTAGGCCTGCTTTCCAACCAAGCACCCTGAAGGTATTCGTTGCCCCGGCGTTTCGACTTCCGTGCTCGCGCACGTCGATACCGTGGAAGCGCTTGCCCCACCACACCGATGTGGGAATGCTGCCCACCACGTAGGAGATGATGATCGATGCGACGCTGTACAGCCAGATGGTATCCATGGTTCAAAGGCCGTAGCGGTTCTTGAAGTCGTCCACCTTCTTCTTGTTGGTGAGGATGAACTGATAGGGAGCGTCGTCCTTCTTCGCCTCGAGCACGCGCTTGTCGTCCTTCAGTTCGCTCAACATGGTATTGAACTGCTGATCGCTGCTATAGGCATACAGGTAGTTGCGTGTGTATTGGAAGTAGTAGTAGGTCTGGTCGTCGAGCATCAGCAGTATCGTCATGCTGTCGCCACTGCGTTTACGCGCCAGTTCCACTTTCCCCTTCAGCGTGCGGAACACGGTCTTCTTCAGCACTGTGGCCAGCCCGATGTTGCCTTCGCTAACCCACGCTTCTTGGTTCTGGTCCCATTTCAAATTCACATCGCTCAGCACCAGGCTCCGCGCCATTTCGTCCGGCAGCTTCTTGATCTCGCCCTTCAGGCTCAGTTCGCTGATCAGCTTGTCGCTCTTCTCCAACCCGAGCAACTCACGCATCGTCTTCTCATAGTTGGTCTTCAACAGGTCCAATTGCTTCTGGTCCGGGTAGGCCATCACTTCGTCCACCATGCGCTCCAAAGCGTTGTCGAGGAAGTGGAAGTTCGCCGTCAGCGTTACCTGAGCGGTGGTTTCCTTCGTTCCCGGCATATGCTTCAGCGTGCCAACGTCGATGAGGCTCACACGACCGAGATCGAGGCCCGCACCGATGCGACCATCGGCGGCGATCTCACACGAATTGGTGTTGAGCGCCACGAGATCGCCGGGCAGGTTGCGCTGACGGATCTTGTCCTTGGGACCTATTAGGTATTCCTGCTTCGCCTTATCGTAGAACAACAGTCCACGGCTTGCGATCGCCGGCCGGTCCTTGCCATCGCGCTTGCGGCTGAGGAAGGTGCCGTAGAGCGTGAAAGGATCGTCGTTGCTGATGAAGATCCCCGCACCGATATCCGCGCCGATATCGTCCTTCAGTGAATCGCCCACCGGTATGAAGATCTCCGCGGGGTCGATGGGTGCACGGAAGCGCATCCAGTTCTTCTCCAACCCTTCGCACACGTGTATGATCCGCGTTTGGCCATCGAAGGTGAGCGGCTTCTCGTTGGCGCGCAGGTGCACATCGCCAAAGAAGTCGAAGTACGGGCTCAATTGGAAGTTGTCCTTCTCCAACAACTTGCCGCGTGCATATGTCGTGTATGCCGTATCCACATCGATGTTGTCGAGATGGATCACTTGCTTCTTCTGTGTCTCGTCCACATAGTCGATATCGCCTACGGCACTGTAATCCCGTTTCGCCTTGATGTTGGCCGTTGCATTGTAAATGGTGTGGTGCTTGGTAACGAAGTTGGCCGTGATCACCGCGTTGGTGATCGGGTCCATCTCCGCGTTGCGACGTATGCGCACCCTGTTGCTGTCGGGCGTGATCTGTGCGTCGGCCACTTGGATGTACGGTACATCGTTCGCCGTGATCAAGTGGTTCTTCAGATCGTATCGCGCTTTGGGCGCCATGAAGGCCAAGCTGTCCTGATCGGGCCGGGTGCTGATGAAGTTCGTTCCGGACAGTTGCAGATCCTCGCTGCCGGCTGCGGCTGTCTGATCGGCTTCCAGTTCGATATCGCCTTGGTCCATGAACCATTTGAAGCGGTCCATGAAACACATGTACTGGTTCACTGGGAACTCGACTTTCGTGTTCTTGCCGTTGCTGACGAATTCGCCGATTCGTTCGTCCAGTTTCACCGTGGCGTTCACATTGTCGGTGCGGAACGCAATGCTCGCCGTGTCGCCTTCGGTCAAGCGGAAGTCGCTCGTGTCCGCGTGTATGTCCATTGTATTGAAGTCGAATAACCGACTGGCAAGCGTGGCGTTCTTGAAGTCCACCATGCCGGCGCCCGCCATACCGCTCGGTGTCAGTTCGGTGCGGCCGTAGAGAAAGCCCTGGCCGCCGTACATGTTCATCGGCGCACCGCGTCGATCGGCGAGCAGTTTATCGTTCTTCGGTTCCAATCGCGTGAACACGTTCGATGCCTGCACCTCCGGTACTTTCAATGCGGCGGCGCTCTTGGTGTTCCACAGTGTATCGGCTATGCCGTACGTACTGTCCGGGCAGAAGGCGAGCGCCTTGCTCTGATACGTCGTGGTGAGGTACTCCAACGTCCCCTCACCCTGCAGACCGCCGTGGTTGAGGGTAATGGTGCTGGTGAACGTCGCCTTCTTGCCATAGAGCGGCAAGCCGCCATCGCCCGTTGGGCGCACGAAGCCCAAGGCATAGTCCGGCTGCAGACCAAGCGTTTCGCGGATCTCGGGGAAGATGCCCGCGCTAACAAGGATGCCGGGGAAATTCAGACCCTTGTTCGTAAAGTCATCCAAGCTGTCGATCTGGAAGGGATCACTCTTGTAGTAGAACTTGTCG
>Ga0138256_10003371_pt1 | contig 16991 bp, 15 predicted proteins | sample KNB2016incub_MG_FD_105486 | JGI IMG/M metagenome (GOLD analysis project Ga0138256, IMG submission 105486) | Active sludge microbial communities from wastewater in Klosterneuburg, Austria - KNB2014incub_MG | ecosystem: Engineered > WWTP > Activated sludge > Unclassified | place: Austria... | reverse complement strand
TTGCATCGTTATAGTTTTGTGCTTGTAATGATGTTACTGATATTAAAATAAATGCACAGAATATTTTGAGTGTGTGCTTGTACATTTTTATCTCCTTCCGCCCGAATTTCTTGAACCGGAATTATTTCGTGTATCACTGCTTCCAGAACTTCTTGTATTAGAATTATTGCTGGAATTGTTAGAATTATTATTACTCGATTCTCTCGTTGAAGTATTATTATCAGAACTTGAATTACTGGAATTTGAATCTGTAGTTTTTGTAACAGTTGGTGTTGTTATAATATTTGTCCCGTCAGTATTTCCTCTTCCACCTGAGTTTCTAATTTCTTCAGTATCTGAGTTTCGTCCATCATTTCTAACTTTTGTTACAACTTTATCTCCGTTATCATTTGTGGTTGTAATGTAAACAACAGGAGTAACCCACCAAGGTGATTCATAATAATCAACATAACCGCCGTAATCTTCGTAATCATAAAAATCACTTGCACTATCATCAATGTATGTTTCTTGATCAGGAAATTCTTGATTTGGATCCCATACAATTGTGTAGCAACCGGTTGATAAAAAACTTAATGCAAATATCATTGCAAATATTTTTAATGATGTTTTCATTTATCTACCTGTTCTTCCCGAATTATTATTTCCTCTGTTATTCCCAGAAGAATTTGATCCTGTATTACCTCTTGGCGATGAATTTGTATTACCAGTAGGCGGACTATAACTCCTTGGTGTATTGTTAGATTTAGGTGGAGTATAGTTATTATTATTTCTATTCGTGTTTGTCTTTGGTGTCCTGTTTATGTTAGGCGATTTCGTCTTATTTTCTTTTTGGACGTTATTTCTATTTGTTTCTTTCTTCCTTGTATCATTGTTCCTGTTGATGTTAGGACTTTTACGTTCAGTATTTTTCTTTTCAGTTTTTATTCTTGTATCGTTTGTCTTTTTTCTAGTATCACGCAAAATTTCTTTATCTGTAGTCTTCTTTCTCGTATTATCTTTTTTGATAATATCATTGTTGCGTGTAGTTTTTGTTCGCTCAAGTTCCTTGCGGATATTATCCTTTGTTCTTGTGTTAACATTATCTCTTGATGTATTTAATCCATCACGAGTATCTTTTCTTTCATTATCCCTTAAAGTAGTTCTATCTCTTTTGATTTCATCTCTGCGGGAAACAATTTGTTTTTCTCTTGTCTTTAACTGATCTCTCATTGATGAATTTCCATCACGAGTTGTAATTAAATCACGATCTCTGCTTCCTGTTCCGTTTCTGCCACCAGAATTATTTCTGATTTTATAATTGTCGTTAGTTCTATATTTATATGTGGTTGATGAATATCCGCCATAATATGGATAAGGATCCCACCAGCCATAATAATGATGTGGATACCAGTAAGTTGGATAATAACATGAAAGTGATGGGTAATACCAATAATCCGGGTACCAAGGATCCCAGCACCAAGGATCATAATACCAACCGGTACCGACTACAACTGAAACTGATGGGTAATAATTCCAGAAATATTTTCTATATGATGGATAACCGTAGAAATAATAATTTTCTCCGCTTCCATTACTTTCGGAGTAAGAATCAGAATCGTCATCGTAAGAATATTCTTCATCTTCATACTGATCATCAACATATTCATCAGAAAGTGTATCTGATTCTTCTTCATAATCATAATACGGTTGGCTTTCTTCGCGATTCCAGTTGCCATAATCATCTCTTGAAGCAACTTGAGTATAACATCCCGTTAAGTTTAATAAAAGAAGCGGCAGTATGGATAACAAAACTAATTTATACTTTTTCATTTTAAACCTCTGTAATTCAACTACTTAAAAATTGCAAATATCGAGCCTTAAAAAAAAGGTTAATATCATTCCTTATCCCAAAAAATCAAACGGAAAGCTAATGAAGTGTATATTTGAGTAAACTATATTGTACTAAAATCAACACATCAAATAGTTTAGATTTGTTGTGTAAATTCAATCATCAATGCTCTATCAGCAGAATTTGCATTCCATTTTCTGTTTTCTAGCAAATCTCGCAAATCAAATCCAACAGTCACACCATTTGCGATAGACCATCTGATACCCAAATTTAAATAACCTTTTCCTTCACCATAAATATCAGTTGAGTTATCATTTAAAGCTAAATTATATTCAAGCAAAACTGAAAATGCACTACCCAAAGTTTTTTCTGCGCCAAACATAAAGTTTACAAAGTTATCACCATCTTTATTTTCTAGTGGAGAATAGTTAACAGTTCCGTGCAAACTTAGATAACCAAGTAATGCAAAGTTTTTGCTTGCTGCTGCAAAAATTCCCGGTGCTTTGATTGCAAATCTTTTTTGATCATTAAAGTATTCGCCTTTTCCCTGAGTATCAAAACCCAAAGTAATTGATGGAGTTAAAATTGTTTCATCCATAAGTCGAAAACGAAAATTTACTCCCGGAGGAAATGGATACCAATCTGGATCACCAGAGCCAATTATGTTTGAGCCGCCGTAAGAAAGTCCTATGCTAATATTATCAAAAATTCCTGCTTCAACTTTTGCGATGACAGTTCCAAATGGTAAAAGTTCTGTGTTTACGCCAACGGTACCGCGATCCATAATTCCGGCAGTTGGCATATCAATTAGATTTCTGTATTCATATTTTGCTTTATCACCTGCAGTGCCTTGAGCAAAAGAAAGATTTGCAAAACTTAATAATATTAAAAAGATGAAGCTTAAATTTTTCATTGTTCCTCGATGTGAAGTTTCAATTTATTTCTAAGTGTAAGATAAAAATTATTTATTTCTGATGCTTTAATTATTAGACGGTTCTCGGATGAATTTCGATCTCAATATATTCAGGGAAAAGTGAATGTTGGGATTTTATTTTTATTCCTACTTTACCCGGTTCACCTAATGATCTAATTTTTAATTGACCATTTTTCTCATCTCTTAAAATTACTTCAACTAAATTATTTCCTTCAATAATCTCAAACTTTGCAGATGAAGTTCTGAACCAGGCTCTACTACCTAATCCGTTTACCGGAACAACTTCAATTATCATTTCCGATTGCGGATCTGCAAAAAGGTTTTCTGGAGTTTTTCTTACTTCACTTCCATAAATATTGTAAAGAAAAAAATATCCAAGCAGCAAAATGATCAAAACGAAAATCAATAAATAAATTGTTATGATTTTTTTCCTCATTGATGATTTATTTTTTCTTTTATAACTGCGATTTTAAGATTATTAATAATCTTATGCACAATCTCATCAGGAACACCATCTTGATGAAGTGATTGCAATCTCATATCACATTGATCATTTACATAATCAACTACAACAAATTTATTTTTTGTTGTTAGCACAATTTCTGTTGAGAAAAAATCAAGTTGAGTAATCTTATAAATGATTTTAGTTATCTGAAAAAGTTTTTTCAGTCCAAATTTTTCTATCTCTTCATCATACAAAATATTATAAAGATGAGTTTCATCATCCCACCAAACACAAATTGTTTTACCAAAAGACCAATAACATCTAAACCATGCACGTTTGCCATCAAGAATTTGCGGATAAACTTTTTCCTGGATTAAATATTTGTCATCGCTTTGCTTTGATCTTGCAGTGAGAACTTCTTTTAAAGATTCCGCACCTTTCACAACACCCATTCCACCGCCGGTTGTATTGCAAGGTTTGATTATAAATGGTCTTCCAAGAATTGCGAGATTATCTACAGATACTAAAATTTCTTTCGATTGACTATGTGGCGGAATAATTATTGAATATGGAACATGAATACCAGCCGTGATAAACTCAAGATGCATCGTAGCTTTATCAATTGCGTGTTTTATATTTTTAAGAGGATTGAATACTTTACTTTTTCTTCTTGCTAATATTTTTGCAAGTTCCCAGAAATTCGGATCAACATCCGAAGCGCGATCAAGCAAACATTTAAAATTAAGCTTACGATGTTTTACGTTTTCAATTACTTCAAAAATGTTTTTATAATCGATTACATAAGTTGTAAGTCCAGCTTTCTGTAGCTGTTTCTCGATAGCAGAAACAAATTCTACATCAAACTCCCAATCGTAAGCTATGGCTAAATCAAAATTCTGCATTCAAATAATTTTTGTTGCAAAGTTAATACAAGTTTAAGTAAGATATAAATTTTAGCAGGTTTGATAGACCTAAATAGCCTTGTTATTCCAGCACTGCAATAATATATTCATATCCGTGAAAAAAAATATTCTTAACATATATATCCTTATAATTTTACTTTCAGCGTTTTTGATTAATTGCTCAGGTTCTAATACTTCAATTGATGAAAAACAGCAAGAAGTAAAACCAATTCTCTCTAAAGATGAAAGCAAGAAAAAAGCACTTGAGTTTTTTGTAAACGGCGGAGTTTATGAAACACAAGGAAACTACGAAGCCGCAATTTCTCAATATGAAAAAGCACTTTCTTATGATACTTCTGCCGGACTTTATTACACTATTGCGAAATGCTATGTACATCTAAATAAGTTATCTCCTGCGTTAAATTATTCGCAAAAATCTGTTGAGCTTGATTCATCAAAAGTAGAATTTTATGATTTGCTTTCAGATATATATACCTACGGAAATCAAACAAACTCCGCAATAGTAGTTTTAGAAAAAGCAATAAAACTTGATTCGATGAACATCGATCTGAATTACAAGCTTGCAAGATTATATGAAGAAAATAAACCAGTTCAAGCGGTGCAACTTTATACAAGAATATTATCCCAGGTTGGTCCAGAATGGTCAGTACTTTCTCGTATCGCTGAATTGCAGGAAAGACTCGGAAATAATGATGAAGCAATAAATGCAATTACAAAATTACTTGCGATTGATCCAGCCAATACTATGCTAAAAAAAATGCTGATTGAATTTTATTTGCGTGCCGGCAGGTTTGATGAAGGATTAGTTTTAGTTGATGAAATTTTAGAACTGATGCCTTATGATCTTGAAGCACGAGAAACAAAAGCAAAATTGCTACTTGGGAAAAATGATTGGACCGGTGCCTCAAAAGAGTTTGACTATTTTCTTGATCAACCTGATGTAACACTTGATTCTAAAATTAATATTGGTGCAAATTATTTTAACAAAGCTGTAACTGATTCAACGGTTTTACCAATTGCAAAAGCCTTTTTTACAAAGCTGGATAATGACACAACTGATTGGCAAATCAAAATGTATCTTGGTGCAATTGCATTAAGTGAGCATCAGGATTCCATTGCAATTGAGAATTTTCAGTTCGTAACCAAAAATGCAAACTGGAATGTTGCCGCATGGATCAGACTTGGTGGATTGTACTTTGATAACCGAAAATATGATGAAGCTGAAGTTGTAATGAGCGAAGCTATTTTATCTTTTCCGGAAGATTTTTATGTCAATTTAATTTTAGGTTTATCACTAGCTCAACAATCAAAACATAAAGATGCAGAAAAGTATCTTAAAAAATCTACTTTATTAAATTCAACAGATGTAACCGCTTTATCAGCTTATGCATTTACTTTAAATCAACTTAAGGATGATGATAAAGCAATTTTTTATTTGAATCAGGCGTTAGAAATCAAACCTGATGATGTGCAATTGATTGGAACACTTGCAATGATTTATAATGGGATGAGAAATTTTCAATTGAGTGATAGTTTGTATGAACGTGCGCTTGAGTTGGAACCAAATGATCCTTTGATAAATAATAATTACTCTTATGCATTTGCAACTCGCGGAATACAACTTGAACGTGCTTTGAAGATGGTTCAAATTTCTGTTAAAGCTGATTCATTAAACTCTTCCTATTTAGATACGATTGGATGGGTTTACTATATGTTAGGAAATTATCAGGAAGCAAAAACTTATCTTGAAAAAGCGATTGAGGTTGGAGGAAAAAGTTCCGTTATGTTGGATCATCTTGCAGACACTGAATTTAAACTTGGTAATAAAGAAAAAGCCGTAGAACTCTGGCAAAATGCTCTTGAACTTGAACCAACTAAATCTGAAATACAAACTAAAATTGATAAAGGTGCGATTTGAAAAAATTAGGATTCATTGTTTTAATTCTAACAAACTTATTTTTTATAATTACAGGTTGTGTTCCTTCACAACCAACAGAAGAATTTGAATTACTTCCTTCAGAAAGGTTAACTAATAAACTTGAAGCTAACAGAAGAAAAATAAAATCTTTTGAAGGTACTGGAACTATTTTTGTTAATACTCCTACTATGGATAATAGTGCAACCTTTAGAATTATTTTGCAAAAGCCTGATACAATTAATCTAACAATTATGGGTCCGTTTGGAATTGAACTTGCACAAGCTCTTGTAACAAAAGATAAATTTACTTTTTATGATGCTTTGCAAAACACTGCTTATGTTGGCAGTGTAAACTCAAATGCGCTGCAAAGTATTTTCAGAATTAATTTATCATTTGAGGATTTACTTGATGCATTTGTTGGTTCTGTAAATCTCACAAGCAATTTATATCGCTCGCCGGATACTTATGTTGTTGAAGATGATAAGTATGTTATGTCTTACACAGATTCTGCGAGAAGTTATACAACAATTTACAAAGTTGATGTTAGACAACTTGCAATTACAAATTATGAAATGTATGATATTGAAAACCAATTAGTGTTAAGGGGAAATTATTCTGATTTTGAGTTGCTTGAAACTGTTGCGATCCCTTATAAAATAGGAATCGAGAATGTTATTGATGATCAGAAAATTAATATTGAGTACAAAAAAATTAATGTTAATAAGAATAATATTCTGATTGATTTTAATATACCTGACGACGCTACAATAATTAAATGGTAAGAGTTTTTTTTTACATAATTTTATTTGCCATCCTGATTTCGGTTGAGGGAATTTATTCTCAATCCGAGAAGATCGAAACAAAGAAAAAAGAATTACAAAATCTAAAAGATGAAATATCTAAACTTGAAAGTGATTTAGTTCAAAAAAATCGTAAAGAAAAAAAATCTTTAGAAGATTTAGAAAACATAAACAAACAAAATTTCCTTCTTAGCAAACTGCTCACAACTCTACGGAGTGAAGAAAACCAAAAGCAAACCGAAATTGAAAATCAAACATTAAAGATTTCTGATATCGGAAAAGAAATTGATTTGCTCCAAAAAAATTATGCAAAGTATGTAAAGGCAACATACAAACACGGAAGTTACACTGATTGGGAAAGCATAGTTAATTCGGAATCATTTAATCAGGCTGTGATGCGACTTGAATATTTGAAAAGATTTTCTGTTAGTAGAAAAAAAGATCGTGAAAAACTTGAATCAAATAAAAAAGAATTAATTACTGCTAAAAAGAAACTTGAAGTCGAAAAGCATGAAAAAGAAATTCTTACTAAGCAAAAAGAATCTGAAGAAAGTGCGTTAAAGAAAAAATTAAAAGATCAGAAAAATGTTTTAGCTGAAATCAAAAAGGATAAAAAGAAAATCCAAAAAAGTGTAAATGATAAAAGAAAATCTGAACAAAAAATTGGTGGTATGATTAGTAAGTTAGTTGAAGAGGCTGAACAAAAAAGAATTGCCGAAGAAAAGAAAAGAAAAGAAAAAGATTTAGAAAAAACTAAAACAGTAGTTTCAAAAGATGTAAAGATTAAAGATAAAATTGTTACCAAGAAAGAAGTTGAAACCGAAGATTATATTGTTGATTTATCTACTTCAAAGTTCTCATCGTTTACTGAATTAAAAGGAAAACTTAACTGGCCAATCACAAAAGGAAAAGTTGTTAGAAAATTTGGTGAATCATTAAATCCAAACCTAAAAACTGTTACCGTAAATTATGGAATCGATATAAAAGCGAATGGTGATTTAAGTGTTAAAAATGTTGCTGAAGGTGTTGTTGCAACAGTAGAATGGCTGCCTGGTTATGGTACTGTATTAATTGTTTCGCACAGTGGAAGTTATCGCACAGTGTATGGTCATTTATCAGAAGTTTTTGTTAAGGAAGGTGATAAAATTAAATCTGGCGGAGTAATTGGTAAAGTTGGTGAAAGTGTTGAAGGTAATCTTTTACACTTTGAATTATGGAATGCGAGACAATATGTTAATCCTGAATTGTGGCTGAGAAAATAATTGTGAAATGAATTGCAAAAAATATTTCAAATAATCAGATCAAATAAAGTTTTATTTAAAAACTTTACATCACTTTCTATTCTTCAAATATCAAACTATTTTTTCCCTATAATTACACTTCCATACTTAGTTAGAGTATTAGGCCCAGAAAAATATGGGCTAGTAAACTTTGCAGCAGCCTTTGCAATGTACTTCGCAATCATTACTGATTATGGATTTAATCTTTCTGCAACTCAGGACATTTCTGTTAATAGAAAAAACCCGGAGCGTACTTCACAAATCTTTTCTGCAGTGATTACCATTAAAATGATTTTGTTTTTCATCTCAGCAATTTTATTCACCATTATAATTTCTATTTTCCCGATATTTAAAAAAGATTTATTACTCTTTGCTATTACGTTTGTTAGCGTTTTTGGTACAGCGTTATTCCCAATTTGGTTTTACCAGGGAATTGAAAAGATGAATTATATTTTAATGATAAATATTTTTGTAAGAACAGCATTAACAATCTCAATTTTTGTGTTCATAAAAAAGGAATCTGATTATTTGCTGTTTACAATTTTAAATTCAATTGCATTTGTAGTTTCGGGAATTGTTGGATTTTTGTTTGTAACAACTCAACTAAAGATAAAATTCTTTTATCCAGGGAAAGCTATACTTAAACAACAATTAGTTAATGGCTGGAATCTTTTTTTATCTACGATATGGATTAACCTTTACACAACATCAAATGTGTTTGTGCTAGGATTATTTGCCCCAGCTAATATTGTTGGATATTTTGCTGCAGCTGATAAAGTAAGAATGGCATTTCAGGGAATTTTATCACCACTTACCCAAAGTGTTTTTCCGCATGTAAATAAAATGTTAAGCGAATCGTATGAAAGATTTATTGGCTTTAATAAAAAAATTCTAAAAATTGGATTTATTGTTGGAGGAATGATTTCTTTAGTAGTATTTGTTTTTTCAGAATTATTAGTAAAAATAATTTTGGGTAACGAATATGAATCCTCAGTTATAATTTTAAGAATAATTGCCTGGTTACCGTTAATTGTTATATTAAGTAATGTTTTAGGTATTCAAACAATGATTCCACTTAATAAACATAAAGCTTTTTCAATGATCTTATTTTTTGCAGCATTGATTAATCTTATAATCTCTTTTATAATTGTTCCAATTTATTTTGAGATTGGAACTTCAATTTCGTTATTAGTTACAGAAATGTTTGTAACCGTTTCATTCTATCTTTTTATAAGACTTAATAAAATCAAAATAATATGATGTACGATTATTTAATTGTTGGAGCAGGTTTTGCTGGATCAGTTATGGCTGAAAGATTGGCTTCGCAATTAAATAAAAAAGTTTTGGTTGTAGAAAAGCGTAATCATATTGCAGGTAATGCTTATGATGAATTTGATGAACACGGAATTTTAGTGCATCGTTATGGGCCGCATATTTTTCATACAAACAGTAAAGAAGTTTTTGATTATTTATCTCAGTTCACCGAATGGATTCCTTACGAACATAAAGTATTAGCTAAGATTGGAAATGAACTTTACCCAATTCCAATTAATAGAATTACAATAAATAAGCTTTATAACTTAAATCTTAAAACGGATGAGGAAGTAAAGAATTATTTTGAAAGCGTAAAAGAAAAAAGATTCCCGATACTCAACTCAGAAGATATAATTGTTAATCAGGTTGGGAAAGATTTATTCGAAAAATTCTTTAAGCATTACACAAAAAAACAATGGAACCTTGAAGCAAATCAATTATCCCCGAGTGTGTGCGGAAGAATTCCTGTGCGGACGAATGATGATTGTAGATATTTTACGGACAAATACCAGTTTATGCAAAAAGATGGTTACACAAAAATGTTTGAAAAGATATTGAATCATAAAAACATTGAAGTAATTTTAGATACAGATTATAAAAGTATTTTAGATTCAATAAAGTTTGATAAAATGATTTACACTGGACCAATAGATTATTTCTTCGATTATAAATTTGGAAAACTGCCTTATCGTTCGATTAGATTTGAGTTTAGGAATTTACCTCAAGTTCAATATCAAGAAACTGCGCAAATAAACTATGTCGATGAATCAGTTGAATTCACAAGAGTTATTGAACATAAATTATTGAGTCAGCAAAATTCTGATACGACAACAATCTCATTTGAATATCCACAAAAAGATGGCGAACCTTATTATCCGGTACCAAATGAAGAAAATAGAAATCAATATCTTCTATATAAAAAAGAAACTGAGAAATTTAAAAATGTTATCTTTTGTGGAAGATTAGCCGAATATCAATATTATAATATGGATCAGGCGGTGGCGAATACAATAAAAGTTTTTGAAGATTTATAAAAATGAACTATCAACCTTTAGTAACCGTAAATATACTTTCATTCAATCGTATAGATGAATTACGAAATACTTTAACTAAAGTTTATGAACAGGACTATAAAAACATTGAAGTGATTGTCGTGGATAATGCTTCAAGTGATGGAAGTTCTGAAATGGTTAACAATGAATTTCCATCAGTTCAACTAATTCAAATGGAAAAGAATATAGGAATAGCTGGCTGGAACGAAGGCTTTAAAGTGGCTAAAGGCGGGTATGTTTTAGTTTTGGATGATGATGCTTATCCAGATAAAAATTCGATCATTTTGTCACTTCAAGAATTCCAAAATGATATTGAAATAGCTTGCATAACATTTAATTTAATAGATATAAACAGTGGTGATTTTTTTGTAAACAATTGGCTACCATCAGACAAAAATAAAAAAACATATTGGCCAGTTTTTGTTGGATGTGCTTTTATTGTGAAAAAGAACAGATTACCAGAAACATTTATTTTTCCTGATGAATACTTTGTTTATCAACATGAACTTCCAATGGCAGCAGAAATATATTTAATTAATAAAAAGATTGCATTTATTCCTTCAATAATTGGATATCATAATTTTAAATCGAATCAAGAATATAAAATATTCAATGATAGGATGATATTTAGAAATACATTAATGTATATCGTTGATTACATACCCTATAGTCTATGGATGTTTTATTATTTTCAAATAATTGTGTTTTACCTTTTACGATCAATCAGACATAAATGGTTGTTATCTTATCTTGAAGTAGTTATTTCTACTTGTCCAATTAAGTTTAGATCAAAGTTAGACTTAAGGTATTTTCTTTTTTTAAGATCTAAAAGAATATTTAATTTCAGTTTGTTAGCAAAATTACCAAACCTTTGAAAATCTTAATTATTACAGAACACTTGAACTTTACGAACGGTGTTGCAAAACATCTTCTATATTTTTTAAAAGGATTTAACAACAAGCACGATCATCAAATTACCATAATTTGCGGCGGTGGGGATGCAATTAGTTCATTTAAACCCCTCGTTGAGAATATTTTAATTTGGTCATTTATAAAACATGAAAATCGTTCCATAAAGAATATATTTAAATCTGTTATGAAGTTATTTTATTTTCAGAAAGTTAATAACTTTAATATAATACACACACACAATCACTATGCTGCAAATATTGCTTTTTTTATTTCACTAATCACAAAAGCCAAAGTGATCCAAACTGTTCACGGAATTATTGAACCAATTGGAAAACTTAAACACTATCCTTCCAAATATTTCATAGTTGTTAATGAACATATTATAAAGTATTTAGTAAAAGAGGAAAGGAAGGATTTGGGCCAAATTGTTTTAGTCAGAAATGGGATCCAAATAGTCAATAACATTAAAAAACAAAAAAATCCAAAACTAAGAATTATTTCGGCGGGCAGGTTTACCAAAATTAAGGCTTTTGATGTGTACTTAAATGCGATTGCTTTACTATCAGTTGAGACAAAAAACAAAGTTGATTTTTATCTAACAGGTAAAGGTGAAGAGTTTGACTTTTTAAATTCTTTAATCAAATCACTTGATATTCAAGTTAATGTTTTAATTGAGCAGGAGCAACTTACAGATTTACTTTTAACCACAGACATATTAATTAATCCAACAAGATCCACTTATGAAGGTTTTCCGATGACAATAGTTGAAGCAGCCTTCACAAAAAATTTAATTATCAGTTCTGACTTTTTAGGCTATGATTCAATTTTAAAGAATGGGAATAATTGTATGATTTTCGGTATTAATGATACTTATGCTTTAGCTGAGAGAATAACCTATGCAGTTGAAAATTATGATAACTTGAATGTATTAGTTGAGAATATGTATAACTTAGCCGTTAAAGAGTTCAGTATAGAAAAAATGATTAATAAAACTTTAGATTTTTATAAGAGGATATAAAGTTGATTACCGTTTTAATGACGACATATAATTGCGCCTCTTTTATAAAAAAAGCCATCACTAGTATTTTAAATCAAACTTATAAAGATTTTGAGTTTTTAATTATTGACGATGGGTCAACAGATAATACTGAAAGTATCGTAAAATCATTCAATGACAATCGTATTAATTATCAAAGGATAGAGCATATTGGAATTGGTGCGGCTTCTAATTATGGACTTAAACAAGCAAAGTATGATTGGATCGCTAGGATGGATGCTGATGATATTTCTTCCCCGAATCGTTTAGAGATTCAGAGCAAATTTATTTGTAATGATTCTGTTCGTATTATTTCTTCGTGGTGTGGATATTTTTTGAACAATAAATTGAAATACATTATTAATACTCCAGTTGATGATCATATAATCAAAGAAAAGCTAAAATTGCATTCCGTAATATCTCATCAAAGTTCTCTTTTTAATAAAAAATTTATACTGAATGAGCTTGGAGGTTACAGTGAAAATCTTGAAGCTTTCATTGATTATGATTTATGGTTAAGAGCAGTCAATAAAGTTAAATTTATAGTTGTTCCAGAAGTATTGATTTATGCAAGGATTAGAAATGATTCAGTCTCTAATTCAAAACTTAATAAAAGGGATTTTACTTTTTATAAGTTACAGCGAAATTATTTTTCCAAATTAGATTCTGAAATCCTGGATAATAAAATTAATGGTTGGCGAGAGTATTTTTATGGAGATAAAAACTCAGTTAGGCTTAATTGGTTAAAAGTCAATTTGAATGAGTGGGATTACAGGATGTTTTTAGCTTTTATAATTTCGTTCCTTCCAGAAAACTTTCTTAACTCCTTTAAAAATTTGAGACTAAGATTAAGGTTTGAATATATTCTAAATCGAAAAATAAAATATTGGGGCTTAGATGATACATTCAGAAAATTATTACTTGAGGTTAATAAGTAATGATTAAGATTCTACATCTTCAACCTGAACTTAATCTAGCATGTGGAATTACAAGGACAATTTCTCAAATCGTTAATAACTCTTCAACCCACTTTGAGCACCACATAATTGCACTTGGTGGAGATGGTTTTTCCAGAATTCAATCGAATTCAGTTCATCTAAAGATTATAGAAAGAGACCGGAATTCATTTTTAGATTCAATTTTAATCTTGTATCAAATTGTCTCTTACCTTAAAATGAATTCTATTGATATCTTGCATTGTCATCACAGGTATTTCGATAGCCTAGTCTGGGTAATTAAATTATTTTCGAAAGTCAAAATTATTACATCAGTTCAAAGTAAAGTTTTCGGTAAAAAAAAAATAAGTTATAAAGCTGATATACTTATTGCTTGCAGTGATTCCATTAAGAATCATTTAATAAATAATTTTAATACATCTCAAAATCGAATTAAAGTTATTTATAATATGGTCGATCAGTATCAAAATTTAAAAAAAGACTCAAATGTTATAACAAAAATAGAACTGCAAAGAGCAAATAATGAATTTGTTATTGGGTTTGTGGGAAGATTAAACTATCAGGAAAAAGGGATTGACACTCTTTTAGCAGCATTTAGAGATTTAACACAAATTTACAATAATATTAAGTTGATGATGATTGGTGATGGGATTGACAATTCTAAAATTCAGGAATTCATAGAGTCTTATAAACTAAATGCAAAATTACTTTCATCAGTTAAAAATATTTTTCCATATTACAAATTAATGGACATTTTGATCGTTCCATCGAAAATTGAGCCCTTCGGAATAGTAATCATTGAAGCAGGAATGATGAAAAAAACCGTAATTGCTTCTAATGTTGATGGAATACCTGAACTGATTAGTAATGGAGAAAATGGATTGCTTTTTGAATCTGGTAATGTTGAAGAATTAAAAGAACAAATAATTAGAATCTACAATGATAGAAAGTTCGGTGAAAAACTTGCTGAAAATCTCCATAAAAAAGTTTTGGATTCCTTCACGGCTGACAAAATAATCCCCCAGTATGAAAAACTCTATTCGGAATTGTTAGTTGAATAAAAAAAGTTCAATAGAGTTACTTGGAACTAAGTTCAGTAATGTTTCTTATAATGAAATACTTAATTCAATTCAATTAGCTATTCAGAGTAGATCCCAACTTACGATTTGCTACGCTAACGTTAATTCTATTAACCTATCGATTAGTGACGAGAAGATTAAGCAGCTATTATCTGAATTTGATATTCTTCATCCGGATGGGTTTGGAGTCTATTTGGGCTCGAGAGTATTAGTCGGCAGAAATGGATTTTCTTATAGGCAAAGCGGCTCAGATTTATATGAACAAATTATTGATGAAGCTATCCTTATCCATTGGAAACTTTTTATTTTTGGTGATACTGATGAAACTTTAGAAAGAATTAAGTATAAATATCCCAAGTTATCGATTGTTGGTAACCAAAATGGTTATGTTTTTGAAAATGAAAAATTATTGTTTGAGATAAATAATTCTAAACCTGATATTTTAATTGTTGGATTAGGAACTCCTAAACAGGAAGAATGGATTGTAAAATATAAATCAAAATTGATGGTTAATGTTATTATTGCCGTTGGGGATGGAACTAAAGTCTTTGCCGGTAATAAAAGAAGGGGACCAAAATTTTTGCAAAAGCTGGGACTTGAGTGGTTTGTAAGATTTATTTTTGAACCAAAACGATTGTGGAAAAGATATTTTATTGGCATTCCTTTGTTTATTTTCAGAGTAATAAAATTTAAGTTCATGAATACATAAACCGGATAGTTTTATGAAAACAACTTTTACTTTTTTGATTTTATTTCTCATTGGTTTTTCATCCTCTATCATTTCGCAGAATAAAATTGAAAAATCCGTAAATGGCTTTTCAATTAGCATTTCATTTGATGAATCTTACTTTAATGATTCTAAAAACGGGATATTAACAATCAGGGATTATCCTGATTTTACTGATGTATCTCAATCTGGTAAATTTAAGTTGCCTTCAAATACTTATTTGATTGTTATTCCTCAAAATTCAAAACCAAATATTTCCATCACTTCTCTTGAGACAGAAACAATTAAAAATGTTATTCCGGTTTTGCAGCCTAAAGCCAAATTAATTGATGATTCAACTTTGGTATATGAACAAATTGATTTTTCAGATGCTGTAATTGATAATAAATCAAATAGTTCTATTGAAGTAATTGGTTTTGTGTGGTACAGGGAATTTTATTGTGCACAGGTTAAGATAAATACTCATCAATTTAATATTAACAGCAGCGAAATAAGTAGAATTAAAAGCGGAAAGGTTTCAGTTGATTTTGGTACTAATTATCCTTTTTCTTTTGTTGAAAACTTTAACGCTAACAATAAGAATTTAAGTGAAGATATCAGCAGGTTTATTCTTAACTATGATATGGCTGATCAATTTGCCGGGAGTCAGCCTTTAGTACTTGAAGATACAACAGGTAACTGGATTAATTATGGATTAGAATATTTAAAGATCGGTACTGCCAAAGATGCTTTGTTCAGGCTTACAAAAGCTGATCTTGAAGCAAAGGGAATTAATACTGCTTCAATAAATCCTAAATCCTTTCGTCTGATTGAATCAGGTATCGAAATACCTGTAACCGTTTTTGGTGAAGATGATAATGTTTTTAATGATAATGATTACATACAATTTTATGGAACACTCAACTATCCTGAAATTTCTCATCGAATAATTAATAATTCCGATGAACCATATAACGAATATCTCGACAGATATTCTGACACAACATTTTATTTTTTAACGTGGGGGACACAGGATGGCAAACGAATTTCTAATCAAACCTCTTTTGCTTCTGGATTAACCGATTCGCTTACATACTATAATTACTCAGAACATGCAGAAAGTAATAGACTGTTTCAAAATTTTTATACTGATGAAGTTGAAAATCAATCTCCGGGTTGGCTTAGAAACAAAACCTGGTATTATTTACAAACTGTTTGGTTATACAGTAACACAACTCGTAATTATAATTTTACGGTTACAGATGCTATCCCTAATAAAACAGCAAAGTTTTTTTATAAGGCTGTAAGCGGCGGTTCGAATATAACAAGCAACGCTCATCAAGTGATATTAAAAGTTAATGGCAGTTTAGTAGATTCACAATCTATAGATAGAAGTGAGCAGCTTTTATTAAGCGGTACTTTAAATACAAATCAATTTATTACTAATCCAAATGTTCTTTCTGTAAAAAATTATGCTAATGGAACAAACCCGAATTATTTAGGAATAGATTGGTATGATATTGAATATCCAAGACTTTTAAAGTTTAGCAGTGACTTTTTATTATTTAAAGTAAGTGACGATATAAGCTCAGGATTAAAGATTGTAAAGATTTCAAATGCAACACTTACTTCTTACGAGATTTATAAAGTAAAACCGTATTACAAAAAAATTGATAATTACCAGGTTAGTGCAAATCAGGTTTTATTTACAGATACGGTAAGAGCCGGGGATGAATATATAGTTGTTGCACCATCAAAAATTGGTAAGCCTGTATTTTATTATAATAAACAATTTGTAAATCTCAGAT
>Ga0138256_10003370_pt1 | contig 16992 bp, 15 predicted proteins | sample KNB2016incub_MG_FD_105486 | JGI IMG/M metagenome (GOLD analysis project Ga0138256, IMG submission 105486) | Active sludge microbial communities from wastewater in Klosterneuburg, Austria - KNB2014incub_MG | ecosystem: Engineered > WWTP > Activated sludge > Unclassified | place: Austria... | reverse complement strand
CTGCAACACCTGCCCGCGGGCCTGTGGCGTCAATCGCCTCGAAAAAGGCAACGGGTTTTGCCGATCGCGTGAGTTTGCCCGCGTGGCGCAGGCCAAGCCGCACTTTGGCGAAGAACCCTGCATTACCGGCAGCCGGGGCTCTGGCACCGTGTTCTTTACCAATTGCACCGGCCGCTGTGCCTTTTGCCAGAACTGGGAAATCAGCCAGCAGGGCGAAGGTTCGGACTGGACCGTTGAACAACTCGCAGACGCTTACCTCGAGCTTCAGGCCCAGGGCTGCCACAACATCAACCTGGTTACGCCCACGCACTACGTCGCGCCTATTGTCCATGCGCTTGAGCTCGCCATCGAGCTCGGCTTTGAGCTGCCCTTCGTCTACAACACCAATGGTTATGACAGCGTCGAAACGCTTCAATTGCTCGATGGCATTATCGACATCTACCTGCCGGATATGAAGTACGGCGACGATGAAAGCGGGCTTCGCTATTCGGCCTTTGGAAAACGCGACACCGTTTCTGGCGGAATTCATGCGGGCTATTTCAGTGCCGCCAGCAAGGCCATCGCCGAGATGTTCCGGCAGGTCGGCTCCATTGCCATCAACGAAGGCGGACTGGCAACCCATGGCCTGCTGGTTCGCCACCTGATCATGCCTAATGACGTCGGTAAAACCCGCCGCGTGCTCGAAGAACTGGCGGCAATCTCGCCCCATATGGCCGTCAGCCTGATGGCCCAGTACTTCCCGAGCAACCGGGCCGGCAAGATTCCTGAAATCGCGCGAGGCATAACTCGCCAAGAGTATGCCGATGCAGTCCAGTGCATGCACGAGCTGGGCCTTGGGCGCGGCTACTTGCAGGAATTCAGTGAAGATTTCGGAAGCGGCCGCGATTTCTGCCTGCCCGACTGGCGTGACCCACGGTGGGCAACACCGGCCGCCGCAGCAATGTCCGGCGAGGGGTAGGCCGCATGACTTGCATTCACGCGCTCGAAGCCAGCGCGAAACCTGCTATGCTCCCACGCCTTGGCGTGCGAGAATGGGCGCGCGAGAAGCGGGGCCGTCATGAAGGTGAAATTCTGGGGTGTTCGAGGCAGCCTGCCCACGCCGGGGCCCAAGACCGCGCGTTACGGAGGCAACACCACCTGTCTGCAGGTGATCCGCGATAAGGGCCCCATCATCATCATCGATTCCGGTACCGGGATCCGCGAGCTTTCCGAGTCGTTGATGAAGTCCGTCAAGCCGCCCTTTGACATCAAGATGCTTGTCACGCACACCCACTGGGACCACATCCACGGATTCCCGTTCTTCGTGCCTATTTATGTGCCGGGATCGCAAATCGAGGTCTATGGCATTGGCCCCATACACAACGGAAAAAGCTTTGAGCGGGTCATGCGCGACCAGATGACCTACTCGTATTTTCCCGTCGAGAACACGATGCTCGACGACACCGTCAAATACTACGATTACCACGATTTGTTCAAGCACCGCGAGGGCGGCGTCGAGGGCTACTTCAAGCTGTGCGACGGCGTTACCGTACACCTGAAGATCACGAATCACCCTGTGTTTTGCGTGGCTTACCGTGTGGAAGCCGACGGCAAGAGATTCGTTTTCAGCGGCGATCACGAGCCCTACTACGACACCAATGCTCAGCCCGGCGACGAAACCGACACCGAGTCCAAAGCCCTGATTGACCTGATGAATGACCGCTTCATTGAGTTCTGTGAAGGCGTCGACCTGATGGTGGTTGACACCACCTACACCCAGGCCGAGTACCTCGGTGTGCCTGGCAAGCCCCTGACATCCAAGCGAGGCTGGGGACATAGCTACTTCGAATACAACATCGACTTGGCCAAACGCGCGAAGATCAAGAAGTTGGCCTTCACCCACCACGATCCAACTCGAACCGATGACGATCTCGACCGTTTGATGGAGAAGTACACGGCGCTGGCCAAACGCGAGATCCCGGGCGTCGAAGTCTTTGCCACGCGCGAAGGCATGATTGTGGACGTCTGACCCAGCCTACACCCCGGCCCTTGCCATGTCACAAGCCCGCACCCTGCCCGCACACACCAAACCTTCGTCGGGCTGGGCGAACGTGCGCGAAATGCTGCGGGGTCCTAAGGTCCATCAGACCCACGCGGCCCTGAAGAGCGCAGGCCGCATGACTTTGCTGTTGCCCGTTGTGCAGGTGATTCTGGTCGTGGGATTGCTGAACTCGGAGTGGTGGCTGGGCCTGCTGGGCCTTGAAGGCTTGCTGATTGGCGCGCTCGCGACCAGTCAGCTGGGGCAGCGCGATTCGCAGTACCGCCTGCTGGGTCTGGGAATGGCGTTTGTGAATTTCCTCGCGCTGTCCATCATTGGCCTGTTTGCCGGAAGCCACCTGTTCTGGATCTCGGGCCTGCTCGGCTTTTTCCCCATCTGCACACTTGTGCTTCTGCCAACGGGCAGGCGCAGCCTTGTGCTGACCTGGGGTTTCTATGGGCTGATAATCGCCGTGATGTTCGCCGCCGCCGGCGTTGCCCGTTTCTGTGTTGAAACCGCAGGCACGGACGAAAACCAGGTTACGCGCCGGCACAAACTCACGATTGCCTGGGGCGCATTCACCCTGCGCGGCGGAAACGGGACAGAGCGCGCCCTGCTTCGATTGCGTATGGCGCAGAGCGCCTTCGCCGGCGATGACTTTGAAGCCGCCTTCTACCTGGCCAATGATGGCGTGATTCACCCTGACCAGCGGGCGCGCGAAATCCCGGCTTCGCCGCTGGCGCAGTACCTGCTGCAATCGCTGATGCAGGTGAAGTCCCAGGCCTTCTACAACATGGCTTGGGGCAAGCATGAGCCCATGCAGAGCCGCATTGGTCCCGAGCCACTTGACGATGAAACACTCGACCACCCCGAGGTCAGGGTCAAATGGGGTTATTGAACACGCGCAAACAGCTGCAGCAGGCGCGATGCACGCTTCTCGTAGGTGAACTCCTGTGCATCACGGCTGGCCTGCGCTGACAGCCGCCCGGCAAGCGCTTTGTCGGAGCAGAGTTCTGCCAGAACATCGGCCAAAGCCGCCGCGTTTCCAGCCTCGAACAATCGGCTGTTTTCGCCGTCGCGCAGAACTTCGCGCACGCTTGGGAGATCGCTTGCTGCGATGGGCAAACCAAGCGCCATGTATTCAAACAGTTTCAGAGGCGACGTGAATCGAGCCGCGATGGAGTGCTGCGGCGGAAGCGGATGGACTGCACAGGCCACGTTTGCCAGCGCCGCGGGAATCTGGTGCTGCGGGAGGCGCCCCGTCAGCTCTACGCGGGATTCAAGCGAAAGCTCGTGAATCAACACCCTCAGGGCCGCGCGTTCTTTGTCGCTGCCATCGCCAATAACACGAAGCCGCAATGCCGGCTTCAACGCAATCGCCCGCACCAGCGTTTCCAGCCCCTTCCAGAACTGCAGCGTGCCGGCATAGACCACGGTATTGGACTGGGCGCCGCTCCAGCAACGCGCGAACAGCTCGGTGTCAACTGCGCTGGGCACCACAGACGTCGGCCCCATGAACCCAAAACGCGCCACCAGTTCATCCAGCAAGCCCTGTGTGATGGCAGCCACTGCGCTTGCGCCCGAATAAACCGCGCGCTCAAGGCGTGCGATCTTCTGGCAGGAGCTGTCGCTGGCGCCACGGTCTTTGGCCCAGAGCTCGCCCACGAGGTGTGCTTCGTAGGCGATTGGCGGGCGCGTGGAGGCCTGCATCGTCTCTGCGAAATAGGCCGCGAGCTTGTCACTTCTCAGCCACAGGACCTGCGGCTTGTGCGCCACTACGGCCTTGCGGCAGGCTCGAAAGAACACGCCGTTAAACGTGATTCCAAGCCGCCGCCGAATACTGGGGAGCGTTTTCACGCTCAAGGCGATAGGCCGGGTCAATCGAAGCTCGTTCTCAAAAAATGCATCAACGCGCGCTGGGGTGTCGGGCGTCAGCCAAGTCACGGGAACCTGTTTGGCCATCGCCGCAAGGGTGCGGCAGATAGCGCTCCAGCGGGCCTTTGTGGCGTCGATGGGTTCGTGATGTGCAAACGCGACATGCATGCGAAATCAGTTTCCCTTGGCCGGAGAGCGCGGGCTCTCTGGCGGGTCTTCACCCGCACTGGCGGCGTTGAATCCCCAAAACACGGCCCAGGTGATCAGGCCAGCAACCACCACGAATCCCAGCACGATGGCTGCGGTTTTCAGGAAACTCGGTGTCGCAACCTGGGCTGAGTCGATGTAATCCTGCGCCAGCATAACCCGCGACGGAGACTGAGGGCCTTGATCTTCAGGGCTTCGCTTGACGCGGTCTCGGCGCATCACCTCCAGCTCGGGCACGTTTTCGTCCCTCGTTGGCATGTGGGCCGTGATGTCGTTGGTTCCAGCGGCCGTCCTTACAATCGTGTTCACACGGTTGCTGGGAATCTTGAACATCGACGATTCGGGCTTTTCGCCCGGCGCAATCCGGCGCGAACTGCCTGCACTTCCGGTGCGGTCGGTGTCGCGCCGCGTGCTGCCTGATTTGGCCTGCTCAAGCTCTTCGCGCAGGCGCACGACTTCGCGCACCAGCTCCTTGCGCAGGTCATCGTCTGGAAGGCGGTCAGCCATGCTCGTGAGATCTTTGCTCGAGCGCGCACTGGTGGCTTCATCGCGCCTGGCCGATGGCGCGCGTTCAAGCAGCGTCGCCGGCATTTCAGGGCTGGGCGCATCAATGTAGGTGTCCTGTACCCGCACACTTGATGCCGACTTCACTGGCTCCGCTGAAGGCGTGGGCAGAAGCGCCTTGTGCTCGCCCCTTTCATCGGCGACGGGGACAGCAACTTCGTCGCTCTCGAACTTGTCGTCTTTGACCGGAGCTAGCTCTTGCGAAGACTGCGGTCGCCTTGGCACCGGCGGCGCCACGACGGAGATTTTCGGAATCTCCGCCGTGTCATCATCCATTACGGTTTTTTCCTGGGGCAACTCCAGGGGTGCAAGATCGCTGGCGACTGGCAGCCGCAGGTCCGATGCTCTGCGCAATGCGTTGGCGGGCGCCTCCTGGCGGCGGCCTGAATCCCCCCGCGACGGAACATCGGTGTCCACCTGGCGCGGCTTTCCCGGCACTTCGGTTTCATTTTCCCTGGCCGGCGGCCGCTCGACAACACGCCGCGGACCCGCTTCCGAGTTCCGTTCGCCCGAGGGAGCAGTCGTTCGCGCCGGCGCGGGCCTGTCACGCACCGTGGTGCTGCCACTGCTCGGAGAGTCATAGAGTGAAACCAGATCGCGGTCCGCCAGCGTCGTGTCGCCTTTGGCGGGACTTTCCGCTGGCGGCCGCTTGCGCAGCTTGGTGGTGTCCTTGTCAACTTTGTCGTCAACCGCCGGTCGATCCAGCGCCTCAGTCGGAGCGCCCGGGGAAAGCGCAGGTCGCTCGACGGTTGAGTCGTTGGAGGGCTTGCGCCCCGAACCCGGGTCGGTGTCATCGGAGGGCGATCGCTCAGAGGACACCGAGGAAACGCGGCGCGAGATCAAACGGGTTGCGCGCTCTTTCTGCTTGTCAAAGACTTCAATTTTCTTGGCCAGTAGATTCTTGTGTGCGTCTGAAAGCCCATCTTGCCGGAGCAGGGGCTCAAGCAGCTTGCGCGCATCTCCGTGCTTGCCGGAGTCTGCCAGCGCCTCGGCCTCACGGATTTTCCGCACGATGACCAGCGTGTCCATTGAGCGCACTGACCCCTATTTGACAGCCCGACAGGTTAAGAGAGACGCGCGGCAATTCAACCGGCGCGCAGTCTGGATTCAAACTCGCGGCCCCAGGGCTTGAAGTCCTTTTCAGTACCGGAGAGCAGTCCGCGGAGTTCTTCGTGCAGGACGCCGTTAGTGGCCACACAGTTTTCACCAAACAGCCAGTCGTCGCCTCCGGAAAAGTCCGTGACCCTGCCACCGGCTTCGCGAACCATCAATGCGCCAGCCGCTACGTCCCAGGGCTTCAGATAAAGTTCCCAGTAGCCGTCAACGCGCCCGGCGGCTACGTAGGCCAGATCCACGCTGGCCACACCCAGCCGGCGCATGTCATGACACATCAGCACCAGCTTGCTGAAGTTGTCGACGTTGTTTCGCTCAACTTCGTTGCGAATATAGGGAAATCCTGTGGCCAGCAGCGCGCCGTGAACGTCAGGCACGGGGCTGACCTTGAGCCTCACGCCGTTGAGGAACGCGCCCTCCCCCTTGGCCGCGACAAAGTGCTCGCGCAGGTACGGCACTTCAACCAGGCCCAGCACCGGCTCGCAGCGCCTGCACAGCGCGACGGAACAGGCGAAAACCGGCAATCCACGAGCGAAATTAGTGGTGCCGTCAACGGGGTCAATGATCCAGCAGTACTCGCTGCCTGTCATGCGCGCACCTGATTCTTCAGCCAGAATTGCGTGCTCGGGCCAGTTCGCGGAGATGGCGGCAATCACCGCGGCTTCGGTTTCCGTGTCAGCGGCGGTCAGCAGATCGCGACGGCGCTTGAGGTCAATCTGGCCCGGCTTGAGCTTGCCGAAATGCCGCAACTGCACTTCAGTGATGATTTGGCCGAGATGCTCAAGGAAGCTGAAATCAGGGGCTTTGGACATGGGCTCTGGTTTTCCTGCGGGTTCATCGATTGAGGGCGGTTATCGCAAGTTTATACCTCGTTACAGGTGGCGGGGAATCAGTGCCTGGTCAAGTATCGCCAACGGCCAGGCCTCTCCACGGTGACGCATGGCCGTTGGGCAGCCGACTCTGTTGGCAGAACAATCTCAACTAACTGGTTGGAACGCTTTCCCCAACCCCCTTGCGTTGGCATAAGGGTTCCAATCTTGGCTATTGGTTCACACATGAAGGCAATCATCGTTCGCCAGCACGGCGGCACTGATCAGCTGCTTTTTGAGCAAGCGCCGCGTCCCATTATCAAGCCCGATGAAGTGCTTGTGGCTGTCAAGGCCGCGGGCATCAACCATCTCGATATCTGGGTGCGCAAAGGCGTGCCCGGTCACAAGTTCCCGCTGCCGATGATTCCCGGCACGGATGTGGCCGGCGAGATCGCCGAAGTGGGGTCACTTGCCACGGGATTCAAGGTCGGCGATCGGGTGGCCGTCATGCCCGGTTTTGCTGACCCCTTGGGCGAACAGGCGCTTTGCGGCCAGGACCAGCTTTCGCGCGACTACGGGATTTTCGGCGAAACGCGAAACGGCGGCTGCGCCGAGTTCCTTGACGCGCCGGCGCGCAACCTCATGCGCATGCCCGCGGGCATGTCCTACACAGACGCGGCAGCCTGCCCGCTCGTTTTCCTCACCGCCTGGACCATGCTCAAGAAGGCCGCCGTGCGGCCCGGTGATGTCGTGTTGATGCACGCAGCCGGTTCGGGCGTGACCAGCGCTGGGATCCAGCTGGCAAAGCTGCTCGGCGCCCATGTCATCGCGACGGCCGGCAGCGAGGAAAAACTCGAAAAGGCTCGAAAACTCGGCGCCGATCATGGGGTTGATTACCGCGGCGACTGGGTCGAAGAAATCAAGAAATACACTTCCAAGGCCGGTGTTGACGTTGTGTTTGACCATGTGGGTCCAGATACGTTCGAAGGCGACATGAAACTGATGAAGTGGGGCGGACGCTATGTCACCTGCGGCAGCACCAGCGGTGTAGAGGTCAAGCTCAACTTGCGAGTCCTGTTCTTTAAACGCATCAGTTTGATCGGGACCACCATGGGACCCAAAGCCGATCAGATCGAGGTCTGGAAGCTGCTCTGCGCGGGCAAGGTGAACCCTGTGGTGGACCGCGTGTTCCCGATGCGCGAGATTCGCCAGGCCCACGAGTACGTCGAGTCACGAAAGGCCTTCGGCAAGGTCCTACTTGACGCTGCACAATGGTAGCTTGAGTCGTCACGAAAACGTTTCTGCGGCATTCGAAACACGAGATCCGATCATGTACTGCCAGATCATCAAGTTCGAAGCACCCGCGGGCTCTGATATCACCGTGGCCCTGAAGAAGTACCTCAAGGCCGCCAGCCTGAATCCGGGTTTCATCCACGGCAGCTTTTTCGTGCCTGAGCCACTGCCCGATGGCAAGGCTCCGCCGGGCTTTGGAATTGAAAACCGCGAGCGCACCTACTTCGTGCAACTGGTGTTCCGCACCCCACGTGACATGCTCAAGCACGTCGAACTCTACCACGGTGACGACCTGAACCTGCTGCCCTCGCCCCACGACTACGTTCTAGGCAAGTATGTTGACGATGACGACGTTGAAGTTGAAAACCGCTACGAGACCTGACCCGCGTGCCGAGGCCGCAGCAGGCGTCCAACCCTCGGATAAAAAACCACTGCGGCCGCCGGGCCTGATTTCGTCGCTTTCACCTGCTTGAGCCATCGGAAACAGAAATGAACTATGAACTCATCAGCCTGACGCGCGACCCGGAAGATGCACGTCTGGCCATCATCACGCTCAAACGAAGTGACGTAAAGAACGCCATCAACAAGGCCATGGTGGCCGAATTGACACGGGCCTTTGACGCACTGCGCGAGGCGGCTGACACTGGCTGCGTGATCATTACCGGTGAAGGCCCCGATTTTGCCGCCGGCGCGGACATTGGCGCACTGCGCGAGCGAAAAGCGCTGGAGAGCCTGGCCGCGATTAACAGCGCGCTGTTTGCAAAAATCGAGAATTTCCCGGTGCCGGTCATTACGGCAATTCGCGGCTACGCGCTGGGCGGCGGCTGCGAACTCACACTCGCCTGCGACATCCGCATTGCCAGTGAGACCGCACAATTCGGCCAGCCGGAAGTCAATCTGGGTATCATTCCCGCCGCAGGCGGCACGCAGCGCCTTCCGCGGATCGTAGGGCTTGGCCGCGCCAAAGAACTGGTCCTGACCGGTGCTGTCATCGACGCCCAGGAAGCCTATCGCATCGGGTTGGCCAACAAGCTGGTACCTGACGCTGATTTGATGCAGGCTGCGCGGAAAATGGCGCTCACCATTATCAAGAAAGGCCCGCTGGCCGTGAGAATGGCCAAAGCCGCGCTGAACCAGAGTTCGCGCGTGGGGCTCGACAGCGGCCTCGCATTTGAAAGCACCGCGCAAGCGATCCTGTTTGAAAGCGACGACAAGATGAAGCGCATGACGGATTTTCTGGAGAAGAAGAAAAAGGGTTAGACTTGGACGCCTCATCGCGGGCGCTCGTTTATTCAGCTTCACCAGCCGAACCCATTCTGAAATCGCTGTTGCCATGCACCCGGAAGAAACATGACCATCACACACATCGCGGTTTTCGGCGCCGGGACCATGGGCCACGGCATTGCCCATGTGGCCGCCCAGGCCGGCTACAAAGTTGCGCTCTACGACATCAAGCAGGAGTTCGTGGACAAAGGTCTGGCGTCAATCAAGGCCAACCTCGACAAGGGCGTCGACAAACAGAAAATTACAAGCGAGCAACGCGCAGCCGCGTTAGCCAATTTGCGCGGCACCATCAGCGTTGCCGACGCGGCTAGTGGCGTGCAGCTTGTGGTCGAAGCGATTCCGGAAAAACTGGAGTTGAAGCAGGGCCTGTTCAGGGAACTTGACGCGGCATGCAGCGCTGAAACGATCTTTGCCAGCAACACCAGCAGCCTGAGCATCGCGAAAATCGCCGGTGCGACCAAACGAGCCGGCCAGTTCGTGGGCATGCACTTCTTTAATCCGGTACACATCATGAAGCTGCTGGAAATTGTGACCACGGGCCAGACCAGCGATGCGACGCTCACGACGGTAAAGGACGTCGGCGGCAAGCTTGGAAAAGACTGCATCGTAGTCAAAGACTTCCCCGGCTTTGCCACCAGTCGCCTCGGCGTGTGCCTGGGCCTTGAGGCGATTCGCATGGTTGAACAGGGCGTGGCTAGCCCAGCCGATATCGACAAGGCGCTCGAGCTTGGCTATGCGCACCCCATGGGTCCTTTGAAGCTGACGGATCTGGTAGGCCTCGACGTGCGCCTGAACATTGCCGACTACCTGCACAGCGAGCTCAAGAGCGAGGTCTTCAAGGCCCCCCCACTCATGCGCGACATGGTGAAATCCGGCAAGCTGGGAAAGAAATCCGGCGAGGGGTTTTACAAGTACTGACTCCAGATCGGCGATCACATGGGAAACTCCAACGGTAGGATTGATCTGCACGCAATTCGCGCTTTGATCCTTCTACGTCTGCGCAGTGAGAATTCCATCCGGGACGATATGAACTCGATAACTCACGCCGCTGCGAAAATGGTTCCGCATCCCATCTGGAAAGAGGTTCAAGAAATCGATTGGGAAAGCGGCCTCAGGCAGTTCGAGCTATGGCTGCCGCGACCGTTCGAATTCGATCCGCCTGCGTCGCCCTTGAAGGCGCTATGGATTGGGTTGTTCAACCCCGGTGGACAGAGTAGTTCCGGCTACGTTGTGGACTGCTATATAGCGGGAACCGAGCAGTTCGTTGAAGCTGGCCTCGATTGGGCATGTAACCCTGCCTGGTTCCCTGAAGGCCGCTATTGCGAGTCGACAGCGCTTGCGCCGCTGCATGACATGTGCCGCGCAACGAGTGCTGACGGCTACGTTGACGTTGAACAGCCAATCGCCGAGGCGTTTGTGGCGTTTGCATGGCGACGCGCAATCGAATCGGCAAAGCCCGCAACGTTCCTGGGTCAATGCCTCAAGTTAGGCCTGGGATTCGGCTGGGACGCGGGAGACAAACTGATTCTTGGCAATCTGGTGCATGATGGCCTTGTTTTGCCAAAACAGCTGGAACACAGTTTCCCATAGTTGAACTCGACGCTTCTCCCAACGCGGCGCATCAGAGATGTTTGGTTCGTCCAGCCGGCTCCGGCATTTTCAGTAGCTCGACCTCAAATATATGTTACCCTATAGTCACATATGACGGAGAGCGGCGAGGCGGTCTGGCAGGCTTTGAGTGACCGGACGCGGCGGGCGATTCTGGATCGCTTGCGCCATGGGCCTTGCACCACCGGCGAACTTTGCGACCCGTTTTCAACTTCGCGCTTTGCCGTGATGAAGCACCTGAAAGTGCTTTATCGCGCGAAGCTGGTTCTAGTAATCAAGCGTGGTCGCGAGCGCTTGAATCACCTCAACGCGGCTCCGCTGCGAGAGGTCTACGAACGCTGGGTCAGCAGCTATGCCGACAATTGGGCAACGGGGCTAACCGCATTGAAGCGCTTAACTGAGAGCAAAGGAGGACACATGCCCGCAGAGTTTAACGTCGTGCAAATTGAGCAAAGCTATGAAATCGAAGCCAAAATCGCTCGCGTTTGGGAGGCTCTGGTAAAGCAGACGCCGAAGTGGTGGCCGCGCGATTTTTGTACAAATCCGCGCGCCAGGGCGTTCGTTATCGAGCCCAAAGTTGGCGGCCGCGCCTATGAAGACTGGGGCAAGGGCGAAGGCCAGCAGTGGTATCAGGTGATCGGCGTAGAAGGTCCCAGATACCTGTGCATGCTGGGGCAACTCAGTGCGCAGTTTGGCGGGCCCGCGACAACGATGCTGACCCTGCGGCTGAGCGAGGAGAGCGGCAAAACCCAGCTTTGCCTGAGCGACTCAACGTTTGGCCAGGTCAGCGACAGCATGAAGCAGTCCACCGACAACGGCTGGCGTGTGCTGTTTGAGGGTTTCAAGAATTTTGTTGAGGGAGTGAAGAAACCCAAGCGGAAGAAACCGGCCAAAGAGCGGAACAGGAAGTAGCGTCCAACCCGCGCGCACGGAAAGCTAGCGCCGCCCCAGAAGATCACGCAGCTGGCTAAACAAACCCAAAGCCGTTTTGTCCCAGGGGTGTGACTCCATCTCCGGGCGGGCGAGTTCAGCCATTGCTCGAGATGCAAACGACCTGGCCGGTTCAGCGGCACCCGATTTCAAAAGCGCAATCGCCAGCCATGCCGGCGCAATCACATGGCAGGCGTCTGCTGGGCCTGCGCAGGTGTCCAGCAGGGCCACGGCCTGGCGCAGTTTGGGTATGGCGGCGTCCGCTGATCCCAGCAGAAACAACATCGCGCCTTCGCCAGTGCGGCACTCAGCTTCGTCAAGCGCCAGGCCGATTCGTGAAGCCAGCAGCGCTCCTTCTGAGAATGAAACAAGTGCCTCGGCGTGGTGGCCGCCTGCCGTCTGGACTTTTCCAAGATTGGTCAGGGCGTTGCAAAGCGTTGGCGCGCTGGCGGTTTCGCGGCTGAGGGCAATTCCTTTCTCGAAGCAGCGCCTGGCTTCGCCGTGCTCTGCACAAAAGAACAACGACAGCCCCAAGTTGATGGTGTTGGTCGTTTCCAGCATTCGCTCGCCTGATGACTCTGCTTGAGCGATGGCCTGACGGTAGTTCGCGGCGGCCTCCTTGAACCTGCCAAGTTTCATGAGTCCAGATCCGATGTTGCCGCGCGCAACGATGACCTGGTGCGCCTGCCCAGATTGCGCCGCCAGCGCAGCACAACGCTGCCAGCCGAGAATTGCCTCCTGAGCGTTGTCTCGCCGGTAGGCCATGTTGGCTCGCAGGCCGACGCAACTTGCGTGGCCGGGAATGAAGCCAATTGCCGCGCAACTCGCCTCCGCTTGGGCCAACAATGATTCACACTCCGGAAACCGGTTTTCCGCCAGGTAGTGACCCGCCAGAGCCAGCGCCGAAAGGCTGATGGCCTTGGCGTCTTTGCTGGCGCGGGCATGGTCCATTGCGGCGTGCAGCAACTGCCGGGCGTCTCTGCGTTTGCCCATGTGCGAGCACAATTCCGACTGCTCTAGAAACAGCAGGCGTCGGTGAGCGTCTATTGAATTTTCCTCAATCAGGCGCGCGGCTTCGCGAAGAGATTCACCCGCCGCAATGGGCTGGCCCGTCAGGCGCTGCCCTCTGGCCCAGAAGATGAGGGCCTCGGCCCTGAGTGCCTGGCTTGCATGGGGCATGGCCGCCAGCGATTGCCAATACTTCAGGCACTGCAGCAGGTTGCCCTCCGCATCGCGAGCGGCTTTCTCCCGCCACCTGGCTTCCTGGGCACAGAGCGATTCAAACAGCGCCGGCTCGGCGGCCGCAACCTGCGCGGCTTTGGCATGTTCCGCAATCTCAAATGCGCTCGCGGTGGCAAAGCCGGCGTCAGCGCCGGCCAGTTCAGAAAGAACGTCAAGCGCCAGTGCATGGAGCCGGCTGCGCTCTGCAGGCATCTGGAGCTGGTAGGCGGCGTCGCGCATCAGGGCGTGACGAAACAGGTAAACCGATTCAGCGTGCATCGGAACATGCTAGCGAGCAGGCCAGGAATTGCCCCGCTTACGCCCTGGCCAGCGTCCAGAGTTGCTCGCCTCCATGAGCGAAGGGCTGACCGGCAAAGCCACCTTCGAGGCTGACAACCTTGAATCCGCACAGCTCAAACAGGTGCTGGGCCTCATAGCGATAGAACCAGCGCAGGGTAAGTTGATGCAGGCGGCGCGAAACGGAATTTCCATCAGAACCAAAACGCTCCAGCACCCACTCTTCGCGCATGACCTGCCGCTCTGGGGACAGGCTACGCGAGGTCCAGACCACAATCTTCTGCCCGCACTTGGGATCTGATTCTACGACTGTCTTGATGACCGGGCCCGGAAGGCCGGGCTGCATGTGGGAACTGAGGATACGCAAGTTGGGATCAAACAGATCGATCACCAGTCTGCCCTGCGGCGCCAGGTGGTCGCGGCAGGAGTTCAGGCAGTTGCGCTGGTCCTTGACTTCAAGCAGGTGCTGAAAAGCGCGGAACGGAATCAGAATCAGCGGGAACTTCTCGCGCAGCTTGAATCGGCGCATGTCGCCCTTGACAAAACTGAGGCGCTTCTGAATTGACGCGTCAAGACTCTGGGCCTTTTCGCGCGCGCATTCCAGCATCGCCGGTACAAGCTCGAGGCCGGTTACGCCTGCCCCCGCTTTGGCCATAGACAAGCTGACGCGGCCAGTGCCGCTGGCCAGCTCCAGCACGCGTTTGGCTTTTTTGGCCAGTCTAACGAAGTAGTCCACATCACCGGGGACGCCCTTGGAAATCAGGTCGTAATCTTGACCCGTCAAGTAGAAGTCGTGGGCGGGATCGGGCATGAGTGTCCGTTAACAAGCGCGCATTTGATGCCACCGCTCAGACTTCGCGTACGTTTTGAACGCTCTCGGCGGCAAACAGCCTGGTTTCCTTGGCGCCGGGCAGCCGCAACGTGATGCCCCTTGCCGGGTCGACTTCGACAACGGTGCCGCTGAACTCGACTTCGCCCTGCCTGAGTTTCACGTTCTTGCCACCCATCGGCACGAACTCACTCCAGGCCTTGGCTACCTTGTCGAACTTCTTTTTGTGAATCAGCCGGTAAACGCTGTCGAGATAGAACAGGAGCGGGCGGATAACCCTGACCCGGTTGATTGACTGCTGGCCAGGGCGCTCGATACGCAGGCTGGTGGCGATTCCCCTGAGTTCATCGGGAAAGTCGGCGGCCTGCTGGTTCACATTCAGGCCAAGACCCATCACATAGGTTTCGGGCAGGCTGCTGCGGGCCTCGACGAGTACCCCCGCCACTTTACGACCGCGCACCATGACGTCGTTGGGCCACTTGATCTCGCTGGGAAGCTGAATGAACTGCTGGAGCATGTTGGCTATCGCGAGACTTGCTGTGGCGGTGAGCAACGCGATCTTTTCTGGCGGCAGGTGAACTTTGAGAACCACGCTCATCCAGATGCCGCAGCCGGCGGGGCTGTGCCACTCGCTGCCCATGCGCCCCCGGCCACTGGTCTGTGATTCAGCCAGAATCACGGTTCCATCAGCGATCTTGGGGTCCTGCTCGATCAGGGCCCAGGCGGTTTGATTGGTGCTTTCGACTTTGTCGTAGATGCGCAAAACCTTGCCAATGCGCTCGGCATTGAGGTCCTCGCGGATTTCGTGTTCGAGCAGGCGGTCAGGAATGTCAATCAGCTTCACGCCCAGGTAAGGGTGAAACTCGACATTGTAGCCCTCTTCAATCAGGTCTTCGACGGCAGCAAACAACTTGTCACGCTTGAGCTTCAAGGCCTTCTCTACGTCGGCCATGGCTGTGAAGTCGCCCTGCTTCTTCAAATAGGCAATCAGTTCCAGATTCATTCGAGCAACGCCCCTGTCATGCGCGGGAGTGTACGCGGCAAGTCGCGCCGCTACAATCCCCGCCATGGGAGCCTTTGAAGTCATCGTGGTCGGTGCCGGGCACGCGGGAATTGAAGCCGCGCTGGCTGCGGCGCGCATGGGTGCAAAGGTCGCGCTGGTCACCTTTGAGCGCGCCGGCATTGGGCGAATGAGCTGCAACCCCGCCATCGGCGGTGTGGCCAAGGGCCAGATGGTTCGCGAGATTGACGCGCTCGGCGGTGCCATGGCCAGGCTGATAGACGCGGCCGGTATCCAGTTTCGCATGATAAACACAGGAAAAGGCGCGGCAGTCGTCAGCCCCCGCGCACAGGCTGACAAAGAACGATACGCGCAGGCCGCGAGGGAATTGGTTGAAAGCGCGGGACTGGAAATAATCGAGGGCGAGGCAGTCGAGCTGATTGTGGATCGTGGGCCGCCGGGCGCGGATTTGAGTTCGCCGGACGGTGGCGTTTCGTCAGGCCTTGCAGTCACTGGCGTTCGGCTGGCCTCAGGTTTCGAGTTGCGTGCCCCCCGTGTGATCTTGACGACCGGGACGTTCCTTGGCGGCCTGATGCACTGCGGCGAAGAAAAGACAATCGGCGGCCGGATCGGCGAGAAGGCCAGCCAGGGGCTGTCAAAACAACTGCGCGAACTGGGCTTCCGACTGGGACGGCTCAAGACGGGAACCCCGCCGCGCCTTGATGGCGACAGCATCAACTGGAGCGTTTTGCAGGAGCAGCGGGGAGACGAACCTCCCGTGCCATTTTCGTACCTGACCGACTCCGTCGAGCGCAAGCAGGCAAGCTGCTATCTCACGCGCACCAGCCAGCAGACGCACGCGATCATTGAACAAAATCTTGCGCGGTCACCGCTTTACAGCGGGCAAATCGTGGGGCGCGGGCCGCGTTATTGCCCCAGCATCGAAGACAAGATCAAGCGGTTTGCCGACAAAACCAGCCATCAGGTGTTTCTCGAACCCGAAGGCCGCAATACCCGCGACGTCTACCCAAACGGCATTTCAACTTCGCTGCCGCGCGACGTGCAGGATTTGATCGTGGCCAGCATCCACGGGCTGGAAAGGGCGCGCATCATTCGCTACGGATATGCCGTCGAGTACGACTTCGTTCCGCCGACTCAGATCTTTGCAAGCATGGAAACCAAGCGCGTGAAGGGCCTTTATCTGGCCGGTCAAATCAACGGCACCACGGGCTATGAAGAGGCCGCCGCGCAGGGCCTGATGGCCGGCCTGAACGCGGCCCTGGCAATTCAGGGGCGGTCGGCGTTTGTGCTGCCGCGCGACCAGGCCTACATCGGGGTCTTGATCGATGACCTGACCACTCGCGGGACAGACGAACCCTACCGCATGTTCACCAGCCTGGCGGAGTATCGCCTCAGGCTGCGAAGCGACAACGCGGATCGTCGCTTGACGCCGGCCGGTATCTCCCTGGGCAGCGTGGACTCACAGCGCCGAGATCGCTTTGAGCGCAAGCTGTCCGCGATGCAGAGCGCTCAGGCCGCCCTTGAGCGGCGGCGTGTTGAAGGCAAGAGCGTTTGGGAGAAACTGCGTTCGCCGGATTTCGCGTGGCAGCAAGCCAGCGCCCTTGTGCCCGAACTTGCGTCTCTTGACGCGTCAAGTGCGCGTTCTCTGGAGGTGGATGCCCGGTATGCGGGCTACATCGAACTGGAGAACGGTGAAATCAGCCGGCTCCGCGACCTGGAGTCCTATAAGCTGCCCCTGTCGCTTCACTACGACCGCATTGAAGCGCTGCGCAAAGAAGCTCGTGAAAAGCTCGCAAGAATCCAACCTCAGGATCTTAGCCAAGCCTCGCGCATTCCCGGTATCGGCCCCGGCGATCTCACGGTTCTTCGTGTGTATCTCAAGTCAAGGTAATGACTTATACATTTGTAAAGTAATGGACGACCG
>Ga0138256_10003369_pt1 | contig 17000 bp, 12 predicted proteins | sample KNB2016incub_MG_FD_105486 | JGI IMG/M metagenome (GOLD analysis project Ga0138256, IMG submission 105486) | Active sludge microbial communities from wastewater in Klosterneuburg, Austria - KNB2014incub_MG | ecosystem: Engineered > WWTP > Activated sludge > Unclassified | place: Austria... | reverse complement strand
TCTGCTCAAGCACCATCCCTGCAAAGACAGCATCAAAGGTAAGCAACAAAGAGCCGCCTGGAATCATCACTTCCTCGCTGAAGTCCTGCTTTTTAATTGACCAAACTTCGCGCCCCCTCTGGGGTGAGGGTGACAAAAGACTGTTCAATTTCGGACGCAATATGCTCAAGCACGATCACCCTCCCATCCGGCCTGCGGCCACCCGACCCCATCCGGCTCGTCCGGATTGGTGAGCCCGGATGGAGAGCTGGCAACAAACACAATAAACGCATTTTCAACCCCATCCGCCTCGTGCGGATTGGTGGACAAGATCAGGAAATGAGGCTGAACTAAGCACCTCGCCAACCGATCTTCTGCACCATCCGCGTAAAGCGGATGGGAGCATGCTGCATTGAGCACAGGCATTTTCTAGCCCACCCACCGACACAGGTTCGAATGAAGAGCGGTTGCAATGTCTCAATTGGGTTGCGGGCGAAGCCCGCGTCAAGACTTCGTCGGCAGTCCTTCATTCAGAGGCTGCAGGTCAGCGGGCAGAAAAAATCCATCGCGGCGAATGACTTCATCGTCGAACGAAATCTCGCCGCCACCATAGTCGGCACGCTGGATCAGCACCAGGTCCCAGTGCACTCGACTGCGGTTGCCGTTGTCGGCTTCGTCGTAGGCGTTGCCCGGCGTGAAGTGAAATGAGCCCCCGATTTTTTCATCGAACAGCGTATCCAGCATCGGCTGCAGAATGCGATTGTTCGTGCCGAATGACCATTCGCCGATGTAGCGGGCTCCTGCATCGGAATCGAGGATCTGATTGAGTCGTTCCGGTGCGTTGCGACAGGTGGCGTTGACGATCTTTCCGTCCTTCATCTCGAATCGAATGCCATCAAAGACAGTCCCCTGATAGCGAGACGGCGTGTTGAATTGAATCGTTCCGTGTACACTGTCTTTCACAGGAGCCGTGAAGCATTCGCCGTCCGGTATGTTGGATTCACCAGCGCAGGGCACGACGGGAATGTCCTTGATGGAAAAAGACAGGTCCGTTCCCGGTGCCGTAATCCGCACGCGGTCGGCGGCCTCCATGCGGGCCTTGAGCGGCTTCAGATCTTCAGCCATCTTTGCGTAGTCCGCCGTGCAGACGTTGAAGAAAAAGTCTTCAAACTGTTCGCAACTCTGGCTTGCCGCCTGGGCCATTGACGGCGTGGGATATCGCAGCACAACCCAACGCGTCTTTGGAACGCGGATCTGAATATGCACGGGCTGCCACCAGTGCTGCTGATACAGATCCATACTGTCACCGGAGACGTCGGAGAACTCGCTGGAATTTGCCGAACCGCGGACTCCGATGTAGGCATCCATTTCGCTCATCACCGCCGCTTCGAATTTTCCAGCCAGCTTCATGCTGTCTTCCGTCGCGCCGCGATACAGACTTCGCAACACGGCGTTCTGCTTGATATTGACGATCGGAATTGCGCCAATTCGACAGGCTTCATCAACCAGGCGACAAATCAGATTGGGTTCCGGCAGGTCAAAGGCTTCAATCAGAACTTTCTGACCCGGCTGGAGGCGACAGCTGTGATGAATGAGTACAGTCGCAAGTTTGTCGATGCGAGGATCCTGCATGGTCGTTTGAAACTTTCAGGAGAAATCAGATTTTGAGGAAGAGTTGGGGAGCAGCGATCAAGGGTGTAACGCATTCCGACCGGATTTTCATCCGAATCGAGAGGGTTTCTTGCGCAAGGTGGGACGGTTGTCGAAGTTCGAAGGACTAATCATCGACGATCTGGGTTACGTCCAGCAGAGTCGATGGGAGTGAAACAAAGCAATGGCTGAAACAACGTCAGCGACACCGTGATCTCAAACCGCGCAAATCTCTCTGGCAACTGCAGTCTTCCATTTCACGGTGTATGGCCCCGCCGCCCACCGCCCGCAGTCGGCCAATGCCGTTCTTGACGCTGTACTCTGAACGATGCGAGCCGTAAACCTGTATCAACCAAACTTGTTGGGTCCGCGAAAGGATGGATGTCCTGAGCTATGAGACTACGGACCCCGGCCTTTTCAGCCTCGCTGAGACGATTCCACCACGACTTTGAAAAATGTGAATTATCCGTTTGCGAAAAGGCGAAACGTATCAAGGCGTCCGGCTGGTCTTTGATGTCTAACCCATGTAGAGACTCGGCAAGCGCTCGACCAACGTTCTCGGGAGTTTTCACCCACGTCAACACGGCGACCCCGCCTGTTTGGGTAGACAAGAGATTGAAGCCCACACCGTGTGCCGGCACTGTAATCTCTGCTAAATCTTGCAGCTCTACGTCGTTGAAATCCTTTGTCGGCGACAAGAATGAAGGGGTGACGACATCTGGTGTTTTATCTAATGTCAGCACGTAGGCTTCAAGGTGTTTGAAATCTCTCGCTTTGAGCATGTCGTCATGTATCTGTTTCTCCCGCAACAGATCTTTTAAACCTACTCACACCATCAGTTCCTGAACCAGTCGCGATGCCTGAAACTGAAATTGCTCATCGCCTGTCAGACCACCATCGATATTGCGTATTCAATTGGTATAAATTGAACTGGAAGGTGCTTGCCAAGTCTGTGAGTCGAGAGGCTCAATTGTCAAATGGACATGGCTTTCACATGCTCGGATTGAAACCGGATGTTTTCGACAGATCTCCGTACCGGACTGCTTCTTTGAATTCTGCTGCTTCAGCTGACTTTGTGTCTTCTTCCCGCCACTGATTGCTTTCCTTCCGTGTATCCGAGTCATGGAAAAACGCTAATCCTGTAATAAGAATCTCCAAAAACGCTAGCCCAAACGCGGAATCTGAGCCAGTCTGTTTACCGTCATTCCCCATGTTGCACTCCGTCCTGAGGTTTCCGTCAAATCGTTTGAGCGGAAGATCGTGTTTTTTTGAATATCAACTTGTGGAACGCAATATAGGGCGAGTGAACAAACCTTCAATACAAAACTTGCACCCAAATCACCCTCAGTACGCAACATTTTGTGTTGAAAGAACGTATCAACACACTATATTGCGGTTGGCGAGAGGGCAGTGTGCTCTTTCGCGCAGGATCTACGGTTGTTCAGAGGATGAACAAAATGAAGACGAATTTGGCTGTTGGAAGTTTGGCTCCGCATGCACTGGATGAAGTGTTCAGCGATGGACCAAAAGCAGCTCGGCAGAAGTTTGCTGAGTGTGATTTGGTCGTTGCGGCACTGGATGCTGCGGAGATTGCCTACCTTGATGCGAAGCAGAATCAGGAAAACAATCCTGGGATCTGCGGATCGTCTCCGGAACAGGCAGCGAGAGTCGCATTGCTTGAGAAATTGAATAACGGTTAATCGAAGATTCGATCCGTTCTGCATGAGCTCTCTCCGGGAAGACTGGAGAGGGCTTTTTTGTTTTGAGGCCTGCCCAGAATCACGGGCTTCATGAATATCGTTGCGCGGTTTGAGAGTCATCGAAATTGGCGTTACCTTACGCAAGCTGCATTGTTTTCTCCTTGGTGATGTGACTGTGGCTGAGTTTTGGGCGAAGTGACAACATGGCTGGATTGACTGATCAGGAAAAGCAGGAAGTACTTCGGTATCTGGAGGCGGATAAGCCGTTGCCGGAGAAGTATCGGTTTTTGTTGTTTGAGGACAAACGCGAGGTCGAGCTGGTCTGGAATGGGAAGACGGGCGATGTGTGTAAACATCGTCCTGCCGTTTCAGACGATTGAGCAGATTGATGAGCCTCGGGCGGAGGCGGATAAGGAGAAGGCCGATCCACAGATGCAGTTGTTCAGCACGGATGATCGCGGGCGGCAGTTGAAGGGCTGGACGAACAAACTGATCTGGGGCGACAACAAGCTGATTTTGTCGAGCTTGAAGAACGGACCGTTGCGGGATGAGATTGAACGTCAGGGCGGTCTGAAACTGATCTACATCGATCCACCGTTTGACGTGGGAGCCGACTTCTCGATGGACATCGAAATCGGCGGTGATACGTTCACGAAGAAGCCGAACATTCTGGAAGAGATTGCTTATCGGGATACATGGGGGAAAGGGGCGGATTCCTTCATTGCGATGGTCTACGAACGCCTAATTCTGATGCGAGATCTGCTTGCCGACGATGGCAGCTTATATCTCCATCTTGAGCCTGACATCGGAAATTACATTCGTCCAATCTTGGATGAAGTTTTCGGTCGCAAGTCGCTTCGAACGGAGATCGCGTGGAAAAGAACTTCGGCTCATGGGAATGTAAGCAAGACATATGGTGAGATCTGGGAATGTATTTTTTACTATACAAAGTCTGCAGAAAACTGGACGTGGAATCAACAATATATTCCGTTCGATAAGTCATACATCGAGTCTCATTTTAGCAGTGTTGATGAAAGTGGTAGGCAATTCACAACATCTGATATGGTGAACCCCGGATATCGGCCAAATCTCTGCTATGAGTACAAAGGATTCAAGCCTCACAGAAATGGGTGGAAGGTATCACTTGAAAAGATGGAGGAACTAGATCGTGATGGACGCCTCTATTTTCCGTCCGACCCAAATGGACGAATTCGGCTCAGGCGATACTTGGATGAGACGCCGGGTCTTTTGACGCAAAATTTCTGGACGGATATTTCACCGATCAATTCCCAGGCACATGAATCGATGGGATACGCTACACAAAAACCGGAACTACTTGTTGAGCGAATTATAAAAACATCATCGAGCGAAGGTGACCTCGTCGCCGACTTCTTCTGCGGCTCAGGAACCACAGCAGCAGTCGCAGAAAAACTTGGCCGCAAATGGATCGTCTCGGATCTTGGCAAATTTGGGATTCACACAACTCGCAAACGCATGATCGGCGTGCAGCGACAACTGAAGGAAGAAGGCAAGGATTATCGAGCCTTCGAGATTCTGAATCTCGGCAAGTACGAACGTCAGCACTACGTTGGCATCAATCCGAATTTGCGACTCGAACAGCAACGTCTGCAACTGGCTGAAAAAGAAGCCGCGTTTTTGGATCTGATTCTGAAAGCCTATCGAGCCGAAAAGACGGATGGCTTTCAAACATTCCACGGCAAGAAAACAGGGCGACTTGTGGCGATCGGGCCGGTCAATCTGCCGGTGACTCGGCTGTTTATTGAAGAGATCATTCTGGAATGCCGCAAGAAGCACATCACCAAAGTCGATGTGCTGGGTTTTGAATTCGAAATGGGTCTGTTTCCCAACGTGCTGGAAGAAGGCCGAGCCAAAGGCATTGATATCGCTCCGAAGTACATCCCGGCGGAAGTCTTTGACAAGCGAGCAGTCGAAAAGAATCAGGTGGTATTCCACGACGTTTCCTTCATCGAAGTGAAACCTCATGTCCGCAAAGGCAAGAAGAAATCTGACAAGCCAGCCGTGGCAGTCGAGCTGACAGACTTCAGCGTGTTCTATTCGCAGGATTCGATCAAGAATGCCGAAGAGACTTTGAAGAACAAGGGCAGCAAGATCGTGGTCGACAAGGGCCAGATTGTGAAAGTGACGAAGGATGCCAAAGGTGTCGTGAAACGTGAAACATTGACACAACACTGGACTGACTGGATTGATTACTGGGCGGTGGATTTTGACTTCGAAAACAAGCGAGAAATCATTCGGGTTCCGAAAGAGATTTTGCCGGATGGTCAGCCACTATTGCCCGGAATGAAAAGGGACCAGCCGAATCTCATCGAGTGGGAAGAGCAATGGACAGGCGACTTCGTTTTTGAAAACGAGTGGCAGTCGTTTCGCACGAAGCAGGATCGATCGCTGGAACTGACGAGCGTGTATCACGAAGTGTCGTCCGGTCGTCGCAAGATTGCCGTGAAGGTCGTGGACATCTTCGGCAATGACACGATGACGATCGTTGAGGTCAACGTATGACGGCCATTTCGCCCCGCCCCAACGGAGCCAAATGTGACGCCAATGCGATTTGCCCCAACGGGGCGCATTGCAATATTGATTGCGATTTGCCCCAACGGGGCGCAATGTGATAGCCTGGGGCAACGCCCCAGGAAATGGACACAACAAACACCAAAGCCCTGAAAGGGCGACATGAACCACGCATCCATTCCGCCTCGTTGGGGCTCGTCCATATTTCAAATCGAATTCCCAGGGCGTTGCCCTGGGCTATCACCTTGTGGGCCTTCGGCCCGGAATCGCAAATCACCAAAATGGGCATTCGGCCCGGAATCGCAAATCGCCCGTTGGCACCGAATCTGAATGCTGGCTCCTTGCCGCTTTGAATCTCTGATTGCTGCTTCGAAAGTAAAATAGACATGGCTCTGCATCCGGAATTTCCAAAGTCCCCACACGTGGTTGTCGATCCATCGCTTCGCTGGTTTCCGGCCGATGAGGCTCAGCGAGACACCACGATGGACAAGCTGATGCCACCGCTGGTGCCGCAGCTTCGTCGAAAGGTCGCCGAATGGCGTGACGGTGGTTATGTCGGAGCCACGGAGACCAGTCGTTGTTTGCTGAAGTGGTGGTTTCAGACGCCACATTTGATCGAGCAATACGACGGTTCGGTTCAGCAGTTTGAGTACTTCTTTTCTCAGCGTGAGGCGATTGAAACGGTCATCTGGCTGATTGATGTCGTCGGTTACAAGGACAAGTATGACTTGATCCGCTACGACAGCAGTGGGGCCGTTTCCGCCGGAATGTTTGATGAAGACTGGCGACGTCTGGTTATCAAAATGGCGACTGGCAGTGGTAAGACCAAAGTCCTGAGTCTCGTGCTGGCGTGGAGCTTCTTTCACAAGACCTACGAAGAAGAATCGAGTCTGTCTCGCAACTTTCTGGTGATCGCTCCGAACATCATCGTTCTAGATCGCATCTACCGAGATTTTCAGGGATTGCGGATCTTCTTTGCGGACCCAGTGGTTCCAGACAATGGTTTTGAGGGCCGAAACTGGCGAGATGGTTTTCAACTGACTTTGCACAAACAGGATGAAGTCAGAGTCACTCAAAAATTCGGCAACATTTTTCTGACGAACATTCATCGTGTCTACTCCGGCGAAGATATTCCGCCGTCTGCCGACGACGAAAATACAATGGATTACTTTCTTGGTAAGCGACCCACCGGCGGCACCACGGATTCAAACGTCGATCTTGGAACAATTGTTCGCGATATCGATGAACTGATGGTGCTGAACGATGAGGCTCACCATATTCATGACAAAAGCCTTGCGTGGTTTCAGTCGATTCAGGACATGCACAATCGTTTGGTGTTTAAGGATGCCAGTCTTTCACTGCAATTGGATGTGACGGCAACTCCGCGTCATAACAACGGTGCCATCTTCGTGCAGACCGTGTGCGACTATCCGCTGGTTGAAGCGATCTCGCAGGATGTCGTCAAACATCCGGTTCTGCCGGATCAGGCCAGTCGTGCAAAACTGACCGAACGCCAGAGTTCAAAGTATTCAGAGCGGTATGCGGACTATTTGGATCTCGGTGTCATTGAGTGGCGTAAAACCTACGACGAACATCAGAAGGTTGGTAAGAAGGCGATCCTGTTTGTAATGACGGACGACACTCGCAACTGTGATGAAGTTGCGGAGTATCTCGAAGGTCACTATCCGGATCTCAAGGGTGGCGTACTGGTTATTCATACGAAGAATAACGGCGAGATTTCAGAGGCGTCTTCCGGTAAAAACAAAGATGAGTTGGAACGGCTCAGAAAACTGGCGAATGACATCGACAGTTTCGAAACGCAGTGGAAGGTCATTGTTTCGGTGTTGATGCTGAAGGAAGGCTGGGATGTCCGAAATGTGACGACCATTGTGGGACTGCGGGCCTATTCATCGAAAAGCAACATTCTGCCCGAGCAGACGCTGGGCCGTGGTTTGCGAAAGATGTATTCCCATGATGTTGAGGAATACGTGAGTGTCATCGGCACTGATGCGTTCATGGATTTTGTGGAGTCCATTCAGGCCGAAGGTGTTCAGCTTGAACGCGGTGCAATGGGAACCGGAACCAAACCGCGTACTCCCTTGATCGTAGAAGTGGATACTGAAAACGGAACCAAGGATCTGGATGAACTGGACATTGAGATTCCGATTCTGACGCCACGTGTGTATCGCGAGTACAAGAATCTGGCTGATCTGAAAGTTGACGCGGTCGAATATAAAAAAATTCCGTACCAGCAGTTCAGCGAAGAGCAGCAACGCGAGATCGTGTTTCGTGATATCAGCGACGGTGAAATCACGCACATGACTGTTCTGGATACGTCTGGCGTCGCAGACTATCGTAGCGTGATCGGTTATTTTGCGAAGTCGATCATGAAGGAACTGAGATTGGTCAGTGGCTACGACGTGCTATATGGCAAAGTAAAATCATTCCTGCAACACGACTTGTTTGATTGTGAAGTCGTGCTGGATGATCCAAATACATTGCGGAATCTTTCTGAGCTGGTGGCCACAAAGACACTGATTGAAGTGCTCAAGAAAGCTGTGAATGCGTTGACGGTGCAGGAAAGAGGCGACGCTCGAATCAGTGATTCAATTCGTCTGAGACAGACTCGGCCGTTTGTCGCGAAGGATCAGGGCTACGTCGTTTCGAAGAAAAGTGTCTTCAACAAGACCATTGGCGACAGCGGCTTCGAATTGGATTTTGCCGCATTTCTGGAGAACTGCACGGACGTCAAGGCGTACGGCAAGAATTATCTGGCCGTGCGTTTCAAACTCGATTACGTCACATCGACTGGCGACATTTCCAACTACATTCCAGACTTCTTTGTGAAGCTGACGAATGGCTGGATTGTGATTGTGGAAACCAAAGGTCAGGCTGATCTTGAGGTGCCGCTAAAACTAGCGAGATTGAAATCGTGGTGTGAGGATGTGAATGCCGCCCAGTCTGCCGTGAAATACAGATTTGTATATGTCGATCAGGTCGGATTCGAAAAATACGGACCGAAATCATTCGCGGATCTGTTGAAGGGGTTTACGGAGTTTCAGCAATAGATCAAACACTTGGCCGGTTAAATCAGAATTCGTTCTACTTCATCGAGTGTCACAGAATCAATAGTAAGCGAAGACACCAACAACTCCACTCTTCCTGTCCTGCCGCCTTTGGCGGCAGGACAGGACGAATGGGAGGAGGGTTTTGGGACTGGCGTTTTTAGCTCACCATCCCCTTCAATCAGTCTGTCGGCTAGTGGTTTGTCACTTTCTGATTTTGGGGGTGGCCGGGGTTGGAGGACGATAGTCCGAAACCCCGGGGCTTCCTTCGCTCCGCTCAGTCCAGCCCCGGCCACCCAACACACTTTCCTGGCTGTGACAAAGCAATCGTTTCTACGCGGCCTATTTGCGCAAAGCGGCTGCGAGGGCAGGGCGGTTGAGGGCGGTGAAACAGTCGGCGAGCAGTTCGCGACGGGTGGCATCGACTTCGTCAAGATCACGCCGGATTTTTCGAGGGCGGGTTTCTCGCAGCAGTCGCAGAGCTTTCGCCGGGTGCAGGTCGATCATGGCTTTGAGCAGGCGCACGTATTCATCGTCAAATCCATCCCTTTGGCGCTGTCGAGCGATCCGGGTGGCACTGTGTTTCAGAAGAATGAGACTGCGAAACGGGAAAACCATCCATCCAGTCAAGATGCGTCTTCCAACACACTTGAGCCCTGGCCACCCCGGAACTTTTGCGTGGATCTTTGTCATCCATGGATCTCATGCGATGGAATCTGACTCACTGAAGCCTTGTCGGGTTCGGAGAAGTTTGGAAGATGTTCTCATGGAATCACACATTGTTGGCTACATCCTGGGAACTGCGGTAGGCGACGCGATTGGACTGCCCTATGAAGGCGTGTCGCGCACGCGATCACCGAGACTACTCGGCCCGCCGGATCGGCATCGGTTTCTTTTTCGCCGGGGAATGGTTTCTGACGACACCGAGCACACCTGCATGGTCGCTCAGTCGTTGATCGCGTCCGGAGCTGATGTCGAGGAGTTTACGCGACAGTTCGCTCGCCGACTAAAGTGGTGGTTTCTGGCATTGCCTGCCGGAATAGGACTCGCCACGCTGCGATCATCGATAAAACTGTGCTTTGGCGTCTCGCCAAAATCGAGTGGCGTGTTTTCGGCGGGCAACGGCCCGGCAATGCGGGCGGCAATTTTCGGTGCCACCTTCGACGACGTCGATCGCATGGTGGAATTTGTGCGGGCGTCGTCGCGGGTGACGCATTCTGATCCGAAGGCGGAATACGGAGCGATTGCGGTCGCGCTCGCGGCGCATTGTGCTTGCCGCAACCCGCAAATCTCCGCGTCAGTTTTCGTTGATCAGGTTTCAGAGATTTTGGGGGCTGCCGGTTGCGAGTTTTTGGAACTGCTGCGAAGTGTCGCGGAGAGTGTTTCTGAGCAACAATCGACACAGGATTTTGCAGCGCAGATGGGGCTGACTCGCGGCGTCTCAGGCTACGTCTATCACACGGTGCCCGTTGCGATTCACGCATGGCTCTCGAGTCCGCAGGACTATCGTCGCGCGGTGATGTCCGTCATCGAATGCGGTGGCGACGCCGACACGACAGCGGCGATCGTCGGCGGGATTGTCGGGACCGCTGTGGGCGAACGAGGGATTCCGCCGGAGTGGCTGCAGGGACTGTGCGATTACCCTCGAACGATTGACTGGATGCGACGACTGGCCGGGCAGCTGGCGGAATCAATCGACGCTGGCAGTGGTGGGGCACCGTTGAGACTGAACACCGTCGCCGTCTTGTTGCGCAACGTGTTCTTTGTCGTCGTCGTTCTGTTCCACGGATTTCGCCGACTGCTGCCGCCGTACTGATCGCGGTTTCATTCAGCTGGCTCTGAGGACTCAACGGCCTCGGACTCAGGCGGCGCATCGGCAGTGGCCTCGGCCGGCGTTTCAGCGGGAACGACTGGCTTTTCCGGAGGCGTTTCTACCGGCACCACAGGGGGCGTTTCGGCAGGTGGCGTGGTCGGCGATTTGGCAGGATCGTTCGTCGTTTCGACTGCTGGCGTTTCAGGAGATTTGGCAGCCGGTTCAATCAGTTTTCGATCTCGCAGGATGTCTCCCAGATTCAGTCGCCAAACGCCCTGGACGTCCTTCATCGTGACGTACCGGTCGCTGATGGAAACGATCTGAGCATCGATCTCGGAGACGGTCAGTTGTTCGCCTTCCTTCAGTGGCGTGACTTTGCCGGTGGCCTTGTTGCGGAACCACGCATACAGCACACGATCCTTGCCAAGGACCCCGGAAAGCAGTGTCAGTTTGGCAAAGTCGTCCTGAACATCCAGTGAGATTTTTGCCGACGCTGTCTTTGGTTCATCGCCGCTATCCGTGACTTTCACTTCGACATCGTACTGGCCGGGAGTAAACGTCTTTAGCGGCGTCCACTTGACCTGGCCGGATTTTGCGTCAACAGTCAATCCTTCCGGAGATCCACCGCCCAGTGAAAACGTCAACGTGTCGTCTGCGTCATCATCCGTGGCGATGGCAGTCGTGGTGAATTCCTTTTCAAGCACGACGATCGCGCTTTCCGGCAAAGTAATCGTTGGTGCGGTGTTCGGTGTCTTGATCGTAATCTTGAGTTTGGAATCAAATTTTGCCTCGGCATTCTTCGACTGCGACATCAACACGGTGGCCGTGTATTCCCCTGGTAGCGTTTCTTCAGCCGGCTTCCATGTGAATTCTCCGCTGGTTGGGTCGATCGCCATGCCCTCAGATGCGTCCGACAACGCAAACTGAGCGTCACCCAGTTCAGGATCCAGCCCATCGGCTTTGGCGGTGAATTTTACTTCTTCACCGGGCTTGATGGTCTTGTCAGAAACTCCCGACAGTCGTGGTGTGTAGGTTTTTGGCGGTGAAGGAATCACGAACAACGACGATTCCACGACCGCGTCATATTTGTCTTTTGTAAATTCTTTGCGATTCCACGCCACCGGGAACAACTCAATGACGGCATGTGCGTCATGGGATATTGCCTTCGTGCCGACCACACCGCGAGCCACCTGCCAGCCCGATTCGGACACAGATTCCACACGCAGCAGTTCGTGCCCGATTCGGATCAGAAACGGTTCAAATTTTTCAGGATCTTCATCGATCAGAAATGCTTCATTGGGAACTGCGACAATTTTCGTATCGGTTTCTTTCACGGCATTCGTCAGCGGCGTACGTGGCAGCAGTTCCGTCCGGTCTTCCGCTCCGGTGGCACTCATTCCCTCTGCGGTAAAGGAAACCTCCAGCCGTGGATTGCCCTTCGGGCTGGGACTGTCGATCGTCATCGCTGAGATTCTGTGCAGCAAGTCAGCCTGATCAAACAGATACAGGAACCGCGTGAGTCCTTCGAGATCTGTCTCGGCTCGCCGTACTTCCACGGCCACCGTGCTGAATTCCTTCTGAGTGGACTTCGACGCCGGTATGACACTCACTCGACTGAATCCACATTTCTCCGTCAGTGCCTGAATCCACTCGCGATAAAGTCGCTGCGCACTGTCAACATCCGGCGGCAGACTGATGGCCTTCCAGTCGTCTAGATTTCGCTTGGCAACATCCAGCTGGATTCCTTCAGCAGTCAGAGCTTCCGCCGAAGCTTCCGCGGCAGCGACTTCTGACTGCAATTTCCGAATGGGTCCGCGGACCCATTCGTCCACCTTCGAGCGCAGCAGAAACACGAGAATGACCGCCGCCAGCCCGCCCACGAGAACTTTTTTACGTGTCTGTTCGTCCATTGTTATTCCGCGTACCTGAAACTTCAGGATGCCTGCTCATGCTTGACTTCGGGCAACGACAACTCCAGCACAACTTTGAATGCATACTCCGGTGCCGCATTCGCTGACGACTGCAACGGCGTATAGGGTTTGACCCCATACCCGGCTTCCGCAAGGACTCGACCAACGTCTTCGATATCGTGAGTCGTTTTTGCGAAGCCTTCCAGCTTGATGATTCCGGTCCCATTCACCTGCACCGTTGAAAACTGAATGTTATCGACAAAGAAGCGGTCTGTGCCCGGCAAGATTGCCTGCAGTCGCACGATCTCGTCCAGCCATTCGATGTCACGGTCTACCCATTCACCGATCTTGCCCGCCTGGATGAGTTCCTTATCTCCAGCAGCAAGCTTCTGCTCAATCTTTCGATTGGAAGTGACCAGGACAGTTTTCGTTTCCGTTAATTCGTTGATCTGTCCCTGCCGCCAGAAATACACGGCTGAGAAAAGCAGCAGCGCGGCAAGTGTTCCGCCGAGCACAGCTATCCTTCGCAGATCTTTCTTTTCCGGTGGCTTTCTTGGGTTGACCAGATCGACAGCTGCCACCGTCGTGCGGACATCGCCCTGAATCGCACCGGCAATTGCGACGACATCGGTGGCTGTAACACCCGCTGCCAGATTGCCGCGAACAAAAACGCCTGCGGGATCAATGCGTTCAATGCGGGCCGAATCGAATCGTGTCGCGAATTGATCCGTCACCGCAGCGGTCGCGTCAGACGCGCCGATCAGCAGAATTCGGCGAATTTTATGGTCACCCAGTGATTCGGCGGCCGACATTCGAGCGCGGGTGAGTTCCGATCGAAGCGTGCGTTCAATGGTGTCCGCAGCCGACCATGAGTTCCCACTGTGTGAGAACAGGACGGCAGTGCCTCGGACAAATGTGATCTCAATAAAATCGCGTCGCATCAAGACGACGACATCGACCATTGAGGCGTCTGCGCTTTCCGTCAGTACCCCCGCCTGGGCTGCAGCCTGAGCCAGACAGAATGCACTGACGCGAAGTTCTTTCAGTTCCAGTCCCGCTTCCCGCAGCGTTTGGCGAGCCTGCGCTACCTGATCGCCGGGAGCTGTCACCAGCAACACATCGCGCGTCACGCTTCCGGGAATGACGGGCAGGGGCGCGAAGTCCATGCTGACTGATTCGACCGGAACGGTTAGCCGCATCGTGGCCTGCATGCGAACCATAGCGGGCAGTTCGCCGTCCGCGACCTGTGGCAATTGAATGCGATGAATCGCGACAAACTGCCTTGGAAAGACGACCGTTACCGAGGGGCGGTTTTTACCTGCGGCGGCGCGTGCAATCGGTTTGAGTTGATCGACCACCGCGAACATATCTGTGGCGTCGGCGGATCGCTCGATGATCCAGGATTCTGTGATCTCGGCACAGTTTCCATCCGCTCGTCCGCGGGCAACCACCAGACGATCACGATCCCATTCGATAAATATGTCGGACATGACTTGGACTTTTGATCCGCGAAAGACGGGCGATGCCTGAGTTTCAATGGCGGACGAAAAAACGCATCCGATCCAACGAAAGTCGGGGTTTCAAGCCTTATTTAACCCCGAAAACTGCATCGTGGTGCCGCGCAGGATCAGAAACAAGCGCAGGTTGCTCAGGATATGCTCTTCAAGGCAGGTTTTCCCGGTTATTCCGGAGTTTTTGGCTGGCAATGGGACGAGAAGTGCCTGTCCTGTCTGCTTTAAATCTGTTGATGCGGCGCGTTTAGTGGCTGGACATGGCCGCGTCACAGAAGAACTGTCCAGGGTCGAGGATCTCTCGAAGCTTCTCAAGAGCCTTGAGTTGCAACTGTCTTACACGCTCCTTGGAAAGACCAAGATCTTCGGCCACTTCACGCAGAGTTCGACTGTGACCATTGTTCCTGTTGATGCCAAAGCGATGCAACAGGATTTCCCGCTCCCGGTCGTCGAGCACATCTTTGGCATGCGTCATCAGGTCATCGACGACCCCTGCGGGATCTTCACACACCGGAGTCTCCAGTTCACGGTTTGCCACCTCGCAGAGGATCTCACTGGCCGCGTTTGGAAAGCGTTCTTTCCGACGCTGACGCACCTTCCAGGCTCGGTAAAAGTGTCGTTGGATCGAATGAGTCGCGTATGTGCTGAAGCGATAGCCTCTCGAGTAGTCGAAGCGGTCAATCGCCCCCAGCAGAATCATGCAGCCATCGCTGCTGAATTCATCAATGTCACCATGCTGAGTTGAAAATTTCCTTGCGATGCTTGCGACGAGCCGAAGATTAGAGTTCACCAGCTGAGTACGAATCTGTTCTACAACGAGCAGCATCTGATCAATCTCATCCATAGCTCGCTTCGACGGTCTGGACGGGGACAGTCGGCTTCTCACGAGATTCACTCGGAATCGCAACAGATTCAACGCCAGGAACAAGGACTGCTCTTCGTCGAAAGTCAACAACAGGGCGTCAGAACCCCAGTCACGGAACCCGCCGCCATCTCCCAGATTCAAGTCCAAAATGGCTTGTTTCGACTGACGTGCGTCGATCACATTCTCCTGAAGTGAGGCCATGAGTTCAGTAGCGGTCTCAATCGGAGTATCGTCTCCTTCCAGTCGAGTGAATCCCGCCGCCGGAATGAAACGGACCTCCATTGCCAGCAGATCCGCAGCGCGTTTTTGAGCCCCGGAGGCTGGAGCCAGTTTTTTGGGCGTCAGTTCGCGTGGCGTCTGAGTCTTGCGGGTTGAACCCCTGCGAGATTTAAGCTTGTTTGGCATTTGAAATCGCCTTAAATCGTTCAAAACAATCAATCCGGTGATTCGGAGTGTCGAAAAAATTTCACAAGAAATCAACCGTAAAATCACAATTCATCTAACTTAAATTCAATATTTTATTGGAAATTTTGAACAACTGACCGAGCGAAGAGTCTAAAACTCGGCAGTGATAAATCGTTCTTAAAGCACACGAAACGTCCACGCACGCCAACAATCGGCATTAAACAGGTGCATGGCAGGAAAAACATTCTGTGGGAGCTGGAATGATGAGGATCGAGTGGGATTGTGAAGACAATTGCTATTTGCTGACGTGTTCCGTGCCGCTTTCGCATCCACGAGAGGATGTATTCGACTTCTTCAGCGATGCGTTTCAGCTGGAACAAATCACTCCACCTTGGCTACATTTCCGTATTACAACAGCAGCTCCAATCGCACTTAAGAAGGGTTGCCTGATCGACTATCGCATTCGACTGCACGGAATTCCGATCAGCTGGCAAACCGAGATCTCATCGTGGGATCCGCCATACTCGTTCACAGATCGTCAACTTCGCGGTCCGTACCTGCTGTGGGAGCACCTGCATACTTTTGAAGAAGTTGAAGGTGGCACGATGACAATGGACAGCGTTCGCTACCGACCGCTCGGTGGTCGGCTTGCGAATTGGTTGATCGTTGAAAAGGATCTTCGCAGGATCTTTGAATTTCGACGGCGGCGAATGCTGGAGTTGTTTCCTCAGTCCGACGTTTCTACGGAGCAAAGATTGTCATGACATCGACTCCCGCAGTTCGCATCCGAGATCTGAATCAAAAAAACATACGACGCGACGGGCAATTCGTGCTGTACTGGATGACGGCCTATCGCCGACTATCATCCAATTTCGCGCTGCAACGCGCCGCTGAACTTGCCCGCAGTCAGCAAAAGCCGTTGCTGATTGTCGAAGGACTGCGGCTGGATTATCCGTGGGCCAGTCGCCGACTACACGCCTTTGTGCTGCAGGGTATGCGCGACAATCAGACGCACGCGCAACGCCTGAAGCATTGCTACGTTCCGTTTGTGGAGACGCTGCCGGGGCAGGGCGGTGGGATGATCGAATGGCTGGCATCCCGAGCGACAACGATTGTCACGGACGACTTTCCCTGTTTCTTCCTTCCCCGCATGATCAACGCCGTCGCGCGTCGCATTGATGTGAAAATGGAGGCTGTCGATTCTAACGGCTTGTTTCCGATGCATGTGCCGGAAACAGTCTTTCTCACGGCCTATGCGTTTCGTCGTTATCTGCAGAAGAATCTTGGCGCGTATCTGCCCGTCATGCCGGAACAGGATCCGCTTGCGCATCCTGAGATTCCCCGTCTCGATATGTTGCCTGAGGAATTCTGCTCTCGTTGGCCAGCTGCGGATCAGTCGCTGCTGAATTGTGAGGCGGACGCGATGGACCGTCTCCCAATCGATCAAATGGTGCGCGAAGCGGCGATGAATGGCGGTCCGGTCGCGGCCCGAAAACAGCTGGACAGTTTCCTGGAGCGGCGACTGTCCCGCTACGCCGAAGATCGAAATCAG
>Ga0138256_10003367_pt1 | contig 17004 bp, 12 predicted proteins | sample KNB2016incub_MG_FD_105486 | JGI IMG/M metagenome (GOLD analysis project Ga0138256, IMG submission 105486) | Active sludge microbial communities from wastewater in Klosterneuburg, Austria - KNB2014incub_MG | ecosystem: Engineered > WWTP > Activated sludge > Unclassified | place: Austria... | reverse complement strand
GGGTGAGGTCACCAAGGTTTACAACCCGGGTTTCGTTCCCCGGATGATCTACTGGCTGGCCTTCCAGGCGCGATTCGCCTACGCCCACAACCCCGTCGCTATCGAGGCAGCGGTCCTGCGCCGAAACCTCGCTGGCAAACTCACCGAGTACTGGTTTGGCGTGAACAGCGTCGCCGAGGCACTCCGTGCCGACACCATTGACGGGCGCCTCGCCATTACGGGCCGCTTCACCGATGGCGTCGATCCCCGCGACCACCACCGGGCCCGCCAGTTTCTCTTCGAACTCGCCGACCGGTTTGACGCGGCCGGCCTTCCCACCTGGCAGATCGACCCGCGCCAGCCGCGCTCGCTCGGCAACCTGCTCGAACTCGCCGATGGCTCCTACCGGATCATCGACCTCGAATCCGGTCTCGTCTCGCCGCTGGCCTCGCCGCGCGCCTGGTGGCGCGCCTTCCGCCGCGGGCTCGTGCCTATCTACGATGACGTCTACTTCGATCTCACCCGCGCCTACGTCGAGCGGGAGGCGCCGCGGATGGCCGAAGTGCGCGGCGATCCCTGGGTGGCCGAGCTTCGGGATTTGCTCGACCGGGCGGAAGAACGCGCCAACACGTGGCACCGTTCCGAGCCGCGCATCTGGGCCCGCATGGCGAGGCTTGTAACGTCCGGTTTCGGGCTGTTCGCGCTTGGCGGCTGGATCCGGGGCAAGCGCACCGCCGGCGAGTCCCGCGCGCAGTCGTGGCTCCACGCCGCAGTCGATGGATGGGAGGCCGATGGGCGCATTGATGCGGACGAGTGCGCCGGTCTCCGTGCCTCCATCGATAGCCCGGAGATCCAGAACGTCCTTCCGCACTTCGGCGTCCACCTGCTCATCGCCGTTGCGTTGCGTTTCCCGATTGGCAGCATCGCCCGCATCACCTACACCACCGGAAACCTCGTCGTGGCCTGCGTCCGCTTTGCCGCCCGGAAGATAGACCACGATGAGTGGCGCATGGCAACCCGCATCCACTCGCCCCTGGTCATCCTCGTTGCCGCCATGCCCGGGATCGGGACGTTCTCCTACCTGGTTTCGGGCCCTGTCCGGTCCAACCGCATGCTGCTCCGGCTCGTTCTCGACATGGTGGGCGACAAACTTCCGCTGGGCATATACCGGCGGCTCGGGTTGAAACGCATCATTGCGGGCCGTTCCATCGCCCCGGCCAGCGGAATCGCGACCACGCGGGGCCAAACGTGAGCGGCCGTGTGCCCGGGCACAGGTGGTTCATCCACCAGCGGGGCGCCATCCGCCTGCCACACGAAATCCGCCTGGCGGTCCGCCTGGCCGCCCGCGGACTGGGCGCGTTTGCCATCGCCGTGTTCGCCATCCTCGCCACCGAACACGGCGTCCCTCGCAGCGTCCTGCAGGAGGATTGGGAGCCCACCGCGCAGTTCGCCGTGCTGGGTCTGGTATCGGCCGGCTACCTGCTCGCCCTGCGCTGGGAGGGAATTGGCGGCTCAATCCTCCTCGCCGGCTCCATCGCACTCGGTGTGCTCGCCACACTCGCCTATCAGCCGTGGCTGGCTCTCTTCGGCTGTCTCGCGTTCTTCGTCCCCGGGGCCCTCTTTGTCCTCTACTGGCAACACCACCACCGGCCGGTCGTTCTTGCCTCGGTGATCGCGGGGATGGTTACGCTGCTGGTCGCCGGCGGCATCGGGGCGACCAGCCTCTACAACCACTACCTCGGGCCAACCCACCCCAACTCCACCGCTGCCCGCATCCCGATCGACCTGGCAAAGTGGGTCCTCGCCGGGGCGGTCACTACCGACTCATTCACGGTGAAGGCGCGCCTCGATGATCCCGGCGGGGGCGCGGGCGAGTTGCTCGTCGTGCCAGCCGGGTCGAGCGAAGCGCCCCGGGTGTTTCCTCCCGTGGCCGGGCCATCTCCCGATGGCGATGTGGCCACCTACGTGGCCAGCGGCCTCTCCCCGGCAACTCGCTACAGCTACGCCATCCGCCGCGATGGCCATGTCGATGAGGGCCGCCGTGGCGAACTGACCACCTTCCCTGACGGGCACGCCTCCTTCACCATCGCCTTTGCCAGCTGCGCGCGGGTCGGTTCGAACGGCCGCGTGTTCGATTCGATCCGCGCGGCAAATCCCCTCCTTTACATCGTCACCGGCGATCTTCACTACCAGAACGTCTCGACCGATCAGCCCGTGGCCATGCGGGCCGCCTACGAGCTCGCCTTCGATGCTCCGGGCCAGCAGGCCCTCTACCTGCGCGCGCCGCTTGCCTACACCTGGGACGATCATGATTACGGCGGCGATGGCTCCGATCGCACCAGCCCGGCCCGCACGGCCGTCCAGTCGGTCTACCGCGATTTCTTTCCGCACTATGAACTCCCCGGGGGCGCCGGGAGCGGCCCTATCTACCAGGCATTCACGGTCGGAAGGGTCCGGTTCATCCTCACCGATGGCCGGTCCGAACGCGATCCCGCGGACGCACCCGATGGACCGGGAAAGTCCCTCCTCGGAGCCGTGCAGAAGGAGTGGCTGAAGGCCGAGTTCCTTGCCGCTCGCGATTCCGCCGCGATCATCGTCTGGGTCAACAGCGTGCCATGGATCGCGCAGCCCGCAGTCGGCGCCGACCACTGGGGTAATTATGCGACCGAGCGCCGCGAGCTGAGCGACTTCCTCGTTGCTAACGGCATCTCCAACCTGGTCATGCTCTCGGGCGATGCGCACATGCTGGCCGCCGATGACGGCACCAACAACAACTTCGCCTCTGATGGCGCCGGACCGGCGTTCCCCGTTTTTCACGCGGCCGCGCTCGATCGCATCGGAGCGGTGAAGGGTGGGCCGTACTCCGAAGGCGCATTCCCCGGGGGTGGGCAATTCGGCTTGCTCGCCGTCACCGACCCTGGCTCCGGGCCGGTCACTCTCCGGTTCAGCGGCAGGACGTGGGAGGACGAGGAGCTCGTCTCCCTCGAGGTGACCTTCCCGCCCGGGCCAGCCGGAAAGTGACGATGATCTGCGTCATGTTCGAGCGCGCTCGATAGGTCCAATTTACCCGGGCTATGGCAGAATTCCCCAATCTCTTCTCTCCGCTTCAGATCGGATCGTTCACGGTCCGGAACCGCATCGTCAGCACCCCCCACCACACCCTCTTCACCGATGATGACGGGCTGCCCGGCGCGCGCGAGATCGCCTACTGGGTCTCGAAGGCGCGTGGGGGGATCGGCCTCGTCGAATCCCACGTCCACGGCATCCACTGGTCGATCGGCGATACGTTCGCCCAGCCGGCCGCGGTCACCAAGTTCCGCAACGCAGCGGAGGCAGTGCATGCGGAGGGAGCGAAATTCGTCGGGCAGCTCTGGCACCCGGGCGCCCAGGGGGGTGCCGCCGTCCGCTCGCCGTGGGCGCCCTCGCCCGTCTCTCAGCCCGATTCCTGGGCAATCCCCCATGAGATGACCGTTCCAGAGATCCGGGAGGTCGTCGCCGGCTATGCCCGGGGCGCCGCCATCCTGCGCGAAGCCGGCGTGGATGGCGCCGAGATCCATGGCGCGCACGGCTACCTCATCACCCAGTTCCTGTCACCGCTTTCGAACAGGCGCGACGACGAATACGGCGGGGACTTCGAGCGCCGCATGACCTTCGCCCTCGAAATAATCGACGCCATGCGTGCCGAAGTGGGCCGCGATTGGACCGTCGGCATGCGTATTTCCGGCGACGAAATGACCGAGGGCGGTTACAACACCGACGACTTCCTGCGCATGATCCCGTTCCTCACCGGTGGTGGACTGATCGACTACCTCAGCGTCAGTGTGGGCACCTACCGTTCGAAAGACACCGTCATCGCGCCTTCCTATTACCCGAACGGGGCATTCGTCTACCTCTCGGCCATGGCCAAGGAAGTGCTTGATATCCCGGTCTTCTGCATCGGGCGCATCAACGACCCGGTGATGGCCGAACAGATCCTGGCTGACCGCCAGGCCGACATGGTCGGGATGACCCGTGCGAACATCTGCGACCCGGAACTCCCCCGCAAAGCCCGCGAAGGCCGGCTCGACGAGATCCGCCACTGCATCGGCTGTAACGAAGGATGCTGGGGCCATGTCGAGACGCTCCGCCCGATCAACTGCGCATTCAACCCCTCGGTTGGCCGCGAGGAATACTGGGGTGATGTCCAACCATCCCCCAATCCCCGTCATCTTGTGGTGGTTGGGGGCGGCCCCGCCGGGTGCGAAGCCGCTCGGGTCGCCGCACTCGGCGGGCACAGAGTCACCCTCTTCGAAGCCGGCAGCGAACTCGGCGGCCAAACCCTGATCGCAGCAAAAGCCCCCGGCCGCTCCGACTGGGGTGAGGTGGGCCGCTACTTCACCGCCGAGCTCGCCAGGCTGGGGGTCGATCTCCGCCTGGATACGCGGGCTTCCGCCGAGGCAATCCGCGCACTTTCGCCCGGGCACGTGATCGTCGCGACCGGCGGCACGCCGCGAGTCCCCGAAGGAATCGCTGGAATCGACTCTCCCCACGTTGTCCAGGCCTGGGATGTGCTGAACGGCCTCACCGTGCAGGGCGACCGGGTCCTCGTTCTCGATGACGAGCACCACATCCAGGCCGCCAGCGCGGCTGAGGCGCTCGCCGCCCAGGGTAAGCAAGTGGAAATCATCACCCGCGAGTTCCAGCTCGGCGCGCACATGGAGCCCAACACCCGCATGACGACGCTCCGCCGCCTCGATGCCGCTGGCATCAGGACAACCGCAACCACCTGGGTACGGGCCATCCGCCCCGGGTCCGCCCTCCTCTACCACTTCTACAGCGAGCAAGAACGCGATGAACCGTTCGATGCGGTCGTGATGGCCTGCGGAATCATCCCCGAGACATCCCTCACCCGCGAACTTGCCGCCTGCGGCATCGCCGCCCGCATCGCCGGCGACTGCGCGGGCCCGCGCCGCCTGGAAATGGCGACCTTCGAAGGGCACCTTGCCGCGCGCGAATTGGATGGCAACGTCCCGCGAGACCGCCCACTCGTCTCGATGCCCATTCGGAGGGGGTAGGGTGCCAGGCGTACTCGCGGTCGCACTCGAACCCGCCTCACCCGCCGCGAGCCTTGCCCAGAAGCTCTCCCGGGAGACGGGCCAGGTGGCCGACATCATGCTGCCGGGTGGCATCACGCTTGCCCCGGGCGCATGGCGCAATGCCTGGTCGACCGAACTGTCGCACCCCGCCCCGGCAGCTGCCCTCCTCGACAGGTTTCTGCGCGAGCAGGGCCACGATGTGGTCCTTCTGGATGAGACGCCGTTTGGCCGCGAGGTTGCCGGGCGTCTTGCCGCACGGGCGAAGCTCGGGGTGATTGGCCAGGTGGTTGCGCTTCGGCCGTCACCGGGCGGCCTTCGCCTTGTTCGGCTGGCCGAGGCCGGCGCCCGCACCGCGGTGATCGCGCCGTCTGCATTCCCGGTTATCGGTGTCGTAAGCGCGACCGTTGGCGGTTCCGGAGGCGGGGCGGGCACCGCCACGGAGCGCCAGCCTCTCGCTATGCCGCCGGCCACGGTTTCGCCCCTCGAGCTGCTTTCCGAATCACGGCTCCACCCGGCCGAGATGGACCTCGCCGAAGCCGACGTGGTTGTGGCCGGCGGGCGCGGCGTTGGCGGCCGCGAGGGGTTTGGGATGCTCGAAGAGCTCGCCGGTCTGCTCGGCGGGACCGTCGGCGCATCCCGTGTCGCCGTCGATGCCGGCTGGATCCCCTACGCCCGGCAGGTGGGGTTGACCGGCAAGACGGTGGCACCCCGCGTCTACATCGCCTGCGGCATCTCCGGGGCGCCGCATCATGTCCTCGGCATGCGAAACTCCACCGTCATCGTAGCCATCAACTCCGATCCCCAGGCGCCGATCCTCAGGATCGCGCATGTGAGCCTGGTTGGCAGGGTCGAGGAGATCGTGCCCCGTCTGATAGCGGAAGTTCGCCAGCGGCGCTCTTCGGTGGTCCCGCGCGAAGGGGTTGGCGCCCGTTGACCGCGGTAGTTCTTCTCCGCGCCGTTGAGGACCCCGACCTTGGACATGGCGTGCGGGCCACGAATATGTGCCTGGCCGAACCTGCCGCCGATGCGCTCGTCGTCGGATTGAGCCACCGCGCCGTTTGTGGTGGCGAGGTCATCGGGATGGCCGTTGGCCCGCCCGGCTGGGAGCCGGCACTCCGTGACGCCATCGCATTTGGGGCAGATCGTGTGACCCGCCTCTGGGATGACGGGGAGGAAGGGGGCATCGTCGAGACTGCCGCGGCGATTGCTGCCGCCCTCCCCGCCGCTGCCGGCGCGGTGATCGCGGGCCCGGCCGCACCCGACCATGGGTCGGGGATGCTGCCATTTGCGCTTGCCGAATGCCTTGGTTGGCCGGTAGTCGAAGATGTGGTCGCCGTCGAATCCGAAAACGGGAAGACGGTGCTTCGGGTCCGTGGGCGCGGCGGGCGCCGGTTCACGCTTGCTCTTCCCGCGCACGCCGTGCTGGTCGCGGCCAGGGGGCACGCCTTGCCCTACCCTCCGGTAGCCCGGAGGCTAGCGGCCCGGCGAGCCGCGATTCCGCTCCTGGCGCGTGCTGGCCATGGCGGCGCCCCGTGGATCATCGAAGGCTATGGCCCCGCCATGCCGGTGACCCGCCACCTGCTCCGGCCGGCGGCGAATACCAGCGCAGGGGGGCGTCTCCGCCATCTCATGTCCGGCGGCGCCACATCGGCCCAGGGCCGCGCAAGCGCGCCCCAGGGAAGCGACAACATGGTGGCGCAGCTCGCCGACATTCTCGCGGGGGAAGGGCTTTTCGAGTGACGCGCCGAGGCCCGGGCGTGAACCCGGGCCCCGGTGTCAACTCTGTCGCGCGAACAGCCCCGTCAGGGCTCGATGTCGTTCAGGAGCGTGTTTTCGAGCCCAAGAGCCTTCATCAGGTACGCCAGCTCCGCATCGCGCCACGGCAATGGTGCAGGCTCGCCGATGAGCTTGGCAGCCTTCAGCTCTTCCTCAACCTTTGGATCGGCAGTGAACGGTTTGCCGACTTCCATTTCGTAGAACATCTCGCCGAGCGGCGGCTTCGGCGTCTGGCCGCCCGCCTCCCACGATTCGGCCGGGTAGCCGAGCGCCTGGATGCAGATCGGTTCGGCCGTCTCCGGGAGGTTGAACATCTTGGCCACGCGCTCCAGGCGCGGGCTCGACATAAGGCACGAGCCGAGGCCTTCTTCGTAAGCGACCAGCGTCGCCTGCGCTATCGCCTGGCCGACGTCCATGTGAGCCAGTGGGGCCGTGCCCATTGCCTTGCCCGCCATCAGGAACAGGGGCCGCAGTTTCTCATCGACTTCCTTGTAGGTGTCTTCAACGTTCACACCGATGCGGCGGGCATTGGCGAGGCGCAGGACGCTATCCGGCCAGGCATCGCCGTGGTAAACGGAGCTCTCGTTGTACCAGAAGATGAAAACCGGGGCCGTATGCATCTGCTGGTAGCCAATCCGCGGAGCGATGGCCTTGATCACCTTCGGGTCCGCCTGGTCCCTCCAGATGACGATCGCCCGCACGTTCATCACATTGCCCGCGCACGATGCCCGGCGCGCCGCTTCCAGCATCTTTTGCACCTTTTCGCGTTCGACCGGGCGGAAAGGCAGGAAAAACCGGATCGTCCGGCGCCTGCCGATGACTTCCTTCAGCTCCATCTCGTGGCTCCTTCGCGTGTGTCCCACTTGCCCGCCGGGTGCTCCCGCCGGTTGTTCCTTCGCCCATCGCTGGGCGCCGTGCCTTGTCTCTCCGCACCTGGCGGCTCCGACAATAGGCCCAAGATTGCCGGACGTGAAGACCCGGCCACTATGATCGATGGCAGTCCCCGTGCCATGTCCCGGTCGCTCCCGGCATCTGGGGGCCAGCGCCCGCCCGGGGTTTTCGACCGGGCTGCATCGTCAATTCCGCCGCACGCCACTCCTATGATCCCGGTCATAGGTTGAAATTATCGATTGCGCGGATAAGTCACCCGTATCGAATTACGGGAGGTTTCCATGACCAGCGCGAACCAGATGGCAAACGGAAGCGGTGGCTCGGTGGACTATCGTGATCGGTGGGACTGGGATTCAGTCCACTGGGGAACGCACTGCGTCGACTGCTACCCCGGCGATTGCCCGGTCCGAGTCTACGTCAAGAACGGCGTCGTCGTGCGGGAAGAGCAGTCCGGCACACTGCCGGTCATCGAGCCCGGCGTGCCCGATTTCAACCCCATGGGATGCCAGAAAGGCGCTTCGTGGAGCCAGTCGCTCTACGGCCCCGATCGCGTCGCCTACCCGCTCAAGCGAGCCGGCGAGCGCGGCGATGGCAAGTGGGAACGCATCAGCTGGGACCAGGCCCTCTCCGAGATCGCCGAGTCCATGGTCGATGCCATCGAAAACCATGGCTCACAATCCATCGTCCAGGAAGGCACGCCCGAATCTGGCGGCATGATGGGCATGCGCCGCTTCCTCTCCACCGTTGGCGGCCATTACCTCGATCTCCAGGGTTCCTTCAACGATTTCTCCATCGGCCTTTACGAGACGTTTGGCAAGTTCAGCCCCACCTCCTCTGCCGATGACTGGTTCAAGTCGGAGATCATCCTGCTCTGGCACATGAACCCCGTGTACACGCGTATCTCGCTCTACCACTTCATCGCCGAGGCCCGTTACAACGGCGCCGAAGTCGTGAACATCTCCCCCGATATCAACGCCTCCCACACACACGCCGATTACCAGGTCCCCATCAACGGGGCGAGCGATCCGGCCTTCGGCCTGGCGCTCGTGCAGGTCATGTTCGAAGAGAACATCGCCAACTGGAAATTCCTGAAGGAACAGACCGACTTCGGCTACCTCGTGCGCCTCGATACAAAGCGCTATCTCCGCCAGGACGAGGTCGAAGGCACCGGCCGGGAAGACCAGATGTACCAGTGGGTCCCGGGCAAGGGCCTCAGGCCTGCCGATCGCGGCAACATGCTCTTGAAGGGCGTGGATATCGCCCTCGAAGGCGTGTTCGATGTGAAGCTCGCCGATGGCTCCACCGTGCAGGTCACGCCGGTCTACGCCCTCCTGAAGCAGAAGGTCGACACCGAGTACACACCCGAAAAGCAGCAGGCCATCACCGGCGTCCACCCGGACACCATCCGTATGCTCGCCCGCAAGATCGCCGCGAAGCGGACGAACATCATGCTTGGCTACAACGCCTGCAAGTTCTACCACGGCGACCTCATCGAGCGCGTCATGTGCCTCGTGCTCGCCGCCAGCGGTAACTGGGGCCGTCACGGCGCCGGCATCCGTTGCTGGGCTGCCGCCATGAACGATGGCCAGGCCATCGCCATGGCCAAACCCGGCCCCGGGGCGGAAAACAGCGAGATCATCCTCGCCGCGCGCGATGCCGCCGTGGCCGCCATGAAGGCCAAGGATCCAACCGCGACCACCGAAATCGCCATCCGCGAAATCGGCAAGATGATGGGCGGCCAGGAGCGCGGCAGCATCAACCGGGTCGACCAGACCCCGGTCGGGGGCGGCACATCTTCGCCCCCGGCCTTCTGGTGGTACTGGCAGGCAGGCTACCGCGAACGCTGGAATACCCCTGGCTGGGGCGATGAGTCGCTCCCACGGAAGTTCGATGACTACTTCCACGAGGCCCTGGAAAAGGGCTGGTGGACTGGCCTTGCCCGCCCCACGCCCGATGACCCGCCCCAGGTGCTAATCGAATGCGGTGGCAATATGCTCCGCCGCACCCGCGGCGGGAAGGGCGCCCTGCTCCGCACGCTCTGGCCAACCCTCAAGACCATCGTTGTCATGGACTTCCGCATGAGCCAGACGTCTCTTTACGCGGACTACTTCCTGCCCGCGGCGCAACACTACGAGAAGCTCGGCTTCGGCATGCCCACGCCACACGTCATGAACCTCACGCTCGCCGATCGCGCGGCGGCTCCCGCAGCCGAGGCCAAGGAGGAATGGGAGACTCTCGACCTGCTGGTCAAGAAGATCGCGGAAGTGGCGGCGGCCCGCGGACTCACCGAATACGTTGGCGGCAACGGAGTCGCCCGCAAGTACGCCGAGCTCTCTCGCGCCTATTCCATGAACGGCTACTTCGACAACGAAGACTCCCGCTACGATGAGGTCATTCGCGATTCCGCCCTCGCCGGCACCATCCCGCCCGGCACCAACCTCCGCGTCATGCGCGATAAGGGCCACGTCCGGTTCATCGATTGGGGTCTCGCGCCGATGGGGCTCTCCCAGGCGTCGCCGCTCGAACCCAACAAGACCCACGTCCCATTCCGCGACCATACCGAGCGCGGCGATCCGTTCCCGACGTATGCCCGCCGGGCGCAGTTCTACATCGATCACCCGTGGTTCCTGGAAGCCGGCGAAGAACTCCCGGTCTGGAAACCGAACCCGAAGATGGGTGGCGATTACCCCATGGGCCTCACCTCGGGCCACAACCGCTGGAGCATCCACACCATGAACCAGGCCAACCGCGTCATCCTGGGCACTCACCGCGGCGAGCCGTGGGTCGAGGTCAACCCGGGCGATGCGGCCGATCGCGGCGTCGCAGATGACGACCTGATCACCGTCTTCAACGATGTGAGTTCCTTCACCGTCCGCGCCAAGGTTTCGCCGAACGTTCGTCCCGGGCAGGTCATCTCCTACAACGGCTGGGCGGGGTTCCAGTACACGAACTGGTCCGGCGCAAACGAAATTGAGCCCGGTATGGTGAAGTGGATCGCCTTCGCTGGCGGCTATGGGCACCTCCAGCACATCGCCGCTGAATGGCAGCCCGTGCCGGTCGACCGCTGGGTGCGCTGCGATTTCGCGAAGGTGAACGGCTAGCAGGGGTCAGCAGCCCCGCAGCAGGAAAAAGGCGTGCCTCCCGGCCGGGGGCACGCCTTTTCGCGTCTCGTCGTTCCTGGCTCAGGCCGCGATTGCGAACTCGCGTGGCGCGCGTTCAACGCGGAGGAGCGCGTCGATGGTGAAGCCAAGGTCGGCCTGCTCGCAGAGCGAGCCGCAGTAGGTCATCTTCAGCGATGTGCTTGGCGAACGGCGCCAGTCGTAGCGCAGTCCGCAATGGAGGCACTCCCTGATGTTCGCCGGGTTGTTGGTGAAGGTGAGCGTCTCTGCCATGGTAGTTTGCCTCCCGATTTACCTGTTTGACCGTCCGGTGGGCGCGGTCTTACGCCGCGAGGAGATCCCGCCACGCCATCCGGACTACCTGGACTTCGCCAAGCAGCGATTCGATGGTGAACCCAAGCCCCGCCCGCTCGCAGAGCGAGCCGCAATAGGTCATCTTCAGCGAGCCGCTTGGCGAACGCCGCCAATCGTAGGGGGTGCCGCAATGCTGGCATGTCCGGATGCAGGTGCTCATTGGCCCTCTCCCGGTGGCACGGGCTCGTTCCCGTTTCCACCCGTCTTCATCTTCGGCAGTCGAACCCGTTTCGTTCACTAAGGAGAAACCCGAACCTCACGCTCAACACTATTGACCTTGGCGGGCGCGAACCTGGTGGCGCCCCCATTGGGCCGTCCCGCCCCGGTTTCCTGGGAATGAGGCGCCCCCGGGCTGTAACCGGCCGCCACCTGTCCATCCACCGCCTGTTAGGAATTTCCCTGAGGGCGTCCGCCGAAGATTAAGTCGTGGAGAGCGAGAGGCATGGCACTATCCCGGCGCGGCCCCGCCGCGAAATTCCGGAACTTCGCCGCCGATGGGCCGGCCGCTTGCTCCATGCTGCGGATTTGGCCTGGGGGGATGAGGTCACCATCGCGGCCAGCGATCTTCCCGGGCAGACACTCACCCGCGCGCAAGCCCCATCGCCGCCGTTGCCGTAAGGTGTATCCGCCGGCTGCGGCAACGGAGGACCAAGAGTGGACCATTCCCTCGAAAGCGCGATTGCGGCACGGCTCGAGGCACTGGACCGGGCGCGCGTCATCGAACGAATCTGGCAGGGCGACCACACGGTCTGGAGCGAAAGCCCCCGCGAAGTGAGTGATCGCCTGGGCTGGCTCCGGATCCAGCGCACCATCGAAGGCCGGCTCGCCGAGTTCGAAAGCCTGCGCTCGGAGGTCCTTTCGGAAGGTTTCGATACCGCACTGCTTCTGGGTATGGGAGGCTCCAGCCTGGCAGCAGAAGTCATTCACCAGGCCTTCCCCGCCAGTGACGGTCTTCGCCTCATCGTTCTCGACTCAACCGACCCCCGCCAGATGGCCGGCATTGAAGCCAGCATTGACCTGGCGCGCACGCTCTTCATCGTCTCCAGCAAGTCCGGCGGCACCGTCGAGACGCTCAGTCACATGGCCTACTTCTGGGAGCGGGTTGGTTCGGGCCGCCAGTTCATCGCGATAACCGATCCTGGCACCGCCCTCGAATCGATGGCCCGCGACCGGGGCTTCCGGGCCGTCTTTCTCAACTCGCCCGATATCGGCGGACGTTACTCCGCGCTCTCCTGTTTCGGGCTCGTTCCCGCCGTCCTGTGCGGGGTCGAAGCCGCCGGGCTCCTTGATGATGCCGAGCGGCTCGCCCGCTTCTGTGAGCCTGGCATCCCCGCGCGTCTGAATCCCGGTGCGTGGCTCGGCGCGGTCATGGGTGAATGCGCACTTGCCGGGCGCGACAAACTGACCCTGGTGCTCCCCCCGGAAATCGAGCTCCTCGGCCACTGGATCGAACAGCTTGTCGCCGAATCGAGCGGCAAACTGGGCAAAGGCATCATCCCGGTTGAGTCCGAACGACCGGGCGATCCAGCCGTCTACGGCGATGACCGGGTCTTCATCGTCCTCGGGGATTCACCCGGCATGGACGCGGTCGAAGCCGCCGGGCACCCGGTTTTCCGCATCCCGTTCGATGGCCCGGCTTCCATCGGCGGGGAGTTCTGGCGATGGGAATTCGCAACCGCCGTTGCCTGCCACATCCTTGGTGTGAACCCGTTCGATCAGCCCAATGTCCAGGAAGCGAAGGAGGCGACCGCCGCCGTCCTCGCCGGTGGTGGTGGCGACACGGCCACGCCCCCGCTCGAGACGGTCCTCGCGACCGTGCGCCCCGGCGACTACCTCGCCATCCTCGCCTTCCTCCCCCGAAACCCGGAAGTTACCGCCAGGCTTTCCCGCGTCCGCCACCTGCTGCGCGATCGTTACCGCGTCGCCACAACCCTGGGCTTTGGCCCGCGGTTCTTGCATTCAACCGGTCAGCTGCACAAGGGCGGGCCCAACACCGGCGTCTTCATCCAGGTCGTTGACGAGGCCCCCCACGACCGGCAGATACCGGGCAAGCCCTATAGCTTTGCCGAACTGGAGGCCGCCCAGGCGCTCGGCGACCTGGATGCCCTGCGCATGCACGGCCGCCGTGTGGCCAGGGTCTCGCTCGAACAGCTTGAAGGGCTCCTCACCTGATGCCTCGACCTGCCGGCTCGCCCGACAGCGCCCGGAAGGCAGGGATCCTGCTCCACCCTACATCGCTCCCGTCTCCGGACCTCGGCAGCGAAGGCTTGCGGTTCATCGATTTCCTCGTTGAAGCCGGTCAGAGTCTCTGGCAGATGCTACCGGTCGGGCCAACCGATGCGCACAATTCCCCATACGCCGCACGTTCGGCGTTCGCTGGCGACCCGATGCTCATCTCCGCCGAGTGGCTCGCCAGCAGTGGCCTGCTCGCGGCGGTGCCGCCGCCTCCTCCTGCGCATACTCCTCCCCACATGGTGGACTTCCCGGCCCGCCGGGCGCACCAGGAAAAGATCCTGCGAGAGGCCTACGGAAGGTTTGCCGCGGCCGGCAGGATGGGCCACCTCGATGCCTTCGAAGCCGCTCACCCGTGGCTCCGCACTTATGCGTTGTTTGCCGCCCTCCGCGATCGAACCGGCGAACCATGGTGGCACTGGAAAGAAGAGCACGCCCACCCCGAGTGCATCGCCGTTCCGGACGGCTCGCCGCTTCAGGCCGAGGTCGACTTCCAGCGATTCCTCCAGTTCGTCTTCGATGACCAGTGGCGGCGATTGAAGGAATATGCCGGCGAGCGGGGCATCCAGCTGTGGGGCGATCTCCCCATCTTCGTCGACCGCGATAGCGCCGATGTCTGGGCAAACCCCCACCTCTACAAGCTGGACGGCCAGGGCAACCCCATTTCCGTCTCGGGTGTCCCGCCCGATGCCTTTTCCGAAACCGGTCAGCGTTGGGGCAACCCCGTCTATGACTGGGATGCCCACGCCCGGGAGGGCTACCGCTGGTGGGTCGAGCGCCTCCGCACGGCCTTCGACCGGTTTGACGCGGTGCGCATCGACCACTTCCGGGGCTTCGAAGCGGCCTGGGAGATCCCGGCCGGCGATGAGACCGCGATGGGCGGGCGCTGGGTCCCGGGGCCGGGAGCGCGCCTCTTTGAAGTCCTTGCGGCCGAGCTGGGTGCCCTTCCGATCGTCGTCGAAGACCTCGGGATCATCACCGATGAGGTCCGCGGCCTTCGTGATACCCTCGGCTATCCCGGCATGGCCGTCCTTCAGTTCGCCTTCGAGGGCGGCGGCGGCAATCCCTACCTCCCTCGCAACCAGGTCGAAAACTCGGTCGTCTTCACGGGTACTCACGATAACGACACGACGCTCGGCTGGTGGGAGTCGCTGCCCGAGTCGCACCGGCATGTGGTCCGGACGGAGCTCGGCATCGATGGCAGCGATATCGTCGATGACCTCGTGCGCACCGCATACCGCTCTTCCGCGCGAACGGCCATCATCCCCATGCAGGATGTCCTCAAGCTCGGGGGTGAAGCGCGGATGAACCAGCCGGCCCGCATCGATGGCAACTGGGGCTGGCGTTTCGATTGGGAGCAGATACCGCCGGGGCGTTCAGCATGGCTGCGCAGCCTGGCCATGGAGTGCGGCCGCCTGCCTGCCTGAACAGCCTCCCATACCGGGCGCCCACTCGCCGGGGCGGTAACGGACTCGTATTGTCACCACACAAACAAATAACGCAGGTGATTACAGCCATGGAACTCCGCCCACTCGGCCGCACAGGTATCAAAGTCAGCAGCCTCTGCCTCGGCTGCATGATGTTCGGCGGCAAGACGACGCCCGAAGACTCCGCCGCCATCATCGACCGCGCGCTCGACGCGGGCATCAACTTCCTCGATACCGCCAACGTCTACAGCACTGGCCGCAGCGAGGAAGCGACCGGCGGAGCCCTCAAGCGCAACGGCAAGCGCAACCATGTCGTCCTCGCCACCAAGGTGCACGGCAAGATGGGCCCGGGCCCGAACCAGATGAACAACACCCGCCGCCACATCATCGAGCAGTGCGAAGCCAGCCTCCGCCGCCTCCAGACCGACTGGATCGACCTCTACCAGATCCACCGGCCGCAGTCCGACATGCCCATCGATGAAACCCTCCGCGCCATGGACGACCTGGTCCGCTCGGGGAAGGTCCGCTACATCGGCACGAGCACCTTCGCCGCCTGGCAGCTGGTCGAAAGCCTCTGGGCATCGAAGGAGTACGGGCTCAACCGCTTCATCTGCGAGCAACCACCGTACAACCTGCTGGACCGGCGGATCGAACGCGAGCTGCTCCCGATGGCCCAGAGCTACGGCATCGCCACCATCCCCTGGAGCCCGCTCGCCGGCGGCCTCCTCACGGGCAAGTACAGCCGTGATTCCCAGGCGCCAGAGGATAGCCGCTACGGCAACCTCGATGCCAACCCGATGTACCGCCGCCGCATGAACGATGCCATCTGGGACGTCATCGAGGGGCTCGAGGTGATAGCGAAGGAAAAGGGCGTCAGCCTCTCCCGGCTTTCGCTCGCCTGGGTCATGCAGCAGCCCGGCGTCACCAGCCCGATTATCGGCCCGCGCACGATGGAGCAGTTCGAGGACAACCTGAAGGCCATCGACGTGACCATTACCGACGAAGACCGCAAGGCGATCGACCGCGTCATCCGTCCGGGCACGCACGTTAGCCCGTACTACGAGGCCGACTGGGCCGTCAGCCAGTACCGCTGGTAGCTCAGCAAGTTCGCCGTCAGTGCGGGACGGCGAACTCTCCCACGATGAAGGTCAAGGCGAACAGGAACGCGATCAGTGGCAATGCCAGGATCCCCGACCGGTCTCCGCGACGGATCGCCAGGACGGCGAAGACGCCCCCGGTGATGGCGGCGGCCAGGCCACCCAGTGCTGCCAGGAACATCGGAATCACGAGGGGCAGCGGCGGAGACTCCTGGTCGCCGCCCGGCTCCTCAAGCAGCCCGAACCACAGCCCCGCAAGCCCGATGCCGCACACCACCAGGATGGCTGCGACTGCGAACAACCGGCCCGCCCGACGACCCTGCGTGGTCGTCGGGGAGCTGAGCAACGGCGAACGCGAGCGGGTATCGGCCATGGCGAACACTCCCGCCGCCAGTGTACGAAAGGCTTCGGTGCCGGACACCGGCCGCGCGGTGCCGCTTTCCGGGGACCGTTCGACCCGGCCCTCGCGATTGACACCCTCAACGCCGCCGCGATAGCGTCGGCGCACGTTTGAGCACGGATCTGGAGTGAACACCATGCGCGAAATGACCGGCGGCGAGGCCGTCTACGAATCCCTGCGCGCCCTCGGCGTCGAACACGTTTTCGGGATCGTCAGCGTGCACAACATCCCCATCTACGACGCCATCCACCGTGGGGGCGGCATCACGCCGATCGCCGTCCGCCACGAACAGGGCGCCCTCCACGCCGCGGATGGCTACGCACGCGCCACAGGGAAGCTCGGAGTTGCCATAACGAGTACTGGCCCCGGCGTGACTAACGCCATGACCGGCCTGTTCGAGGCAGGGTTCGCCTCCAGCCGCGTGATGATGATCACGGGCCAGGTCGATTCCGCGTACTACGGCAAGGGCAAGGGCTTCCTCCACGAGGCGGAGAACCAGCTCCCCATGCTTCGCACACTGACCGGCAGGACCGAGTCCGTCCGCCGTCCCGAGGAGATTGGCGAGGCGATGTTCCGCGTCGCGTCGGACATCTCCACCGGCCGGCCGCGGCCGGGGGCCATCGAGATACCGGTGGATTTCCAGTACGCCCGGGC
>Ga0138256_10003364_pt1 | contig 17006 bp, 14 predicted proteins | sample KNB2016incub_MG_FD_105486 | JGI IMG/M metagenome (GOLD analysis project Ga0138256, IMG submission 105486) | Active sludge microbial communities from wastewater in Klosterneuburg, Austria - KNB2014incub_MG | ecosystem: Engineered > WWTP > Activated sludge > Unclassified | place: Austria... | reverse complement strand
TGGTTTTGAAAAATAAAGTCCTGTCATAAAACCATTATAACTATTGAATCCTATAATGGGTGTTATTCCGATTTCAGTCCTAGCTTTATTATCTATAATTGGTAGTAAGCTTAATTTTATGGGTTCTGTTTTTTTAAACAATCCTTGAGTTCTAATTTTATTATTATTAGAATACAAATCATAGGACTCATCGTTTGGATCAATCATTATCATATCAATATCTTTCTTTGATATTTTTATTTTATTTTTCCCGATAAAACCTGTTACCCATCTTTGGTCAACGATCTTATTATTCTTTATTTCTGATAATATAAAAGGCATTTTTAAAGCTCCCTTATTTTTAATAGTAATAATTCTCTCGTTTGGCCTTGTTTTGATTTTGCAAATTTTATAATCCGCCTTAGTATTATTATTTAATGCGTTATCAAAAAGCCAATCTAGATTGTTCGTATCACTTTTAACAAAAATAGATTTTAAATCTTCAGGATATGGATGTTTGAATTTCCATGTACTATAATATAATTGCATCAACTCATCATATTTCTCTAATCCAATATATTTCTCCAAATATAAAAACAATCCACCCGTCTTCATATAAACATCCGTTCCATAATTTAACAAATTAAAATTTTCTGCATTTTGGTTTGGATATTGGTCAATATATTTTCTTGCAAAAATCAAATAACTTAATTCCTTTTCATCTATTTTTCCTAACCACTTTTCTAAAACTGGAGGTAAAAAATGATTAACATCTCTATAAAAATGATTCATATATCTATTTTCATAGTATGTATTTATCCCTTCGTCCATAAATGGATGTTCTCTTTCATTTGAAGCTAATATTCCATAAAACCAATTGTGACCAACTTCATGGGTTATCACATTGTCTAAGGATCGAAAAGATGCTTCATTTCCAATTACTGTAATCATAGGGTATTCCATTCCTGCGCCAGCACTTAAAGCACTTTCTACTGCTGTTGCTTGAGGCCAAGGATATTCCCCAACATGATCAGAATAAAATTTAATTGCCCGGTTTATGTAATGAATTGCATTAAGCCAATATTCATTGTAATTAAACATAGCCCATGTTTCAATTTTTTTACCTGAGTTTAAAATCGCTTCACCTTTTTGAACATAGAATGATTTATCTGCAAACCAAGCAAAATCATGAACTTGTTCCGCTATATATGTAATCGTTTTATATTCTATTGAGCTTGGTATCTTGTTTGAAAATAAATTAACTTTTTGCTTAATTGCTAAAGAACTTTCCTCAATTCTTTCATTTAAGAACGCCTTTTCTTCATTATTCTGAAGGACTCCAGTAGCACCAACTACATAATTCCTTGGTAAACTTATTTGTACTTCAAATCTTCCAAATTCTGAAAAAAACTCACCTTGATCCAAATATGGCATTAAATGCCATCCTTTTCGATCATAAACAGCAGGTTTTGGGTACCATTGTGTAATTTGGTAAGTCTGATTAATATGGCCTAAACGTGAAAATGTCTTTGGAATTTTAACATTAAATGGTGTGAAAATAGAAATTTTTTCTCCTGGTAGTAAAGGAAATGGTAATATTAACCAAGCCATATCTGGGTTTTTTGAATCTGATTCTAGTTTTGCTTTAATACCATTAATTTCAAAATCCAAACCTGATATTTTTCCCAATTGCTCATTTGGAGCATCGTAAAATTCTAAGTCCCTTTGTAATATCTTTTGTTTGCAAAAAGCAGTTTGTTTTGATGAATATGCATTAGGCCATAAGTGAATTCCAATTTTATCCAATACGTCAGGACTATGATTAATATATTCAATCTGTATTTCTGCAGTTAAGGTATTAGAAATATCATCTAATCTAACTTTTATAATATTATTTACTTCTTGTTGAAAATAACTCTTTTGTGCTGAAAGGCTATTTTCCCAGATTAATAAAAATAAATACAAAAATATTTTATTCATTTTTTAAGATTTCGTCAAAATTATGACAAATTTGTGTATCATTGCCTAACTGTTTACTTTAACTATAAATAGTTTGAATATTTTATCCTTTCCTTTTATTAATAATAATTATTTATTGTTATATTAATGCTGAGATATTTTATAAAACATTTCTAGGTTGAATAACTTAAATGGTGATATTATTTTATACTTTAATTAATTAAACTAAACTTTAATAAAATGAATAAATTTGATGAAAAATTAGCTCAATATGTTGAAGATGCTAAGAAAATTGGTATTTCAATAGATGAAAATTTACTAAAATTGGTAACCAAAGGGCTAGGACCATCTATCTACAGCAAAGATGCTTCTACCGTAGCTGGTACTGATCAATCTGAATTAGACCGATTAAAAAATAATTTTTTAATCAAAAAATTAGGTTTAAAAGATGGTCCTGAATTAAATGATGCTATCCATGAAGCCCTAAAAATAATGGGGACTTCAAATAAAAACAAGCACAGGGCATTGGTTTATTACCTCTTAACCGTTAAATTTAATAAGCAATCTTTATATAAATAAAGTAACTTGGTAAAAAGCCTAATATTAAAATTCAATGTTAGGCTTTTAATACCTTTTCTTTCTTTCCCAATGATTTTGTGCTTCTATTTCTTCTATTAATGTTAGATAGTTATCATATCTTATTCCTGAAATAATGCCTTTAGAAACTCTTAACTTGACCTCACAGTCAGGTTCATTTCTATGTAAACATTGAGCTCCGAAACGACACAATATAGATGCTTCAAAAAGTTCTCTAAAATTATGTGATACATCCATTAATTGAAGATTATTAAACGACATTAATTTTATACCGGGAGTGTCAATGATATACCCTCCATTTATCAATGGTATCATTTCCGCAAAAGTAGTCGTGTGTGTTCCTTTCCCACTAAAACCCGATATCTCACCAGTTTTTTGTGCACGCCCTTCATGCATTTCATTTAATAAACTACTCTTTCCAACTCCTGATTGTCCACTACATAGCGTTATCTTGTTTTTTAATTGTTCTTGCAATTCTTTAATTCCAATTTTATCTTTACTAGAAGTTAACAAAACTCTATATCCAATTTTTTCATAAATACTTTTATGTATGTTGAATATTTCCAATTCATCTTTCCCATAAATATCAGCTTTATTAAAAACAATAGTAACAGGAATGTTTTGAGGTTCTGTAGATAAAAGAAATCGATCAATAAATCCAGGTTTTAATTGGGGTTCAATAATTGTTGTTACTAAAATAGCTTGATCTATATTCGCTGCAATTAAATGTAACTGATGTTTGTTTTTTGGAGATTGTCTAATTATGTAATTCCTTCTTGGCAATATTTCTGAAATAATTCCAACTTGATTCGAATCTATTGTAAAAAGGATATGATCTCCAACAGCAATTGGATTTGTTAAATCATGTTTATCAAGTTTCATTTTTCCAACCAATCTGCAACTATATATTTGTTGCGAATTCAATTCACGAATTTCATACCAACTCCCTGTAGATCTTTGAACAATACCTTGCATCAATTCGTCATTAATTCAACAGGATTTCCGCCATGAACCGCATGAGACATTTCTTGAATCAATTTGGGATTTTCTTCTATAGCATTTCCAACTACAATCAAGTCAGCTCCTGCATTTAAAACCCTTGTGGCACTTAATCCATCTTTAATTCCTCCGCCTACAATAAGAGGCACATCTATTACATTTGATACTTTTGAAATCATTTCTTCAGAAACCAATTTCAAAGCACCACTTCCTGCATCCAGATAAACCAACTTCATCCCTAAAAACTGGGCAGCCAATACAGTTGCAACAGCTATTTCTGGCTTATCTCTCGGAATGGGTTGAGTTTGACTTATATAGGCTGCAGTATTACTCTTTTTTCCATCTATTAATAAATAGGCTGTTGGTATAATCTCCAACTTGGTATGATAAAGTTTAGGGGCTATTTCAACCTGTTTTCCAATTAAAAAATCGGCATTACGCCCTGAAACTAATGATAAAAAAAGAAGGGCATCAGCTTGTTGACTAATTTGAAAACCACTTCCGGGAAATAATATAATGGGTGTTTTTGTAAACTCCCTTATTAATTTTATGGACTCTTCTAATCTATCTTGCAAAATTAAACTACCGCCAACAAAAAAGTAATCGACTTGACATTTTTGAGCTTCTAGTAAAATAATTTCTAAGTTTTTCACCTTTAAATGATCAGGATCAATAAGAATTGCTAAACTTTTAATCCCAATGGATCTTTTTTTTGCTAAGGAATTAACTAAGTAATTTGACATAATTTTTCAAAGATAAAAATTTTAATATGAATTTTCTTAAATTATTAATTGATCAATAAAAAAAATTAACATAAGATCTAAAATCATTTGCAATCTTCATCTGTTATAAATCTTTAGGCGAAATCTGTGTTACAATAGTGGCTTTGACAAATTTGTTACTAATTACATTAAAAATAATTGGACTCTTAATGTTTTATCAAATTTTATAACAAAACGAACTGCAAACTAAAATTATTATCCTAAATAATAATTAGGATTTTTATCATAGAAAAGCTTTAAACTGGTGTGATGCATTAACATTTTTAGTATACATTTAGCATATTCTAAGGAACGACAACTAAATTATAGATTAATCTATTATGGATTTTAAATAAATATTTATCCCAGATCATTTAGAAATCATAATTTTTTGGTCGTAAATTAACTAGTAAAATTTGTGATTAAAATTAAATTACTTGCTTCTTTTTCTAGTAATACAATACAAATTGAAATCAACCAAAATACTTAATTTATAGTTTACTCCATTGGGTTCCTTCTTTCCCGTCTTTAAGTTGAATACCAAGTTCTTGCAGGGTATTTCGAATTTTATCAGCAAAGATCCAGTCCTTTCGATCCCTTATATCCTTCCTAAGATCAATTACTAATCTCATCAATCCATCAATGGTTCCCTCCTGATCTGCACTTGATTCATCTTTTAACCCAAAAATCCCCTCAATAAAAATCTTAAGATGTGATACTAATTCCTTCCATGTATCAACACTATATAATTCTGCATTTATATGACCATCTTTAACAGAATTTATTATACTAGCCAATTCAAATATCGAGGCTAAAGCATTGGGAACATTAAAATCATCATTCATTTGTTGATAAGATTGTGAAATTAATATTAATATTTCATTATCTTTTGGACCATTGTTTTCTAACATTCCAGCGGTAACTTTATCAACCGACCTATAAGCTTCCATTAGCCTTTTATATCCCTTTTCGGCACCTTGCAGTGCTTCATCCGTTATATCCAATGGACTTCTGTAATGAGCTTGAAGCATGAAAAACTTAAGGGCCATTGGTGTATATGCCTTTGTAATATGAACACTATTCCCCGTGAATAATTCTTCTGGAGAAATCGTATTTCCTTCACTTTTTGACATTTTTCTACCATTTAACAACAACATATTGGTATGTAACCAATATTTCGAAGGAGCTTGACCACAAGCACCAATACTTTGTGCTATCTCATTTTCATGATGTGGAAACTTTAAATCATTTCCTCCACCATGCAAATCAAAGGTTTTTCCTAAATATTTTGTACTCATTGCTGAACACTCAAGGTGCCATCCTGGAAAACCAATTGACCATGGTGAAGGCCATCTCATTATGTGTTCTTCTGATGCTTTGATCCACAGTGCAAAATCAGAATTATGTCTTTTCTCCTCCTGGTTTTTTAAGTTATCTCTTGTTTCTGTTAATAGTTCATCGATTATTCGACCACTTAATTGTCCATATGAATGCTTATCATTAATAAATTTTAATGTATCAAAATAAATTGAGCCATTTTGTTGATAGGCATATCCTCTTTTCAAAATGTCTTCTATCATTGATATTTGTTCAATTATATGACCGGTTGCCCTTGGTTCAATACTTGGGGATAGTGTATTAAATATCCTCATCATTTCTTCAAATCCATTAGTATATTTATGGGCAATTTCCATCGGTTCTAATTGTTCAAGTCGGGCCCCTTTTGCCATTCTGTCTTCACCATCGTCTAGTAAATGTCCTACATCCGTTATATTTCGAACATACCTTACTTTATAACCTGATACCATTAAATACCTGTAAATGATATCAAATGAAACGAATGTTCTACAATTTCCCAAATGAACATCATTATAAACTGTTGGACCACAAACATACATTCCTACTCGACCCTCAATAAGTGGAACAAATATTTCCTTTTCTCTTGTAAGGCTATTATATAAAACAATTTTCTGTATCATTTAACAAAGATATGATTTGTAAATTCTAAGAAGTCTTTGAATTTCATTTTAACACTTTATTAGTTAATTTCTCATTCTTTAACACCATTTTTAAATTTTATTGTCATCCAATAATTTTTTCTATCGATTTATTATTTGATTAAAATATAAAAAGAAATTAACTGTTTACTTCCCATATGGGGATATTATAATTATTATGTCTTAAAAATAAATAGAATTAAATAGTTTATATAAATATATTTTCTAAAATAATTCTATTAAGAATATTTAAAATTCCAGTATTATCATTATTTTAAATTATTTATAAATTTCATTCATTTTAAACATTTTTAATTACGATTAGTAGGAATTTCAATGCCTAGGTTTAATATCATTTCAAAACATGAAAAATTTTGGCTGGCTTGTCCTTTATATATTTTCAATTGATTATAATCTGCGTAAAGGGCTTTTAAAGCATATTCAATATATAGATATTTGTATAACGTTGTCCTCCAGACTCCTTCTATGCCTATATCAAGACCACCAAATTGAAAGTCGGGGACATTATCATTTCCTAATATTGTGTTTTGCACATGCGGATATAAAAAACCAGCTCCACCTTTTAATAAGATAGAATTATTAAAATATTTATTTGTAAGCTTTTTAACAGTCCATCTATAACCAAGGTTAAATAAAAAGAAATTTGCACCATTATTTAGCTGATATGCTAATACTTGATCATTTCTCTCTATTATGGTATCAACAGGCAAATTATTTATCAATCCTGTAAGATGTAGTTTTTGATTCGGTACAATAAATTTTGTGTGATCAAAATTTAACTCAAATAACCAATGATCTGAAAGAAAATAACCCAACCTGTAATTATATTGTGGGATGGTTAATGGTTTATTAAAGATTCCAGTGTTCCATCCTGGCTTATCTTTACCTTGCACTTCTGTAAAAATAAAATGATTACCTAATTCTGGCTGGATAACTTTTATATCACTTTTTGAATACCACTCCTTATTATATCCCCAACTTAAATACAGTTTGCCCTTCCTTATATCGTTAGTCTGACACTGATTTTCAATAAGTAATGAAAAATAAATAAATAATAACAAAAATCCTTTCATATTAATTTCAGATTTAATTTTTGACCCGCTATGGTTTTGACAATTTCTGCATAAATTTCCTTCAATTTTAAAATGTCCAATTGAGTTAGGGTCCCTCCATTTGATAAATTTAGTATTAAAAATTCACAATACTTTAGACCATGACCTGAGCCAATAATTAAAAAACTAGTTTTAATTTCATGAATAATCTTAAAAAAATGATGTGATTTATTATTTTGAATGGCCTGTTCCATAAAGATTATTCGTTCATTTACATCAAATACCCAATTTTGTAATAATTCTACCATAAGTAAATCATCCATATAGGCCATTCGCCTTATATATGTTAAATCAATTGAGGGCACCATATTCTTGATAGATTTCTTCTATTCTAGGATAAAATATAAACTGTGCTCCCAATTCTGATAATACAAACAGACAAAAGTGATGGTTGTGTTCTTTATAAACTTTTTGAAAATCCAAAACTTTATCACTTTGTATAATATTTTTCATCACGAATTCTTCCAGACTAGACGCGTGTACTGACCATATACCATTATTTCCATTACCCTCTATTACCGGCACACCCATTGATAATTCTTGTTGATGTAAAATAAAAATCGGATACAATGAAACATCTTCTTCTAACATTATATCAAGAGCTGCATTTAATGCTTTTCGATATCTTCGTAAATCATCTTCAAGTTGCAAAAATTTTTCAATACTCGGATTTAACATCTCTAAATAATATAAATGGAATAATTAATATTAAAAAATCAAGTTTTTCATCACAATTTTATTAATAAGGCTATACTCTCAGTATGATTTGTTTGAGGAAACATATCAACAGGTTTAATTCGAGTTACTTTATAATATCCACTAAACAAGGCAATATCTCTTGCCTGAGTAGCTGGATTACAACTAACATAAACGATTTTTTGCGGTCCAAAAAGAATTAAATTCTGAATGACATCCTGATGTAATCCTGCCCTTGGAGGATCGATTATAACTACATCTGGGTTGCCATGGTTTAACACTAATTCTTCATTCAAAATCATTTTTACATCTCCTGCATAAAATCGAGTATTGTTGATACTATTTAATCTAGCATTACATTCAGCATCTAATACAGCTTCAGGAATTTCTTCAATTCCAATAATAAATTTAGCATCTTTTGCTAAAAATATTCCTATGCTTCCCACTCCGCAATATAAATCATACACTATTTCCTGACCAGATAATTCAGCGAATGACCTAATTAACTGATACAATTTTATTGATTGTAAAGTATTTGTTTGAAAAAATGATTTTGGACCTATTTGAAATGTAACATGTTCCATTTTTTCTAACAAATGGTCATTCCCAAATACTTTACAACATTCTAAATCAAACCAGGAATCATTTTTTTTCCTATTAATGGCATAATATGCTGATACTATATTAGAAAATCTATTTTTTAATTCAAGAAATAATTCTGTAATTTGGTCAGATATAGGTTCTGAAATAGATAATACAACCATAACTTCCTCTATTTGATTTGTGCGAATAATCAAATTTCTTAAAATTCCTGTATGTTGTTTGATATTATAAAATGATATAAAATGTTCAAGAGCATATGATCGTATGAAATTTCTAATTAGATCTGATATCTCAATTTGTAAATGACACTGATTAATATCGACAATTCTATCAAATGTCTCTGGTCTATGAAATCCTAATGCCCCAATTAATTCAAACCTTTTTTCACTTTTTATCTCTTCATTTGTCAACCATTTAAAGGTAGAAAAGGTGAACTCCAATTTGTTTCTATAATTGTAAATATTTTCACATGGAAGAATACTTTCTATAATCAAAGGATCCAATTTTCCAATTTTCAACATTGCATCTCTTACTAATTGCTCTTTTTGTTGGATCTGTTCAGCATAATCTAGTTGTTGCCAACTGCAGCCACCACAAACACCAAAATGTTCACATTTTGGATTTACTCTATGTCTTGAATATTTAATTATACTTTCTGTTTGACCTGTCCAGACTCCTTTCCTTTTCCTATTAAGTGATACTACCGCAAGATCTCCGGGAACTGCTCCTTTTGCAAAAATAACTATTCCTTCTTCCGTTCTTCCTACAGCTAATCCTTTATGTGCAATTCCAGTAAAGTCTACTTCAACTTTTTTATAAGTCTTTCTTCTCATTTAATTTTACTTAATATAAATTCTGTTCTCCTATTATTTCGCCTCCCCTCCTCATTCAAATTATCGTCAATAGGTTTTGATTCCCCTTTGCCAAAACAGCTTATTCGCTCTCTTAATATCCCTTTATTTACCAAAAAGTCACCGACAACTTGGGCTCGATTTAGAGATAACAATAAATTATCTTCTTCGCTTCCGATATTGTCTGTATGGCCTATAATTACTATATTAAAATTTGATTTCTGTTTGATCATTAGATATAATTCATTGAGTTCAAAAATAGATTCATCTCTCAATTTGACCGAGTTTGATTCAAATAATATATTTTTTAAAACAATGGATTGTTCCTCTTCATCCTCTTTAGTTAAAAACCAAGAAATTTTTCTAGGATAATAATCTAGATTTAATTCCAGACTGTTGAATTGGTCAGATAATAATACATACTTTGCTTTTGTTATGTGTATTCCTAATATATTACCCAAAGGAATGGAGATAAATAATTGACCATTAATATCCGTATGATCTTGAAAGAATACTTGATTTGTTTGTAAGTCAACAATTTTTACAAATGCTTTCTCTATGGGTAGCAAAGTCAATTTATCTTTTACAGTAATTTCAAAATATATACTGTGATTAGGTCTTAATACTTTTGGTAAATCAAATTGATAAATATCCAAATTCTTTGTTTGGTTATTAAGAATAGATTCATTATCGCTTACAAAATATGCTGTGGCTCCATTAAAATCAACCCTCAAAGATGATTCATCGTTTGGTGTATTTATTGGATAACCTAAATTTTGTGGTTTACTCCATTGATGTATCCCAATAAGTTTAGAATAAAAAATATCTTTTGAGCCCATCCCGATGTGACCATCAGAACTAAAATATAACGTCTTTCCATCCATATGCATAAATGGGCATTCTTCATCCCATATGGTATTAATTTTTGCCCCTAAATTTTGAGGTGTTGACCATGAATTGTTTTGCACCTTTTTACTAAACCAAATATCTTTTCCTCCAATACTCCCTTTTCGATTACTTGTAAAGTATAACTCATTACCATTATTAGTTAAACATGCTTGAGACTCAAAAGATGCGGAATTTATTTTCTCACCTAAGTTTATCGCTGTTGTCCATTTACCATTTATTTTCTTACTTATATATAAATCACACCCTCCGTAACTATCTCTTCTGTCACACGATGTAAATATCAGTATATTACCATCTGGTGAAATTGCGGGCGCTCCTTCGTTGTAAATTGAATTAAGTTCTTTTATTGGTTGAGGAAAAGTCCAATTGGTATCTGCTTTATATGAAATATATAAATCTTCATTATCATGAATCCTACGTGTAAAAACTATTGTTTTGCCATCTCCTGTAAAGCTTGGTAAAAATTCAGAATATGAACTGTTCAAGTTATTTACTAATAATGGTTTAAAATCTACTTGATGTTGAATTGCAGAATCGGCAAAAGCATAAATAGGTAAAAATCGTTTCGCCTTAATTATGAGATCTGAATTTTCTTTTTCAGTTAATAAATAAATTTCCATATTTACTTTCGCACTGTCATATTTTTTTATCTGATAGTAAGATAAAGCAAGTGTATAATAAATTTTATTATTATAAAAAGAATCTAATTGCAAAGCACTTTGAAAATATCTTATTCCTTGATCATATTTTGCTAAATCATAATTAATTGAGGCTAATTTGATATAAGCGTCGATAAAATGATTTTCTTTTTGAATAGTTTTTTTAAAATATTCTTCAGCTAATTTAAGTTGATTTTCCTTGTATGCTTGATCTCCCTTTTTATAAACTTTTAGGATCTTAGCTGTTATTGTATTTATTGTTTTGTAATTCTGACTAAATGAAACATGAATTGAGTTACAAAAAAAAATTATAATCAAAACATATTTCATTGTCATATATTATCACAAAATAAATATTATGATAATTTGATTTCTGCTAATAGTTTAGTTGCTGGTTCATAACCCAGTTCAGATGCTTTTTTAAAATCCAATATATAATCTGATTTTCCTGCTGCCTTTCTTGCTAATCCTCGTTGCATAAATAATTCTGGATGAGTCCCTTTTTTAGCTGTAGGTTCTAAAGCAAGACTTTTATCAAAAGCAGCCAGAGATTCATCAATTTGACCCAATGCAAAGAAAACTTTTCCATAATTAAACCAGGCCATAGCTAAATGTTTAAAATTAGGATCTGATTCGGTAAAGGTCCTTGATGTAAATAATTTATATTCAAATGCCGCTTTTTCGAAGTCTTTTAATTCAATATAGCATATTGCTTTAACTCGTCTTGCTGCCCAATAAATGGGTTGAAGAGCTATAGATTGTTTGGTCGCTTCTTCTAAACAAATAAGCGCCTCCTTAAAATTTTTCTTTACCATATAGGTCCTTCCTAAACCATAATGTGAAGAGGCATTCATTTGATCAAAGGCAATACTCTTATTAAAATCATAAATCGCATCTTCAAAGTTTTTAAGATGGTAATTCATATAACCTCTCTTTTCATAAGCCTGGGAATGCCTTTCATATTTTTCAATAGCCTCAGTCAACATTTTAATAGCTTCTACTTCTGAACCGATTTCTTCAGATTTTCTTTTACCTTCTTGATATAAAGCTATTGTGCTTTTTTCGCCAAGTGGTTCAATATGAGCATATTGCAGGATTTTACCATTATCTGTCATCCAAGCATTAATGACCCCTGAAAATGAAAATTGAGCACAATATTCTAATGATAATATCGTATTTTTCCACATCTTTTCCGAAATATTACCGATAAAACGTCCAAGATTCATGGTAAAGTCCTTTTCAAAAAAGATCTCATCAGAAATTTTGAAGACTAACTCTCTTTTGTGAATTGTCTCTAAGCGTTGATTATATAATTGCACAACTTTTTGAAAACTTCTATCATTTCCAAACTCCAGTTTCCCTTGAATGATAACTTTGTACAATTGTTGTGTTTGCATAAGATAAAATTGGATTATTATAAAAGTTTAATATTTAAATTTAATATGTTTATAAATTTCAATATTAAACACATTAAATAGAATTATATATGTGAAATATTCTAATAAACAAATTAAAAAAATATATATATAACTAATAAAATTATTATATTGGGTAATTTGTTTTCCAATGCAAATTTCACTAAAATAATTTATAACTCAAAACTTATGACTTACTTATTTAATGGTAATTTAATATAAATATTAAAACACATGTGTAATATTTTGATTTAAAGCTGTTTATAACAATTATTTGCGTTCCTCTAATTAACTAATAATGTTACATGGTATTCAAGCAAGATTCAATTAAACTTGAGTTGATTTTTAAAAGACTTTAATACCAATATATTTTTAAGTGCGTAGATATTTAGGTTATTTAGCCTTTTTAATTTCTAATTGTTCAGACGTTAAACCAAATCTCCTTTCTCGAGATTGATAATCAATAATCGCTTCATAAAGGTTTTCCTTACTAAAATCAGGCCAAAGGGTTTCGGTAAAATAGAGTTCGCAATAAGCCAATTGCCATAATAAAAAATTTGAAATCCGATGTTCCCCACTAGTTCTTATTAATAATTCTGGGTCAGGAATATTTGCAGTATTTAAATATTGAACAAATTGCATTTCATCTATTGGCCCTTTTTTATGCTGTGTGTCAAAGTCTGTTAACATAGCATTTATTGCAGAAATTATTTCCCATCTAGAACTATAATTTAATGCTAAAATTAAATGTAATCCATTATTCATTTTTGTATCTAAAATGGCTTGTTTTAAAACTTCTTGTGTTTTAGCAGGAAGTTTACTCAAATCGCCTATTGTAGATAATTTGATATTATTTTTTGTTAAGGTTTTTAATTCCACCTTTAATGTTTCGACTAATAAGGACATCAATCCTGTTACTTCAGCAATTGGTCTATTCCAATTTTCAGTAGAAAAGGCATACAGACTTAGGTATTTGATTCCCATTTCTGCACATGCTTCCGTTACACGGTGTACCGCTTTAACTCCATTCTTGTGACCAAATAATCTAGGTTGACCCGTTTTTTTTGCCCACCGTCCATTCCCATCCATTATTATCGCGATATGGTCTGGCAATCGTTTTAAATCTATTTTATCTTTCATTTATTGAAATCATCAAGTAAAGATACATAACTTGAATTAAAGCATAAACTTTGACTGCTTTTTATAATTTAATTAAAACGAAACGAAGCATATCACCAGGTAAATTACTATTCTAAAACTAATTTTGAATTTAATAAACTTCTAAGATTTGATATGATTTATTCGTTTCTTTGTATTGTTAATTCTGAATTATAGGATGTATCATATAATACTTTGTTTTTTAACTTCTTTCATGGTAACTTTTATTGCTATTCCTTCAATAATTAGAATCGCAAAAGTTAAAAAACTAACTGATGATCCTGGGGAACGTGGATCTCATAATAAAAGTGTTCCTACTTTAGGTGGAATTGGACTTTTTGCAGGTGTAATATTTAGTATTATTTTATGGACGCCCTTTGAAGTTTTTGGAAATTTACAATATATCTTATGTGCTTTTGTAATCATCTTTTTAATTGGTGCAAAAGATGATTTACTTCCCTTAACTCCTTATAAAAAAATGATCGGTCAAACGTTTGCAGCTTTTATATTAGTTTTTAAAGCAAACATTCGCATTACTAGCTTATATGGAATTTTTGGAATAACTCTTTTGCCTGAATGGATCAGTATTCTACTTTCTTTATTTACTATTTTAGTTATTATTAATGCCTTCAATCTACTTGATGGAATTGATGGATTTTGTGCTAGCGTGGGCATTCTAATATGTATAACCTTAGGCTTTTGGTTCAAAATGACAGATCAAATTGTACTATGTATTATAGCTTCAGCATTATTAGGGTCATTAATGGCTTTTTTAAAATTTAATTTAACTCCGGCTCAAATATTTATGGGTGATACTGGATCTATGTTAATTGGTATAATTTGTTCAATTTTAGTTATTCGATTTATTGAACACCCGAATATATACAACGAGTTTAATTTTGAAATCAACGCCTCTCCTGCCATCGGTGTTGCTTTACTTTTTTTGCCTCTTTTTGATACTTTACGCGTTTTTATCGTCCGTTTAATACATCAAAGATCACCATTTAAAGCAGATCGTCAACATGTCCATCATATCATATTGGATTCAGGCTTAAACCATCTTCAAACAACCGCGCTTTTATTGATTATTAATGTTATTATTCTTGGAATTATTGTTTCCTTGCAGTTTCTTGGCAATTTAAATTTAGTCATAATCATTCTGTCATTCAGTTTGTTTTTTGCCATGTTTTTAGAATATTTAAGAATTAAGAAAAATGTAGGTAAACAAAAAATTTAAACATGCTAATCAAGCTTATTCTAATTTTTCTTGGCGGTGGTTTAGGAAGTTGTGCCCGCTTTCTAATTGTTTATTTGAACCCTAATATGATAAAAACTATTCCAATAGCCACATTAATTGCCAACGGACTTGCATCATTTGTTTTAGGAATCTATTTTTATAACTTTAAAACAAACCCTAATGAGACATGGATTAAATATTTCATTATGTTAGGTTTTTGTGGTGGCTTAAGTACATTTTCTACTTTTTCCGGAGAATTAATGGAATATATTTGGAACCATCAATTTTGGCATTTTTTTATATATATTATCCTAAGTATTAGCTGTTGTTTGATCTGTTTCTATTTTGGCTTTGAAATTAAAAGAACATAAAATTAATCGAGATATTGTATATTATTATAGGTTCAATTTGAACTTCTATAATTATTTTTTGTCCTTGTTTAGTTATTAATACATTGTCAATTAATATTTTTTATATATTTGCAAAAAAATAATATGAATCAAACTGCCACTCATTTAGAATTTAAAGTTAAAGACATAAAGTTAGCAGAATGGGGACGCAAGGAAATTGAACTTGCAGAAGCCGAAATGCCAGGGCTAATGTCATTAAGAGAAGAATATAGTAAATCCAAACCTTTAATGGGTGCTCGGATTGCCGGTTGTCTACATATGACCATCCAAACAGCGGTTTTAATTGAAACACTAACTGCTCTTGGAGCTGAAGTTAGTTGGTCTTCTTGTAATATTTTTTCTACGCAAGATCACGCAGCAGCTGCAATCGCCGCTGTTGGAATTCCCGTTTTTGCTTGGAAAGGAATGAACGAAATTGAATTTAATTGGTGTATCGAACAAACTTTATTTGCTTTTAAAGGAGGGCTTCCTTTAAATATGATCCTTGATGATGGAGGTGATTTAACAAATTTAGTGCTTGATAAATATCCAGAACTTACAAGTTCAATTAAAGGTATTTCGGAAGAAACAACGACCGGTGTGCATAGATTATATGAACGAGTAAAGAACGGAACGCTTCCTATTCCAGCAATCAATATTAATGATTCCGTGACAAAATCGAAATTTGATAATAAATACGGCTGTAAGGAATCTTGTGTTGATGCTATTCGTCGTGCTACAGACATTATGATGGCTGGAAAAGTTGCGGTTGTTGCTGGATATGGTGATGTTGGTAAAGGTTCCGCAGCTTCGCTTAAAGGAGCTGGTTGTAGAGTTATAATTACTGAAATTGATCCTATCTGTGCGCTTCAAGCTGCTATGGATGGTTTCCAAGTTTTAAAAATGGAAAATGCTGTCAAATTAGCTAATATCATAGTTACTGCAACAGGAAATTGTGACATCATTACTGAAAAATATTTCAGATTGATGAAAGATAAAACTATTGTTTGTAACATTGGACATTTTGATAACGAAATTGATGTAGCATGGTTAAATACAAATTATGGAGCAACAAAAGTTGAAATTAAACCTCAAGTAGACAAATATACTATTGATGGTAATGATATTTTACTTCTTGCGGAAGGACGTCTAGTTAATTTAGGTTGTGCCACAGGTCATCCATCATTTGTTATGTCAAATTCATTCACAAATCAAGTTATTGCCCAATTGGAATTGTGGAATAATTCCGATGCATATGAAAATAAAGTCTATACCTTACCAAAACATCTCGATGAACAGGTTGCTAGGCTACATTTAAGTAAAATTGGAGTTGAACTTGAAGAACTTAAAGACCATCAAGCTAAATATATTGGAGTCAATAAATCTGGTCCATTTAAACCTGATTATTATCGATACTAAAATCAACATATTGTTTCCAAGGAATAAAGCCGCTTTGATTAAAATTCAATGCGGCTTTTTTTAATTTGTATTTTATGCAAAGTAATAAAATCCTTTATTTGTTCCTTTACTTTGGCTTATTTAATACCGTTAATATAAATGCCCAATTAAACTCACGTATTTTTTTTAAACCATCAGATTCGTTAAATCACACCAGAATTTTATTAGCTGGTGCTTTTACTTTTAGTACATATTCAACTTTTTCG
>Ga0138256_10003363_pt1 | contig 17008 bp, 13 predicted proteins | sample KNB2016incub_MG_FD_105486 | JGI IMG/M metagenome (GOLD analysis project Ga0138256, IMG submission 105486) | Active sludge microbial communities from wastewater in Klosterneuburg, Austria - KNB2014incub_MG | ecosystem: Engineered > WWTP > Activated sludge > Unclassified | place: Austria... | reverse complement strand
TTCCAGTTCGCGCCCAGGTCCCAGGCCATCATGATGGCCCAGGCCAGGCTGTCCACCGGATCCCAGGGTTCGGGCTCGATGCCCAGGATCACGAACTCCGGCGGCCGCGCGCGCAAGGCCTGGCGCAGCACGGCGTTGACGCCGTCGGCATAGGCCTGCAGCGCGGCGCGCGACTCGACGTCCAGCAGCTGCCACTGCGCGGCAGCGGTGCGGCGCACGCCCAAAGCGCGCAGAAAGCGGTCGGTTTCCAGCGCGCTGGCGCCGAACACTTCCGCCAGCCGGCCGGCACCGATGCGACGGTGGGTCTCCATCTGCCACAGCCGGTCTTGCGCATGCGCCACGCCGAGGCCGAAATAGGCGTCGTGCGGGCTGCCGGCGCGCACGGTGGGAATGCCATGTTCGTCGCGCTCGATGCGCAGTTCAGCCGCCGCGCCGCTCAGCGTCAGCAGCCCGTCGGTCTGCGGCAGGGCCCGTTGCGCGTACCAGGCCGCGGCCGCCACGATCGCCGTGATCAGCAACAGGGCCGCCCAGGCCGCCGCCTTCAACCATCGCCTCACGTTGTCATCCTCTCGTCTTCGCCAGGGTCGCCAAGCGTAACGCGTTGCAGCGCGGCCGGGTTGCCGCGGCCGCGGGCATGACCCGGGCTTGAACTGCGCTCCCAACCGGCCTTTGTTCCGGCGCTTGCCCGGGCCGGACCACGCCACGATAGCGCTCAGGTTCAACAGGGTGTGTCCGATATCACGACCATGATGAAATCGTTGCCGTTCCTGTCCCGCCGGGCCCGCCGCTCCACGCTCGAGGCACCAAGCAGTCTGCGCGTCGAGGTCTGCCCGCCTTCGCTGCGCCAGGCGCCGGACAGGACCTGGCAGCGCGCCATGTTCTGGCTGCTGGCGCCGGCCCCGCAAGACGCGTCGCCGGCGCCCAGCCGCCTGCACGCCGTGCGCAGCGACTTCACCGCGCTGTTGGCCGACATCGACACCGACGCGGCCCGCGCGCTGTGCAGGCGCATCGCCGACGCGGGTTCGCTGCGCGAGCTCTGGCACCTGCGCGCCGAGGCCTACCGCGTCATCGGCCTGGGTTACAGCCAGAGCGTGGCCGAGGACCGGCTGGCGCGCATGAACCGCCACTTTCCGACGCGCGCACCGCGCTCGCAGTTCGCGCCGCTGTGATGCTGGCCACCGCACCCCGCCAGTACAGCCCGGGCTGCGGCATGCCCGGTGACCGCGGCGCACGACTGGCCGCGCGGCGCGCCTTCGTCGCGTTGAAGCTCGATTTCATGACCGCGCTGGCCGACGTGCCCGATACGGGCTGGCTGCAGATCCAGGTGCGCCACGCCGAAGAGCCGGTGGACTTGTGGCTGCTGCGCGCGCCGGTCTTCGCCGCGCTCGGCGGCGCCGACCCCGGCTACCGCCAGCGCCGGCAGCAACTGCGGCGCGGCCTCGATTCGATCTTCCCCGACCTGGGCCACGCCAGCGGCTTCGTCACGCTCTGACCCCGGCCGCGGGCCGCGGCCGTGCGCGTCTTCAGCCCTTCACGCGCGCCTTGAAGGTGCGGCGAAATTTCTCAACCTTGGGCGCGACCACGAAGGCGCAGTAACCCTGGCCGGGGTGGTTGGCGAAATAGTGCTGGTGGTAAGCCTCGGCTCGCCAGTAGTTCGCCAGCGGCTGCACTTCCGTGACCACCCGCCCCTGCAGCGCCGCGTTGGCCTGCGCCACCACGTCGCGCACCACGGCCTCCTGCGCCGGGTCGTGCCAGTAGATGCCGCTGCGGTACTGCGTGCCGATATCGTTGCCCTGGCGGTTGGGAGTCGTCGGGTCGTGGATATCGAAGAAGATCTCCAGCACCTCGTGCAGCGTGATGCGGTCGGCGTCGAAGCTCACGCGCACCACCTCGGCGTGGCCGGTGGTGCCGCTGCAGACCTGCTCGTAGCTGGGGTTCGGCAGCTGGCCGTTGCTGTAGCCGCTCTCGACCGCGGTGACGCCCTCGACGAGTTCGTACACCGCTTCCAGGCACCAGAAGCAACCGCCGGCCAGGGTGATGGATTGTGGGTTCAAGCTGCTGCCTCCTCGACGCCTGGTGACCGAACGCTGAATGCCGCGCCGCCGCGCGACTCCTTACACTCGGGGGGATTATCCGGAGATCAACACCATGCCGACCCGCTTCACCTGGGATGACCCCTTCTTCTTCGATGACCAGCTGAGCAGCGACGAACACGCCGTGCGCGACGCCGCCGCCGCCTACTGCCAGGAGCGGCTGCAGACGCGCGTGCTCCTGGCCGCGCGCCACGAGACCTTCGACCGCGCCATCATGACCGAGATGGGTGAACTCGGCCTGCTCGGCAGCACCATCGAGGGCTATGGCTGCGCCGGCCTCAACCACGTGTGTTACGGCCTGGTGGCGCGCGAGGTCGAGCGCGTGGACTCCGGCTACCGCAGCGCCATGAGCGTGCAGAGCTCGCTCGTGATGCACCCCATCCACGCCTACGGCAGCGAGGCGCAGCGCCAGAAATACCTGCCCCGGCTGGCCACCGGCGAATGGATCGGCTGCTTCGGCCTGACCGAGCCCAACCACGGCAGTGACCCGGCCAGCATGCTCACGCGCGCCCGGCCCGTGGACGGCGGCTTCGTGCTGAAGGGCAGCAAGATGTGGATCACCAACAGCCCCATCGCCGACGTCTTCGTGGTCTGGGCGAAGAAGGAAGACGCCCGCGGCTTGGTCGGCGGCCAGGAAAGCATCCACGGCTTCATCCTCGACAAGGGCATGAAGGGCCTGAGCGCGCCCAAGATCGAAGGCAAGATGAGCCTGCGCGCCAGCATCACCGGCGAGATCGTCATGGACGACGTATTCGTGCCGGCCGAGAACCTGCTGCCCGGCGTGCACGGCCTGAAGGGCCCCTTCGGCTGCCTGAACAAGGCGCGCTACGGCATCGCCTGGGGCGCCCTGGGCGCGGCCGAATTCTGCTGGCACGCCGCACGTCAGTACACGCTGGACCGCAAGCAGTTCGGCCGCCCGCTGGCCCAGAACCAGCTCATCCAGAAGAAGCTGGCCGACATGCAGACCGAGATCACGCTGGGCCTGCAGGCCTGCCTGCGCGTGGGCCGGCTGCTGGACGAGGACCGCGCGGCGCCAGAGATGATCAGCCTGATCAAGCGCAACAGCTGCGGCAAGTCGCTGGACATCGCGCGCATGGCGCGCGACATGCACGGCGGCAACGGCATCCACGACGAATACCACGTCATCCGGCACATGATCAACCTGGAAACGGTGAATACCTACGAGGGCACGCACGACGTTCACGCGCTCATCCTGGGCCGCGCCCAGACGGGGCTGCAGGCCTTCTTCTGAACTCCGTGCGCGCCGCGGCTTGAACGAGCTCTTCCTCGCGCTGGGCATCGAGTCCTGGAAGCCGGTGCTGGCGGCGCTGCTGCTGCCGCCGGTGCCTCTGCTGCTGCTGGCCCTGGTGGGAGCGCGACTGCTGCCGCGGCGCCGCGCCCTGGGCTGGCTGCTGTTGCTGCTGGCACTGGGTGGCCTGTGGCTCAGCGGCACGGGCGCGGTCAGGAGCGGCCTGCTGCGCTGGCCCTTGATGCCGCCGCCGGCGCTGGGCGAAGCGCAGATCGCCGCACTGAAGCGGGCGCCGCACACCGCCATCGTGGTGCTCGGTGGCGGGCGACGGTCCTTTGCGCCCGAATACGGCACGGCGATGCTGCACCCGCGCGGCATCGAGCGGCTGCGCTACGGCTTGTGGCTGGCGCGCCAGACCGCGCTGCCGGTGGCTTTCAGCGGCGGCCTCACGCCGGGCAGCGAACCCGGCGCCAGCGAGGCCGAGATCGCGACCCGTGTGGCCGAACGCGACTTCGGGCGCCCGCTGCGCTGGACCGAGGCCGAATCGCGCGACACGCGCGAAAACGCCATCCGCACCGTGGCCTTGCTGCATCCGCAGGGCGTGGAACATATCGTGCTGGTGACGCACGACTATCACATGCGGCGCGCGCTGCGCAATTTCGACCGTGCGCTGGCCACGGCTGGCGTGGCGATGCGCGTGACGCCGGCGCCCATGGGCCTGGGCGACGATGCCCCGCTGACCCTGCTGGACTGGCTGCCCAGCCTCTCGGGCTTCGAGCAGACGCGGCTGGTGCTGCACGAAAGCCTGGGCCTGCTCGTCGGCGCCTGAAGCGGCTGCCGCAGCCGCTTCATGGCCGTTTCGCTCAGCGGCCGGTGCCCGAGTTTTGCGCTGGGGCCGGAGCCGCCGGCGGCGGCCCCGGCGGAACCGCCCCCGCCGCCTCTCGCCGCGCGGCCTTCAGCGCTTCCTGCCAGGCGGCCCTTTGCGCCTGTCGCTGCGCCTCGTCCTCGGCCCGCGCCTGGGCGCGCTCGCGCTCGGCCTGCGCCGCCTGCAGCGCCTTCAGGCGGCGCACGTGCTCGGCGGCACTGGAGCGGCGGAAGGCGTCCATCATCACCGCGTCGACCCGCATGCCCTTGGCCGCCATGCGCTCGGACAGGCGCAGCCCCGCCGCCGGGTCACCACCCAGTGCGGCCACCACCTCGTTCGCGAAGAGGTCCGCGCTGCCCACGATGCCGTCCACCGCAATCGCCTTCTCGGCCTGCGCCTCGGCGGCGCTGAGCAGCATGCCGGCGCCCGGCACGGCCAGCATCAGGATCTTGCCAACCGTGAAACCTGCGCTCACGCTCTCGGCCATCTGCACCGCCGCGATCGAGTTCTGGCTGGCCTGGAAATAGGTGCCGAAAGCCGCCAGCCAGCGGAATTCGTCGGCATTGCGGGCCTCGATCATGGCGTTGGCGGGAATCTTGACGCGCCGGTTGCCCTGGCGCCAGAAGACGTCGGGGTCGGCGTCGAAGGCGCTGGCGGTCACGGCACCGGCGCAGCCGGTCTGCGTTTCCACCTTCAGCGTGCGGCCGTCTTCCAGGGTGATGCGCATGCCCTGCCCTGCACCGGCTTCACGGCGTGCCTGCTGCACCACGTCCCAGAAGCCCTGGTCGTCGCTGGACAGCACCGAGCCGCCCTTGAACCAGGCCCCCGGTTCGATGCGCGTGTCGCCGCCAGGCAGCGGCCGGCCGTTCACGGCGACCACGGCGTCACCCACTTGAAGGGCCTCGGGCGCGCCTTCGTCCAGCCAGACCACGCGCCACTTGTCGTCCATGCCGGTCACCTGGCGAAACAGTGCCAGGTCGCCATCGGCCAGCTGCCTGCGCAAGGCGTGCACCGACAGCAAGACGAAGGGTTCGATCTCGCCGGTGGCGTGGCACAGGGCCTCGGCGGCCCAGGCCACGTGCACCGTCGCGGCGCGGAACTTCACCTCCTGTTCGAAGCGCGTCTTGAACAGCTCGCGCTCGAAGGCGCGGTCGTCCCCCGCCTGCCCCGCCACCGGGCCCGCCGCGACGGCAGCGAACAGCACCGCCAAGCGCGCCCGGTCGCCCCCTTGAAGTAGACGAAACAGGCGCTGCATGGCGGCGATTTTGCGCCGCCCACGCGTCAGAACAAGAGTGCGGCGACGAAGATGCCGATCATCATGAAGGCGATCACGACCTTGGCCAGCAGGCCGACCATGATGCCCAGCCAGGTCGCCACGCCGACCCGCAGAGCCTGCCCGTGCGCGTTGGCATCGGCGCGGCGCGCAAGATATTCGCCTGCCGCGGCACCCACCAGCGGCATGAAGAGCACACCCACCAGCCCCATGAACAACCCCACCACGGTGCCCAGCGCCGCGCCCCACAGCGCCTCGCGGCTGGCGCCGGCCTTCTGCGCACCCAGCAGGCCGGCCACGTAGTCGAGCACCCAGGACAGCACCGCCAGCACGGCGACGATGGCCAGCACGGTGCCGCCGACATGGGCGAAATCGTCGATCCAGGCCCCCAGCACGATGCCGGCCAGCACCAGCGCCGTGCCCGGCAACGCCGGCAGCACGGTGCCGGCCAGGCCGGCGGCGATCAGCAGCACCACGCACAGCCACAGCAGCGTCGTCGTCATCGTTCCTCCTTCAAGGCAAGCCTGCGATGATGCCTGCCGCCGGCCGTGCACCCAGGCCGGCTGTGGCTTTGCCGGCGCGTTTTGAGCACCGGCCCCGCTTGCGCCACACTACGAATGCTGACGCAGCGTCGCGTCTGTTCGAATCGAAGAGGAAGCTAGACCATGAAGCAATGGCTGATCGGTGCCCTGGTGGCCGCGGTGGCGGCCACGTCCGTTCCCGACGTGGCCGAGGCCAAGCGCTTCGGCGGCGGCGGCTCCAGCGGCATGCAACGCAGCATGCCGGCCAAGACCGCGCCCAATGCGCCGCCGCCCAAGCCGGCGACCCCGGCGCAACCGCAGCAGGCCGCACCGGCCAATGGCGCGGCGGCGGGCGCGGCACCCGCGGCGGCCACGGCCGGCCGCTCGTGGATGGGCCCCATCGCCGGCCTGGCCGCCGGCCTGGGCATTGCCGCGCTGATGAGCCACCTGGGCCTGGGCGAGGCCTTCGGCAACTTCCTGATGCTGGCGCTGCTGGCCGTGGCCGCGATCTTCCTGGTGCGCTTCGTGATGCGCCGCATGGGCGCTGGCACGCCGGCGCGCGGCCCGGCGCTGGCCGGTGCCGGTGCACCCGCGGCATCGCCCTGGCAGACACCTGCCGCCAGCGAACGACGCGGCCTCGACATGCCGCCCGCCGCCGCGGCGAATGTGCCCGCGGCCGGCCCGCCCGTGGCCGCCGAAGCGCCCGCAGTCGAAGCGGCACCGGCCGTGACCCCGGCCTTCGTGCCCGCGTCCTTCGACAGCGAAGGCTTCTCGCGCATCGCCAAGATGATCTTCATCCGCATGCAGGCCGCCAACGACAGCGCCGACCTCGACGACCTGCGCCGCTTCACCACGCCCGAGATGTTCGCCTCGGCCCGGCTCGACATCCAGGAGCGTGGCCCGTCCGAGCAGAAGACCGACGTCGTGCACGTCGACGCCGAGGTACTGGACGTGGCCAACGAAGGCGACCGCCAGATTGTCAGCGTGCGTTTCAGCGGTCAGGTCGTCGAGGAACCCGGTGCCGCGCCGGTGGACTTCAACGAGGTGTGGCACCTGGCCAAGCCGCTGGACGACAGCCGCAGCTGGGCCATCGCCGGCATCGAACAAAGCCGCTGAGGCGCGTTTGCGCCGCCGCTGTCACCCGGTGCAAACCGGGGCGCCAGCGCCGGCATGTTCCGCCGGCGAGGGCTCGGCGGCCGCGCCGTGGCCCTGCGCAGGATGGAAAGCGGCGCGAAGCCAGCAGCACCAGGGCGCGAAGCATCGCGCCGGCGGCCAGTGAACACAATGGGTGTGGTGGCGGTCATTTCAGCCACGCACGTGCGTTGTGGAACATGCGCATCCAGGGGCTGGGGGCCGCGATGTCGGCGTCGCCGCGCCAGCTCATCTGCACGTTGCGAAACACTCGTTCGGGGTGCGGCATCAGCGCCGTGAAGCGGCCGTCGGCGGTGGTCACCGCGGTCAGGCCGCCGGGGCTGCCGTTGGGGTTGGCGGGATAGGCCTCGGTGGCCCGGCCGTGGTGGTCGACGAAGCGCATCGCACGATGCACCGCGGCGGCGTCGCCACGTTGCGAGAAGTCGGCATGACCTTCGCCGTGCGCCACCGCGATGGGCATCCGGCTGCCGGCCATGCCGGTGAAGAACAGGCTCGGGCTGTCCAGCACCTCCACCAGCGACAGCCGGGCCTCGAACTGTTCGCTGCGGTTGCGCGTGAATCGGGGCCAGGCCGCCGTGCCCGGGATCAGCGGGCTCAGCGCGGCCATCATCTGGCAGCCGTTGCACACGCCCAGGGCGAAGGTGTCGGGGCGGCTGAAGAAGGCGGCAAAGGCCTCGGCCAGCGCCGGATTGAACAGGATGCTGCGCGCCCAGCCTTCGCCGGCGCCCAGCGTGTCGCCATAGCTGAAGCCGCCGCAGGCGACGAAACCCTGGAACTGATCGAGCCGGACGCGGCCGGCCTGCAAGTCGGTCATGTGCACGTCGAAGGTGTCGAAGCCGGCCGCCGCCAGGGCGTAGCTCATCTCGACTTGCGAGTTCACGCCTTGTTCGCGCAGGATGGCGAGCTTGGGGCGCGTCAGGTGCACGGCTGGTGAGCCCAGCGGGTCGAAGCTCAGGTGCAGGTGCAGGCCCGGGTCGTCGGCCGCCCCGGCGGCGGCATGTTCGGCATCGGCGTTGGTCGGGTTGTCGCGCTGGCGCGCGATGCGCCAGCTGACCTCGTCCCATTGCCGGTGCAGCGCCTGCAGAGGCGCACTGAACTGGCACTTGGTATCGCGCCAGACCTCGACCACGCCGCGGTCGTTGGTCTTGCCGATGAAGTGGGCGTGGCGCGAAAGCCCGTGCCCGCGCAGCGTGGCCATGACCTCGTCGCGCACGGCGGTGGGCACCTGCACGACGATGCCGAGTTCCTCGTTGAACAGTGCCTTCAAGGTCAGTTCGTTGCGGCGCTCGCCCACCTGCGCGGCCCAGTTCTTGGAGTCGCCGTACTCGGCACGGCTGTCGGCGATGCCGTCGCCTTCGGTGACCAGGATGTCCACGTTCAGGCTCACGCCCAGGTGGCCGGCGAAGGCCATCTCGCACACCGTCGCCCACAGGCCGCCGTCGCTGCGGTCGTGGTAGGCCAGCAGCTGGCCTTGCGCGCGCAAGACGTTGATGGCGGCCACCAGCGCTTTGAGCTGCTGCGCATCGTCGAGGTCGGGCACGCCGTCGCTCACGTCGCAGCCGAATTGCCCCAGCACCTGCGCCAGCATCGAGCCGGCCAAACGCTGCCGGCCCTGGCCCAGGTCGACGAGCACCAGCGTGGTATCGCCCGGCTGCAGTTGCGGCGTGAGCGTGCCGCGCACGTCGTCCAGCGTGGCGAAGGCGGTGACGACGAGCGACACCGGTGCCGTCACCTGCCTGGGGGTGTCGCCACTGGACCAGCGCGTGCGCATCGACAGCGAATCCTTGCCCACCGGGATGCCGATGCCCAGCGCCGGGCACAGCTCCAGCCCCACGGCGCGCACGGTGTCGAACAGCGCCGCGTCTTCGCCCGGCTCGCCGCAAGCCGCCATCCAGTTGGCGCTGAGCTTGACGCGGCTCAGTTCGATCGGCGCCGCCAGCAGGTTGGTCAGCGCCTCGCCCACCGCCATGCGGCCCGAGGCCGGCGCAGTGGCCGAACCCAGCGCGGCCAGCGGCGTGCGCTCGCCCATGGCCATGGCCTCGCCACGAAAACCCGCGAAGTCGGCCAGCGTCACGGCGCAGTCGGCCACCGGCACCTGCCAGGGGCCGACCATGGGGTCGCGGTGCGTCAAGCCACCCACGGTGCGGTCACCGATGGTGACTAGGAAACGCTTGCTGGCCACTGTGGGATGGCGCAGCACGTCCAGCGCCACGGTGGCCAGTTCCACGCCGGTCAGGTGCAGCGGCTTGCCGGGGCGCCGCACGCGCTGCACGTCGCGGTGCACACGCGGCGGCTTGCCGAGCAACACCTCCAGCGGCATGTCGATGACGCTTTCGCCACCCGCACCTTCTTCGACCACCAGCGCACGGTCGGCCGTGGCCACGCCGACGACGGCGAACGGGCAGCGTTCGCGCGCGCACATCTGCTCGAACAGCGGCATCAGGTCCGGGTTGACGGCCAGCACGTAGCGTTCCTGGCTTTCGTTGCACCAGATCTCCTTCGGCGCCAGGCCGCTCTCCTCCAGCGGCACACGCCGCAGGTCGAAGCGGGCACCTTGCCCGGCGCCGTCCACCAGCTCGGGAAAGGCGTTGCTCAGGCCCCCGGCACCCACGTCGTGGATGGCCAGCACCGGGTTCGTTTCGCCAAGACTCCAGCAATGGTTGATGACTTCCTGCGCCCGGCGCTGGATCTCGGGGTTGCCACGCTGCACCGAATCGAAGTCCAGTGCCGCGGTATTGCTGCCGGCGGCCATGGAGCTGGCCGCGCCGCCGCCCATGCCGATGCGCATGCCCGGCCCGCCTAGCTGCACCAGCAGCGTTCCGGGGCCGAAGGGCAGCTTCTTCACCTGGTCGGCGCTGATGGCACCCAGCCCGCCGGCGATCATGATCGGCTTGTGGTAGCCGCGGCGCAGGCCGGCCACCGCCTGCTCGTAGACGCGAAAAAAGCCGCCCAGGTTGGGGCGGCCGAATTCGTTGTTGAAGGCGGCGCCGCCCAGCGGACCTTCGGTCATGATGGTCAACGCGCTGGCGATGTGCCCGGGCTTGCCCACGGGGTCGCGTTCCCAGGGCTCGCTGGTTTCGGTCAGATGCAGGTTGCTCACCGAAAAGCCGGTCAACCCGGCCTTGGGCCGAGCGCCGCGCCCGGTGGCGCCTTCGTCGCGAATCTCGCCGCCGGCGCCGGTGGCCGCGCCGGCGAAGGGCGAGATGGCGGTGGGGTGGTTGTGCGTCTCCACCTTCATCAGCACATGCGCGGTCTCGTACCGCGGGGCGTATGGCGGCGCGTTGGTGAAGCCCTGTGGCGTCCAGCGCTGCACCGGCCCGCCTTCCATCACCGCGGCGTTGTCGTCGTAGGCCACCACGGTGTACTGCGGCGAGATCTTCTCGGTGTGACGGATCATGCCGAACATCGACAGCGGTTCATCCACGCCGTCGATGGTGAAGCGGGCGTTGAAGATCTTGTGCCGGCAGTGTTCGCTGTTGGCCTGCGCGAACATCATCAGCTCGACGTCGCTGGGGTTGCGCCGCAACCGCGTGAAGGCGTCCAGCAGGTAGTCGATCTCGTCGGCCGAGAGCGCCAGGCCGAATTCCACATTGGCGGCGACCAGCGCCTCGCGGCCCTGGCCGAGCACATCGACATGTGCCAGCGGCTCGGCCGGCCGGGCGTCGAACAGATGCGTCGCAGCCTCGCGTTCGAAAGCCACGCTCTCGGTCATGCGGTCGTGCAGCAGCGCGGCCACGGCCGCGCGTTCGTCCGCCGACAAGGGCTTGCCGGCACTGAGGAGGCCGGCCTTGATGCCGAGCCGGAACTCGGTCACGCGTTCGACGCGGTGCAGCGCCAGACCGCCCGTGCCGCCCAGACAGTTGCGCGCGATGTCCGTGGCCTTGCTGGCCCAGGGCGAGACGGTGCCCAGGCGCGGCATGACCAGAACCAGTTCACCCGGGGTTTCGGGTTGCGCCGGTTCGCCGTAGTCCAACAACGCCTGCAGCCGGTCGGCCACCGCGGCGGCCGGCGGTGCGTCGAAGGCGGCCCAATGCACGAAGCGCGCCGAGACCTGGGTGATGCGCGGGCAGGCGGCCTGCAGCCGCGCCAGCAGCGCCTGGGCGCGAAAGCTCGGCAGCGCACCGCCGCCCTCGAAATGCAGAAGATGGAGCGGCGATGCAGGCATGCAATCCCGGTGAGAGCCCGGCGTGTGGTGACTGGCCACGGATTTTACGGGGCCGGTGGATAATCCGCCGCCATGTCGATCCCGATCAAAACCGCCGCCCAGATCGAGGGCATGCGCCTGGCCGGGCAGCTGGCTTCCGAAGTGCTGGACATGCTCACGCCGCATGTGCGGCCCGGTGTCACCACGCGCGAACTCGACCGCCTGGCGCACGACCACATGGTCCACGTGCAGGGCGGCATCCCGGCCACACTGGGCTACGGCCCGCCGGGCTACCCACCCTACCCGGCTTCGCTGTGTTCGTCGATCAACGACGTGGTCTGCCACGGCATCCCCGACGACCGGCCGCTGAAGAACGGCGACATCGTCAATATCGACGTCACCGTCATCAAGGACGGCTGGCACGGCGACAACAGCCGCATGTTCATCGTCGGCGAGGCCAGCATCGCGGCACGCCGGCTGTGCCAGGTGACCTTCGAGGCCATGTGGAGGGGCATCGTGAAGGTCAAGCCCGGCGCGCGGCTGGGCGATATCGGCCACGCCATCCAGAGTTTTGCCGAACATGCCGGCTACTCGGTGGTGCGCGAATTCTGCGGCCACGGCGTCGGCGCGCGTTTCCACGAAGAGCCGCAGGTGCTGCACTATGGCCGCCCGGGCACGCTCGAAACGCTGGTACCGGGCATGATCTTCACCGTCGAGCCGATGATCAACGCCGGCAAGCGAGACATCAAGGAAGACCGCAAGGGCAAACGGCCCTACGACGGCTGGACCATCGTCACGCGCGACCGCTCGCTGTCGGCGCAGTGGGAACACACGGTGCTCGTCACCGAGACCGGCTACGAGGTGCTCACGGTGTCGGCCGGCAGCCCGCCGCCACCGGACTTTGCCAGCGCCGGCTACGGCAAGGCGTCGGCCGCGCCGGCGTCGAGCGCCGCGGCCGCACTCGCCACGTCCTGAGGCCATGCCCGCGCTCGCCGAAGCCGGCGTCCCCGCGCCTGGCAGCCTGGCGGCGCTGCGGGAGGGCTTTCGCGACGACAAGGCCGCGCTGATCACGCAGTACCGCACGGCGCGCCCCACGGCCACCAACGCAGCGCGCCTGATCCGGGCCTTGTCACGCCAGGTCGACGACGCGCTGGCCGGGCTGTGGACGCAAGCCGGGCTGCCGGCGAACGCGGCGCTGGTGGCCGTGGGCGGCTACGGCCGCGGCGAGTTGTTTCCCTACTCCGACGTGGACCTGCTGGTGCTGCTGCCCGAGGCACACGACGAGGCCATGCGCACCGCGGCCAGCCAATTCGTGACCTCGTGCTGGGACATCGGCGTGGAGGCCGGCAGCTCGGTGCGCACGGTGGCCGAGTGCGTGACCGAGGCACAGCGCGACGTCACCGTGCAGACCGCCTTGCTCGAGGGGCGACTGGTCTGCGGGTCGCGGCTGCTGTTTCGCGAGCTGCAGCAGGCCTGCGAAGCGGCGCTGGACCCGCGCGCCTTCCTGCGCGCCAAGACGCTGGAGATGAAGCAGCGCCACGTCAAGTACGAGGGTACACCCTACGCGCTGGAACCCAACTGCAAGGAAAGCCCGGGCGGCCTGCGCGACCTGCAGGTGGTGATCTGGGTGGCGCGCGCCGCGGGTCTGGGCCGCACCTGGCGCGAACTGGCCGCCACGGGACTGATCACGCCCTTCGAGGCCAGCCAGCTCGTCAAGCACGAGGGCACGCTGCGCGCCGTGCGCGCCCGGCTGCACATGGTGGCCGGCCGCCGCGAAGACCGGCTCGTCTTCGACCTGCAGACCGCCGTGGCCGAGAGCTTCGGCTGCCACGCCACCGGGGAGCAGCGGGCGTCGGAGGTCCTGATGCACCGCTACTACTGGGCTGCCAAGGCGGTGACGCAGCTCAACCAGATCCTGATGCTGAATATCGAGGAGCGCATCACGGCGTCGGAATTGGCGCCGATGCGGCCGATCAACGAGCGCTTCCTCGACCGCGGCGGCTCGCTCGAGGTGGCGCGCGACGACCTCTATCTGGAAGACCCGCACGCCATCCTGGAGACCTTCCTCGTCTTCCAGCAGACGCCGGGGCTGCAGGGACTTTCGGCGCGCACCTTGCGCGCGCTGTACAACGCGCGCCAAGTCATGGGGCCGGCCTTTCGCCGCGACCCCGTCAATCGCGCCACCTTCATGGCCATCCTGCGCCAGCCCAGCGGCCAGACGCATGCCTTGCGGCTGATGAACCAGACCTCGGTGCTGGGGCGCTACCTGTGGGTCTTCCGCCGCATCGTCGGGCGCATGCAGCACGACTTGTTCCACGTCTATACCGTGGACCAGCACATCCTGATGGTGGTGCGCAACGTGCGCCGCTTCTTCATCCCCGAGCACGCGCACGAATACCCGTTCTGCAGCCAGCTGGCGGCGCAATGGGACCAGCCCTGGCTGCTGTACGTGGTGGCGATCTTCCACGACGTGGCCAAGGGCCGCGGTGGCGACCACTCCGAACTCGGCGCGCGCGAGGCACGGCGCTTCTGCCGCGACCACGGCATCGCCCTGGAAGACGCGCGCTTGATCGAATTCCTGGTGCGGCACCACCTCACCATGAGCCGCATCGCGCAGAAGGAAGACCTGTCCGATGCCGACGTCATCGCCGATTTCGCACGCCTGGTGGGCACACCCGAGCGGTTGACCTCGCTGTACCTGCTGACGGTGGCCGACATCCGCGGCACCGGCCCGCGCGTGTGGAATGCCTGGAAGGGCAAGCTGCTCGAAGACCTGTACCGGCTGACACTGCGCGCCCTGGGCGGCGCGCGGCCCAACCTGGACGCCGAGATCGAGGCGCGCAAGCAGGAGGCGCAGCACAACCTGGCGCTGCATTCGGCGCTGCCGGGCACCGAGCGGCCACTGTGGGACACGCTGGAGGTGAGCTACTTCGCGCGCCACGACGCCGCCGACATCGCCTGGCACGCGCGAGCGCTGTGGCGCCACGTCCACACGCAGGTGCCGATCGTGCGCGCGCGCGCCTCGTCGGTGGGCGACGGCCTGCAGGTGCTGGTCTACACACCCGACCGGCCCGACCTCTTCGCCCGCATCTGCGGCTATTTCGACAGTGCCGGTTTCAGCATCCAGGACGCCAAGATCCACACCACGCGCGCCGGTTATGCGCTCGACACCTTCCAGGTGGTGAGCACGCAATTCGGCGCCGACAGCCCGCCGGACGAGCGCGAATTCCAGTACCGCGACCTGATTTCCCTGGTGGAGACCCAGGCCACGCAGGCGCTGTCGTCGGACGGGCCGCTGCCCGAGCCGAGGCGCGGCCGCGTCTCGCGCCGCGTGCGCAGCTTCCCGGTCACGCCGCACGTGTCGCTGGCGCCCGACGAACGTGCGCAACGCTGGCTGCTCAGCGTCTCGGCCAGCGACCGCACGGGGCTGCTCTACGCCATCGCCCGCGTGCTCGCCCGCAACCACATCAACCTGCAGCTGGCCAAGGTCAGCACGCTGGGCGAACGCGTCGAGGACACCTTCCTCGTCGACGGGCCGGCCTTGCCGCACATGAAGACGCAGGTGCGCATCGAGACCGAGATCCTGGACGCGGTGGCCGCGCCGGTCACGTGATCCGATGGCCCTGAGGCGCATCTCCGCCACCGAGGCGATCGCGCGGCTGGCCGAGTTCGACGCCATCGTCGACGCGCGCAGCGAGAGCGAATTTGCCGAAGACCGGCTGCCGGGCGCCGTCAACTGGCCGGTGCTGGACGACGAGGAACGCCGCCTCGTCGGCACCGAATATGGCCAGCTCTCGCCCTTCGACGCGCGCAAGCGCGGCGCCGCACTGGTGGCGCGCAATATCGCGCGCCATGTCGAGACGCAGGTGATGGCGCACCCGCGCCGCTGGCGGCCGCTGGTCTACTGCTGGCGCGGCGGCCAGCGATCGGGTGCGCTGGCGCTGGTGCTGGACCGGATCGGCTTCAACGTGCAGGTGCTGGAAGGCGGCTACCGCGAATTCCGCCGCGCCGTCATCGCCGAGCTGGAAACGCTGCCCGCCAGGCTGGCCTTTCGCGTCGTCTGCGGCCGCACCGGGTCGGCCAAGAGCCGGCTGCTGCAGGCGCTGGCCGCCGCCGGCGAGCCGGTGCTCGACCTGGAGGCGCTGGCCTGCCACCGCGGTTCGGTGCTGGGGCCGCTGCCGGGCCAGCCGCAGCCGTCGCAGAAAGCCTTCGAGACGCGGCTGTGGCAGGCGCTGCGCCGCTTCGACCCCGCGCGCGTGGTGTGGGCCGAAGGTGAGAGCCGCACCATCGGCCGCTTGCGCATCCCCGAGCCGCTGTTGCTGCGGCTGCGCGCCGCGCCTTGCGTGCAGCTGCAGATGCTGCTGGCCGCGCGCGTCGATTTCCTGCTGCACGACTATGCGCATTTCGTCGAAGACGTCGAGGGCTTCTGCGCGCGCCTGGAAGCCTTGCGCGAGTTGCGCGGCGCCACGGTGGTCGAACATTGGCAGGCCGAGGCCCGTGCCGGCCGCGTGGCCGCCGTGGTCGAAGCCTTGCTCACGCAGCACTACGACCCGATCTACCAGCGCTCGATGCAGCGCAACTTCGCCGGCTTCGCCGCGGCCCGCGCCGTCGAACTGCCCGATGCCGCACCGGCCACGCTGGCCGCCGCCGCTGCGGCGCTGGCGCGGCAGTCACGCGGCGGCCTGGCGGCTGCCGAGGCGGGCTGACCACGGTCAAGCCCGCGACAGCCGCGCTGCCTACACTCCTTCCCGCTCCGCTCGCTCGCCGCCATGCCCGTCACTCCGCACGCCGCCCCGCCGCCCCGTCCGGTCCCGCGCCCGGTGGACCCCGGTCAGCCCTTCACCTGGCTGGCCCGCGGCTGGGCCGACCTGCTGCGCCAACCGGTGCCGGGCCTGCTGCACGGCCTGGCCACGGCCGTCTTCGGCGCATTGCTGGTGGCCCTGGCGCACGACCGCTTCTGGCTGCTGGCCGGCGCCTTCAGCGGCTTCATGCTGGTGGCGCCGGTGGTGGCCACCGGCCTGTATGCCATCAGCCGCGGCCTGGAACGGCAGCAGCCCGTCGGCCTGGCCGACGCGCTGGCGACCTGGCGGCCACGCGACGGGCGGCTGGTCCTGTTCGGCGTGTTGCTGGCGCTGGCCGGCACCGGCTGGGTGCTGACCTCGGCCTCGCTCATCACGCGCTTCGCGGCGGCGCCAGTGAACAGCCCGTCCGACTTCCTGCACGTGGTGGTGCTGGCCCGCGACGGCTGGTTGTTCGAGACCTGGCTGGTGCTGGGCAGCGTGCTCGCAGCGCCCATGTTCGCTTCCAGCGTGGTGGCCCTTCCGCTGTTGCTGGACCGCCCTGTGAAAGTGCGCGACGCCGTGCTCACCAGCGTGCGCACGGCGCTGCTGAACCCGGCGCCGATGGCACTGTGGGCGACGTTGATCCTCGTCGTCACCCTGATCGGCATGGCCACCGCGCTGGTGGGCCTGATCGTGGCCGTGCCCTGGCTGGCGCATGCCAGCTGGCACGCCTATCGCGACCTCGTCGAGCCGGAAGCCGGAAGCCCGCGCTGATGTTCGGCTACAGCGAGGAGCAGATTGCGCAGTTCGGGCTGACCTTCGGCGTCAGCGCGTTCATGCTGTACATGGTGTTCATCATCCTGCAGCTCGCGCGCGAGTCGAAGGCCGGCAAGTTCGGCACCTTCATCCTGCTGCTCGGGCTGGGCTTCG
>Ga0138256_10003362_pt1 | contig 17011 bp, 12 predicted proteins | sample KNB2016incub_MG_FD_105486 | JGI IMG/M metagenome (GOLD analysis project Ga0138256, IMG submission 105486) | Active sludge microbial communities from wastewater in Klosterneuburg, Austria - KNB2014incub_MG | ecosystem: Engineered > WWTP > Activated sludge > Unclassified | place: Austria... | reverse complement strand
GTGCGAAAAGGCAGTCGTCTTTACGTTCAGGGTCGTTTGACCTTTAACCCGTGGGTGGATCAGAACGAATCTCCGCAGGCGGGAGCAGAGATAGTGCTTCAGGAGTTCCAATTCCTGTCGGGCCGGCGAGATGAGGAAGGAGAGGGAGTTGCAATGCAGACGGCACAAACCGCTCCGGTCGAACTCCAGCAGGCCGCTGCTTACTAATCAATCAACCGGTCAATTAACAACTGCCGCTGGGGAAGATAGCACTCTCCAAGCGGCAGTTCTTTTTCTGAAAAAGGAGTCTGTAATGGGATACCGCGTCTTGACGATGAAGTGGATCACCAGAGCCTTTGTAAGCGAGCATCGCGACTGTATTTTCCTCTTCGGGGATAACGTTGCCCGACGAGGCCTTGGCGGTCAGGCTGCGGCGATGAGAGGCGAACCGAATGTAGTTGGGATACCGACTAAGAAACTCCCCAGCAATAGCGAGACTGCCTTCTTTACGGATGCAGAATTCGAACAAAACAAAGCGGCGATCGATAAGGCCTTTGAGCGTCTGGCGGTGATATGTTCAACGACCGGCCAAGTAATTGTTATTCCCGCAAACGGCATTGGAACTGGCCGTGCACAGCTCGAAAGCCGGGCACCGCTTACATTCGCTTATCTGCAAAAGCGTCTAGGAGATCTTTCTTTATAGCCGACCGATCTCCTTTCCTTTAACACACTTCTCCTGCACCTTGAGAGGGATTTTCAAGCCTGAATGAAAGTGCTTTTAATTCAGGGTTTTGAAAATGCGGCCCTTAAATACACGCGTTTTCGATTCGGCGTGAAGCCGATCAAGAGAGGAAGTTATGGCAGAAAGAATCAATATTGAACAGCTCAGAAAGCACGATCCTAATAACCCGATGCTGGCATTCATGCCCGTCAATAGTGGCTCGCCGATGCAGGACTGGTGCGCTCATCTTTCATCGAATCCTATGCGCAGACGAGAGCTTGAAGAGTTCTCGATCTTAGGTGACGTAGTTGTCAGGATCGCCGACGAACTTGAGCCCGAACCTGTGGACAGAGTAAGAATACTCACACTTGAGTATGCAATGAAAGTTCTGTCCGACGAGACGGATGCCAAAGAATTTGTCCGATGCGTAAAGGCTATTGTAAGCCCGGATGCGGGACAGTTTGAGTATGAGCAAATTGCCTCTTACTACTACGGTGAGATCCGACGCAGAGGCGTAAGCGAGGTTCTCAAAGAAATGGCACTACTCGGTATGCAGTTAGAGGCTGTTACAGCCACTTTGTCGGACCGTGAGATCAGATTTGAAGAGTCGCGAATGACCGAGCAAAAGCTCTGTGTCGCGGACCAGAGACGAGTTCAGGCAGCCGCGAAGAACCGCAAGCCGCTGCCTCCAAAGTGTCCTAACTTCGACAATGAAATGCAGGCTGTTCTGAAACGCGTTGGCCGACAGAAAGTCAGCCGCATGATCTTCGATGACTTTGCGGATTTCTATCTCGAAGATGGCAATAAATCCATTGAAGAACTTGATCGGGATTTTACGACTCACGAACAGCTTGGGCAGTTCGATGAGAACGGTTTGATCGGTATAACGATGAGTTCAAGTCAGCGTTCGGTGGTTGTCTTTGACCTCGATTGTGAGATCGATACTAACTGTCTTCCGTATGAATCCAGAGAGCTTTCCTCACAACTGCCGAAGCTATTTGTCGGCCATACTTTAGGCGGCAATGCGGTTCAGGAAGGACGTCGAATGATCAACTGTGCTGGGTGGTCGATGCCTTCGAGACATCCGTTCTCGGATCAGGAGTTCGAGGAATGGCTGGCACTTTCACTCGATCGAATCTATGACGGCAAAGCGATCCGTTCGGCACGCCGTATCTATTCGTTCGGCAAGGGAAGCAGCATCGAGATCCTCGTAGATCAGGAGATCAATCCGGACTTCGAAGAGATGCAGTATGCGGCATCGGTACTGCGTCTGTTGTGGCAGCGTCAATACTCCGATTTCCATCTGCGAAGCCTTCGCCACGAAGCCTATCAGGAAACCTATCTTGCGATCCGGGGCACGACCGATACAGCCGATGTGGCAGATCTGAAGAAGAAAGCATACGCGGATTTTAAGGATCAGAAGCGGCTTTCCCTCAAAGAGTTCACGGCTCTAAATACAGTCGCAAAATCTCAGGAAGTGAGGCTCAAGGGACAGCTTTCAAAAGAGGCTAGACATTGGCTGCGAAAGATCGAAAAAGCAACCCACGGACAGCTTCGGTTCCTGAAGTTCGGACTCTATAACGACGCAGAGGCAAAGATGTTTAAGCGTCAGGAGAAACAGAAACTTTGGGATGCGATTAGGGCAAGAGAAGCGGAACTGAGCGAGAGCGTACTCGCCAGTCGCATGGTCCAAAGGAGCCTCTTTGCGCAACCGGTAAGTCATAGATCACACGTTCAGGTTGTGCCTTCGGCCTGAAAGTTGTTGAGAAGCACATAACGAAAGGAGCGGTGGCCAGCCCTGTAAGCAGTTCGCCTCAAAATACTGTCTAAAGCGGCTAACTGCCGTTCCATTCGGAGAAAAACTAAACCAAAAAAGGAGCAAGAATATTCCATGTCAGCAAATATCTCGATACTCGGAAACACAGGCCGCGATGTGAGCCTGCGATATACAGAAAAGGGCACGCCGGTCGCGAGCTTTCCAATCGCCTCCAACTCTTTCAAGAACAGCGGCGAAGGTCGTGTTCAAGTCACACATTGGTTCAACGTGGTCGCATTCGGCAAGACGGCTGAGACTATAGCCGAGCACGTCAAGAAGGGCACGTCTCTGCTTGTTCACGGCAGGCTTTCGTTTAGCCCTTGGAGTACGGATAAGGGAGAACCGAGATCCGGCGCCGAGGTGTCGTTGTTCTCGTTTGAGTTCGTCGGTTCGAACCGTTCTAACGATCAGGAAGTGTCGGCATCGAACGGCAGCAGCGATGAGCCTGATGTCCCGGAATACACAGGCTCGACTGCTCCTGAGACGCCTGTCGAAGAGCCGTTCGTCGATCAATTCTGAGATAGATTTTCTTCGCCAATAAGGGGCAAGGCCTCAGTGCTTTGCCCCATTTTCAGTTGTAAAAAAAGAGGTGGACAATGAGTGTTGTAAGGTTACGTGAGAACAGAAGCGGTGCCAGAAGTGCGGATGATTATACGCCTCTAGTGAGGATCTATGCCGATGCGTCATGCTTGAGAAATGGTGCGATCGACTCGTCGGCGGGATGCGGTGCGGTGATGATTGATCACAATCGCCTGGAGATCAAATTGGTAGCCAAATACCTCGGACAGGTTACCAATCAGCAAGCTGAAATACTTGCGTGTATAAAGGCTTTGGAACAACTGCATCGCTCTTGCCGGGTCGAGATCGTATCAGACTCAAGATATGTGATCGATACGATGGCAGGGCTTAATAGAATGCGAACTAATCGTCTGTTCTGGACCCGTCTGGTGAAAGCCTGTTACGGTCATCACATCTCCTGGCGGTGGGTTAAAGGTTATTCCGGAGTAGCTTTTCAAGAAGTGGCAGACCGTCTGGCTCGCAGTTCGGCAAAAGTTTGCAGCGATCTGTCGGAAGAGGATCTGGAGGAACTGTCCGGGCATCTTTCAAATGGTACCGAACAGTTCGACATCCGTGATTTTGAGATGGAGCTTGCGAAGGTTGTCTCAAGATACGGATTAGCCCATCAGTCATTCGTTCCGACTGCAAATTTGGACCGCATCGGAACCCTTCCTTCAGCCTTTTCTGCCTAGAGTCTCCCTACTAAGTCTTAATTTTAAGCCAGCTTTTGAATGCGGGATCGCGTTCGAAAAGGTGGTTTAGCGCGTACTCGACAACATCGTCATTCGTGATCTCGGTGTTCATGTTGGCTGTCGCAAACTGAAGATATTGCTTCAGTTTCTGCTCAGTTCCTTCGAGTACTCTGGTATTCAATTTCACGTAAGTAAGGCGGTTGATCTGCAGAAGTGGCCGCTCGAGGGACGTTTTTGAAGAGGGGGTGATATTGCGTTGATCGTTCATTAAAGTGGTCTCCTTTTGCTTCGGTAGAATAGCTGTCACAAAGAAGAGATCAATCAGCGTGCCGTGACAGAGAGCAGCGGGAATTTTTTATAGCAAGGGCGGTGTGTAGGCGCACCACTTTTGGCGTAAAAAAAGAGGCGGTTCGAGGTGCCTTGTAAAAAATGAAAATTACAGCTGCAGGTGTATGACAGGATAGACCAGAATCCAACCATCGTAATTCGCGTAAACGTATTACTTACATTGATTTACGCCTTGTCACCAAAATTACAAACCGAAACTTAAGCGAAGAATTTATTAAAGGCACGAGCTTTGCTTAGCTCCAACCTGTCCGAAAAATTACAAAACGACGACTTGGTGACAAAACGGCACAGCAAACACCGGAAAAATGAGAAAGCGTGACAGAGAAAGAATTGCGAAGAATATTGATGTTAAGAATGAACCGAAACAGGGTCGTCCGATGAGCGTTCGGCCGTATGACGAAGATCATGGAAAGCTTGAAGAGATCGCATTGGAAACCGGAGAGAACAAGGCCTCAATAGTCCGTCGAATGATCCATTTCGCATTGAACGACAGACAGAAGCAATTTGCAGCAGGTCAGTGTCAGATGAAGCTTGACTGGCTTGTTAGCAATGGGCGTGACAACGAGTCCATTAATCTCTCACTCAATGGCAATGTTGCCGATATCCGAGAACGCGTTGAACGCGTGGAATCCGAGCTAGAAACATTATCCGAATTAACTCGAATCACCACGTCTCTTGCTACTGAGATCTACTCAATGTCCAGCATGTCGATCTCATCAATGAACCTTGTCTTTACCAAGCTAATTGAGCTCGCGTCACCGGATACGAAAGATCGAAAAGATAGCGTCGTTATAGCTTCAACTGCGATGGCGGAACTGATTGAACACGCTGTAACGGATCTAAAGAAATGCCTTTTATTTCATGAGCATGTCGCCGACGACGACTTGAAAGAACGAAGTTATCTCGGCACGAAGGTAGATGTCCTCAAAAAGCGGATCGAATCCATGCCCAATTTGCAGAAGCAGCAAACAGATCCGTCATGAGAATTATCGCAAGCGTCCAGTCAAAAAGAGGAAGTTCGCGCGGGCTTGTTCACTATCTGGCGCACAGCAAGATAGACCCCGACAAAGAGCCAGAAAAAGGCCGTGAACTCTTCAACGCTTTCACCGACAAATTGAACGTCCAGAACGCCAACAACTTTCTAAAGTCGAATTGCGGAAAAGGACGGCCCACAAACGACGAACTCCACCATTTGGTTCTTTCATTCAAGCCGGTGGATTTTCAAGGTCTGGGCTCTACAGATGAAGTGCGAAAGCGACGACTAAAGGCTATTACCCGATTCGCGATGAGTCAGCTTGAAAAGAGTCTCGATAGCGAAAGACTCGCGTGGGCCGGAGCGGTTCATCGCAATACCGCAAACCCGCATGTGCATATCGCCATTCAAAAGAACTATCTGACTAACGACCTTCGAGCCCGATCATTAAATAAAATTCCGCGAGAGGCACTTCCACACTTTGAGTCAAGCAATGGAGAAAAGCAGATCGTCGAGGGAATCTTTATCGAATCCGCTCAAACGAAACTGGAGGAATTGATCGCTGTACGCGGTGCGTCACAGAAACACGTCAAAGACAAAAATTCATCGAGAACGGAGGAAAAGACCAAAGTGGATCGTTGCGGTCAAGACTTTGACGAACGAGAGACATTGCGGCTTGGGATTCTGGCCGAATACCAACTCAAATTTAAGGAGGAAAGAATTGCCTTCCTCGTCGAGCATCGTCAGAACTTGAGATTTCCGGTTTCCGATCCGAAAACTGGGGTGAAACACAGGGTTTCGATAAAGGAACTGGAGTCGGCGAGTACAGGTCTCAGCGGCTTAGATAATACTGCTGAGGCTCGACAGATTCGGGCGATAACGCACAGCATCTTGGCAAAGGAGGAGTCGGAATTCTTTCAGCTAAAGGAAGACACGGCCGTAGTTAGAAAGGAAGCCGGCCAGATAAGGAAAAACCATAAGAAAAGCGGAACCAAGTTGCCGTCACCTACTTTCAGCAAAAAAGAACTGGACGATCTTCAGAATCAGTGTCTTGTGAACTCGAAAGTTAGGGAATACCGATTCCTGGAACAGATCCGTCTCGACCTTGAGACCAGAAACGAAATTCAACCAAGAGATAAGGAGGATCTTGACCGCCTTGCCGCTCAAAAAATTCTCTCGGAACTGAGATCGCAGCATCGGGAAAGGAAGCTGATGGACTTCCGAGACAATGCCTATTACCGGAAAATTTCCGTAGGAAAAGAACGAATCTCATTTGCAATGATCGATCGTGAATCAAAGGCTAGAGATAGCAGGAATGGGTCGGTTATTCAGAGCATTCGCGTCGCGATCCAATCTTTGACGAATAAAGAAAGCCGCCGGTATACCAAATCAGACCACAGCCAACTGACCGAAGCGGTGACCACCAGTTTGAACGAGCAGTCGATGGATCTGCAAAAAGATCTTCAAACGTGCCGAAAGGTGGTCGGAGTTCTGCACGACGTGCTGGATCGACACGCAATTCAAAAGGACCTTGAGCCAAGGTTTTCTGCCGAGGAAGTTCTTGAGATTGATGTCCTTGCTAGAAGACTTAAACTGTCGAACCAGTATTCAGTGAATTGGAGTCTACAAAGGAAGTTGATTGGAGAATTTGAAGGGCAGCAACTAAATTCAGGTGCGACGTCTAAGGAAACAGTTTTGGGTCACGATAAAGACCTCGTCGCCGGGCGGTCAATCGCCCGGGAGATCTTATGCAATATCGAGTTGAGCAAAGCGAAAGAAGACCTCGCATCCTATCGAAAAACGAAGCGATTTCACAAATTCGCAATCGAGGACAAAACGAACGGGTTAATCAGTTATCTGAATCTGAACGATGCTGATCTACCGCGAAAAGGATCGATCCTTGATCACGGACTAAATTTGTTGTTAGAGAGCAGGGATCACAGATTGTTGAGGCACGAACTAGAAGGACGAGTTAAGGAGCGTGAGACCGATCTGAAAGCCGACCTCCTTGCCGCAAAAGAACTTGTGCTTGAAGCTGGCAGAGAAGCCGCAACATTCAAGCAAAACTCTTGGTGGCAAAGTTCTGGGGAGGCAGATTACCAACCAATCTTTACGGTTAAAGAGGTAGCGGAGATTGAGAATAGGATCGCAGCCAGACCCGACACTGAGGAGGCGTCCCGATTAAAACTGGCTCTCGAACGCTCTGTTAGCCACAATTCGAGCACCTACGACCAGATTCTTCATATCGCTATATTACCGGATCGCAACCCTGAAGCGGTTCAGAATCACTCTTCTGATGTTAAAGAAAGAGAACAAAGAACAGTCGTTCGGCACAAACCAGATAAGCGAGAAATCAGCATAGAAATGGGAAGATAAATCTTCTCCATGTCTTATTGCTTAGGCACATTATTTGCCCTTTCATAGCTCGGTAAGTTCGAGAAGAGGATGGGGCAAGTCATGAAATTTGATCTGAGCAATAAGGTAATAGCCCGCCGAAGCAACAAGGAATCACTATCGCCAAACAGAAGTTTGGACCTGGGGAATATTCTTACTCCAGAATTGAGTCTTCTTTCGCCCAATCGGAACGAAATTGCACCACGCGGTGGGGGTCGCGATGCCGCCCTTATTGCTTATTCCGAACGACTTCGAAGTAGTTACAAACAGAACGAAGGCGGACTAAGGGACGGAATGGTCCTGCTAGGCGAAGCATTCAGGAATGGCCAACCCATCTCGATCACATGTTTTTGTCGAGCGGGGCAGACGTGTCACGCAGACGTCGTTAAACTCGCGATCGAAAAGGTTGCAAAGGCAATTGACGCAAGAGAACTGAATCATGCACCAAGGGCGAAGGTCGGGCAGGAATCAAACTTTCGTCCTTCAAATCCACGTACAGAAAGAGCGATCAACGAAATACTTTCAATTAGTAAATCAGACCTTGCACTATCGAAACTCGACGACACCAATGGACGGAATAGAAGCGAGCACGCCTCCTACCTTAACGGCACATCACAATTTCTTCGCGACACCTACGAACGTGGCGGAACTGTTCAAAACGGTGTACTGATAATTCCGAAGGAGTCGCATGATCTAAAGTCACCGCTTCAACTAGCAACTCTTGGTTACGGAGTAGGCCGACTTGAGGCATTGGTCGGATCAGATAAAGCACGAGAGGTCGCTCCCAAAATCTTGGAATATGGAAAGACCATCGCGGGAAGTAATGCTGATCGAGAAACCGAGGCGAAGGTCTTTCGTTGGATCTATGACACGTTAGATGGTAAACAGGAACTGCTAGGTGAGGTTAGAGAAGAGGGGAAATCAGAGTCAACCGCAGAACGGTTCGACCGGACGCTTGTAGAAATCGCGAAGGTGGCCGACGAGATGGAGAGGTTGGAACCAACTGACCGTTCGTTCCAGTACGAGCAGTTTGTCGAATCGAATTCGCAGAACACGGAGCATTCTTTAGGTGAAGAGCTCGAAGAAAAAGCGGAATCCGCTGAACATCTATCGACCGAACGGGATCCTGAACACGGTCAGACAACTCTTGGGTTCGAGCGAATTGAGCTTGAAAGCACGCATCTGACCCTTCTCGCATCGGAGATGTCGGACGACGAACTGAAACACTGGTCTGAGGTTAAATTTCCCGCACTGGACGAGGCCCTTGAAAACGGGATTCCACCCTCCACAATCCTGAAGCTGTTTAGGGCAAAATCTGATAAAGCGATTGAGAATGCTGTGAAAGGAAAGGAACTCAATTCCGAAGATCTCCGTTTCGCGTCTGCATATCTTGAACACCAACTCAAACAACCTGAAACGCGGCTTCGACATTTCATCGAGCGGTATCGAGACTACGCTCAGATCTTAGACCGCTGTCAAACGCGAGAAGAAGTGATTCAAGCGTCGTCAAAAATCAGGATTGACAATGCTTCAGCTGGTCTTAATCAGCGAAATGGCCAAGAACGAGATCCTAGGAATTCACCTGCCTTAACGACCAATGAGATGCAAACGCTGTTTACCGAGCAGTCGCCTCGACACTTCACGTCAGAAATGATCGTAGCGAAACTCAACTATGCGGGTGATAGTGCAGCAACAAAAGCGAGAACCGAGGCTTTGAAAAGAGGTGAAATCGCTCCAAGTCCGGAGGCTCTCCAATTGGTCGATAGTCTGGAATCTCGAATGGAAAGAAAGTATCTTGGTGAGTCCTTATCAGCAACAAAACACTTCCTCCAAAGTCTAAACACCCCGAATGAGCAACTTCGATTCAAGAACACCTTCGAACACAGCGACCTTTATCGAAAGCTGCCTCCCGCAGAAAGGGATTTTGTTTATCAGCGGGCGACGGAGCAGAAGAGCCATCTTGAGGCGACAACTCAAAAGCTATCGGAACGACGGGGCGTGCAAACCAAGATCGCGGTCGAAGAATTGCAGGACGTCATGAAAACAGAACTCTTGGTGTTGTCGCTTTCAGAAGCTGATCCCAGACAAATTAAGGATCGTGCTTCCGTGATCCTTGAGGAATATTTGGGCAAAAGAGGAAATATTTCAGTTGGTGTGGAAACCAGACAATTGTCTCAAGAGCTGAGCGAAATTGTGCAGGGCCGAAACACTAGAAAGTTGCAAAACGAAAGAAACTACGCGGGGGCGAAACCTCCGCACGATTTCGATCAAAATGGTAGCCGCCACGAGAGATTACTCGAGCAGACAAGATAGTTCAATTGATAGATGGCAACCACCGTTTACTTAGTAATACCGATCACGCCGAGGGCGTCGCCCACCTTGGGATACTTCGACGTAAGGAAAAAGTGGAGCAGACCATATAGCGTAACGTCAACCACACCGCTACGCCAGACCTGCCCTGGCTTAGAAAATGCAACCGGGCGGCTGCGATCCTCTAACCGAGAGAATACGATGGTTTTGAATCCTCGTCAAAAAAAACTGCTAAAGACGCCGGTCGACAGCGATTCGCGATCCTCCATCCCCCCAGAAATGTAGTAATGTTTAGTGCCGTTGACATCCCTAATGATTTGTCTAAACTGCCTGTACGACAGACGCGTTTACTCATTCAACATTTCGTCTGTCCAGCATAGCCAACGGAAGATTTGCTGGGTCAACCCACCTCCAAAGCCTTAAATCCTCTGCACACAAACTCATAAGCAGAGTCGCAATCGAAAAATATCGCTAAATGTTGGAGGTCGGATATATCGGCTTCCACACTCTCCAGATTAGAAGTAACCGCCGCAGCCATTCCGTATGCCCTAGTTCGACCAATTCGCCGTATGCAGCTTTAAGGAGCCATCCATCCGCTTGGCCAGGAGAGATTTTTCTGAGTACGGAGTTCGAATTGGGAGTATTACGAACCGCTCGTTGAATCCAGATTGAGATCAGGACCTTTTTTGTATGGTTATCGGTGAGGTCCTAATAACCGTTCGATTGGTTTTGTAAATAGACAGCTTTAATTTATGTTGTTTCTCGTATCGGCGCAGGGATTCGACCACATACTTGCGGATACCTTGGTGACATATCGTGCACTCATAATTTAGGGGTTAATGGTTTATACTTAAGTGATAGTACGCTGATAAAATCCGTCAACTGAGTTTATCCACAGCCTGTTCTATTTCCACGAGAATGGAATATGAAACGCAAAGAGCCTTCGTCTAAAGAAAAGCACATTGTTTACATGAATTCGGCTGGATTCTGCGCTTTTCCGACGTGCAGTAAGAAGCTTGTTGAAAAGGCAAACTCGAAAGATGACGCCGCCGTACTTGGAGAACTGGCTCATATTGTTGCGGACAAAAGACAGGGTCCCAGAGGAGGCGATGTTCTTTCAGAGGAAGACCGAGCGAAGCATACCAACTTAATTCTACTCTGCACTGAACACCACACAATTATAGATACCCAGCACCGTACTTACAGTGTCGCCGTATTAAGGCAAATGAAGGCGGATCATGAGAATCGTGTTAATCAGGCACTTTCGAAGGCCGTCCCTGTACCTCCGATTCCCTTAGTAAATGAAAAAATACAAAGTACGGTTTTACCAATAACCGCTTTACCACAAGCTGTATTTTCTGCCCCTTGTGCCTTTGGTGAAAGTGAATATGACCAGGTAAAAAGTCGTGTTCAACATCCAAAAAGAATCAAAGAGAATGATCCCTATATTCTGACGCCATTCGTCCTGAAGGATGGCCGACTTTTTGCTTTTCAAGACTTATCACAGCCGAATCCGTTTTCTGCGGTTATCGATTCGAATAAAACGAGACATCATCGTGCTACCGAGATGTGGGCCGACCAAGATTGGAAAAAGGTTTACGTAAACTTATTGAATCGTTCGCTTTATAAATATGCAGGCGGACTTCAAGTTCGCTACGATCCCGAACATAAGCGATTCTATTTTCCGGTTTTGAAGGAAGGTGTCGAAAGAAGTGTTGTTTATAAATCGCCTAACCGGGCAGAGCAGCCCAGGCAAGTTGCTTGGGAACCAAAATTCAAGCATGACGGTTCGGGCAAAGGGTTTTGGTATCACTTGGCCGCCGGAATTCGGTTCCATCAAATCGACGACTTGCAGTGGTGTTTGTCGATTCGTCCCGAACGACATCTCACTAAAGACGGGACAGTGCCACTCCCTTCGGACAAAATTGGCCGAAAGGTAACTAAACTCAAGGCCCGAATGTACAACGATAAATATTTTACGGAGATTGTGTTTTGGCGTGATTTTCTTTCAAAAGGAATGCCGCGCTTCTCCTTTGATTATGGCAATCAAAAAACTGTAGTCGATATTCAATTGATAACTTTCGATGTTGAATGGGCAGGGATTCCGGGAGACGAAAAACTTTTTAAGAATGAAATCTACGAGGATGACCTATTTACGCTTAGTGAACGGTCAGACTCGCTAAGTGGCGAAGAACTTGAGTGGGAGGAATGGGAAGATGAAGCAGTATCGGACACAGCAACAGCATTCTAAGATTGCTCCTCTACAGTTAGAGACTCCTAAAACTTCAACAATTTGGCTGGATGAACCTTCTCTATTGTTTGGGAACGGGAAAACCAATTCTGATCCCAAAGTGGGTATCCCGTTGTACGGTCCACGCTCTCTAGGAACGGCGCGTCATAAAAATGAAATCCATGTAGGATTCATCGGTACGGGAGAATCGGTCGAGCACGCGCGTGAGTTCATTAGAGAATGTGCAGAAGGAGTTGACGGGGATGATTCCATCGGGCCCTTTCCAGGGTTTAAAAAGGACCGAGGATTTTACTCGGAAATCCTCATGGACGACAAAATCTTTGAACCTATTACGCGAAAAGAGAGCTTAGAAATTCTTGGTATCAAAGATTCTAAACTGCGATTTGAAACATTCTTAAGTCTACTCGACGAAAAGCTAAAAATCCTCACACAAAAAGATCATCCATTAGACTATATTTTCCTCGTTCTGACGAAGGAGTTGTATAAATCTTGTCGCGTCGCCGATTATTTTGAAAAGGGGCACGGCGAAATACACCGAGACCTCCGTCGAGCCTTTAAAGCTCTCGCCATGAGCTACCACAAGCCGACACAAATATTGCAGGAAAATACTGCTTTGGGTGTGTCCGCAAAAGACCGCAAATTAGATCACAAGGCGAAAGTCGCTTGGAATTTAATGACGGGCTTGTATTTCAAAGTTGACGGATTGCCTTGGGGACCTACTGGCTTAGCACGCGATAGCTGCTTTATCGGAGTGAGTTTCTTTAGGCCCCTAGGTGAAAAATCAACATTAAGAACCAGTGTTGTGCAGGCGTTTGATGAGAATGGGGAAGGGCTAATTCTTCGCGGTCACGATTTTCAATGGCGTGAAGAAGAAGGCCGGTCGCCACATCTTTCCGAAGAAATGGCGGGGAAATTGATAGACATGGTATTGAGCAGGTACGAACAAGAACGCGGTATCCCCCCAAAGAGAGTCGTGCTACACAAGAGTTCAAGGTTTGAATCTGCGGAACGAAATGGATTTGAAAACGCGCTTAAGAAGGTTGATCAGTACGACTTATTATCGCTTTCGCCTAGCAGTGATGTTCGCCTTTTGCGATTGGGGCAATATCCACCACTTAGAGGGACAGCTATTAACATTGGCAAGGTTTCCTATTTATATACAAATGGATACATTCCCTCACTATCGTCATATCCCCATGGTCATGTGCCTTCACCACTTGAAATTACGGATCATGTTGGCGATTCATCTCTAAAACAAATGCTACTTGAAAATTTGGTGCTTACAAAGATGAACTGGAATTCGGCCGATTTCAACGGGCTGATGCCAATTACTCTGCGTTTCTCAAGGTTGGTCGGCGATATACTTCGGGAGGTGCCGGGTGGAAAGGATGCAGAGCCGAAATATAAATACTACATGTGACCCCGATCAGCAGACGTTAAAAGGGGAAGTTTCTTATTTTGAAGAGTTGGCACACTCGGCGTGATTCGAACATGCGACCTCTTGATTCGTAGTCAGATCGTCGTGAGATCTAAGGTCGGGCGAGCGCATCACGCAAACAAGGCGAGGAATCCCGATGCAACCCGACTTGGTGGCAAATTAATAGCCTGATTGTGCCCAATACAGAGTCATGTCACAATCCAGTCACGAGCAGAAACGGGAACCCTAAAGGTATCAGTAAGTGTTGTAAACATTGGCTCCGCAGGTAAGACTCGAACTTACAACCCTTCGGTTAAAGGCGGAACGCATTGTGAATCGACCCCCCTGACGGCCTCACTTTGATTTCGACTACTGTCGGGTATTCGGTTGCTCGAAAAGACCCAATATGTTTAGGTTGTTTGACGAAGGTGCCGGTAACAGATTCTCTATATCAGGAACTGGCAATGCAGGGCCTTTCCACCTTCTATTCGAAGTAGGAGTTCCGACGAGAAAGAGTGTCGATGCTTCTTCACGCGCTTTGCCAATCGGTATTGCCCACAAAGTATATCGATGGGAATTTAACCGTGAATACATGTAAAAGTAATTTCTATGTATCATCGAGCGGCCATGCGATACGTAATTTCTTTCTTTCTTCTCCCAAACTATACCTTCGAGATCCTCTAACTTTTCGGGGAACGATCCCCGCTTCTGATGAAATTTAAGTAGATCTCTATTCATACTTGAGTCGCATCAAAAGGAATTTCAGCACGGCGATCTCGATCCTCGGACCAAAGGGAATAGATATACACGCCAACCAGCATCATTAACGCGAGCGGCGCCAGGATGAGTGATATCTTGAGTCGGTTTAACATGGATCTAAATTTGCGAAAGTTGACTGACGGGGGCGGAAGTCGTCATGAATCGCACTTCCTCAGGAAGGCGGTGAAGAGCATTTTCAACCAAATCGGAGTTCTCGGCGAATTCAATATCGAGTGCAAAAGCCGAGTCGGTTTTGCTCTTTGACGAACCAACTAAGCTGGCAATTCTCTCACTGGACAACACTCTATCAACACCGGCTGAAATTATTTCTTTTAACGAAGTCCGGTCGGGATCTGTCAGTTTAACTTTCCCTACATCACCAGAAGGCAAGAATTGTGCGTCTATATCGCCCAGATGAACTTCTTTCGGAGCCCCTTTGTTTGGAGCAAGATACATTTCTTTGGACACCGCGAAAGGAGGGTAAGCTGCGCGAATTGGCGGAGCAGTGTCGCTAATCATCAGAACTTCCGAATGAGCCGCAGTCTGTCGAATCTCGTTCGGCAGCATTAGAGCGCGCTTCTGCTCAGCATATCTTGTGTTGTCCTGCTTTTTCCCCGGATAGTCCTGAAAGGTTTTTGAAAAGATCGTTGTATCGCCAAGTTGCTTTGATGCGTAATCAGCGGTCACGTCGTCTAGGCCGGGGAGAAATATCTTGGTCATTATGGTTCCAAGAATCGCGTTCGCCTGCTCTCGTCCATATTGGTCATACATCTGAGGCAGGTCCTGATATCCGAGACCTAATCCCACGCCACGACCTCGGCCGATGCCTGAGATTCGCTTCACTTCGGAAACGTTCAATTGGTAGGCCTCATCAATAAGGACAAAACAAGGAAACTCCGGTTCATTAACACCATCAAGTCTCATTTCCATAACGGCCTGTCCGATGAAGGTTGCTATCAGTTCCTTGTACACGTCCGCAGCTCCTTCCGAAACAACCAGGTAAACAGCAGTTCCGGATTCGCGAAGATCTGAAAAGTTTATCAGTCGGCAGCCTAGTGCAGTTTCATCCTTGGTTGGCGGGGTCGTCACCATCCGGGCGGGAGCAAGGGTAAACGGGCGCAGCTTATTGTAAAGACCAATCAGAATCGAGCCACGGGTCTGCACCGGTGCCTGACGAAATGCCAGGTAAGCCTGTTTTGCGTATCGACTAGGCGAGTTCATCATCGCATCGTTGAAAGCCTCATCGCTTTCACCGCTAAGAAATAGGAGAAAGTCTGCTGCAAACGCGGGAATTGCCTTTTCACCGTAAACCTCCGCTATGTGCAACAAGATCGCGGTCAATGCGATTTGTTCAGCATCGCCCCAGAACGGATCGGCATTCGTACGACGACGGCTTTCGATCCCGATCATCATTCCGGCAATCTGACATGCAAAAGCCGGATCGTTTCGACATTTCGGAATGAAGTTCCATCGATCGCTTTTTGTCGGGTCGTTGAGGTCCAAACGATAGATCGTTTTGGCTGATTTGGCAGTCTGGGCAAAGAGCTCACCCTTTGGGTCGTAAACCAGACACGATGACTTCTTAAGGATCGCCCGGATCATCGACATGAAGAAGGTTTTTGATTTGCCGGATCCGGTTGGGCCGAACATGACAAAGTGGCGGAGCCACTGACTCGGGGGAAGAAAAACATCGCGACCACGAAAGGCTTTTGCAAGGGGAAGCGCATTTGCAGGTAGTGGCAGTCCCTTGATCCGGTTCATCAGACCACAGCGGATCAAGTCAGAGGCCTTCGCCCACCTCGCAGAGCCGTGGGCGGTACTCATTCGTCGGACGCGGTAGGCCCACATCAGCGAGTACGCATCTACAAATGAGCCAGCGACACATATCAATGCCATCGCCCAAAAGACCAAAGTGATCAGCCCATAGACGTCCAATAGGATTCCTGCATACAAGCAAAGTAATGATCCGAGTAGCCCCAATGTGATGAAGAACAGACACATTCCAATATCCGAAGACCATTGCCAAAATGCCTGATACGACGGCAAATATTGCTCGTTGGCTTTCCGTGGTATCCCATAGGAAGCGTCGAATTTCTCAATCCATTCTCGAGAAAACATATCGTAATTACCTATAGTGCATTTAGTAAAAAAGCACTTTGCTCCTTAAGCGAATCGATGGTCGCGGAGTTAAGAGACATCACATCTCCCCGCCAGTGCCGGATCTTCCATCCCGAGGCACTCAGTTGTTCTGTGGTCGATAGAGCGGTCGGGATTGCTTTGTCGCGGAGAGCCTCAAAGTAAAGAACTGTGTTAGGTTCGCTCTGCGGGAGCGGAAACCGAAAAAGCAATTGCGAGCCTTGATCAGATCTCGGGATAGCCAGAACTTCAAATGAAAGAGGTTCGCGCCGATATGCGATTTGGAATGTGCTCTGTTCGGAAACAAAGTTGTCATTCTTAGATTGAATACCAGGCGGTAGTAGGCGAGCCCTCTCAAGATGTCTCGTAATCTCCGCAACACTGCTAGGCAGTCTCCCGGTTTCGGTATTCAAGGACAACACCGACAGCGAGACCGCCATACCCAATACGGATGCTTCCCTGAGTCTTACGGCGTTATCATATTCCGCGCCGGAAAAGGGGTTTTTTATTTGCGATTCGGCTGTAGACGAATCTTTGTCAGATTCCGCGCCGCGAGTTTCGACGAATCTGACTTGGGCCGCTTCGTTCTGAGGCGATAGGATTCTGAAAGTTCCGTATATTCCGACAAAGCAAAGGACTACTAGAACGCCAACCTGG
>Ga0138256_10003361_pt1 | contig 17011 bp, 11 predicted proteins | sample KNB2016incub_MG_FD_105486 | JGI IMG/M metagenome (GOLD analysis project Ga0138256, IMG submission 105486) | Active sludge microbial communities from wastewater in Klosterneuburg, Austria - KNB2014incub_MG | ecosystem: Engineered > WWTP > Activated sludge > Unclassified | place: Austria... | reverse complement strand
ATTGATACCTTGGACTTCCAGAAGGAAACTTGTCATTCGTTTTGTAAAAAAATGAACTCACACAACTGCTCCAATCGTTGTTCTCATCTTTAAACTGAAAATTCAAAGTATGTAATCCATCTCTTAAAGTATTGGTTAAAATATTATGTTGGATATCATATAGGTTGTTTGGAGCATTGGTTGTATTTGTAACCAGTGACTGTGAAAAATTATTATCAAACCAAAAGCGATAAGCTGGTTGAGTAGTTGATATTGGAGTGGAAATAGTTAAAAAGGTTGACGCAAAATTATTCATCTCGTCACATTCTTCAATACTATTATTTGCATCAACCCAAAAGTATAGAAAGTACATACCATTCGGGATAGAACTTGGCAAAGTAATACTAATGTTTGAAAGATTTATGGTGTCATCTGATGGTAAAGATTGTGTTATATCATAGCTATCCAAAAATATATCACCATTTTGATTTTCAGTTAGCATTGCATCAACACTTAAATAAAATTTCAAAATATCAGGACTAGCTGAAGTAAAGCCTCTATTTACCACTTTGCAACTAAAATCAATAGTTTGATTACTTGAAGATGTCATGGGAGATATTGTAGGCTCTATTACTATAAAATCCGGTTGCTCACATTTTACGACACAGATTTCAAACTCATGACTATTGGGTGTGGTGCCATTTCCAAATCCCCATAATCTAATATAATATTGAGTGTTGGGCAGTAAACCTGTGATGGTGGAAGATTCTTCGCCACCTGCACCAGTGTTATTAATACATGTTCCATTAAGCTCCTGCATGTTTTGTCCACATGGACCCGACATTACCTGAAATACAGCATCGAATTGATCTAAAGATGTAACCGTAATTTGCACAGTTGTGGTACTGGCCGAAGTTGTAAATGAGAAAAAGACATCGTCATCCTGATCACCGATACAAGATGAGAATCCGGAGAAAGTAGCTCCACATGTTGAGAATATTTGGGGATTACATGAAGTGGATACGGTTAGTGATTGACTTGTTACTGTACATTCATCAATATCTAATATACTACTCCCTGTATACAAATCAGATGCCCAAACACCTCGTCCGTAAGTTGCAACATAAACACTATTCTCACCATAATCAATTTCAATATCTGTTATTTCGACTTTGGGTAAGCCCTCATTAAAAGGGAGCCACTCACAATTAGAAGCATTTTTGTAAAACACACCAACATCGCTGCCAAGGTACAATCCTTCATTACTTCCATTTTCAAAAGCTATGCAATTGAAAGGTATATTGGGTAAGTTATAGGAAATGTTTTCCCAAGATACTCCACCATTTATTGATTTATACACTTTATTTGAAGATTCATAATTCTGAAGTGTAATGTAAACAATGTTTGGATTATTGGGATGAACAATGATTCTAGATATAAATGTATTTATACTTATAAATGGGGTTAAAATAGAAGACCACATACCACCACCGTTATCAGTTTTCCATATTGATTTATGAGTGGCTGCATAAATAAAATTTGAGTTTGAAGGAGCAATTGAAAGGAAGAACAAACTATCATTTGTGAAATCTCCTATTTGATTCCATAACAAGTCGGAACCGGTTAATTTATATACTTTTTTATAGCCTACATAAATTGTATTTTCTTCATTAGGATCATGTAAAAATGGTGTAATCCAAGCCCCCCTACCACTAAAAAGCGGAGGGTTAATATCAAATTGTAAAGGAACTCCAAATGAATTGATATATCGCTTAGTTAGATCTTTCCCATTATTTCCTTCATGATAAAAAGTTGATCCAGAATTCAATTTGAAAAATACTTCCCCCCCATCGCCAGTATAATTATTTGACCAACTATTATTAAACAATTTACATCCATTATCCTGTAAACCACTTACGATTCTTGAGTTAATTTGTGAAATTCCAATTCTGTGAATTTGACTTATTTGTAAATTATTAGTTTTATCTTCCCAAGTTTGACCCGCATCTGAAGTTTTATAAATCCCTCCATCATTTCCTTCCCAAAGTACATTACCCTGCCATTCTAAAGCATGTTTGTCGGCATGGACTACAGGGGTATTGTTTGTGTTTTCTCCAGCGGAAGATGCCGGATAAAAATTTACAATTTCCCAGTTCGTCCCACCGTCATATGACTTCCACAAGTTTATACCACCTACATAAATAATATTTGAATTATTTGGATTTATGGTAATGCATAAATCATAAAGGCCTTGACTGTAGGCTTGATTTCCGTTATAAAAATAACTTAGAATATTTATAGGAGTTACATTAATAATTTGGAATGTATTACCAAAGTCTTCTGATTTATAAAAACCATTAAACTGACCATTTGTATTCTTTGCACTAATTGCATAATATTTCCCGCTATAGTCAGTTGTTAGTGCTATTCTACCAGAATTTGGAATATGAAGGTTCTCTAGCCAATTAACGCCATTATCAATACTTTTATAAATTTTATCATTGGATGAAAAAACAAAAACATTTGGATGTGAAGGCCCAGCAGTTTCAATGTCAAAAACATTTTCATTACTAATTTGCACTGTCCAATTTGTTCCTCCATCAGTTGATCTATAAACACCATCATTAGCAGCTACTAAGATGGTATTTAGGTCATCAGAATCAAACACCATCTTTCTTATCAACTTGTTAGTTGCTGTTGTCCAATTCAATCCTGTCATTGAAAACGAACCTCCACCATTTGTTGATTTCAGCACCCCTGTAGAATAATTGTCGCCATTATTTCCATCTCCAGTAGCTATATAAATTATCTCCGGATTTACGGGATGAACCAAAATGGCTGAAATACCAATGGAACCATTTAAATTATCAGTCTTTGGATTCCATGTTGTTCCGCCATCCACAGATTTCCATAAACCACCTCCAGCACTGCCCACATAAATGATTTGTGTATTTGTAGGATGAAAAGCAATACAATTAACTCTTCCCATGCCATATACTCCCCCTTCAGAATTAAACGGACCTTTTGCTATCCAACTCCCCGATAGGCTTCTATTACCAGCATTTTTTTGTGTTCTCATGAATGATTGATATTCATTCATATTTTTCCCAGCTGGAGGAAAGTTTCCGTCAGGCATCAATCTTGTAGACCAGTGATGCTCCCATCTCTTAAATTGCTTATATCCCGATCCTTTTGTTGGCTCTTTATCCTTCCAATATTCATTAAACTCTTTCTGAATCTGATGAAATGATTTTTTAGTATCTCCACTCCTCCATTCCTGACCATAGGAATGGAAATAGATTGTAATTGAAATTAAGATGAAGAATATATTTTTTCTCATGACTTCAATTAATTTCCAGTCCTAACCTTATACTGTACCTGCAACTGACCACTGGCATTAGTAGTACTTGCTACATTCTTATAGTAGATATGTGGATTTGACGGTAAAGAGCCTTCTTGCCATGGGAATGCTCCACCGTAGATACCTCTGTCTGTGCCATCATAGCCTGAGTTTTTGCAGGCTGAAGTGGATTTTATATGGTAATTATTAGAGACATCATATGTAAAAGGTGTATTCCCAGGATTAATGAAAATATCGCTAAAAGTCTCAATAACATTATTATAGACTTCGTTATTTTGATTGCTCTGTGGGTTTATATTTACATTGTTATGAAATACATTGTCATATGTAGAAGCCGTGGCAGTGGATAAAAAGATATTGTTTTTATAAGTAGAATTAGGTCCATATAAATCTAAATTTGATTCTTGAAAAAATATATTGTTACTTACTTCCAAACCACTACCTCCTCCTATATCATTTAATAGGATGTTATTTGAAATAAATGAATTTGTAATAGAACCAGAAATCGAATATGGTCCAAAATTTGTACAACCTTGAGTACCAATCATATTATTTTTAATTGTAACATTTGACCAAATTAGACCGGCTGAATTATTAAATTTTATCCCATCTTTAATAAAACAATTACTAATAGTATAACTGTTTGGTGTTAATGTGCCACCACTATTTTCAAATAATATATTACCACAATTATTAGATGTAAATTTTATTCCTTCTATTGACCCTCCAGCACCTTCTTGATAAATATAAATATATGGTAGCTTAGTTGTACCTGTTACAAGAGTTGAATCTTCGTTATATCCAGCACCAACAATATGAATCCTTTTTTGAATAGCTATTACAGCAAAAGTCCCACCTGGCAAATAAATATAATCATCATCAGTAGACGCCGTATATGCTGCATCAAAAGTTGAGTGAATGGTTGTCGTACCATTAGGCTTTACCAGTGCTATCTGTGGTGTTTGAGAAAATCCTAATACGATTACAAGAGAAAATATTAATGTTAAAAATATATTTTTCATATTGGGTGCGTTTTTACTTAAATGAATATTAATTTGTCCTTACTTTAAAATGAATCTGAAGTTGTCCACTGGCATTTGTTTCGTCAGCTACATTTTTAAAATAGATGTGTGGATTGGATGGGATACTTCCTTCTATCCAAGGTGATGAGCCACCATATATGCCGCGGTCTCTTCCATCAGTGCCAGAGTTGTTACAGGCTGATGTGGATTTTATATGGTAGTTGTTGTGGACATCATAAGAGTAAGGAGCTGCACCTGGATTTTCAAAAACTTCATTAAAGGTTTCGGTAATGGTATTGTATTCAGAATTTGTATTATTCTGATAAATAAATGAGTTTGTATTATTATTAAAAATTGAATTCCAAGTTTGAAACTGCACTTCTTTAAAAATATTATTATTGAATATTGAATTAGTCATCATAAAAGCCCCATATCCATTATAGAAATTAAAAAATAGAATATTATTATTTATAACACAATTACCAATTCCTTGAATATTTCCCATTACAATATTATTCTTGATAAAGGAATTGGATAATTCTCCAGAAATTGATTCGTGCCCTCCATAATTCCCACACTGATGTAAGCCCAAATAGTTTTTACAAATTACCACATTTTGCCAGTTTGTAAACTGAATTCCACCTTTCAGATAACAACCTTTAATTAAATATCCAGATATGTTATTAGAGCTTACAAAATTAATACTTGGGGTACACCCACCATTTGTAAAGTAAATTCCTTCTATTGAACCACCACCACCCAACGAATCTATATCTAGGCTAGGAATTTTTGTTATCCCAGTATATTGAGAAGAATCTATATTGCTCCCAGCACCAATTATGTGCAATTTTTTTGCGATAGTAATACCGTCAAATGTTCCTCCCGGTAAATAAATATAGTCATCATTACTTGCAGCATCATAAGCAGATTGTAAGGTAGTATGAATGGTAGTAACGCCGTTCGGTTTTACTAAAGCTATCCGTGATGTCTGTGCTTCTATAGTTTTAAATACAAAAATTAGAATAGTGAACAGAAATAAATACTTCATAACCAGTGGGTTTAAGATACGGAATAAAAAAGTCAAAAGAATAATAATATTATCTTCAAAAAGGAATTACCAATAATTGATCGTTGACTTGTTTAAAGGACTATTTTGATTTTGTAGCTAAATTTCCTTTGCTCCTTTTCTATCTTAGCAACACAAATATAGTAGTTGTATTTTATTTTACAAACATTATTTTTTACGATTTGAAAATATATTCAGTAATAACGCAAAATGAAAAAGTCCAAATAATTTTTACTTCATTACAAAATCTGATAAAAAAAGAAATAATTATTTGTTAAATCCACATAACAAATTGATTAATAACAACATATAATTATGATCGGTTTCCTACCAAAATTTTTATTAATTACTCCCGATCCTGTATCCTAAACCAAATATTTTATTTTGCTTATTATTTTTACAAAAAGTAAAATTTATTTTCACTAATTTATTTCAAAAAATAAGTGGATCCACTCATCCAATGCTGTGCACATCTGTCTCTACCAATCCAATTTGTCAATCAATGTTATATTGTCATAACATGAGAAGTACCGACCTTTTTTTTCTATAACTAACATTCAAAAATACTTTTCAGAATCCTGAATACTTAGCTATTTTTGCTATATCAAATATCAATTTCTCGAAAGACTCCTTAGTCCAAAATCTAGGATGCATATATCCATGAGCTACACTATGTCTATTATCTCCTTCATCGGTTACATTTGAGTTGTAATAGTATTTTTTTAAATCTTCCAATAAAAGAACGAAATCAGGTTTTTTTTCTTTGTTCTCTTTAATTGCAAGATTTATTATACTCATACCAACTTTTCGGTTTTTTATTTCATTCCAATTATCGCCAAAGACTTGTCTTCCGTATTCACTTGTTGTTGATCGAATCAACTCTTCTAGAAACGAATATGCAAATGGAGATAAAACAGAGTATGAATTTGGAAAATCTTCATAAATCTCTTTTGCTACCTGCCAATCTGGCACCCAATTCCAATAATGGGCATATTTCATAATTTCTTCAAAGGCATCATCGATTGTCATATATTATTTCTGCTTAATTATTTATTTTAACGGATACTGAATTCTTATTTTATTATGAAGCATTATGTTTTGCTATACACGTAGTGTCGACGCTAGGAGGCATGATCGTGGTCACAGCTTGTGTGTGCCTTGAATTGCAAATGTACAACTTTGTATTAAGTTGGACAAACTGCTTATAGAAGCTGTTTATCTTGAAAGTGAAAGTCTCACAAACACCGTTGTAACGCCCGGAAGTATTAGCAAACTACAAGATGGTTTAGAGTGATCTAAGCACTGAAGTAAACAGGCCTGCAAAGGTCGTTACTGACGTATAGGAACCAAATATGAGACTTGTCAGATAGGGTAATTTAGCACATCACACTGACGCCCGAAGTGCGGACGTCTTATGAGCAGATCCGGAGGGATTGACTGTAAGATATTTGCCTTACCGAGATGACTAACCGATCCTACAGAGTCGATGCCCATGGGTGGCTTAGAAGGGCAGTGTAGCCTTGGGTAAAAATCGGACAGTTTAAAAATAACCAATTAAATTAGACTATTCTTAAAGTAATAAATTACCCGAACAGGTGAAAAGAGCTATCGGGTGATGATTAACGAACCGCCGTATACTAGACCCGTACGTACGGTGGTGTGATAGTCCCCCCATCAACTCCAGTTAGTGGGGCCGTCTAATCTATTAGTCACGGGGTTTCTTCTTTCTTTAAATTTTTCGAATTTTTCCTTTAGAGAATATGTATAATCTAATATTGCTATAGTGAAATCCAAAATATCTTTCGCATCTAAATACTTAAAAATTTGATCAATATTATGTGCAGCATCGTTGCCACTTAATCTCAATTCATTCGCCCAATCAAAAATTTGATCATTTATAATTTTTTGATCTTTTAACATAATGATCGCCTTTGACAAGTTGTTACTTTTAATACCTTGTATTTCACAAAAACCTTCAATTACACGTCTGCACATTATTACTGTTGCTGTATATGATTTAGATTTTAAACATCTAATGCACTCTTCAAGTGATAATTTCAATACAGATGGAATTTCTGGGTTAATATGAAATTCTGTAGATGGATAAAGAATTCTTGGTTCAGTTAGGTTAATTCTAAGGCCAGTAAAATTGTCGGATTCAATTTCATAACTTTGTTCCACAAGAATTGGAAAACTACATTTTGGACATTTTAATAGTGAAAACTTTAATTCGTCTTCAGGAAATTGTCCAATAATCACTTTATGCTCTATTAACACTTCTGTGACTATACTTATTTCGCATTTTGAACATTCTACAACCACTGTTTATAATTTTTTATATTTACTTACTCTCAAATGTATGCCAATACAAATTATATTTTAAGATTGGCGTACAACATGTAAAAAAAGCCAAAGTTTGTTAATAACAGATGTTTTAAAACGGATATTAAAGGGATATAATTTAAACTTTCACTCAAATATAAAAGAGATTTTTAAAATATGCGATTTGCTTATTAAAATTTATAATACAACTAAAGAAATCTCTTCAATTGCAACTGAAAACGGAGACCACAAGAAGTGATGAAAACAGGGAGTACATTGTGCCTTTAGGCTCAAACTATGAGTAGTGATGTACGAACACTGGGAGTCAGGTTACACACCCTGAGCATATCAAACTTTGGGAAATTATAAGTTGGTATATCAATTTTTGGAAGTAGAGCTTTGAATTTGTTTTGTGTCTCAATCATTTGTCGGACACTTTCAGGTAATGCAAATCTGTCGGCAATTTTAGCCATTTTCATTAGTTTAGAATTCATTCCAGTCAATTTGAGATCAAAGTATTTTCTTGCATTACACAAACGTTTTGGCGACATCCGAGTGACGACGATAAGAGTCATGATCGTGGTGGTCGCCTGTTATGAGTAGTTTATTTCTCTGAGATTTCTGTGTAATCACTTCTTCCAAACGGTAAATTATCAGGATTAAATTCTCTTTCAATTTGTTCAACAGCAAAGCACAAGTACATAATGGCCTCACGAACCAATTTAGCAATTTTTAGTGTTTTCTTTTCAAAATTCTCTTCTCCAATTGCGTAATTGAATGAGTTTTTTTCAACCATTTCATCAAATGGGATTTTAGTTATAATTAATGCTTTGTGCTCTATGTAGTTTCTGAGTTGATTAATATATTTTGATTCAGGTTCAATAGTATCTTTGAAATCATCATCAAATAAATCTTTACTTACCCAAAACAGTGCTCTCATTGACCAATTTACTTTCGAATTAAATATTGGATTTATTTCACCCTTTTGATAGTTAGTATACCAAATATTTCTGAAACTCACCTTGTGAGGCTCATTGTTTATACCTAAGTAATCATTTAAGAAATAACCGATTTTATCAAATATTGAATAAAAAGTTTTAAATGCATTCTTCAGCACTTCAGTTCTGTATGAGTATTGAAATAGATTGTTGTAATTAGCCATTATTACTTGTTTATCACTATAATGGTTTTTCCTTTGAAGTCCATATAAGAATAAATTGTATCGAGCTGAGCAATACTCCTGTTTTATTTGGTTGAAAAGTATGTGGTAGATCGGATTACTTTCCTTGGGCATAAGGATTGCTGGAAGTACTAAATCGTCAAATTTTAAATTGCCCTTTGCGGTTAAATCATTTATAGGATTAAGGAGAAGTTTATTAGAATTAATCCACGCACGATATTTTGATTTTTTCGTAAGATTAAATTTAATTTTACGTTTATCAAATACAATTTCCTTTTTTAATAGATCGGGATGAAAATTCTCGTCCAAGTATACTTTTATTGAGTCAAAATAATTTATTGCTCCTTGTTCAAGGAAATCTCTTAGCTCAAGGGCCTTTTTTATATACTTATATGCAAAGTTGATTGCAATATATTTATCTTTTTCCTCTAACAAAATCAAAGAATAGGTTACTAATCCATTGGACATATTTCCCAGTGTCATAGGGAAATTAGGGATTATATTCAATGAATTTAACCACTCTGCTTGCGCCTGAATACTTCTTCCAACAAAACTTAATGAGTTGCCAAGATTAGTATAAATCTGACACCTTCTTTCTTTAACAATTTTATGAAATCCACTTAGTGAAATAGACTTCCTAAGATTATAAATTTCCTGCTTTAAAAATTCATCATCTAATGTCCAGTTTTCTCTTGGATCAGGATTGGAAAGCCTTCGAATTGAAGAGTATAAATTTGATAGATCATAATAATATGTTGCCAAATGAAAATCATCCAACTTTGTTAAGTCAATTAAATCTTTTTCAGATTCTAATTTGAAAAGTAAGTTTTGATCACCATCAAAAAAACCAATATCTATTAGTTTCCCAAAAGAATCTGCCTTTATATTTTCAGATTCTGCACTTTCATATTCCTTATAGATATGCTCTCTACTCAAATTGATAATTTTAGTTCTTCATAACTTACTTATATGCGCATCTATTCTCTAACAAAAACTTTATAACTTATTGATTTTCAAATTTCATAAAAAATATAAATATACAAAAGTTTGTTAATAAAGGGCTTGTTTAAACGTTTGTATACAGGAAAACTAAATATCAAAGGCAAATATAATGGGACTTCATAAATTTATTATTGAACAATATAAAAAATCAGGTAAAACACTCTTGAGTTTTGAAAATGCTATAGGAGAAAACTGAACCAGCCACGTTTGATTTTCGATTTGCTTTCTCGGCGCATCAATTGTCCCGGTGCTTAGGTAAATTATTAATTCTTAGTTTTACCACGTCTGGTAGTTCGATTCCATATTTTATTCTGTTCTCAATTTTTCGAACAATAAAATAATCATTTTTTTCAATAGAACATTTACTGGGTTTAAAACAGGAATTTGAGTTTGGTGATACCCTTTTTGTGCGTGAAATACATTGCATCTTATTGAGTATATAAAATCAGCAATTGCCTTTATTCTTTTGTCTGTAGACCTAGTTTCCAATTTTGTCAATAGATCTAAATCTTTCTCTCTTTCAGGCATTCCTGTGACCATGTTCAGTTTGATATTGAATTCTTGGTTTCTAATAATATTTTTTAATCTTTCCAAAGCTACAACACAATTTTCATCGTTATTAAATGCATCGTTAATCGCCCTACTTGTTACATACTGAATAACATAATTTTTTGCTGCTTCTGGGTCTGGAAAAGAGTGTCGATTTCTAATATTTATTTCTCCTCGGTTTGACATTCTAAAAGTTGCTTCTACATAAAGTCTATTGTACACAACATAAAGAGTGAAAAATTTATCAAAGACATCTTGCAGATTACTATCATTATATGCTTCTGCTTTTTCAATCCAATTATGACAAAAGTTTTCGATTTCCTGGTTAATCATATTTTTTATTTTTATTTCAGCGGTAGAAATGGAGAAGTAACGGTCATTGTTTATAATTAAAAACTAAAAATTCGGAAGTATAACCAAAGGTACATTGTTATTTATAAACCCACGTGATCAAACGGACTTAAAATTGAGATTTTAATATTACAAGTATAAACATCCTTGATGAATATAGTATAATACAAGATGCTCATGCTACATAGGTAATAGGCTATTAATTAAAGCTGCTTCCAAAACTTTTCTTTCTTGAAATTTGCAATAAACGGAAAAGTGTAAATGTGAATAAACAGTTTTATTCTCATGCTGAAAAAGGATACTTAAACTATTTGGAATTGCTCTAGGTTTACTTTTAAGCCATGGAAAGATTCCTGAGTTTTGCATTAGTTTCACCACTGCTGCTGGTATAAAGATATATTTAGCCTGGCCCTCAAGTATTGCAGCATTAATTGTTTGTTGATGTTGAATACTTAAATCAGATGGCTCCAGTTTGCTTCTACCTACTCTTGGAATATGTAACAACTCTACAAATGAAACTAAAGGGGCAAGGGAAGGGTGAAAACCTATTTTTGCAAAACTTCGACGATAATAACTTCCATCTCCTTTGTAGAATATACATGTCAATTTGTTGTTGTTTGATGAAAAAATGTTAAGTAATTTTGACTACTTTACATAAAAGGATTAAGGTTTTTCTCACAACCACTCAAACCAAATGGATTGATCTATAACCGGAATACCATTTTTTTGGCAAACGTCCATGGTATGACCTGTACCGCCTTGTTTGAGGTTTGCCAGGTAGTCATAAAAGATGTCAAAGTTAGCAGTCGGAATATGGGCTGTTCCGATTGCTTAGAAATTATCTCTGATGATGTAGGATACTTTAATGGAAAACCGATCACGGGCACCTGCTACAAATTTGTCTATCAAACCGGCAGTCTTTTTATTAAACTTCGACTTATTAACTACTTCCAGTTCTTCCATCAGATTTACATTGTCTAATGGAATAGAAGTGTATGTGGCATTTGTTTTTCCCCGCGGCTTGTATAAGGAGTGACCACATGCAATCTGTTGGGATCCACCTGAAAGACTGGATATACCGGATCAGACCCCATAAAACAGAATAAAAACAGAGTACGAACGTAGGCTGGTTTTTCTGACATTCCGGCACATGTTGATCCCCTTTCAATAGCCATCTACGAATAGGCTCGTTTCATAACTTTATGACATGAGCATTTTATATTTTTTAATTTACTCACCAATAATTGATTGTATATTAATACTACCTTCTTTGCGGTATAATATTCATGATAAACATACATTTGTCTAAGATCTTCTGGAAATGGGTTATAACCATTCAAATTTTCTCATTTTGTGTCCACTATAATCTCCATTTATACTGATCCAAATGTCAGGCACATGCATTGTTAATGATAGTCTGTCTAAGCCATGTTTTTACTTTTTGCATACTTCAGAAATTCATATGTCTCTCCATAACTTGATAGATTACTATACTTTATTAGGAGTGATTTTGCAAAACCGTCCAAACCTGGAAACAACGTAGCTCTGTTAATATTCATTTTATGCATTTCCCTTAATGCTGTTTTCTTTTCACTTGTAGGCAATGTCACTTTCATGAATGTTTTTGTCAAACTATCACTCTTTATAAAATCAAGTTGATTTAACAGCGGTTCGTAAGGATTCCCTTGAGATAAGAAAATTGATTGTTGCAAATGGTACCTTTGATTTTGATTATTAGGTTCCGTTGGAAATATACAATTAAAATCACCCTTTTTAGATTCTTCATAAGCTAGTTCAAAAGTTCTATCATTAAATGCATAATTATTTGCTCCACTCAGATGATCAATTTTATTTTCAAAAAAGCACACAGAACTTTGGTATAAAAATATCTTATTCACAACCCAAATTGCAACTTTTGCTACATCTTCTGTCGCTTGTTCAAAGGCAAAATATGCTGCGATATAAGGAGATTTTGTAAAGTCTAATAACCTAGAAGGCGCCCCAAAGTGTTGTAGTAATGATAAATATTCCAAAGTGGTTTCTGGCATTGATTCATCTTTTAGATAGAACTTGACTCCTTTTTTAAAGTCTTTAAGTAATTCATCTTCAAAATCTGGAAAATTTTTAACTATGTGCGATCTTTCTAAAGTAGTTTGAATATCCCAATCAGAATTTGACTGACCTCTAAATATCCATTCAAGTCTTGATTTCTCAGCAAGCTCTTTATAGTCACTCCACTTCTCTAATTCTATATGTTCATAATATTTAATCATCATTTCTATTGCTTACTATTAATGGTTGGCAGTTACAAGCAGGTGGCGATTTCGAAGCACAATACTGTCTGCCAGCACTGAACTTGAAACTAAGCACAAAGCTTTATTAAACCGCTGAATCGACAGTTTCTTGTAGGTCCTGTTACCGGCTGCCATACTTGTCTGTATTGTTATTAAAGTTGTCATTAGTTAGGAAAAACTTTTCTCCAATAATTTTCAACTGATGTCCCTTTTATTCCGTCACCAAAATTTGTCAAGCCCCTTACCATTACATAAATACCACCAACAAGTGAAAATATTTTTGGCAAATCGGTTGTCAAGGTAAATAGGTCAAAGTTTTTAGAATAAGGACTAAATGCCCAAAAAGCTGAATAAAGTCCAAAGGAAAACTCAGCAATTGCATATCCAATTCTATAGTTTGCCCTCACCCAATAGAACAAAAAGGCAACAGCCAATAGTGATAACGAACTACCCCAAATTGGAGCTTTTGAAAGGATATTGTCTATGTTTTTGTAAATCAAAAACGAAACTGCTGTCAATAAAACACCAATCGCAAAACTTATAGCTAAATGCCTAAATTGAAATTGAGAAATAGTTTTCCCTTTTTCTACTTCGTCTATGTTTACTGTCTTAAAAGCAAGTAACTCATTTTGTAAAGCAAATAGGTTTAAGGTTTTTATTCCAAGGTCATTTGCATATTTTAAAAGAAGCCTGTCTTCTGTTACTAAAAATGTTTCGCTTTTATCCTTTGAATAGTCCTTAGCAAATTGTGCTAATTGGAAGTCAACATTAGAAATGCGGTTATTATTGTTGTCATGATTGTAATGGTATTTGTCTCTATCAACTCTTGCTATTTTTATAAATCCTTTTGCTGTCGCATTATCAATTAAGTGTAATAAATTTTCTGATCCATGAAGCCGTTCACTTACTTTTCCAGTTTCTTCGAGAACAATGTCAGGTATTATTATTTTGAAATTGGAACTCCACCTTGTCAGAATTGAAGGGTCTTTGAAAAGTATGTTTGTGTCAAGAATTAATCTCTTCATTTTGTATGTTTTATTGTCAAAGCGCTTTCGTCAATTGATTTCCGATTATTTTTACATGCTCACAGGATTTTTAACAAAACCTTCATAGCAAATTAATTTTAAATCAGATTAAAAATACGAATATACGAATGCTTGTTAATAAAAGCCATTTCCAAACGCTTGTGTTACGTATGTAAACAACAAACCGGACTTAAAAAGGTAAATATAATGCAACTTTAAAAATTTAATAGTGAACCTGATAAAAAACTAGACAATACATTCTTCAGTATTCACATTGGCAACGGTGCAGGTACTGAGAAAAAAATTTGGTGTCCAAATGTCGCTACAAACAAAGTGTCCTTGCAACTTGCGTAACATATGGAGCAGATATGGATGCACTACCTGAGCAGGATGCATAAATACAATAAAATTTATAAATAAATCAAATAATAATGGGGGGTTCTTCATTAAAAATTGTCTATATAATTGTAATGATTTAGTAAAAAATTGCAGCTATGAATAGATGTTTTTTAGTATTTTTTATTTCTCTTTTAAGTGCGTCATTATATTCACAAAATATTTTATTCAAAGAAAATGAAAGTGGATTTCATATTGGTGGATATTTTTCCTCTTACCAAGGAACTAGGATTCGGTCCGTTAATCCTGCATTTACAGTAAGTGGCAGGCTTAGTTATGGTTTATACTTGGAAGAAATTAGTTACGATTACTCAAGTACAGCGGCTTTACGTCCCTATATTAGCCTATTGATTTTTAAGCAAAGAGAGAATAAATCATCATTTAGTTTGGCACTCAATTTATCATATCAATTTAATTTTGATAAGAATAATTCAGAGCCAAATTTAAATACCTTTGTTCTGGGCGGTGGGTTATATCATAAAATTAAAGCTGGTACTAATTCTGAAGTTATACCTGGGATATCCATAAACTGGAATAAAACTTCTGTAGAGTATCAGGGTTTTGAGGCATCGGGAGAAAATATCACATATAATTTAAGTTTAACCTATAAGTATAAACAAGCTTATATTACACCATCAGTAACTTTATTCGATCAAATTTCCGTTTTTAATTTAAACATGGGAATTATTTTTCCAAAAAAGTAGTGCAATTTTTTTATTAAAAAAAAAAGTCCTATTTCTCCCGACCCTATTCAGTATCAATAAGCCCCATACACGCTCATACCACCACCCCAGTATTGCTGTTTGAGATGATTGTATACCATACTTGTTTTTAAATCCACATCAGGCGTCTCATAGGTAGGATATGGCAAGTTTTCAAAAAGCATCTTGCTGATATAGTTATTTACAACAGCCGATGTTTCATATTTATCGGCCCACTGATCTACTTTCAGCTTTTCCTTTTTGAGTTCATCCAGCAATTCGATGGCTATTTCTTTTACTTTCTTTTTCTCGGCTTCTGACAGACCGGGTTTTCGGATGATATCAAATATCGCCTTTTGTTCGTCTGACAGGCCTTCTCTTTTTGTATCAGCTTCTTCCGCAGACAGTGTATTGACAAATTCAATGAGCTTCTTAAAAGTTTCTTCGATGGTTACAGCATCTTTACCTCGGTTATACTCATCTATGATTTCCTGGTATTTGGTGTAATAATCAATAATGGAAGGATTTTTTTCTATCATCAGTTTCAGCTGACTTTCTATTCTATCTTTCAGCGTATGTACCAGTTCATTCTTTTGTACTGTCTTTATAAAATACTGTTCAAGCAATTCAAAATTGAGTCCACTCAGATCAATGATTGTTCCCTTATCTAAAGTGGGTTCTGCGGCCATGATTTCTATAGAATTATTCACAACTTCCTGAATTTTTTTCATGATCTCCGTTACATCGGCACTACCTGTATTGTTTTCGATGGCAGAGTATATAGCATCTATGGCATTTTTGGTTTTTGCATATTGATGCAATACTTTATCCGGTTGCAGGGCTTTATATTTTCTGAATACTTCTCTGGCCGATATCTGAAATGCACTCAAGGTCTGATCATTGGTGTAGACGGCATTTAACCCACTATCCAAAGCGGCAATCTTCTGTAAGCCTTCGGCATGGATCAAGTCATCCAGATCAAACTGCACTTCATCTTTAAGAAATGTGACAGTACTTTCTATCGCTTCTTCCAGCTCTTGGATGAGTTCTTCTTTAGGTTTTACAGGTGGCTCAGGGCCGTTTGTCCCGTTACCGCCACTACTGGTACCGTATATGGCAAGCGCGTCGAGCAATGAAGTATAGGTTTCTATGTAATCTACGATCAGGCCATTGTTTTTCCCATCACTGATTCTGTTGGCTCTGGCTATCGCTTGCATCAGGGTGTGTGACTTCAATGGTTTATCCAGATACAAGGTCGAAAGTGTGGGAACGTCAAATCCTGTGATCCACATGGCACAAACAATAACAAACCGGAAAGGATCATTTTCTTCCTTAAACCTAGTTTCGAGGTCCTGCGTATTCATTTTTTCCCTGTGCGGCTCTATGTTCAGATCCCACTTTGCAAATTTATCATATTCATTTTGTTCAGAACTGACTACCACACATATTTCTGTAGCCTTGATCCATGTTAATTCTCTGGTTTTGGCCAATAGCTCCTGATCATCAAATCTCCCCCTTTCAATTTCCTTTTCCAACTTGATCACATATTCTTGCCAGTGTTCCGTGATGAGGTCATACATGCGTACGGCAGTAAGTTTATCCAGTGCTATAAACATGCCCTTGCCTTTGTATCCCCGGTTGCAAAAGTGCCACACTACATCCCTGGCTATGGCATTCAGCCTTTTATGGGCAGTGAGGATGGGGTATTCTCTGGCGATCATTTCTTCCAGTCTCCTTCGCTGATCGCTATCCATATCTTCGCT
>Ga0138256_10003358_pt1 | contig 17016 bp, 12 predicted proteins | sample KNB2016incub_MG_FD_105486 | JGI IMG/M metagenome (GOLD analysis project Ga0138256, IMG submission 105486) | Active sludge microbial communities from wastewater in Klosterneuburg, Austria - KNB2014incub_MG | ecosystem: Engineered > WWTP > Activated sludge > Unclassified | place: Austria... | reverse complement strand
ATTTTTCGCACCACCTAATGCAAGACACCTTTTTAGATTCGAAGTAGATCGAATGTAAACGACTTTTGCAATTTTTGTAGAACCAACAAATGATACTGCCTGAATACCCGGATGATCACAAATTGCTTCCACAATTTCTCTGTCGCCATTCACAACATTAAAAACCCCATCAGGCAAACCTGCCTCCTTTAACATCTCTGCAATTCGCATAGACGATACAGGAACTTTCTCCGATGGTTTTAAAATCATACAATTTCCAAGTACCAATGCATTGGGGATCGTCCAATGTGGTACCATATGTGGAAAATTGAATGGGGCAATCGATGCAACAACACCAACCGGCTTGTGGTCAAGTCGACATTCAACACCACGACTTACTTCCATTATTTTTCCGGCAACAAGTTGTGGCATACTGCAAGCATATTCTGTTAACTCAATACTTTTTTCAACTTCAGCAATTGCTTCGTCAAGTGTTTTACCATTTTCTTTTTGTACCAGTGCGGCTAGCTCTTTCAGATTTTTTTCCATCAATGTTTTGTATCGATAGAAAATCTGAACTCTTTCTTTGATGGGAGTTGAAGACCACGTTTTAAATGCAGCCTGTGCTGCTTCAACAGCAGAATTTAATTCTGCCATTGTCGAAAGCGGAACATTCGCAATCGTCGCTCCATCCAATGGGGAAACGATATCCATCGATTTTTTAGTTCCATTTGTAAATTTTCCACCGATATAATTTTTTACCTCAGGGACTTGAAGAGTTGTCGTTGACATGTTTTTCAATTTGAAATTAATCCTACAATTCAAAGCTTCTCAAATTCCATTGCTTCAATCGGCCTTGAACCTTCAAATATAGCTTTAGATATCCAAAAATACTAATATTCTGGACTTGTTTTTAAGAGTGTTAATGTTCACAATTGCCATGTATTTGCCAATGACTTTTTGTGTAAAAAGTATATATTTACTCTATGAAAAAACTCTCTACTCTCATTTTTGTTTGCCTGAGTTTGTTTGGAAAAGCTCAATTTAACTTTCAACATCTTTATGGCGGTGTTAGCCATGAACGCGGACAAACTTTATTGGAAACTACCAATAATATGTACCTTTTTAATGGTGCTACACTTTCATATGGACAGGGAAGTGCAGATGCAATTTTTATCAAGAATAATAATCAAGGTCAGATCATCTGGACAAAAGTCTATGGCTTGCCTGATTACGATAATTCTGAATTTGCCATTGAAACAAATGATTTAGGTTACCTTGGAGTAGGGCGAAGCTCGGTAGGAGTCACTGCCGGAACTACTGACGCATGGATCTATAAAACTGATTCAGCGGGTACTTTGCAATGGTCAAAGGCTTATGGTAATGCAGGCTTTGATGATGGTTTTGTTCAAGCCATAAGAACGATTGACAATGGATATACTTTTATTGGAAATACAAAGTCGGTCGGATCAGGATCGTATGATGTTTTTCTCGTGCATACAGATGCAAATGGGGATACACTTTTTACGCGAGCATTCGGGACCAGTGAATCTGAATCAGGTTTGAGTGTGATTCAAACTGCCGATGGAGGTTATGCTATTTGCGGCCGTCAACAGACTTTTCCAAATGGCATTCCTGAATCCGATGGCTTGATCATCAAGACAGATGGAAATGGTGATATGCTCTGGTCTTACATTTATGGTGATACAATGTGGGAAGAATTTGAATCTATTCGTGAATTGCCAAATGGTCACTTTGCGATTAGTGGTTCTACTGTTTCATTTGGACAAGGCAACTATGACATTCTTCTTCTGTTAATAGATAGTGCAGGAGTACCACTTAATGCTTTCGCCTATGGTGGACAGCATGCCGATGCATGTTATGATTTGCATATCACTTCGGATAATTCTTTTGTCTTTTCCGGATATACAGAAAGTTTCGGGTACGGACATAGCCTACTAGGGTCAGACAGTACAAATATTTTTCTGCTAAAAGCAGATTCTATTGGCCAACTCGTTTGGATGATCGCCTATGGCGACGGGTTGCAAGATGAAGCGTTTCGTAGTGCAAAGACCTCTGACGGTGGTTACATGATCAGTGGATTCACGACAGATTATACACCTGCCGATAGCACACAAATGTTATTCATAAAAACTGATTCTCTTGGCTTTTCCGGTTGTCATGAGGAAATTGTATCACCAATTACCGATTCTGATACAATGAACTTTGTTTCATCCGGATTTGTTCAAAGTAGTGGAGTAGATGTTGTAAGTGTAAATCTTGTTGAGGCGTCTATTACTACTGTTATTAATGACGCCTGTTTATTTGCAAGCGCAAACACATTAATAGAAGAAGGTTCAATTAGTCTCTATCCAAATCCATTCACTTCAGAACTTAATATTGATTTCGAAAACTATAATAATAAAAATTGTCAAGTGAAAATTGTAAATACCAATGGACAAATAGTTTTGGAGGAAAATATTTTCTCGTCCAAATCAATAAATACTTCGAATCTCTTACCGGGATTTTACTTTGTAATTATTTCAAATTCGGACCAGATCACAATTAAAAAAGCACTTAAATTAACGAATAACGAATAGTGAATAACGAATATCGACTTCGTAGGAAAGCGCCTTAGTTATTCACTATTCACTATTCGTTATTAGTTATCAGTTGGCTTTTGTAATAAACTCCCTAGTCGCCCCATCCGAATTCGATAACCTGATCATATAATCGCCTGGAGAAAGAGTACTTCCTTTGTTGAATGTAAATGTATTGTACCCTTTCAATGCGTATTGGTATGTCTTAAATATACTTTTTCCATCTTTCGACAAGATCTCCACAGCAACATCGCCATTTGATTCAGCATAGTATTCAGCTGTTACCATTGAATTAAATGGATTTGGACCAACTCGTTGAATGTTTACTGAAGATGCTGTTGCAACTCGAGATTTCAGATTGACTCTTTCTATATTACTTGTTGTTGTCTTGCCTTCAAAACTTACCTGTTTTAATCGATAGTATGAAGTTCCTGTCAATGGCTTGTAGTCGCTGAATTGATAATTTTGCGCTTGTTGAGAATTTCCTGCTCCTTTCACTGTAGAAATAGCAGTAAAGTCGCTTCCATTTATCGAGCGTTCAATTGCGAAATAGTCACTGTTCATTTCACATGTCATCTCCCAATTTAATTCAACATGATTATTTTTCGCATGTGCACTAAAATAAACCATATCTGTAGGTAGAGAATTTGATGAACCGGATGTAATTCCAAAGATTCCTAATTCACTTACATTTTTTCGCAATGCAACTGCATTATCATTTGTGCCTATTGCCTTTTCATGTTTACCAATCGTTCTCCATGGAGTGTATAAATTTTCCCGTTGACTGATATGTAGTTTTTCGTAATTCTGGATTCCAGGGAAGCCCGTGGCTGCTAAACTTAAATCAAAAACGCCTCCGCTAAAACCATTATCCGGAGTTAAACTCCAGTAAGCATATCCTGCATTCATACATACATCTCCGCCATCACTCATTGGAAGGCCCATTTTATTCACATTGCCAACACCAAGATTACATGTAATGGCTCCGCCTTGTTTAGGTGACTGTGTAAAATTCAAGATTGCGGAATTTGTTGAGTTGAAATTTCCAACAGGGAACTCAACTTGACCTATGGTAGTTGAATTGATCCATCTACGGAAATTTCCAACAACGTAACCATGATTTTTATTCAATGTTCCTGTTGAGGTTTCGCTAACTCCTAAACTGAGTACATGCTTGTCTGTAATTAATCTACCTGTTTCCAGACTCAATAAATTACTTACCGATGTTGTTGATTGTAATTTGCAGTTTTCTTCATTATCAATTATTAAAGCATATACAATAGAAGGTAAAGCATTACCGGTTTTTTGTTCAGTTCCTCCATTGTAAGTGTAAACTGCTTTAGTGCTGAAATTTCTTGCTCCTTTGTTTTGAATGTTTCCTGACATTTCGCTTTTAGTGATTCCCATTGGTGAACCTATCATCAAACCGGCTCCATCATTCAGATTAAAGTCGCCATTTCCTGTTAAATTATAATTATCCAATCGGAGCGTTGAACCCTTCTGAACATTATAATCTATTCTATTCTTAATATTGTTATTTACAACAATAAGCTGCACTTTTTTATTTCCTGAAAAAATAATTTCTCCGCCTTTTCCTCCTGATGTCTCTGTAACTAATCCAATACCATTAACAGAAATATTCCCTTTTAGATCTAGGGTTCCTTTTTTTGCTGATGGTGATGAATTCAGGTCTATAATTCCTCCAGTGATATTCAATTCACCGTCAATTCGCATTGATGAATTGGCAGTTGAATTTTTACTGTTGAAGCTTAAATTACCGTTGCTTACAATCACATTTCCTTTTACCGCAATTTGATTTTCTGAGTAAGGATTCACGCAAACAGAACCGCCTTGTATATACAGATTTCCGTTGATTAGAATGTCCTTTAATTTACCTGTCTTGTCGAAGAAAACATCACGGGTTCCTGTTGAAGTAATATATACATCGTTCTGAACCTGGCATAATACATCGGCAAAGTCTACCGGTATAGCTTGTGTACTCGAATTCCATTTAAAATTGCCAAAGGCCTGACCAAGATTTTGTGGTATTGTCATAAAAACACCTGTGATTTCACAAAAAGAATTTTTTTCCCATTTTGCTAACGGTAAACTACCTCCATCGAAGGCATGCTCATATGTTCCTTTGTCTTTTACAGTGATGTGATCTTTTTCAATTTGCATTTTACCACCATTGTTGACAAATTTGCCGTTGATAATAAGTTGTCCCTGCAGATCAATTTTAGCATCCTGAAAAAGTGTGGTATTTTCTGTCTCAACTATTGCATCTTTTGAAATCTCAAGTGAACCTTTGATTTCCATTTCACCTTTTACTAACAGATCAGTTCCTTCACCATTTGTAATTTTTAAAGTACCATTTTCTGTTACCAGTTTTCCGTCTTTTGAAACTACTACCTGATCCGCTGAAACTTTCGTATTGATGATAACAGTATGACCTGAAGATATAAATATTGTATTCGACGATGCATTCGGCGGTGTGTTTGTTGATACCCATTCAGAACCATTAAAAGTTTCCCATGTACGTGGAGTATGCCAGTTTCCTGAACTTACAGTTCTGAAATCCCCTGTAGATGCAGCAATTGCTGTTTCTCCATTTCCCATTTGAAAATAAATTAAAAGTCCGGTAAAAGCAGCTGCCAGTATGGAAGACGTGCCAATGAAAATCTGCTTTGCAGATAATCTTTGTCGCTCAGAATGGCGCTGTCTGTTTTTTCTTCTTCTCTTTAAATTCGGATTGGTCAAATAAGCCTTCATGGAAATCTCTTGTTATTTTGAGATTTTTTACGGCCATTACGAGGGATAAATTCAGACAACTCGCCTGCTTCGTCCCATTTGTAAGAATGACTTCAAACCAATGATTTTATAGCTTCAAAAGGCCAAAATTTTATTATTTCATCAAAAAATGAATAAAAAGAAGGAAATTGTTTTTGTAAGAAAATGAATTTAATCTGGCATTATATCTAAAATCAGCTCTAAACCTTTCAAAAAGTCAATAATGATAATTACGATAAACTGATGTTTAAATTTATTTGATCCAATTTTTCAATGTAAGTAAAAACTACTCTATCAAATCATCGATCGTATCAAACTTCTCTTCCGTATATGCCCCATTTGTACGGTAAATAATTTTTGCTTCTTTGTCCAGTAAAAATAAATATGGGACTTCGGTTCTTGTCATACTAAGAGCGGAAAGCAGTTGTTCAGTATTTGATTCACTAAAAATGACATGTGGCTTTAAGTCTGCCTGTGCAGTTTCACGGAATTTACTCTTCATTTTTTCAGCAAAAATTTCATTGCCTCCTCTGACCAATGGAATAAAAAAGACATTTACGTCGTACATATCATCCATAAGTCCTGTTTTGGCAATGAACTTTTGGTAAACCGGGTCCAGCCAGCTTTCAAGATCTTTTTGGGCTTTTGTCGATGATGCAAAACACAACAAAGTGTATTTACCTTTTACATCTTCAGGCAGAGTAACGTGTTGTTGGTCGATCGTCTTGCCAGAAATTTTTTCAATGACTTGTGATTTTGCCTGTAATGAAAATGCAATTGCTAAAAGGAGGATTGAAATTGAGCGCATCATGATTTTTTGAAATTATCAGGCAGAAACCTTGCCAGAAAATCAATCTTCAATCTTGGTTTTCACATCCCTTAATTTATCGACAAAGATCTGCGCCCAAGAAAGAATCTTTCTTTCTAATACTGACTCCTGCTTGAACACAAAACGTCGTAAGACAAGAGATATTGTTGCCATCAGCCCGCTTTTTAAAAAATCTCCCTTTGCAAAATTAATTCCTGTGGCCGAAGAAATTGCCTTTACAATGAAAGTTTCAGGTTTAAGGTCTTCCTTGACCGTATTAAAACTGGATTGTAATTTCAATTCCTTCTTTTCAAGTTCTGTTTGAAGACGTACGATCTCTTTCCTCAATTGTTGAGCGTTTTCTATCTTATTCATCATCTTTCTTTAGTAATTGAGCAATGATTAAATTCGTTACCGGTTTGTTGATCCAGCTTTCACGAGCCAAATAAATTATCAGGCCAATCAATAAATTTATTCCTCCCACACATAAGAATCCGGTAGTATATCGCCCCGTTATTTCTGAAATGTAAAAGGCCAAAGCAACACTGCTGAAAAGAAATACCATAGAAAAGAATAATAACAATAGCACAGCTACGGCAGCAGAACCTGCTACTGCACTTGTCTTCTCTATGGTTTGAAGTTTCGCAAGGTCAATTCTGGTATCCAGATATCCCTTCGCATCTTCAATCAGGTTTTCAATATTATTTTTCTCTTCCATGTAGTCTAAGGTAAGATTAATTTTTCAGTTTGCTAAGCTTTTCGAAATTGAGAATATAGATCTGCTTTTCACGGATATCAATTAGCTTTTCTTCTTTGAAATCGGAAAGGGTACGAATTACGGATTCTGTTGCTGTTCCTACAATACTTGCCAAATCTTCTCTACTAACAGAAAATGGAGTTTTTTCACCGTTTTTCTGATACCGCTCCTGAAGAACTAACAAAGCATCCGCAACTCTTTTTCGAACTGAATTATATGCCAGATTGATCAGCCGCTCTTCAGTGTCTTGTAAGTTATTTGAAAGCATTCTTATGAATTTGGCCGCAACATCTCTATTGCTATAAAGCAAGGCAAAGAAATCTGTTCGTGGAATGATACTGATTTCACATTCTTCAAGTGTCTCAGCAGATTCTTTGTATTCTGCATTTTCAATAAGATCACTATAGCCGATAAATTCACCTTCCTGATGTATAGAAGTGATCAATTCCTTGCCGTCTTCATGTGTCTTGAATGTTTTTACTTTTCCTTTATTAATGAAAACAATTCCTGATGGTTCATCACCTTCCATGTAAACCATTTCTTTCTTTCTGAAATGAAGAACTTTTCTGTCTTTTGAAAGTTTTTCCAACTCAGTAAGCCCTTTTGCAGCTGCAAGAAACTCGTCCAGTCCTTCAACATTTTTGCTGAATTCTTTTTTGAACAGTGCGTTTTTCTTCAATCGAGTGTCTACTGCATTCAATAATTCCATTTCTTCAAATGGTTTGGTGATGTAATCATCAGCTCCCATACTCATTCCTTTTCGTAAGTCAGATTTTTCTGCTTTTGCAGTCAAAAAGATAAATGGTATTCCTGCTGTTGATGTGTTTTTTCCCAGTAAATATAAAACTCCATATCCATCCAGATCGGGCATCATGATGTCGCAGACGATCAGGTCAGGAATTTCTTTCTGAGCCATTTCAACGCCTGCTTTTCCATTTGCTGCAGTTACTACTTTGTAGTTTGCAAGCTCGAGAATTTCGGCAGTATTCTCTCTCATTTCCTGATTGTCTTCAATCAAGAGGATTTTTTTTGTCGTATTCATGATTTTGGTAGTGTTATATTAAATGTACTTCCTTCGTTTTCTATACTTGTAAGCGTAATCGTTCCATTCAATTTATGGATATATCGTTGTACTATGTTTAATCCTAATCCTGTTCCTTGAATTGCAGTTACATTTCCAGCCCTGAAAAATCGTTCAAATAAGTGTTGCTGATCTTCCTTCGGAATTCCAATTCCGTAATCCTTTATTTTAATGTGGATGCTGGAATCATTGGTCACTTCAAAATCGATCTTCGAATTTTCAGGTGAATATTTTATTGCATTATTAAGTAAGTTGACAAGAATATGTCTCATCAGGGTCTTGTCAATATAGGCGACTTGGTTTCCTATATAGTTAAAAATAATCTCTTGACCGACTTTGGCAACAGATTGCATTTCTTCCGTGATCTCCTCACAGTAGTGATGAAAATTCGTGTCTTCAAAACGAGTCTCAACTTTACCGGCTTCAAGTTTTTCGAGTGATAAGAAATCATTCAGAATGTCGGTAAGATTTTTAACTGAACCTTTAATTCTTTCTATATGCTTTGTCCTTTTATCCAAAAGTGAATTGTCCTGGTACTTATTGATCAAAGATACTGAAGTTAGAATTGTGCTCAATGGCGTTCTAAATTCATGTGATGCTATTGATACAAATTTCGATTTCATTTCATTCAATTCTTTTTCCTTTTCCAGAGAAATAAGTATTTCCTTCTCTGCATTTTTTACCTCTGTCACATTTTGCATAACTAAAAGGATCTCTTTAATAAAACCTTTTGCATCAGGTAGTGGTACCGCATTGATCACATATTGATCATCATTTAGACTGACATCAAAGTGTGAGGACTCCCAATTAAATACATTTAAGAGCTTGGCTTTATCTGCTTCACTGAAATTAAAGATCTCCAACGATTCAATCTTTTTACCTTTCAAACTATCTCTTTTTAATCCTAAATTGTCAAGTTCTTTACCGTCAATAAAAACTATGTTGAATTCCCTGTTGGTCACACAGATAATCCCGTCCGGAAAATTTCGAGCAATCGTACTATACAAACGTTCACTGTCCCGTAACGCTTCTTCAATTTTACGGCGCTCTATCATTTCTTCCTGCAAATTCTTATTCAATTTCTCCAATGATATATTTGCAGATGCGAGCTCTTTTGTTCGGTCATGAACTCTTTGCTCCAGTTCTTCCTGTGCTTTTATTAACTGGTTGTCTTGTTTTTTTCTTTCAGTGATGTCAATGATGAAGCTGATAATAAATAATTCGTTCTTATTCCGAAATGAACTCAGACTGATCTCTACCGGAAATTCGTCACCGTTTTTTTTGCTTGCATACAGATTCATTCCCGATCCCATCGAACGGTTCTGAAGATCCTTGTAATATCCCTTCCTGTGATCAGAATGCTTATGAACGAATTTCTTTGGTATAAGATCCTCAATAAGCATTCCTTGTAATTTCCCCTTCTCATAGCCAAATTGTTCACATGAACGGGGGTTTGCCATTACAATTTCGCCTTTAACATTACTTATAATAATACCTTCTGTTGCATGCATAAACATTGCATTCAGATTATCTGTACTTCTGAGTAATTTCTCTTGTGATTGTTTGTACTTTATAATGGCAAAAGTAAATGCCCAAATAAATAGTATTGGTAAAATGAAAAATGGAAGATCTTCATGTGAATAACTGAAGTTGTGATTGAAGAAATACCCGATCATGATCAAAACACTCATGATCACACTTACATCAAATGTACTTCTGTTTCCCGGTGTCCATATTGTTAATAAAACAATCAGCGAGTAAACAAATTCAATGTGATAGAGAGTAGGTATAACTAACGACAAACCAAAGAGCACAATACTGGAAAGTATTCCGATAATTTGTATTTTCCTTTGTTTCATATATTAAATGTCGTTTTATAGAACCTTCCTTGGGACAAATCTAAATCTCAGTTTTATCAAAAAATATGTCATGAATCCTATACAAATATGATGAATATCATGTAACCATACAAAAAACAGCGATAATTTCGGTATTGTAATATTACGACCTTATGAAAATTACCGACCCTTCTTCTTTAAGAAAGATATTAGTGCCTACCGATTTTTCCATTACTTCAAAGCGTGCCTTAAATTATGCTGCTTCTTTAGCCCAAAGTCTTTATTCTGAAATTGTTATTTTTCATGTAATAGATGTTCCGGTTGTGACTAGTGGTGATATGGTCTTCCCTGTCGATTATTCTTCATTGGAAACGGATGCAGCAGTACAATTGCAGAATGAAAAAGCGGATTTACTATCTAAATATGGCAACTTAAGTGTTTCAGTAAGTCATTCTACAGGAGTTGCTACCCAAGAGATCCTTCAGAAAAGCTTAAAAGAGAGTTTTGATATGGTCATTATGGGCTCTAATGGTACTAGTGGTCTCGTTGAAGCTGTCTTTGGAAGTGTAACAAAGAATGTAATTGCAAATTGTTCGTGCCCGGTTTTAACCGTTCCTTTAAATGCTCCGGATACTAAACCGGAAAAGGTGGCCTTTGCAACCAATTTTGATGAGCATGAACTCCAATCATTGTTTCTTTTGGCAGAAATGCTCAAACCATTTGATGCTGAAATTCATTTACTACATGTTGGCGAAATCAAGGATATGAAGCATCAAGACCAACTCCTTAATTATTTCCGTGGACAAGTTAGAACCAATATTAACTATGAAAAAATTCGCTTTCACCTAATTGGAGGCAGTGATGTAGAAGATGAAATCGAGAAGTTTGTTATCTCAAACAAAATGGATTGGTTAGCTATTGCAAAAAGAAAACGCAATTTCTTTGACAGACTTACTACCAAAAGTCTCACGAATCAAATGCACCACCATTCTTATCTTCCTTTGCTCGTTTTTCATACAACGAATAAATCTGCCACACCTTTGTTTTAATTATGAAAATTAGAGTTTCTAAAGAATTCAATCTGGAAATGGCCCATGCATTATATGGCCACGATGGTCCATGTAAAAATATCCATGGACATTCCTATAAATTAACCGTTTGCTTAATTGGTAAACCAATACAGGATGAAAATTCAAAAAGCGGAATGGTAATGGATTTTGCAGATTTGAAAAAAGTTGTGAACGAAAAGATCATTAATCAATTCGATCACTCTTTGATCATCAATGAAAATTATCCTTTTTCACTACCAGGTGATGAGGCATTTAACAAAGTTCACAAATTCAAACTACAGCCTACTTGCGAAAACATTTTGGCCGAATTTTATAAACGATTATCAACACATTCTTTTGGACCTGCAAAATTGTTTTCAATGAAATTGCGTGAGACTGCAACTTCTTTTGCGGAATGGTATGCATCAGATATTTAACAAATGACGAAAAGCGAATTAATAAGAAAATATAATGTGGCTGGTCCAAGATACACTAGTTATCCGACTGTTCCTTTTTGGACAGATTCACCAACTCAAGAGCAATGGTTGAATTGTGTCAACCAACAAATGAAAGGTGATCGTTCAATAAGTTTATATATCCATCTGCCTTTTTGTGAAAGTTTATGTACCTATTGTGGCTGCAATACCAGAATCACAGTTAATCATGCCGTTGAAGGACCCTATATTTCTGCTTTATTAAAAGAGTGGAAAATGTATGTCGATAAAATGGATTTTACTCCGCTGATCAAGGAAATTCATCTTGGAGGCGGAACTCCAACTTTTTTTTCCGCAGAAAATCTCGATCGATTGATGTCAGGAATTTTTGAATTAGCTGAGAAAGCCGAAGACATTGAGTGCAGCTTTGAAGCTCATCCGCAAAATACTACTGAAGATCATTTGAAATTGCTATACGATTGGGGATTTCGAAGGATCTCTTTCGGCATTCAGGATTTTGATCCTGAAGTGCAGAGAATAATTAATAGAAAACAGTCCTTTGAAAAGATCAGAGATATTACGAATGCTTCCAGAGAAATTGGATTTACTTCCATTAATTATGATCTCATCTATGGCTTGCCGCGGCAAACAAAAGCAAGCGTTATTGATACAATAGAAAAAGTTAAAATCCTCAATCCGGATCGAATCGCTTTTTATAGTTATGCTCATGTACCTTGGATAAAACCCGGTCAACGTAGCTTTACTGAGAAAGATCTTCCGCAAGGAATTGAAAAAAGTATCCTATACGAAGAAGGTAAAGCGCTTCTGGAAGCAAAAGGTTATGTTGAAATCGGAATGGACCATTTTGCTTTAAAATCTGATTCTCTTTTTGATGCTATGCAAACCGGAAATCTGCACCGTAATTTTATGGGCTACACTTCGGGACGAAATCAATTATTAATCGGCTTAGGAGTTTCATCAATAAGTGATTCATGGACTGCTTTCGCGCAAAATGTAAAAACAATAGAGCAATACTATAAATTGCTTGAAGAGAATTCATTCCCGATCTTTAAAGGTCATCTTCTCAATGATGAAGATTTGATCATAAGAAAACACATCCTGAATATCATGTGCAATTTCGAAACGGATTGGGAAAATCCAGCTTCTCAATTTGTTGAATTGGAACAGGTGATAATGGCATTGCAGGAATTAGAAAAAGACGGGTTAGTAGTTCTATCACCATTTCATTTGAAAGTCACAGAAAAAGGTAGAGCTTTCCTTAGAAATATCTGTATGGCATTTGATTTAAGACTTCTGCGTAAACAACCGGCTACGACCTTGTTCAGTACGACTGTCTGAATAAAATGAGATGTTTCGAATTTCCATTCTATCGATAAGTGATTGGATTTACTAATTTCCAACTTTTTAGGTGAGTTTTGTATTTTGTATATTGCACGTTCTTTATGCGGAATACACTTGCAATAATCTTATTGTCTATCACTTATGCCTTCAACGCAACGGCTGGAGAAGTGACTGCAGATGATACTCTAGCAAAAGAGCAAAATACCAAATTTCTCATATTTCCGTTTTTTCTTAAATCACCGGAAACCAATTGGGGATTTGGTTTCGCCACAGCATATTTTTTCAAAGCAAAGAAAGATGACAAGGACATTCGCACTTCGGATGTAAACCTGGTCTCCCTTTATACATTGAACAAACAATTGCTTGTTGTTTTGGGGTCAACAGTTTATTTTCCTCAAGAGAAATATATTTTCAGATGGCAGAGTTCTTATAGTTACTATCCCGATAAATTCTGGGGTATTGGAAATTCAACAGAGAAATCAGCAGAAGAAGACTATAGTATCAAGCAATTCTATTTTAACCCTCAGTTTTTAATGCGTGTTTATAAGAAGTTCTACTTCGGATTGAGTGCTGAATTTCAGCAGATCAATGACTTCACTTATACATCCGGTGGTGTTTTTGATCAACAAGATGTTGTAGGCAGAAATGGTGGTAGTACTTCGGGCCTTGGTTTTCTTCTCACGCTCGACTCTCGTAACAATGCCTACTCACCAAGTAAAGGTGGATTCGTGGAGTTTAATCTAACTCGTTTTGGAAAACTATTTCAAAGTGATTTTGACTTTACAACTTATTCATTGGAGCTGAAAAAATTCTATCACATTGGAGTCAATCGCGTACTTGCCGCCCAACTCTATGGAAAAATAAATACGGGCGAACCTCCTGTCCGCAATCTGGCCATGATAGGTGGATCAGAAATGATGAGAGGTTTTTATAAAGGCCGTTACGCCGATAAAGACATGTTTACATCGCAAGTCGAGTTAAGGCAATATTTGTTTTGGAGAATTGGAGTAGTTGCTTTCGCCGGTGCCGGTCAGGTTTCAGATAATGTAAATCAAGTTCGCTGGGACAGATTTCATTATTCTTATGGAGGTGGTTTGCGTATAATGGTTCAGGAGAAAGAAAAACTCAATCTCAGAATCGATTACGGCATTGCCGAAGGTGGGAGCGGAGTCTATGTGATTTTGAAAGAAGCTTTTTAGATAATGAAGAATGAATCCCGATAGCTATCGAGATGAAAAATGATTTCGGATTTCGAGTTGCGGATTGTGCTAGTTCTTATCCCAACATATCTCCAAATTGATTTATTTCTTGTGCTCTTTGTGATTAGATATTAAGCGTTAGTGCATTTTTTTCTTTTTCTTTTTTCTTTTTTCTTTTTCTTTTTTCTTTTAATTTTTGACCTTTAACCTTTGACCTTTGACCTTTGACCTTTGACCTTTGACCTTTGACCTTTGACCTTTGACCCTTGACCCTTGCCCCTTGACCTTTTACCTTTTACCTTTGCCCTTTGCCCTTTGATTATTGATCATTGTCCTCATTACCCCTCGCCTCACATGACTTTAATCACCTCCTCCATTGACCATTCTCATTCATTCCGACTTTGAAAAACATGACTTTTGTTTCTTACCGATAAATTATGCAAAAAGTAACAGAAGCTGCAGTCAAATGCTATCACTGTGGTGAACTTTGTCTTGATGAAACAATAATTGCAAATGAAAAGCAATTTTGTTGTGATGGATGTAAATTGGTTTATGAGATCTTAAATGAAAACAATCTATGTACATATTATAATTTTAATGCTACTCCCGGAATTTCACCCGGAAATAACGTGGTTGAAAAGAGGTTCGCTTACCTTGATGAAAAAAATGTAAAAAGTAAACTCCTTCAGTTTTCTGATGGAAATACCGCTGCTGTAACGTTTTTCATCCCTCAAATGCATTGCAGTAGTTGTATCTGGTTGTTGGAAAATCTGACAAGAATCAACGATTCTATTCTTCGTTCTCGGGTAAATTTCCTTCGCAAAGAAGTCCATGTATATTTTAAAGAAGATACCTTCTCCTTACGAAAATTGGTTGAGCTTCTTTCTACCATCGGTTATGAACCTCGCATTAATCTTGAGGATCTTGAAGAAAAAAGAAAGGTTGTAAAAGATCGTTCTTCAGTTTATCGGATTGGGGTTGCCGGATTTTGCTTTGGAAATATTATGTTATTCAGTTTTCCGGAATATTTTTCACTCGCCGACTCAACTGAGAAACATTATGGAAGCGTTTTTAATTACTTAAACTTACTCCTGTCATTTCCGGTACTGTTTTATTGTAGTGCTCCATTTTTCCGTTTTGCTTTTCAAAGTCTTAAACAAAAGTACCTTAACATAGATGTTCCTATTGCTCTTGGTATTTTTATAATGTTCGTCAGAAGCAGCTATGAGATCATCTCTGCAACCGGTGCCGGTTACATGGATACAATGGCCGGTCTCACTTTCTTTATGCTTCTTGGTAGACATTTTCAGAATAAAACGTACGATACACTTTCTTTCGACCGTGATTACAAATCTTTTTTCCCAATTTCTGTAATGACAAAGAAAAATGGAGTAGAAAGTTCTATTCCCGTTTCTGATATTAAAGTTGGTGATCGTATCATAATAAGAAGTGAAGAACTAATTCCCGCTGATTCAATATTGATCAAAGGCGACGGTGGAATTGATTATAGTTTTGTGACAGGAGAAAGTGCTATCATCAATAAAAAAGCAGGCGAACTTGTTTATGCCGGCGGGAAACAAAAAGGTGCAGCGATTGAACTGGAAGTTGTTAAACGAGTTGAACAAAGTTATCTGACTCAACTTTGGAATAATGACGCATACATAAAAAAATCGGAGGACACTTCCTTTCAGCTCTTAGTAAATAAGATCAGTCATTATTTCACAATTGCAATTCTGGCGATTGCATTATTTGCACTTGCTTATTGGATCTACTTCAATCACCCGGAAATCGGATGGAATGCCTTTACTGCTGTGCTAATCATTGCTTGCCCATGTGCCCTTGCTATTTCTTCACCATTCACTCTGGGAAGTATTCTCAGAATTTTCGGGAAGAATAAATTCTACTTGAAGAATTATTCCGTCATCGAAAAACTTGCAAAAGTTGACACTATTGTATTCGATAAAACCGGGACACTCACAACAAATGACCGTTCTGAAGTAAGTTTCAAAGGTGAGCTTTCTAATGAAAACAAATATAAGATCGCTTCAACTGCATTCCATTCGTATCACCCACTGAGCAGAATGGTTTATGAATTCACAAAGTCGGATTCCAGGGCTACCGTAAGTGATTTTAAAGAGTGGAGTGGAAGAGGTTTTTCAGGTAAGATTGGAGATGAAGTGATAAAAGTCGGATCGTCACAATTTGTTACAGGGGAAGTTTCTCCACGAAATGAGACCGAAGTTCACATTTCTATTGCAGGTGAATATATCGGCTATTTTTCATTTAATAACATATACCGTCAGGGAATAGATAAAATGGTTCGATCACTTTTTAAAAACAACTATTCATTATACGTTTTGTCAGGTGATCATTCAGGTGAAAAAGAAATTCTCGAAAAATTATTTGGAGCAAAAAACACATTGCTCTTCGAACAAAAACCTTCGGATAAACTTGCAATGATCCAAAAACTGCAGAATCAAGGCAAAAATGTTTTAATGGTTGGTGATGGACTCAACGATGCCGGAGCTCTTCGTCAGTCTAATGTTGGTATTTCAGTTTCTGATAATGTAAATAATTTTTCCCCTGCTTGCGATGCAATTATTGATGCCTCCCGACTCCAGGCTATGGAATCCATACTGAAAGTTGCTAAATCCAGTAAGCGAATCATCTTGGGAAGTTTTGCAATTGCTTTGGTCTACAACCTTTTTGGACTTTATTTCGCCGTCAGAGGTGAACTTAGTCCATTGTTTGCTGCCATCTTAATGCCGGTGAGTAGTGTCACTATCATTTCATTCACAACCTTGTTGTCAAGGTGGGTTGGACGTAACCAAGGTTGATGCAAAATCAATGATTCTTGGAAAAATCTTAGTTTATTGAATAATTACTCAGTTTTTACCCAATTTATATGACTAACATCATAATGACGATTGACGCCTATCATTAGTATAATTGAATCCTAAAATTACTTTTATCGCAGAATTTTAACAGAAATGAGTATCATTTTCCTCCTGATTTTTTTCAGTATGATTCTGGCCATCGCCTTCCTGATAGCATTTATCTGGAGCGTAAAAGATGGTCAGTTTGATGACGATTATACTCCTTCTGTGCGGATTCTTTTT
>Ga0138256_10003357_pt1 | contig 17017 bp, 15 predicted proteins | sample KNB2016incub_MG_FD_105486 | JGI IMG/M metagenome (GOLD analysis project Ga0138256, IMG submission 105486) | Active sludge microbial communities from wastewater in Klosterneuburg, Austria - KNB2014incub_MG | ecosystem: Engineered > WWTP > Activated sludge > Unclassified | place: Austria... | reverse complement strand
ATTCGCTTACCCACATGCCCATACCCTACCAGAACAACCTGTCCTTGAAGAAACTTGCTTTCGGTATTCATCGGCAATTCGGCATACGGATCATCTCGATTTTCATACTTACGCGCCAAAGCTGAATATTTCAATAACCAGTTTCGAATCGGTGCAACTGCACCAAAAGCAATGGGATTGAACGCAATGGAAATAATTGCGCCCGCCAGAACCAAACTCATACCTTGCGGTGATAGCAATCCAAGTGACGCGCCTAATCCTGCCAAAATAAACGAGAATTCACCAATTTGACCTAGGCTTGCAGCAACTGTCAATGCGGTGTTCAATGGATAACGCAATATCAGTACTAGCAACAACGCTGCCAAAGATTTACCGATAATAATAATACCGACCACACTGAGAACTTGCAGGGGTTCATACACAAAAAGACGCGGATCAAATAACATGCCGACGGATACAAAAAATAATACCGAAAAAGCATCCCGCAAGGGCAAAGATTCTTCCGCTGCACGATGACTGAAGTGCGATTCGCGCATGACCATGCCCGCAAAAAATGCACCCAACGCAAAAGAAACATTAAATAATTTGGCAGCTATAAAAGCGATACAAATGGCCGAAGCAATCACAGTGAGCGTAAACAATTCCCGTGAGCCAGTTCCAGCCACTTGCAATAATAGCCAGGGCAAGAACCGCCGCCCGACAATCAACATAATGGCAATAAACACGGAAACCAATAATAGTGTAATGCCTATACTCATCCACCAAGGATTGGCTGCATCCGCGGTTGAATCAACCCCACCCAACATGACCGCAAAGGTCGGCAACAAAACTAGGATCAATACCGTTACCAAATCTTCAACAATCAACCAACCAACAGCAATTCGACCGTTCATACTCTCAAGTAAGCCACGTGATTCTATGGCTTGTAATAAAACAACTGTACTCGCGCAGGATAAAGAAAGACCCAGCACCAATCCACTCCCAAAAGTCCACCCCCAACTCATGGCCATGATTGTTCCCAATACTGTTGCCACGGTCATTTGGACAATGGCTCCAGGTACCGCAATACGCTTGACTGCAAGTAAATCATTCAGCGAAAAATGTAAACCCACACCAAACATCAAGAGCATGACTCCAATCTCAGAAAGCTGTGCAGCAATCTCAATATCCCCAACATAGCCTGGTGTATTAGGGCTGATGACGATTCCGGCAAGCAGATAGCCTACTAATGCCGGTACTTTAATTTTCTCTGCAATGAATCCGAAAACAAGCGCTAGACCGAATGCGGCAGCAATTGTGGAGATGAGTGTAATATTATGATCCATTCGTGTTCTACTTGGCTTAGTTAAAAGGTGTTGATTCGGTTTTTCATTTATGATCTGATAGATTTGTTTTTGCCAATATGCGAAAGAATCACACGATTAATGGTAAAAGTTGCAATCATAGCAAAGGCCATTTTAATTTATCGGTTTTTCTGAATTATTCGGGTTGTCGCCAAAATTAGATAGAGTAGCTGCAGGTGATATGTATGGATTTTATGTTTCGCTTTTGGAGCGCTCAATGACGAATAGATTCGATCATATCCGTGTTAATTTACAACCTTCCTATTCACTTGCGGCAATACTGATTGTTAGTCATTGTGTGGCGACTGTCCTTATTTGGTTATTAGTTCTAACAATAGCCATTAAAATATTAGTGACCATCGCCATAACTTTTAGTTGTGTTTATTACTTAAGACAAGATGCTTTGCTTTTAAACAATAATGCAGTAATCGCTTTTGACTTGTTTGAAAAGATGCAATGTACGATCACTACACGTTCAAAAAAATCGATCTGTTGCCTGATCGAACCGAATTCCTTCGTTACACCCGTGCTGACTGTGCTCATTTTCAAGCTTGAAAAGCCATTATTGCTATCGCCTTTTTGTAGCGTCGTAATACTTCCAGACAGGATTGAAACAAATGAATTTAGGCGATTAAGGATATGGTTGCGGTGGAAATATAGACAGGATGATACTAAAAAACAACAGCATTGAAAATTTCGCAATCAACTTAGGTATAAGTGTAAGAAAACGTAACAAGACTCCTAAATAGCAAAAGAAAATATCAGAAAATTAAACCAAAATTTAAACTGGACTACACAACCTCTAAACCAATCGAGGAGTAAAAATGTACGTTACGATCGTTTATGTCTCTGTCAAATCCAACAAAATTGAAGATTTCAAAGCGGCTTGCCAATTAAATCACGAAAATTCGATCCTTGAACCAGGCAATTTGCGCTTTGATATTCTTCAATCTGCTGAAGATCCAACGAAATTTGTTTTTTATGAAGCCTATAAAACAAAACAAGATGCCGTAGCACATAAAGAAACTAAGCATTATTTGACCTGGCGCGATACGGTCGCAGATTGGATGACAGAACCACGCCATGGCGTTATATGCCAAGGCCTCTATCCAGTTGTCAACGTTTGAAATGCTCAATTTTTCTATCGCTCGTTTACCTCGCATTGAATTCGGTTCAGGCGTCATAAAAAAACTACCTGGTATTATTCAATCTTACGGTTCCCGTGTTTTACTGATAACCGGTGCACGTTCATTCGTCGAAACTGATAACTGGGCTGTTTTAATCGAACAGTTAAAACAACATAAAATCCATTGGCAGCATTGCACCATAGCTCAAGAACCTTCACCGGATTGGGTTGATGCTACCATCCAGGCATTTTCAAATCATACTTTTGATGTGGTTGTTGGTATTGGTGGCGGTAGTGCTTTAGATGCTGCCAAAGCTGTTGCCGGATTGTTACGAGTGCAACGCTCCGTGATGGATTATCTGGAAGGTGTTGGTCCTGAACTGCCCTATGAAGGCCCGGCCATTCCTTTCATTGCAGTACCCACTACTGCAGGCACAGGCAGCGAAGCCACCAAGAACGCAGTCCTCAGCGTACAGGGGGAAAGTGGCTTTAAAAAGTCATTTCGTCACGATAAATTGGTTGCTGAGTATGCCATTATCGATCCGGATTTATTATCGAATTGCCCACCCGATATCATCGCTGCAAATGGCATGGATGCATTAACGCAATTATTGGAATCCTATGTTTCCATAAAATCCAATAGCTTTACCGATGCTTTAGCAATCAGCGGATTGCAAGCAGTTTGTAACGCACTGATTCCACTGTATCATCAAGACCAGGAGCAGCATCGAAATCGAGAAAAAATGGCATACTTGCGGTACCTTAATTGCAGCTGCCAGTGAAATCAACATTACCAGCATGCAAACCCGAGAACCCAATAATCCGGCCTTAACAAAGTATGCACAAGTTGCTGAAATACTATGCCAGCAGCATTTCACTACTCACCAAACTGCTTATGAAGCTTTACTCAATACGCTAACCAGTTGGACACAAGAACTATCATTGCCGCGCTTATCACATTATGGATTACGACACGATCAACTCGATAAAGTGATTGCGAATTGTCGCGGTAGTAGTATGAAAACCAACCCTATTGTGCTAATTGATGAAGAAATTAGACAGATCATGTTGATGCGATTGTAATCAATCGATTCTAAGAATTCTTTTGCTGCAGTAAAGCACAACTTGACTGACACAATAAATTTCTTATGCTGTTTTTTCGATACTGCGTTTATTAATAAGCTTTCATTTAACTTAACAAAGCTGTACATAACAACTTTGATTGCGATTTTAAAAAACAAAGGCCATTAGCATTCTTTTTTTTAAAATCAAAAACCTCTTATTGATTGCATAATTTTGCACTTTCGGGAGGAAATAGCCATGCGAGTCAATTTGCCAGTTTCGAATACAGAGTATCCCATCGGAGATGACACACTCATCTTATCAACCACCGACACAAAAGGAAGGATTACATTTATAAATCAAACATTTATTGAGGTTAGTGGGTTCTCTGAGGATGAATTGATCGGTAAAGCGCATAACATAGTACGTCATCCTGATATGCCACCAGAAGCATTTGAAGATTTATGGAGGACACTCAAAGCAGGCAAACCATGGACCGGTTTGGTTAAAAATCGCCGCAAAAATGGGGACTTTTATTGGGTCCTTGGTAATGCTACGCCATTAGTAAAAAATGGAACTATTATCGGGTATTTATCTGTTCGCACCAAGCCATCACGCGAGGTGGTCGACACAGTAGCGCCAATATATCGCCAATTTATCAATGGAACAGCTAAAAATCTCACCATAAAAAATGGCGCCGTTGTTCGTACTGATTTGATTGGAAAAATTATTTCATTTTTTAAGATAACTTTAGGGAAACGGATCGCACTCTATTTGTCTATAACCGACACTGCTATTATTGAGCGCTGCAGGTGCCGGGTGGTGGAGTTTAACGCAAACGACAGTAATTCCATCATGGTTGAGTAGCTTTATTCCAATCGCCGCTATGAGTGGTGTCTCATTAATGTGTGTGGCTGGGCTTCTCCTCAAAAAAAATACGCTAGAACCTTTAAATAAGGCGATCGAAATAGCCAATACACTCGCGGCCGGAGATCTACAAACTACGATCACTAATGCCTTTTCAGATGAATTTGGTGCCTTGATTAATTCACTCAAACAAACGGGAATCAATCTCCGGGCAACAGTTTCAGATATTCGCAACAGCGCCGAATCGGTACGACAAGGATCCAGTGAAATAGCGAGTGGCAATCTGGACTTATCACAACGCACGGAAGAACAAGCTTCTTCGCTCGAAGAAACAGCATCCAGTATGGAAGAACTGACTTCTACCGTAAAGCAAAACGCCGATAATGCTAGGCAAGCTAATCAACTTTCAACAAATGCCAGTAATATTGCGCTTAAGGGTGGACAGATGATGAGTAAAGTGGTGGAGACCATGTCTTCGATCAGCGACAGTTCAAGTAAGATTGCAAATATCATCAACACCATTAATGAAATTGCTTTTCAAACTAACATCCTAGCATTAAATGCTGCTGTAGAAGCAGCTCGCGCTGGTGAGCAAGGTCGGGGGTTTGCTGTCGTTGCCACAGAAGTTAGAAATCTTGCTCAACGAAGCGCAACTGCAGCCAAAGAAATCAAAAACCTTATCCATGATTCCGTAGAAAAAGTTGAAAATGGAAACAATTTGGTAAGTGAAGCTGGAAAAACGATGGAAGATATTGTTTCTGCGGTTCAACAAGTTACTGTAATTATGTCAGAAATTACAGCAGCCTCACTCGAACAAAGCTTAGGTATCGAACAAATCAACCAGGCAGTTACGCAAATGGATGAAGTTACGCAACAAAATGCAGCACTCGTAGAAGAAGCTGCGGCATCTGCGGAATCTCTGGAGCATCAAGCTAAAGACCTCATTGGTTCAATTTCTATTTTTAAAGTAAACCAGCCCGCTGAGAATACCGCAACAATTCAACAACTCATCACTCATAAATCAAATTTAAGAAAAAATCAGTTATTTTCCAATGATGAGTATACGAAAAAGGCTGTTAACAGTGATACATAATCGCCCCCCTGCAAAATTCACGCAATCATGCCACTATAAGGTCTTTTTGCGTAAAAGCTACTGATAGCTGAAGCAATGCAAGCTGCAAATTACTATTGAGATTACATTAACCTGGATAGCGTTTATATACCAAAGCTTCTCTTTTTTGATTTTCTTACTGATGGGTATTTCAGATTTTTTCCCTGTGAATATATAATTAACCGAATAACTTTCAGATTGTCGCATTAACCCGACAGTCTAACGCATCGACTTTTAGAGGCAATAAATGTCTACTACACCTCTCGCAATTAATGCTTCGGTTGTTTCATTGTTACAATGCCCTATTTGTCATCACCATTTGAACTCGCATGAAGCAACTTTTGCATGCGAATCATGCCAAGCTATTTTTCCGATCGTAGATGGCATTCCTGTACTGATTAATGAATCAAACAGTTTGTTTTCACTCAATGATTTTATTCATCACCGTACTACCACATTCCAAGATACAAAATTTTCCTCGATTAAGAATCGCATTAAAAGTCTTTTACCGACACTGGGTCGTAACATCAAGGGCCCTGAAAATTACCAAAAATTAATCGATCACTTGCTAGAACAAGCGCCATCCCATGTTATTTTGATTATCGGAGGAGGGATAATAGGTGAAGGAATGGAAATACTGACCAAGGATAGTAGAATCCAGCTTGTAGAAACGGACGTTTCTTTTGCTCCTAGAACTCAGATGATCTGTGACGGACATGATTTACCTTTCGGCGATCAATCATTTGATTGTGTCATTATCCAAGCAGTCTTGGAGCATGTTGTCGATCCTTACCGTTGTGTCGCTGAAATACACCGTGTGCTCAAATTGGATGGATTAGTCTATGCAGAGACACCCTTTATGCAACAAGTTCATATGGGCTGTTACGATTTCACGCGCTTTACGCACTTAGGCCATCGCCGATTATTTCGCTACTTCAGGGAAATTGAAAGCGGCGCGGTTTGTGGGCCAGGAATGGCGTTAGCATGGGCTTATCGATATTTCCTACTCAGTTTTTGCGAACACCCGAGAATCCGTCAATTCGTTTATTATTTTTCAAGTTTTACCAGTTTCTTTTTAAAGTATTTTGATTCACACATTATTAACTCACCCGGCACACTAGATGCCGCATCGGGTTACTATTTTATGGGGCGACGAAGCGAAAAACCAATCTGTGATCGAGAAATTATTCAACTTTATCGCGGATTACAGAAAACGTAATTAATTTTTTCTCACCCTTTTCGTACACCTCGTACGAACAAAAAAACTCCGTCAGATCGTTCCACCATTCTCGAGCCATTTGCGGCAATCTGCGGTCAACACACGCCCACAAGCGGTGTCATAGAACGTCAGCTCATCATCAGAGAGTACATCGCGCCAACGATTATTGATGCCTTTGTGCATAAAAGTCTCCGCTCCCCCCTTCCAGAATTGACCGCACCCGGGCGCATACAGTTCGCCTTGTCGTTTCATTTCTGCAAAGGAAATCGCTTTGATGATTCCATCCCAAGCGTTCCCTGGCACCTCAATTTCCAAAAATGTGGCAATGCGGCGAACTTCACGCTCAGTATCTGCGAGCATGTCGGTATAGTGGAACAACTGAATGTTAGGCAAGTGGCGAAAATTCCACCAGGATTGAACATTCGCAAGATGCGACCAATATGGCCAACCGTCGGCTTCCCACGCAAACGAGCCACGGGTTATCCAATTCCGCCAGAAGGTATGGACATCATCCGGCGGTTGCGGAAGCTCATCTCCCATGCGCCCAGGCAGCATATTTAGAAGCATCAGCATCTCTTCCTTCATACCGGTGTAGTGATTCCACAACGACATGAAAACATCACGAGCATCGCGAGCGATATAGAGATATTTGACCTTTTCATTATAGGGCAAGCCATCGAGCGGCAGATGCGTCTTGATAAAACGGCGATGCTGCTGCGACCGCAAATTATTCAGAACCACTTCGAGCGGAACAATCCGCATGTCCAGCCACGGAGACATTTGCGCTGGCGGAGCTGGGAAATTCCCATCTGGAAATAGCAAATGCGCAACAATCGCTTGCGTCCAGGTTGTACCTGCCTTGTACGACGTTGCAATGACGATATCATCTCCGCGCGATTCGAAATAATCCCAACGCGTACTGTCGAAGTGATGGTTCTGATAGATATGTGTGCGTTGCGGTAAATTTTGCATCTAAACGACCTGTAATTAAATATTGTCAAAATATAGAGATGCACTCGATTTGACAAGCAATTGCGGCATACAGCTAAAATAGTAGGTGCAAGTCTGTAACGGTTTCAGTCACTTTGATACAGAATTCTTCATCATTTGTTAATGATTGACATAGCGCTGACTCAGTCTCCCCCCTAAAAAACTATATGCGTCTCCAAGTAGTGCCTTGTGCGCTATCCTCAAGAACAATCCCCTTGTCGAGCAACCGCTTACGAACATTATCCGCATCGGAATAGCGTTTCTCTGCACGTGCGGAAACACGCTCGCGAATTAATTGTTCTATTTCATCTTCGGTTAATACATTTGAATCATTACCAGCTGGTCTATTTTGTAGGTAATCCTGTGGATTCTGCTGTAACAGCCCTAACAAACCACCTAGCGATTTTAATAAGGTTGCAAGTTCCTTCGAGCCACTTTTATTGATTTCACTGGTCAATTCAAATAACACCGCTATCGCTTCCGGTGTATTGAAATCGTCCTCCATAACGATCCTGAACCTTTCTGCATAAACACTATTCCAGTCAATCGCTGATGAGTTGATATTAATAGAGCCAACTTCTTTGAGTGCTATATATAAACGATCCAAAGCCAGCTTGGTATCTTTCAAATGCTGATCGGAATAATTCAATGGGCTGCGATAGTGCGCGCGCAATATAAAAAAACGCACGACTTCTGGTTGATAGTAATTAAGAATTTCCCGGACAGTAAAGAAATTTCCCAATGACTTTGACATTTTTTCATTATCAACGCGTACAAAGCCGTTATGCATCCAATAATTTACAAAGGGATGATCATTCGCCCCTTCACTCTGTGCGATTTCATTCTCATGATGCGGAAATTGCAAATCTTGGCCGCCTCCATGGATATCGAATTGAACACCCAACAGTTGACCGCTCATCGCTGAGCATTCAATATGCCAACCCGGCCTTCCCCTTCCCCACGGCGAATTCCAAAAAGGCTCACCAGGTTTGGCTGATTTCCATAAAACAAAATCCAACGGATCTTTTTTACTGGAGTCGATTTCAACTCGCTCTCCTGCACGTAAATCCTCAAGTGATTTTCCAGACAATTTACCGTAATTGGGGAAATGATGGACTGAATAATATACGTCGCCATTGACTGCATGGTAAGCCAAATTTTTTTCAACCAACATACTGATCATCTGAATCATAGATTCAATATAAGCAGTCGCACGTGGCTCATGCGTAGGTTGCAACACGCCTAAAGCGGCTGCATCCTGATTCATGGCTTGAATATAACGATCGGTTAAGGCTTCAATTGATTCTTGATTGTCTTGTGCACGCTTAATAATCTTATCGTCTACATCAGTAATATTGCGAACATAATTCACCTCAAATCCGTTGATTTTTAACCAACGAATCACCATATCGAATACGACTAGAACCCTCGCATGCCCCAGATGACAATAATCATAAACTGTCATACCGCAGACATAAATTTTTACTTCCCCTGGTACCAATGGAACAAATTCTTGTTTTTCTCGAGCAATTGAGTTGAAAATTTTGAGCATAAAAAATAAGCGGATTAATTGTAGAATTGCGTTACTTCTTGGTAAAATTCTAGACATTCTGGGCTAAATCAGCGAAACTCGCGCAGTATAAGTATAGCATACCGCCGGAATTGAAGCTTTCACCACCTTTATAAAACCTTATAACCTTAGGCAATTCTTCTCTTAACAGGAAAAAATATGTATAACCGCCTTAGTCTGTTTGTGCTGCTTTTCTCTTTCCTATTCTTATCATCGAATGGCCATGCAGAAAATGTCACTGTAGAAATAAAAACCAGTTTGGGAAATGTCATCATCGAGCTCCATTCCGATAAAGCGCCAAAAACAGTAGCAAATTTCCTACAATATGTTGACGATGGCTTTTACAAAAATACAGTTTTTCATCGTGTCATTCCAAACTTCATGGTGCAAGGTGGTGGTTTTGATACCGACTTGAACCAAAAACCTACACGCTCTCCGATACCAATCGAATCTGATACTGGTTTAAAAAATGACATCGGAACGATAGCCATGGCGCGTACTTCTGACCCCAATTCGGCCACTGCACAATTTTTCATCAATGTTGCCAAAAATGATTTTTTGAATTTCAACGCACCTAATGCCAGTGGCTATGGCTACGCTGTTTTTGGTAAAGTGATCAAGGGTATGGAGGTTGTGAATAAAATCACTTCGACACCGACAGGCTCTTCTGGTCCATTTTCAAGAGATGTCCCTAAAACCAATATTATCATTCAAGATATTACTCGTATCTCGAGTTCTGAAAAGACTCATCAATAATTCAATACCGAACTGTATCAATTAAGGAAGCATTATGGTCAAGCTACATACTAACTTTGGCATCATCACTCTGGAACTAGATCAAGAAAAAGCCCCTGTAACAGTGGAAAATTTCTTACACTATGTCAATAGTGGGTTCTACGATAATACGATATTCCATCGTGTCATCGACGATTTCATGATTCAAGGTGGTGGATTAGAGTCCGACATGAAACAAAAAAACACACAGGCACCGATTCAAAATGAAGCAGCGAATGGGCTTAAAAATGATGCTTACACCATTGCCATGGCACGAACTGCTGATGTTCATTCAGCTACCTCGCAATTTTTTATCAATGTAGCCAATAACGGTTTTTTGAACTATCAATCTGCAACACCACAAGGCTTTGGTTATTGCGTTTTTGGCAAAGTTATTGAAGGTCAGGATGTTGTCGATAAAATCAAGAAAGTAAAGACAGGAAACGCTGCCGGACACCAAAATGTACCGGTTGAAGATGTCATTATCGAAAAAGCAGAAGTCGCATAACGAGAATAAGCCTTTCAGGTGATTGACACTATAGAGAAAAATCTGCAGCAATGCATGAACAATTGATGCAATAAAAAGGATGAGGCAGTCTACAAACTCCAAGCACTGATTAATTGTCCCTAAAAAATCCTATTTATTGCCATCTTCTTTTGCTAAAAGGAGAATCGACATGGATAAACTAGGGCTTCCGATTGTTTTACTGGCAGCTTTATGGGGCGCTGTAAACACTACGCTGAGTTTCTTTCAGATCATCAACGCTCGTCGCGACATGATGTTTGAGATGATTGATAAATGTGGGTATTGCACTGAACAAACACTGGGTCCGATCGAAATCTACCTAACCAATCTTCTCCCACTTTCCATCGGAAACATTATCTTTCTTAGTTTAATTAGTTACGTGATTTTATCAATTCCACGTCACATGAAAATTGAAGATGACGTGGAAGCCAAACGGCTGAAATCAGCCTGCTTAGCGATTGCAATACTTCCTATCTTTGGAGCGCTGTCTTTTGCTGTTGGCGGGATATTTGATATGGTCATGCTGATTCGATCTTTGAAATGATCAATAATCTCCCCACAAGAACGATTATTTTTACAGCACTATCTGGATTTCTAAGCTTGAGTGGCTGTGCAGTCATGGATAAAAGCACTCCGGGTTGGTCGCAGTATCGTAATCTAGATAGAGTAAATGAATTGCAATTAGCCTCCAGTAGTGTCGGCAAAGGAGACCCTGTTTTGCTCATCCACGGCTTTGGTGCCAGCAGCTATAGTTGGCGATATGTTATTGAGCCACTTGCACAAAAGTACCGTGTCATTACCATTGATCTAAAAGGCTTTGGCGAATCGCCGAAACCACGTGATGATCAATATTCCGTTTATGAACAAGCCAGGCTGGTACGGAATTTTATCCTTGAAAACAAACTGGAAAATCTTCACATCATTGGGCATTCCTATGGTGGCGGAGTAGCGCTGGCGACATCAATCTATCTATCCACATCGCACCCTGATCTGCAAAAAAGCCTGATATTAATGGACAGCATTGCCTATCCGCAAGATCTTCCAAGTTTCGTAAAAATATTGGCTACCCCGATACTGGGATCACTTATCATCTACGCTATTCCTAACACCTTTCAGGTAAGAAACTTGCTGAAGAAAGTGTATTTCAATGATAATCTGATTCCACAAAATGCCGTCGACCACTACGCTGATAATTTGAGTAAACCCAATGCCAAATATGCGACACTTACCAGCGTGCGGCAGATGCTACCAGCGGATTTGCAGCAATTCTCAGAAAATTATGCCAACTTGACCATCCCTACCCTAATTATTTGGAGCAAAGAGGACGAAATTGTGCCCTTAGCCGTTGGCGAGCGCCTCCATAAAAATTTACCCAACTCAAAATTGATCATCCTCAATAACGTTGGCCATGCCGCCCAAGAGGAAGAACCATCACTGGTATTACCCTACTTACAGCAATTTCTGGATACGGAAAAACATCGCACCACACTCAGGCAATAAACATATCCGCGTAACAAAAGATACGAGAAAATCAAAAGCCCTACTAAAGCATAACTATCTTAAATATACACTTAAGCACGTGCGGCAATATTTGCCGAGCTGACTTTTCATCTACTAAAAAGAATCACGCAAAAAAAGCTCCAACGCTATCAATATGGATCTTTGCTATAGATGGCATGATCATTGCTATCAACATTTACAGCAATCTATTAATAAATCTGCAGTGCTCTAACATTCAGGAGTCTATATGCAAAATAAATTTGAGAGCTTGGAGCTCGGTCAATTCATTCCCTTGCATTACCATCACAATATGTTGAATGACAATAATCGAATGAAAGGCTTTAAAGAAGCGATTAATTTGGTGGTAAAACCCGGTGCTAAGGTTCTCGAGCTAGGCGGCGGTACTGGCGTACAATCTTTTTTCGCCGCACAAAAAGCACAAAAGGTTTATTGTGTCGAACGTAACCCAGAGCTGGTAAGTGCTGCACGCAGTTTTCTCGCGAGAAATATCAATGGAGATAAAATCGAAGTTATTCAGGCTGATGCACTGTATTATTTGCCGCCGGAGCCTGTCGATGTGGTGATCTGTGAAATGCTTCACACGGGTTTGTTACGCGAAAAGCAGATGTCTGTTATTGATTCATTTAAAAAACGTGACTTAGAGAAATTTGACGGCCCATTGCCTGTCTTTGTACCAGAGGCGAGTATTCAAGCCATTCAACCGATAGAACAAAACTTCCACTTTGAGGATTTCTACGCACCCACCATATTATTTCAAGATCCTTATGCAACCCACGAAAGAAGTAAAAGCCTTGGGGATCCTGAAGTATTCCAATTGCTATCGTATGCTGATCCATTTAATCAAATCTGCCATTGGGATGGGGAAATCATCATGGCTGAGAACGGTCAACTCAATGCACTAAGACTCATTACTAGGAATATACTCGCTGTTAATATGCTGACCTATAGCACCATAGATTGGCATACCCAGTACATTATTTTTCCACTATCCGTACCGCTTACGGTAACCAAAGGTGATCATATTTCAATACGTTTTAGTTATCAAGGCGGAGCTCCTCTGAATGCACTATCAGATTCACTACAAGTTTGTTTCGTAAACAAACTTGCTTCAGTATTGCAGTCAGCGTCAGAGACTCTGCATTGTTCGTCGAATTTGCAGTCAGAAATTGCTGAAACAGCCAATATATTGTAATAACTGAACCCGCAGAAAGTATCACTTTCTCCATGAACTGCCTAGAGTGGCTCATGGAGATTCTCTTCCCATCAACACTTCACCAAAATTCTCATCCTTTGCGGCGTTAAATACAGTAATTTGTTAGAGAATGATTTTTATTTTTTCCTGACTACTTGTATGAATTGATCAGAAACCTCATTGGGACAATGCTTACCTTGCTCAAGATCCGTAAGATTTGATAATGTTGTCATTGCAATATTTTCTAAAGCAGTGATGGTAAAAAAAGCTTGGTGTCCAGTGATCAGAACATTTGGGAATGTTAATAACCGCGCAAAAATATCATCCTCTAGAATTTTGTCTGAAACATCTTCAAAAAATAAGTCACCCTCTTCTTCATATACATCAAGCCCCAAATATCCAATTTTTCCGGATTTCAAATTCTTTATTACCGCCACAGTATCAATAAGCGCGCCTCTGCTCGTATTAATCAGCATAACGTTTGGTTTCATATACGTTAGCGCCTTGTCATCAATTAAATGGTAGGTTTCGGGTGTCAGTGGGCAGTGCAAGCTAATAATATCTGATTGTCGCAGGAGGTTCTCTAAATCGGTATATTTAACTCCATATGTCGCACAACACTCATTTGGGCAAGGATCATAAGCGAGTACCGTGCAACCAAAACCAGACATGATCTTGCAAAAAACCGATCCAATTTTTCCTGTGCCAATGACTCCAATTATTTTGGTATTCAAATTAAAACCCAGCAAACCTTCTAATAGGAAATTATTCTCTCTTACCCGATTGTATGCTCGATAAATTTTTCTGTTTAAAGCCAGTATTAATGCAACGGCATGTTCTGCGACTCCATGCGGCGAATATTCCGGAACGCGAACCACTGTAATATTCAATGAAGCAGCAACACTCAGGTCTACATTATTAAAGCCAGCACAACGAAGTGCAATGATGGTTATTCCCAAATCAGATAATTTTCTGAGGCAATTCTCGTCGATCTCATCATTCACAAAAACACAAACCGCTTCGAATCCTTTTGCCAATGGTGCTATTGTCACATTCAGATGTACATCAAAATAAGTCAAATCATGATTAAATTCGTTGTTGGCTTGATCCAAGTATTTCCTGTCATATGACTTAGCTCCAAATATTGCAACTTTCATCGATGTATATCCCCTATCACCGTGTCTTATCGCTCGAGTAGCGATTAAAACCGCGCAAGATCCTATTAAAGAATAATCTCAACTGTCGTTGCGTAATTCATAATACTCTCCGATTTCTCCTAGACTGTGTACGACACTTTAACGGATTACAATGACAGTGTTGTCTCAGTCTTGATATTGCGCCGCGATACTATGTTAATCTAACTGCGGTTTAACCGCACGAACTCCTTATTTTAATAACACCCACCATGGCAAGAAAAAACATCAAACGAAAACCGAAATGATGGAAAAAATGCAATGACTGAACAAAACTTGAAACTATTTGGCGTAGTGGCAGAAAAAGGTAGGTGGCTACTAGTCATCATTGGACTATTGATCAATGTTTGCCTTGGGTCTATTTACGCATTCAGTATTTTCAGAAAACCTTTGGAATCACTGTGGGAAATCACTTCGATCCAAAGCGGCTATCCATTCATGGTTTTTCTGGCGATATTCGCGATTACGATGCCGCTGGCAGGAAACCTGATGGCAAGATGGGGACCCAGAAAAACCACGATGCTTGGTGGCTTGCTGGTTGGAACAGGATGGATTGCTGCAAGCTTTTCTCCGAATATCGCCATCCTAACCCTTTTATATGGAGTCATCGGTGGTGCTGGAGTCGGCATCGTCTACGGTTGCCCCATTGCAGTCATTGCAAAATGGTTCCCACAAAAAAGCGGTTTAGCAATTGGTCTAACGGTCATGGGCTTTGGCGTATCTGCATTGGTAATGGCTCCGCTCATGAAAATAATGATCGATCATCCGGGTATTGGAATACTTCAAACGTTTCTTTACTTAGGGATCGCATTGGGGATTGTAATCTTGCTCTTAGCACAGTTATTGAGTTTTCCACCAACAGGATGGATATCCGCAAGAACAAAATTGACTGTAGGAATTGCAACGACTGTCGCCTCAACCTCAGATCTTAACAGACAAGAAATGCTAAAGACCCGTCATTTCTATGCGCTATGGGCTACTTACACGATCGGTTGTCTATCTGGATTAATGGCTGTTGGAATAGCGTTCCCTGTTGGAACAGAAATAGCTAAGCTGAATACAACCATGGCAGCACTCGCTGTTTCCTTATTTGCGGTATTTAATGGCCTGGGGCGACCACTATTTGGGGCCATGACCGATAAACTGAGCCCACAATATACCGTCATTATCTCATTTGCCATGATATTGAGTGTATCTCTACTGATGTCTTTTTTTGATCAGGGAAACACAATACTATACCTATTTACATTCTGCATATTATGGATGTGTTTGGGAGGATGGCTTGCAATAGCACCCACATCGACCGGAATATTCTTTGGAAAGAAGCATTATGCACAGAATTACGGGTTGGTATTCACTGCATTCGGTGCTGGAGCCATCCTAGGAACACTGATATCCAGCAATATTAAAGATATCACTGGAAGCTATCTGGGTATGTTTCCGATTCTAGCGGGACTAGCAATCCTTGGGATGATTATTGCTGCTTTTGGACTAAACCCCGTCAAGAGTAAAATCAACTGAAGAATAGCCATGATATCAATATTTATGATATTTCTAGACGGGGCCTTCAGGTGCGACTATATAAGTTTGGATATTTTTCCAGAACAAAATTTACTTATGAGGCAAATAACTCATGAAATGATAATCTAATATCAGTAGCTTGTAAGTAGTTTTGTTCGGTATTTAAGTCCAATAAGGTGAGCGGGTGCTGTTCCAGCCAGTTGACAGGAAATATTAAATCAATGCTATCTTTATTAGCATTAACTGTGATCTTTGAGAGATCAAGAGCCGTTCTTCCACGATGTAACACAACTGCAAGTCGCAATAACACGCAAAGTTTCATCAATGATGCTTTGGTTGATGCGACAATCGATTGAAATTCTTCGGTTGGAAATTTACGTCGATGACCTCGAACAAGCATGGCGAGTTTTTTCTGATCTTGCTGAGAAAATCCGGCTAAATCCGAGTTAGCAGTTAAATAGGCACCATGTTTATGATACTGATAATGCGCTACAGATAGGCCGATCTCGTGAATCATCGCTCCCCACATTAGAATTTTCGAATCAATCTTTTCATCCAATTGCCAGCTTACTCGTACCTGGTCAAACAATGCCTTAGCAGTATCTTTAACCCGATTAGCTTGTTGTATATCAATATTGTAACGATTAGCAACAGCAGCGATGGTTTTATCACGAATATCTTCGTTATGCGTTCGGCCAATCAAATCGTACAATAGCCCTTCACGTAATGCTCCATCTGATACATTCATCTTCTCCAACCCGAGTGCTTCAAAAATTGCCAGCAGAATGGCCGTACCACTGGCAAAAACAGGTTTTCTACGCTCGGATAGTCCCTCAAGGTTTAGCGCCTCGCTATCACCAATTGCAATTAAAAGCTCTGTCAAGCGTACTAACGCTGAAGCAGTAATGCCAGAATCGCACCAACCCTGAGACTGAACGATGTCACGAATCGCCAAAATTGTTCCGGAAGATCCCAATGCATAGTCCCAACCAACACTCTTAT
>Ga0138256_10003355_pt1 | contig 17019 bp, 12 predicted proteins | sample KNB2016incub_MG_FD_105486 | JGI IMG/M metagenome (GOLD analysis project Ga0138256, IMG submission 105486) | Active sludge microbial communities from wastewater in Klosterneuburg, Austria - KNB2014incub_MG | ecosystem: Engineered > WWTP > Activated sludge > Unclassified | place: Austria... | reverse complement strand
GTCGACCCGAAGGATTACGCCATGACGAGTGCCGAGCCGCTGGTCGCGTGGGCTCGGGATTCGGACTTCGCAGGCGGCGATGTGATCCTGCTGCACGACGTGCAGCCACATTGCCTGGCGGCGATCCCGGTCCTCGCGGCGCGACTCCGGCAGCTCGGGCTCGCCACCGTGCCGCTCGGCGCCTGGCTACCCACCGGTGAGGTGGGACGCGGCATCGCTGCACCAGGAATGACCGGCTCGTGAGTCGCCGACGCGTCCTGCTGGTGTCGTATCACTTCCCGCCGGTCGGCGGAGCCGGCGTGCAGCGCCCGGCCAAGTTTGCGCGCTATCTCCCCGAATTCGGCTGGGACGTCTCGGTGCTGCAGGCCGCGAATCCCTCGGTGCCGTTGCTCGACCACTCCTTGCTCGACGACCTGCCGGCTGACCTCGTGGTCGCGAAGGCGCGCACGCTCGAGCCGTCGTACGCCGCGAAGCAGGCCACCGGGATCAGCACACCGGCCTCGCCCGTGCCAGCCAGGCCATCGCTGCTCCGCCGCGTGGCGAGCACGGTGCTGCAACCCGATCCACAGATTCTCTGGTATCCCGACGCGATGCGCGAGGGTCGCGCCTTGCTGCGTCGGCTGCCGCACGACGCCATCCTCGCCACGGCGCCGAGTTACACCAACCTGCTGGTTGGTGCACGCCTCGCCGCGTGGAGCGGCCTCCCGCTGCTCAGCGACTTCCGCGACGAGTGGGACATCAGCAGCACCTACTGGGAGAACGCCGCGCAAGGCAAGCTGGTGATGGGGGTGCAGCAGCGGATGCAGCGCGCGGTGCTGCGCCGCAGTCGCGCCATCGTCGCGACCACCGAGGCCAGCACGGCGCGACTCGCCGAGCGCGCGCACGAGGCCGGCTCGACGGCCGTGGCACGATGCATCTACAACGGCTGGGATGCGCATGACCTCGAAGCCGCCTCGCAGGTGGCGCCGGCGGTACCGCGCGACCCGGCCCGGGTCCGCCTGGTCTACACCGGCACGCTCTGGAATCTCACGTCGGTCGCACCCGTGATCGCGGCGATCCGGCAACTGGCGAGCGACGCGCCCACGCTGCTGTCCCGACTCGAGCTGGTGGTGGTTGGTCGCAAGACGCCCGAGCAACAGGCGCTGCTGGCGCCACTGCCGTCGCTCGGTGTCGCACTGGCCGACGTCCCGTACTGTGATCACTCCGTCGCCATCGCCACGATGCAGTCGGCCGATGCGCTGCTGCTCCTGTTGAGCGACGTGCCGGGCGCGGAGCGCGTGGCGCCCGCCAAGGTGTTCGAGTACCTCGCGGTGCAGCGTCCGATGCTGGCCGTGATGCCCGACGGCGAGATCGCGACCCTGGTGCGTGACGCCCAAGGGGGCGGGCACTACCTTCCGTCGGACGTGGCCGGGATTGCGGGTTGGCTGCGCGCCCTGCTGGTCAACGGGCCGCCGGCCGCCCCGCCGGAGTCGGCCGGCGCGCGTTTCGAACGCCGAGCGCTGGCGGGCCAGCTCGCCACCCTCCTCACCACCGTGACCGCAGGAGCGACGCGATGATCTTTCTGGAGGATCTGCGCTGCAAGGCGGAGTGGTGCTACGGCGACACGCGCCCGCGCACGCTGCTCAAGGCGCTCGTCACCGACGGCACCTTCGCGATGGCGTGCTACCGGCTGATGGCGTGGTCACATCGGCATCACCTCGCGCCGCTCACGATGTTCTGGAACAAGGTCAACGCGGTCTTCGGCCAGTGCATCATCGGCCGCGGCGCGACCTTCGGTCCGGGCTTCGTCCTGATCCATTCGCAGGGCGTGGTGATCAACGGGGCGGTGCGCGGCGGGAGCCGCGTCTACGTCGAGCACCAGGTGACCATCGGCGCGGAAAAGGCACAGTCGCCGGTGCTCGGTGACCGCGTCTTCCTCGGCGCGGGGGCCAAGATTGTCGGCGCGGTGACCATCGGGAGCGATGTCCGGGTCGGCGCCAACGCGGTCGTGGTGCGCGACGTCCCGTCCGGCGTCACGGTGGGAGGCGTCCCCGCGCGCATCCTCAAGACGCACGACGGGGAGGCGTCTTCCGACGCCTCCCCGTGAGCCTGCTCGGCCGTTGATCGAGCGGCCGACTATTCCTGTCCGACGACCAGCCCCTGCCCCTGCTTCCGCTCCGTCGTCTTCTCCTTGACGCTGCCCTGCATCCCCTTCCAGCCGAGATAGGCAAGCGCCAGCGTGAAGAGGCCGCCGAAGGCGCCCGTCTTCATCGCGGCCATGTCGAAGTTGTTCTTCCGATCAACCGGCACCAGCCGACGCATGTCGAGGAAGTCGAGCGCAAACGGCACCAGCAGGAGCCCGGCGACGAGGGCCAGGACCAAGGCCGCGATCGCCGCGCCCCGGACCGCCACGCGGCGCCCTCCGAAGATCCCCACGGCCGTGATCGCCGCCAGAAGGAAGGCAAGCTGCGGCAGCGCCGCGAGCACCGTCCCGAAGACCTGGAAGCGCCAGCGCACCTCGCCGGTCGCCACCGGCAGGGCAGGCACCAGCACGTCGGCGAGCGGCGAGAGGGTCACCACCACGAGCACCGCCAACGCGGCGGAAATCACGGTGTGGGCACGAAGGGAGAGCATCGGGGTCGACGACTGCATGCAGCGGCCTCGGGGCGAGATGGGGAAGGCGGGTCGCCGCCCGGAGTCGGGTGGGGCGGCCGCCAATGGTGTACAGACGCACCTCTCCTAGGCAAGTCACGGGCCGAGTGCCCCACTTCTTGCACGATGAGCGGTACACCATGCGCTGCCTCCACCTGACCCTGACCACCGACCGCGGCGGACGCCGCGACGCCATCCTCACCCTGATCCGCAACCTCCGGGCGCTGGGGGTCACCTGCGGACTGGTCGGATTGCGCGACTCCCCCGACCAGGTGGCGTCCCTCCACGAGCTCGTCGACTTCCATGCCGGCCTCGAGGCCGGCCCGCGTATCGGACCCAAGGCGATCGGCGACCTGTGGCGCCTGTGCCGCGATCAGCGGGTCGAAGTGCTCCACGTACACGACGCCGGGAGCCAAGTTGTTGCGTCAGCGCTACGGTGTGTCTTGCCGAACCTACGTATTGTGATGACCTTCCACCGCAGTCTCGGACTGGACACGGAGGGGTGGCGGAACCGGCTCCGGAATCGGGTCACCCTCCCCGCCGTGGCGAAGGTGATCACGGCGTCCGAGGAGCGGCGGCGGTATTTCCTCGGCCAGGCCCCCATGCCGCCCGAGAAGGTCGCGGTGATCCCCCATGGTGTGGATCTGGGGCGCTTCCACCCGGACCCGTCGCGGCGAGCTTGGGTGCGGGCAACGCTCGGGTGCCCACCGGAGACTCTGGTGGCGGTGGCCATCGGCCACTTCGGCCCCGAGAAGGGGCTCGACCAGATTCTGGCGGGGATGGCGGTCGCCCTCCGTCAACTGAACGGTCGGCCGGTCCACCTGGCAGTCCTCGGTGCCGGCACCCCGGAGCAGGAGCGGCTCCTCAGGGGAGCGGGCGAGGCGCTTCTGGGCGACCGAGTCACCTTCCTGGGGTTTCGACCCGACGTGCCCGCCTGGCTTCAGGGCGCAGACCTCCTGGTGCACGCCCCCAGGCAGGAGGCCTTCGGTCTGGTGACCATCCAGGCGATGGCCTGCGGCATCCCGGTGGTGGCGGCCGCCGTGGGGGGGGTGCCGGAGATCGTGGCCGACGACCGCACCGGGCTGCTGGTTCCCCCCGGTGAGACCGACGACCTCGGCGGGGCCATCGCCACCGTTCTGGGGGACGATGTGATGAGGTCCCGCCTTGCCGAGGGGGCACTCGCCCTCGCTCGGGAACGGTTCGATGCCCTGGAATCGGCGCGCCGTCACGTGGAGATCTACCTGGCGGCATTGGCGTAACAGGCGCCATCCGGCGGGGTTTGCACAGCGGAGGGGGTGGCCTGCAACTTGCTCCTCCGACGCGTTCACACGCCCATGGTTCGCCTGGTTTTGGAGGTTGTCGTGAGTACTGAAGTCACCATCGTGGTCGTGCCCCGGGACCGCTTCAGCAGCGTCGTCCCGTGCGTCGAATCGATTCTCGAGCATACCCCGGAGTCGTTCCACCTCATGGTGCTCGACTTCGGATACTCGCCGGCCACGGTGGCCGCGCTCACCGCGCGCTGCAGTGGACGGTCGTGGGAACTGGTGCCGTGCGGCCGGACCATTCCGATGGAGGCGTTTCGCGCCGCCTTGCCGCGCATCGATTCCCCGTACACCTGCTGGGTCGACAACGACACTTTCGTCACGCCGGGATGGATGGCCACGCTGCTGCGCGGTGCCCGTGACGAGGGGATGCGCGTGATCCTCCCACTGACCTGGGAGCGCGAAGGGCTCGACATCGACGCGCGCCGCCTGGTGATGCGGGTGCACGTGTCGCATGCCGAGCTGCGCAAGGTCACCGTGGACGGCACCGAGTACGTCTTCGACTACAAGCCGTTCCGTCGGGCCTCGCGCGAGGAGCTGCCGGCGGGCCCCTGGCGGATCGACTTCTTCGAGCTGCACACCTTCTTCGCCGAGACCGCGGTCCTGCGGCAGCTCGACTATCCGGCCATGGTGGTGCGCGAGCACGTGGACATCGGCATCCAGCTGCACCGGCTCGGCATCCCGATCTGGTGCGAGCCCCGCGCCGAAGTGGTGTTCGACAACATCCACTCGCGTCCGACCATCGAAGACCTGCGCTTCTTCTTCTTCCGCTGGGCGGACAAGCGGATCGACCACAGTCACGCGCTCTTCCTCGAACGTTGGGGCTGGCGCTTCTACAACGAGCAGTTCCTCAAGAACTGGGCGTTTCGACGCCGAGTGTTCTCGGTGGCGCGCTTCTGCTTCCTGCCGCACAAGCCGGCCGACCTGCTCTCCCGCATTCTGGTGAAGCTGTTCCGCCCGGCGATCCCTGCGGCGCTGCGCCCCGATCCGACCGACCGCTCCACGCGCGCCTTCGACGCGCTCACGCCGTCGTCCGCCGAGTCGGCGGCGGGCCGCTGAGCGATCGTGTCACGCGTGACGTCCCCCGCCAGTCCCCCGGCCCACTTTCGCCGCGGCGCGCCGATGGATCGCCATCAGGCCCGGCGAGCCGATGCCGTGCTGGCCCTCGCCACCGGACTCACGGGTGACGCGCTGGACTATGGCTGCGGCTGGGGCGACCTCACGGCTCGCCTCGCCCCGCAGTTTCGCAGCATCGTGGGCGTGGACGTGGACCCGGCCCGCGTGGCCTTCGCGGCAGCGGAGTATGCCCCGATTCCGTTTGCCACCTGTCGCCCGGACGGTGTCGACCTGGCGGACCGGAGCATCGACGTCGTGGTCTCCACGGTGGTGCTCCACTTCGTGCCCGACCCCGATGCCTACCTGGCCGAGTGTCGCCGCGTGCTGCGACCGGGCGGCCACCTCGTGATCATGATCCCGAACCCCGACTCGATGTGGATGGTCGGGCGACGGCTTCTGGGACGCAGTGGCCTGCGCACGGGATGGGGCGGAACGATGCTGTCCGAATTCCCTCCGGTCCTGGCGCGACACGGCTTTGGCGTGGAGGCCCAGCGAGGCTTCTACGATCCGCCCTTCGATCGGGTCAGGACCGCCGGCGACGTCGCGCTCTCGGTGATGAACGCGGTCGGCCACACGGCGGGACTCGCGCGCCACGCCTCGTACGCCGGCTTCCGCGCCCGGCTGGCGCCATGACACCCCCGGGCCCGCCGTGGACGGTGGTGCACTGCATCTTCTCGGTCGCGATCGGCGGCCAGGAAATGGTGGTCCTCTCGCTCGTTGAGCGGATGGATCGCACCCGATTCACGCCCCGGGTGCTCTGTTTCCGGGGCGGCGGTGAGCTGGTGGCGCGCTTCGAGGCGCTCGGCGTTGCCGTGGATGTCCTCGACGTGCCGAGCGGCGCGGGCGGGCTGGCCTCCCTCTCGGCGATGCGACGCTATTTCCGTCAACATCGGCCCGCGATCCTGCACACGCACAACCCGACGCCGCATCAGTATGGCGCGATCGCGGCCGCAGCAGGCGGGGTGCCGATCGTGGTGCACACCAAGCACGGTCGGAACATCCTGCGCACCGCCCGCAGCCGTTGGCTGGAGCGCCTTGCCGGCCGGCTGACGGACGTCGTCGTTCCCGTGTCGGCCGACTCCGCCGAGGTGGCGCGCACCACGGATGGCGTGCCGGCCGACCGCATCGAGGTGATCCGCAACGGCATTGCGATCGGCCCCGAGGTGACGCGTGCGCGCACGTCCGGATGGCGCATCGTGCATGTCGCTCGACTGAACCCCGTGAAGGATCAGCGCACGCTGCTCCACGCCGTGCGGCTGGTCGCCAACGCCCATCCGGAGGTCCGACTGCATCTGGTGGGCGATGGCGAGGAGCGCGAGGCACTGGAGCAGCTGACCGATGCGCTCGGACTTCGCGACCAGGTGATCTTCCACGGATTCACCGACAACGTGCGGCCCTTCCTCGCGGACGCCGACCTCTTTGTCCTCTCCTCGGTGAGCGAAGGGATTGCCCTCACGCTGCTCGAGGCGATGGCGGCCTCGTTGCCGGTGGTCGCGACCGATGTCGGCGGCAATCGCGAAGTCGTGGTGCCCGGCGAGACCGGGTTGCTCGTGCCGCCCGGCGATCCCGCCGCGCTCGCCGAGGCGATGGCCGCGCTCCTTGCCGACCCGGCTCGCGCCGCCGCGATGGGACAAGCCGGGCGCACCCGCGCCGAGCAGGACTTCTCGCTTGACCGGACCGCTGGCGCCTACGAGGCCTTGTACCGGCGGCTGCTCGTCCGACACGGCCTGGCCGCCGCGGTGTCCGCATGACGTGGCGCCCCGACATCCCGCTCTGGCGGACGGCCATCCGCGCCTACGAGACCGGCTTCCAGCGTCGTCCAGTCTTCCGCTACTGGCGGGAACTCGAGGCGAGTCAGTGGTGGTCGCGCGATCGACTGGAAGCGCTCCAGTTCGAGCGACTTCAGGCGCTCCTTCGTCATGCCGCCACCACCTCGCCCTGGTACGGCGCACAGTGGGAGGCGCTGGGCCTTGATGCCGGCGCGGTGCGTGCGCCGAGCGACTTCCAGCGCTGGCCGGTGATCGACCGCGAGACGGTTCGCGCCAATCGGATGGCGATGCGCAGCACGGCGGGTCTCCCCCTCATCGCCAAGGCGACCGGCGGGTCGAGTGGCGTGCCACTGCAATTCGACCTCGACGACGAGAGCAACGAACGCCGGATGGCGGCGTGGCATCGCGGCTATGGATGGGCGGCCGCAGCACCGGGGACTCGACAGTGGTACCTCTGGGGCGTGCCGCCGCATTCGAGCGGGGCCTGGCGGCAGCGCAAGGTCAGGCTCTACGATGCGCTCTACCGTCGCACGACCGAGAGCTGCTTCGACATTGCGGAGTCACAGATTGACCGGCTGCACGCCTCGCTCGCCCGCACCCGGCCCGACGCGATCGTGGCGTACACCAACGCGATCTACACGCTCGCCCGGATGTTCGAGGCGCGCGGCCTGACGCCGTACCGTCCTCGAAGCATCGTGATCGGGGCGGAGAAACTCCACGACTTCCAGCGCACCCTGATCGAGCGGGTGTTCCGCGCGCCGGTGTTCGAGACCTACGGATCGCGCGAGTTCATGCTGATGGGCGCCGAGTGCTCGGCCCACGCCGGACTCCACCTCACGATGGAGCACCACCTGGTCGAGTTGCTCGACGACGCCGGCGCGCCGGTGGCGCCGGGTATCGAGGGCAACGTGGTCGTCACCGACCTCACCAACCGTGGCATGCCCTTTGTTCGCTATGCCAACGGCGATCGTGCCGTCGCCGCGACAGGGCCGTGTCCCTGCGGTCGCGGGCTGCCCCTGCTGGCAGCGGTCACGGGCCGCCGACTTGATGTGTTGCAGACTCCGGAGGGTGGCCGTCTCCCGGGTGAGTTCTTCCCGCATTTGCTCAAGGAGATTCCCGCCGTGCAGCGTTTTCAGGTGATCCAGGACAACGAACGAGTGATCCGGCTGCGCGTCGTCGCCCCGGCGTGGCGTGACGAAGATGCCGCATGGCTCCGCACCGAGCTCGCCGCCGTGGCCCCGTCGCTGACGCTGGACATTCAACAGGTCCCCGAGATCGCGCTCACCGCGACCGGCAAGCTGCAGGTCGTGGTGAACGCGCTCGCCGCCAGCGGCCAGGAGCGGGGATGACCACGATGCCCGGCTCCGATCCGACATCTGCCGACCTGATCTCGACCATTCGTGCCGCCACCAGCGAGCCGCCGAAGCGGCGCGGTCCGCTCGGCTTTCTGCTGACGACGGCGACGCGTGGCGAGCTCGCCCTCGCCCCCCTGGTGGGCCTCTACCTGGGCTACGCGGTGGTGCGCCTCCCCGAAGTGTTCGAGCAGCTCGAGATCCCCAAGGGCCCGATGGGGATGATGCTCATCTTCCTCGCGATGCTCGGCCTGGCCACGCCACCGGAGGCCTGGCAGATCATCTGGGCGCGGTCCAAGCCGCTCCGCCTGATGACCATCATCCTGGGATTGGTGCTCATCACCGCGCCGATCGGGATCTGGCCCAGCGGGTCGCTGACCTTCTTCCAGCAGCGCTACGTCATCTCGTTCGTGATCTTCCTCACGTGCCTGGTCTTTCTCCGCGATCCGCGCGCGCTCCGGATTGCGGCGACGGTCTTCGTGCTCTCCGTGACCGCCGTCTCGGCCAACGTGCTCCGCACGTACGACCCGAACGCAGTGATCCTCGACGAGGATGGCGAGCCGATCAACCCCGAGGTGCTGGCCGCCCGACCGGAACTTCGCCGACTCGCCATCGTCGGCGTCGGCCTCGACTCCAACGACTTCGGGGCGATCCTGGCCACCGCATTCCCGCTCGCGCTCTGGCTTTCCGTCGGCTCCTTCACGCGACGCGTCATCTGGACCGGCGCCGCGGCCGTGATGGTCATGGCGATCGTGCCGACCCAATCCCGAGGGTCGATGCTCGGCATGATGGCGGCAGCCACCGTCGTGGTCGGGGCCGGTGCGCGAGGTTGGCGACGCATCCTCACCTTCCTCCTGGTCGGCGCCGGCATGGCCGCGTTTGCCTACATGGCCATCAAGAGCGGCGCCGGCGGCCGGTTCTCCGACTTCGGCGCCGATGACTACAACCTCTCCAACGAGGGGCGGATCTTCTATTGGCGTCAGGGGATGATCTGGATGCTCAAGCGCCCCTGGGGCTACGGCATCGCGAACTTCCCCACCTACTTCGGCATCCTGAACGGACCGGAGCGCGCCGCGCACTCCTCCTGGGTGCAGTATGGCATGGAACTCGGCGTGGCGGGTCTGGTGACCTTCGCGACCGTCTGCGTGGTGCTGGTCAATGGCCTGCGCCAGATGCGCAAGGTTGCCGTGGCCGCCCGGCATACGGTCGCGAATGCCGGGGTGTACGAGGTCCAGGCCGGGCACATGCTGGCGATGCTCGCCGGCGTGCTGGTGACGGGGACGTTTCTCTCGAATGCCTACTACCCGATGATGTACATGGCCCTCGGCATGGCCGGCGCCACGCTGCTCGGGTCGCCGTTCGACACGACTCCGGCCCCCGCCGCGGCCACGGAGCCCGTGCCCACGACGATCACCGGTGTCCGCCGTCGCCGGCAGTTTGCGGTCGCGTCCGACGACGGCGCGACGTCGCGCTGACGCCATGCGCATCCTCCTGGTGACGTCGGTCTACCCGACGCCGTACGCACCGACCAAGGGCACCTTCAACGCGGCGCTCGTCACCGGGTTGCACCTCGCCGGCGATGATGTGCGGGTCATCGCCCCGGTACCCTGGACCGATCGCCTGCGTCGCCGGCCGACCGACGAGGCGAGCGAGGAAACCGCGCATCCGGTCTGGTTCTATCCGCCGAAGCTCGGGCACGCGTCGCACCACCGCTGGATGCGTCGCTTCGTGCTTCCGGCCGCCGACGCGATGACGGACGAGTGGAAGCCCGACCTGGTCCTCGGCTATTGGACCCATCCCGACGGTACCGTCGCGCTTGAAGTGGCCGACCGCCTCGGCGTCCCCGGCGTGCTGCTGGTGGGCGGCTCGGACATCCAGTTGCTGACCGACAACGCGCGCCGTCGCAAGGTGATCGTGGACACGCTGCTCGCGGCGGACCGCGTGCTCACCGTCGGGCTGCCACTGCGAGAGCGAGTGGTTGGACTGGGCATTCCGTCGGAGCGCGTCGGGGTGTTTGCCCGAGGGATCGACCGTGAGCGCTTTGCTCCCGGCAATGGGACGGCCGCGCGGGAGCGGCTCGGCTTGCCGATCGATCGGCCGATCGCACTCTGGGTGGGGCGGATGGTGCCGGTGAAGGGGCTCGACCTCCTGCTGGCGGCGTGGCACGGCGTCCAGGCCGACGCGGGCGGCTCGGCGCCGCTGCTCGTCCTCGCCGGCGACGGTGAGCAGCGCGCCATGCTCGAACTCGCGGCCGCCGCGTTGCCCGACCGCGTGCGCTTCGTCGGCAGCGTGCCCAACGCATCGTTGCCCGAGTGGTATCGCGCGGCAGACCTCGTGGTGCTCCCGTCGCGCTCGGAAGGCGTGCCCAACGTGCTGGTCGAAGGCCTTGCGTGCGGCACTCCGTTCGTGGCGAGTGATGTCGGGGGCATCGCCGGACTGCTGGAGCCGAATTCGCGCGTGGTCCCCGCCGGCGACATTCCGGTCCTCGCGAACGCCCTGCGCGATGCCCTGGGCCACGCGCCGTTCACGCGACGTGCCGATGCCAGCCACATCCCCGATCGGCGCGAAGCCGTGGCCGCCCTGCGGGCCGAGTTGGCGCAGGTGCAGGCCGGACACGCGGTGGGAACGACCTCGTGAGGCTGCCGCGCGAGGCGCAACGCTGGTTGCCGGGATGGTGGGAGTCGCGCCGACGCCACGCCGCGCACCGCTTCGATGCCACGCGCCCGGTGACCGTGCACCTCATGTTCGCCGACCACTACGAGCCGTACTGGGCCCGACCGAGCGATGCCGTGGCCGCGAGCCGCGTGGCGGCGTGGGTGGATGCGTGGCCGCGCATCGCGGAGGCGCATCCCGACGACGACGGCCGACCGGCACAGTGGAGTTTCTTCTATCCGCAGGAGGAGTACCAGCCCGCCCTGCTGGAATCGCTGGCGGGTCTGGTGCGCCGCGGCCTCGGCGACGTCGAGGTCCACATCCACCACGACGACGACACCGCCGATGCGTTCGTCGCCAAGATGTCGCAGTTCGTTGCCGCGTTGCGGAACGAGCACGGCCTCCTGCACGACTGGCAGGGACGCCCCGGCTTCGGTTTCATCCACGGCAACTGGGCCCTCGACAACTCGCGGCCCGATGGGCGCTGGTGCGGCATCAACGACGAGCTGACGCTGCTGCGCGACTTGAACTGCTACGCGGACTTCACCATGCCGGCGGCACCGGATCCCTGCCAGACGTCGCTGGTCAACGCGATCTACTGGGCGGTCGATGATCCGCTGCATGCCAAGTCGCATGACCGAGGCCCGCTCGTCACGGTGGGTGCGGCGCCGCCGGCAGAGGCGTTGCTGTGCGTGCAGGGACCACTGACCATCCGACCGCATCCCCGATGGCGCATCGTTCCGTCGCTCGAAGTCGGCGAACTCGCCGGCTACGCTCCGCCGAGTGCCGACCGCGCGCACCGCTGGCTCGACGCCGCACCACGGGTGGGCAATGCGGTGATCTTGAAGCTCTTCACTCATGGGGCCGCAGAAAAGAATGCGCGCCCGCTCCTCGGCGGGCACATCGCCGCGCACATCGAGCACGTACGCGCAGCCTGCCGTCAGCGGGGCTGGCGACTCGCCCACGCCACGGCGTGGGACACCTTCCAGGCCATCGAGGCCGCACGATGAACAGCGCCCCGCTCCTGGTGACCGACCCGCGCCTCGATCGGGAGGCTGAGCGGATCACCCTCAGTGCCAGGATCGACGAGCATCGACTCTTCTGGACCATGCCGGACCGCGCGAGCATTGCCCTCCGCGGCGAACCGTTTGTCTGCGCCCTGCTGGTCAGCGCGATGCGGACCGGGCGATCGCTGGTGCTTCCGGAGCAACTGCCCCTCGACCCCGCGTTTCACGCGTCGCTCGAGGAGTTGCAGGTCATCTTTGCGCGGTGGTTCGCCGGCCTCCGACCCGTCACCGTGGAGGCTGCGCTGTCCGCGCGTCATGGCGCCACGGGGCGCTTCACCGGCTATTCCGGCGGGGTGGACAGCAGCTATACGGTCCTTCGACTGCTCGATCGGCTCGACGGGGTGGTGCTGGTGGACGGCATCGAATATCAGGAGGCCAATGTGCCCCTGATGCGCGAAGTGGACGACACCCTCGCGGCCACGATGGCGGCGCGCGGCCTGCCGTTGCTCACCGTGCAGACCAACGCCAAGTGGATCGGCAAGGCGACGGGCGGCAAGTGGTCGCAGTTCATCGGTGGCAGCCTCGCAAGCGCACCGCACGCGCTCGGCGTGGCCGAGTATTCGATCGCCAGCAGCAACGCGTGGGAAAAGTTGCGGCCCTACGGAAGTCACCCGATCACCGACCCGCGCTGGAGCAGCGCCAGCACGAGCATCCTGCATCACGGATGCGAGGCGCTGCGGGTCGAGAAGATTTCGGCGCTCCGTTCGGCGCCCGACTTGCTCGCCGCCATCCGGGTCTGCTTCCAGGGGACCGCGTACAACTGCGGCACCTGCCACAAGTGCCTGCAGACGGCGGCCGGTCTCCGGGCCGTCGGCCTCGAAAGCCCCGCCCTCCCCGTGCTTCGCGACCCGACCCGCCTCCGGTCGATCGAGGTGGAGCACGACGGCGACCTGATCGACTGGGAGGAACTCCTCACGCCGGCCGTGCACGCGTCGGATCCGGCGCTCGCCGGCGAGCTCTCCCGCCTGCTGCGCCGATACCACCTGCGCCAAGCCGCCCGTCGCCTTGATGAAGTGGCGACGGGCGGCTGGCTGCGTCGACTCGTGACGCGGACGTAGTCGAACTCGGCTATCGCTCCGGCTGCTCCGGCGGCCTGACCATCGGCACGGACTGCAGCTGGGCCATCTGGGCGGGCGAGAGCCGGATGCTCGCCCGATCCACCCAGGCGAGGAAGTCGCCGAGATCGAAGATGCCGTTGCGATTGCCGTCGCGATCGAAGAGCAGCCGCTGGTCCTCGCTCAACCGCCCACCCCGCACCAACTCCTCGACGGCGATCCCCACGTCAGGCAACTGGACAGCCACCACTTCAAGCGTGTCGACGAAGATCGCCTCGAGGTCGAGCGCTCGCGTGAGCTGGACGCGGATCGTGTCGATGTACACCGCCGGCCCGGTCCCGACCGGGCGCCGTTCCCAGCGCACGTACTGATTGATCTGCCCGGTAGGCGTCTCGACGGCGATGCGGCTGCCGCTCGCCGTCGCGATCCACGACGAGCTCTCGCCGGCCACCACGGTGCCCTCGACCAACGCCGAGTCCCGCGAGATGTCGACCGAGGAGGCCGAACCCGCCTGCGTCAGGTACCGCGCGCGCTTCCCCTTCGGCTTGACGGCGATCGGGGAGGTCGTCGCGGCCGTCACGACGATGCTGTCCACGATCCGCCCCGTCAGGCTGCCCGCGGTGACGGTGATGGTGTCCACGTAGGTGCCGGCGGCAAGCGCACTCGTGTTGCGGTTCCAGGCAATGCTGCCACTGCCCGTTCCGCTCGCGCTGGTGAGGGTGGTCCAGGTCTTCCGCTTCGAAGCCGTCCAGCTGGTGCTGGTGGCTCCGTCACCCGACAGGGTCACGCTGCCACTGCTCGATGCGGCGGTGCTGCCCGCCTCGATCGTGACCTTGCGGCTGGCCGGGCTCACCGCAAGCGTCGTCGGGATCGGCGCTGCGGTGATGATCAGCGAGTCGATGACGGTGCGCGACGCCACGCCGCTGGCCGACACGGTGATGGTGTCGACATAGGTGCCGGCCACGAGGCCCGCGGTGCTGCGGCTCCAGGCCACCGTACCACTCCCCGTGCCGCTGCCCGTGGTGAGCGTGGTCCAGCTCTTCCGCTTCGACGCACTCCACGCGGCGGTCGATGCTCCGTCGCCAGTCAGCCAGACGCTTGCGGCGCTGGCCGGCACGGTGCCGTTGACCTGCGTCGTCACGCTTCGCGAGGCGGGGCTCACCGAGAGTGCGAGTGCCACCGGCGCGGCGGTGACCACCAACGAGTCAATCAGGGTCTGTGGCGCGACGCCGACCGCCGAGACGGTGATCGTGTCGACATACGTGCCGGCCACGAGGCCCGTGGTGCTGCGGCTCCACGCCAACGTGCCGCTTCCCGTGCCGCTGCCGATGGTGAGCGTGGTCCAGCTCTTCCGCTTCGCCGCGATCCACGCCGTGGTGGCCGCGCCGTCACCGGCGAGCGAGACACTCGCCGTACCGGTGGGCGCTGCGGTATTGACCTGCGCACTGACGTTCCGCGAGGCCGGACTGAGGGCCAGCGTGAGCGGCACGGGTGCGGCGGTGATGACCATGGAATCGATCACGGTGCGCGGCGTGAGGCCGACCACGGTGACGGTGATGGTGTCCACATAGGTGCCGGCCGCGAGGCCTGCGGTGCTGCGGCTCCAGCTGACCGTCCCGGTCGCCGTGCCGCTGCCATTGGTGAGCGTGGTCCAGCTCTGCCGCTTGGTGGCGCTCCACGTGGTGGTGTTGGCGTTGTCGCCCGTCAACGTGATGCTGGCAAAGCTCCCGGCGACGGCCGTGTTGACCTGTGCGGTGACACTGCGCGACGCGGGGCTCAGGGCCATGGTGAGCGGCACGGGTGCGGCGGTGACGACGAGCGAGTCGATCACGATCCGCGGCGTGAGGCCGACCACGCTGACGGTAATGGTGTCCACGTAGGTGCCGGCCGCGAGGCCCGCGGTGCTGCGGTTCCACGCCACGGTGCCGCTGCCGGTACCGCTACCCGTGGTGAGCGTGGTCCAGCTCTTCCGCTTCGCCGCGGTCCACGCCGTGGCGCTGTTGTTGTCGCCGCTGAGGGTGACGGTGGCGTTGCTGCCGGCCACGGCCGCTCCCACCTGGGCGCTCACGCTGCGCGACCCGGGGCTCACGGCCAGCGTCAGCGGCACTGGGGCGGCCGTGACGACGAGCGAATCGATCACGGTACGCGAGGCGACGCCGGCGGCCGAGACGGTGATGGTGTCCACATACGTGCCGGCTGAGAGGCCCGACGTGCTGCGGCTCCACGCCACCGTGCCGCTCCCCGTGCCGCTGCCGGTGGTGAGCGTGGTCCAGCTCTTCAGCTTGGTCGCCGTCCACGCGGTGGTGCCGCTGTTGTCGCCGGCGAGCGTGACGGTGGCGTTGCTGCCGCCGACTGCGGTGCCCACCTGCGCCGTCACGCTGCGCGAGGCCGGGCTCACGGCGAGGGTGAGCGGCACCGGGGCGGCCGTGACGACGAGCGAGTCGATGACGATGCGCGGCGTGACCCCGGCCACGCTGACGGTGATGGTGTCCACATACGTGCCGGCTGCGAGGCCCGACGTGCTGCGGCTCCAGGCCACGGTGCCACTGCCGGTGCCGCTACCCGTCGTGAGCGTGGTCCAGCTCTTCCGCTTCGCGGCGGTCCAGGCGGTGGTGCTGCTGTTGTCACCGGCGAGGGTCACGGTGGCATTGCTGCCCGCCACCGCGGTGCCCACCTGTGCCGTGACACTGCGCGACGCCGGGCTCACGGCGAGCGTGAGCGGCACCGGGGCGGCCGTGACAATGAGCGAGTCGATGACGATGCGCGGCGTGACACCAGCCACGCTGACGGTGATGGTGTCCACATACGTGCCGGCTGCGAGGCCCGACGTGCTTCGGCTCCACGCCACCGTGCCACTGCCGGTGCCGCTACCCGTCGTGAGGGTGGTCCAGCTCTTCCGCTTCGCGGCGGTCCACGCCGTGGTGCTGCTGTTGTCGCCGGCGAGGGTGACGGTGGCGTTGCTGCCGGCCACAGCGGTACCCACCTGTGCCGTGACGCTGCGCGACGCCGGGCTCACGGCGAGCGTGAGCGGCACCGGGGCGGCGGTGATGATCAGCGAGTCGATCACGGTCCGCGAGGCGACGCCGGTGGCCGAGACGGTAATGGTGTCCACATACGTGCCGGCCGCGAGGCCTGCCGTGCTGCGGCTCCAGGCCACGGTGCCACTGCCGGTGCCGCTCGCCGTGGTGAGCGTGGTCCAGCTCTTCCGCTTCGCGGCGGTCCACGCCGTGGTGCTGCTGTTGTCGCCGGCGAGCGTGACGGTGGCGTTGCTGCCGGCCACGGCCGCCCCAACCTGCGCGCTGACACTGCGCGATGCCGGGCTCACGGCCAGCGTGAGCGGCACCGGCGGCGGCGGGCTCCCGCCACCGAGTGAGTTCTGGGCACGCACCAATCCGCCGCCGGTGTATTCGTCGTAGCCGGCACTTCCGAGATCGAGCGCGCCGTCCTGCAGCTTCTGCCGGAGGCCATCGAGGGAGAGCCCCGGCTGCGCGGCGAGGATGAGCGCGGCGACGCCGACCACATGCGGTGTGGCCATCGAGGTGCCGCTCTTCCCGCCGTAGCCGCCTCCGGGCATGGTGCTGTTGATACCGACACCGGGCGCGGCGAAGTCGAGCGCCGGACCGAAGCTCGAGAACGACGCCCGGTTGTTGCCGCTGTCGAGCGCCCCGACGCCGATCACGTGCGTCGAGAAGCCGGGGTAACTCATCGAGCCACCACTGTTGCCGGCGGCCGCGACCACATAGGTCCCCTGCGCCGCGGCGGTCTGCATCGCGTTCTCGTAGCTGTACGACTCCGACGTGCTGCCGATCGAGACATTCACCAGGCGGATGCCCTGCGTCACCGCCCAGTTGAGGCCGACGATCTGGCTGGACGTGTACGCCAGGCACGAGCCTCCGATGTTCTCGAAGACCTTGATCGAGTAGAGCTGGGCAGCCGGGGCGATGCCGACCACGCCGGTGCCGTTCGCCTTCGCCGCAATGGTGCCGGCAATGTGAGTGCCGTGCCCATTGCAGATGGAGAGATCGTCGTTGTAGCCACTCGCGGTGCGGGTGACG
>Ga0138256_10003354_pt1 | contig 17019 bp, 17 predicted proteins | sample KNB2016incub_MG_FD_105486 | JGI IMG/M metagenome (GOLD analysis project Ga0138256, IMG submission 105486) | Active sludge microbial communities from wastewater in Klosterneuburg, Austria - KNB2014incub_MG | ecosystem: Engineered > WWTP > Activated sludge > Unclassified | place: Austria... | reverse complement strand
TCCGGTAATGATGATGCCATCTACAGCTGTATCCTTTACGGCCACAGCTACGGCCGTACCTATTTCCTGAATTGTTTCCCAATTGAGTGCATTGAGTTTGTCCGGACGATTAATAGTGATAGTGCAAATACCTTCCTGATTGGCACTCAATATATTTTTATAGACTGACATAATTTATTTCTTACTTGAATCGTTGATCAGAAATTTCTTTTTTGTTTTACTTCCTCTTTGATATAGCTTACAATCTCATCTGTATTGGTTCCCGGCGCGAATAATTTTCCAACTCCATCAGCATTTAATTTCTTCATGTCATCATCCGGAATAATTCCTCCGCCGGTTAGCAGTACATCGTTCATTCCTTTCTCTTTCATCATCCCAATGAGTTTCGGAAAAACAGTCATATGCGCACCGGAAAGAATGCTCACTCCGATTACATCCACATCTTCCTGCAAGGCTGCATTCACTACCATTTCGGGAGTTTGTCTGAGTCCGGTATAGATCACTTCCATACCGGCATCACGTAAAAATGATGCGATCACTTTTGCCCCTCTGTCATGGCCGTCAAGACCAACTTTGGCAATTAAAACGCGAATGGGTCTGGACATATTATGAGAAAATAAATGACGAATGAATATTCATGCCTAATTTTATATACTCATTCTTAAAAATTATCCCTGCTAATTGATAAGAATAGGTATGATAAAAAATTTGAACCAAAACCGATTTGGTGGAAGATACTAATGCAAATATACGAAAAGGACTTGCATCAATTAACGAGAGGTAGCCGGATATGGAAGCTCGTGCCGAGATTATACTCACTTGAAAACCAAATCGTTCCACCTGCAATTTGAACTATATTTTTAACCATGCTAAGGCCAAGGCCCATTCCGCTTGATTTTGTTGTAAAGTTCGGACTGAAAATTTTATCCTTTTGATTATCAGGAATTCCGATTCCGTTGTCCGTGATTTTGATTGTACAATAATCATCTGAGTCGCGTCCGATTTCAACCTGAACCTCGCCCTTCCTTGAGTCAGGAATGGATTGAACTGCATTCTTCAGGAGATTAGAGAAAACCCGCAACAACTGATCAGGATCAGCTTTTACATAAAGTGGATTTTCTTCCGCTTGAAAATGAAAAGTAATTTCCGGAGTATCTCTGAAAAGCGAAACAGCCGACTCCAAAACATTGCGCACATCCAGTCTTTGCAATTTCGCTTCAGGCATTTTTGCGAAATTCGAAAATTCCGTTGCGATATTAGACAAGGTATCTATCTGTTGAATAATTGTTTTGGACATCTTATCGACTAACTCTTCTTTATCGGTCCCATCCTCCGCCCATACTCTTTGCAGATGTTGAATGGAGAGTTTCATCGGGGTTAAAGGATTTTTAATTTCATGTGCCACCTGCTTGGCCATTTCTCTCCAGGCACTTTCCCTTTCACTTTGAGCCAGACGCTCTGCACTATGAGAAAGCTCATCAAGCACTCTATTATACTCTTGGACTAATTGGCCTATTTCGTCCTTGCGATGATACTGTATGGGCTCATTGCGTTTCCCCAATCGGAAAGAACTCAACTTGGTTTGTATCAACAATAGGGGTTTAGTGATCCTCGCAGAAATGAAGAGGGTAACTAAAACTGCCATTGCAAAAAGCAGGACATAGATATTAATCAATGCTGATAGGAATCCACTTATTTCCCTGTTCAGTTCATTTTGCTTTTCAAAATATGGGAGATTGAGAAATCCGGTTAGCTTTCCATTCCTATCTGTGAATGGCGAATAGGCAGCAATGTATTCTAACTTGCCGGCGCTTTCCGGATTGATGTATTGAGTTCTTCCTTTCTTTCTGATTTCATACAAAGCCTGGGCATTCATCCTTGTAGAAATAATCTTTTGGTCGAATATTTTAGGCTGTGAAGAATAGTATAAATATCCTTGTTCATCGTAGAGATTGAAGTCAAGGTTTAAATCTCTTACCAATTCATTCAGCTCGGTTTTACGCACATCCGGAGGCAGTTGGGATAAGGGAGTCTGAAAGCCAATATTATTCCCCAATAAAAACCAGAGTCCGTTAACCTGACCGGATATGCTTCGTTGCTGATCATTCTCATACTTCTTAAAAATATAAACCAGGGTACCGGAGCCAATCAGAATGAAAGATGAAACAACCAATACTATAATGGAAACCTGTATTCTCCTGGTCAGTGTAATTGTAGTGAGGCGCACTCCTAATAGGATTCGAAAAACAAAATAATTGATCGAAAAAAATATTGAATAAAATGCGAAGATCCAGGAGAACAAGGTAAGTAAGGTCAGTGGTCCGGTTTCAGAGCGGCTCACGACAACCAGGTCACCATGTTGGTTGCGGTGCAACAGATGAGTATAATTATCATAGGAGATAAATTCTAATCCATTTGCCAGATTCTCCAATTCTTTGGATGAAAAGGAATATACATAGGTTCCATATTCATATACCAATTCACTGTTCTTATAAGTCGCTACGGAATATTCATTGGGCTCCGTTTTATCAGTGCTGTTAGCGCTAATGAAAAGTTCCGGAAAGCCTCCATCAGACTGATAAAATTTAGCCGTCATCCATAAGACCAGAGTATTTCGGCCTGATTTTTCATTTGAATTAATCGGCAATACGGCGAAATAAGTCAGACGACCACTTTCATCATTGAGATAATATAAATTCTTACTGTAGGTTTTTTTTCCCTGATCCTGAGCCAGCTTTCTGAAATAGCTAAGCGAATCCTGAATCTTGTCTTTATCTATCGAATGTCCTGCTGAATCAAAACTAAATACGGTGAGATCAAATTTCGTCAGATATCCGGTAAAATAATTTAATGATAAGTATTGCTGGATTCGATCGGACGAAACGATTGATCCTGATAACCAATTCTGTAAAACAGTGTCTGCAATAATCTTTTCTTCCAAATCACTGATCAGATATTCTGCAATGTGATCCTGTTGGGCATCAACTTTTTGGGCAAATAATTTTCTGGTTTCCTGTTCCTTTTTTTGATTTTGTCCGTTAATGATGACTGCTGTATAAAAAGAACTAAGAATCAGAATGAGAATGATTCCGCCAAACTTTAAATACTTGTCAGCAAATTTTCGAAATACGCCTACAGCAAATAAAATAAAACCCATCATCAGCAATGCCATGCAGGAAAATGCCAGTAGGCTGTAGGTTTCAAGAGATGAAAAGCGGGTCATATCAAATGAGATGCGACTGTTCAATACCAATCCTTCAAGGATATAGTGGATGAAATAGGCATAGATTCCAAGAAGAATAATCAGTATAGGGAATCTATAATTTGGAATAATTTCATCTCTGTCTTTTCCTGTATTCATCAAATAAAAGACCGTAGAAAAAGCTCCAATAAGCAGAGAATTCAAGAGAAGATCACCCAGTGAATTAAAGAAGAAAGATGAGGCATAGTTTTGAGGACTGAACAGATCAGTTCCGTATAACTCATCAGGAATTTTGAATAGTATCATCAGGATGCGCAACACCAAAATGGTGATGATAAGCATGGCAGCCTGCTTCGGATTTTCTTTGAGAAGCCTTTTCCAGCTGATAACAAACGCACAGCATAATAAGATGATGCCCAGAATATACAGCAAGGCGGAAGTACTGAATGGTCTGCAATCCTGCTGTGGTGATTCTGCAAGATGAAAAAGAGTTTTCCCGTCAATATCCTTAAGTACGTAATCTGATTGATCAGTAGACACCAGCCATGGGCTAAGTTTCAAGGCAGGATTAAATTCGTTTTTTAAATATCGGTTCTCATAGGTAAACTCATGTTTCAGAAGCAGAAGTCCGATTACTTTTTTAGTACCGAGTACGGCCGATTTCGAGATAAATTCACCGTTAGGAAGGCGGAGGTATTGGGATTGTTTAATTTGGGCGGCAACACTGTCTGAGAGTACAGGTTCATTGTCAGACCAACGAATTAATTTTTCCTTTTGAACTATGTAGTAGCTGGTACCATTGTTTTTCTTATCGGCGTTTACAAAAAAATTGTGAATTTCATCCTCATCGTGAAGGAGCAAGAGTTTTCCGACACCTTCCTGCACTTGCTTATCCAATTGCATAAGTACAGACTGAGCCTCATCAATCCTCGAAGCTGTTCTGTCACCTCCGAAATGCTGAAAAAGTTCAACTGAAAAAATGCAAAGCAATCCGAGAACAAATAATACTCTGGAAGAGCTGCGGCTATGTATGATTGATTTCAATAGGATGCTGAGGAAGAAAAAACAGTGATAGAGTTAATTAATGCGGCTCAAAGCTATCTATAATTTTATTTAGATGATCTGATCATTCTCAAACAAGATGACAGCCATTGTCAGATTATTTGCGGTTAATCCTATATTCTTTGATACACTTTTCCAGAACAAGCGGAAAATATTTGTATTCGAGCTCATGAATTTTATGTGCTAGTGAATGAGCGTCGTCACTCCTATCAACATGGCATGCAGCTTGAAAAATAATCCCGCCTTCATCAAATTTTTCATTAACATGATGGATGCTGATCCCGGAAATTGGCTGGCCTGATGCAATTACAGCCTCATGAACCCGATCTCCATAAAAACCCTTCCCTCCAAATCCCGGAAGTAAAGCAGGATGGATATTAATAATTCTTCCCTGATAAGCCTTGATGAGCTTCACAGGAATGAGCCATAAAAAGCCGGCCAGAATGATAAAATCAATTTGCGCCTCTCCAAGATTGTGCAGAATTCTATCGCTGCCATAGAAATCATCCCGATTAAAAACTCTGCAAGGAATTCCCAGCTTTTCAGCCCTTCCAATAACTCCTGCAGATGGATTATTAGTCAAAATCAATGGGATAGACACATCCCGGCTGTGCAGAAAATAGTTGACAATATTTTCAGCATTAGTTCCTGAGCCTGATGCAAATATGGCTAGACGAATTCCCATTTTCAGATATTGTTCAAATTTAAGTATTCTGTTCTTATCAATTTTCAGTGGAGAAATTCAGAACATGATATTTTTGTTACTTTGTGCCATTAACAATTTATTCACACAGCCTCATGTCAGTCAACTCCATTTTCCAGTACTTCAGTCCAAAAGACCGGAAATTCTATCCACTCTTTGAACAAGCATCCAGCAATCTTGTCGCCATTTCAAAGGTATTATATGAAGCCTTAACAACTACCTCTCCGGATAAACGAATTGAACATATTCGTCAAATCGAAAAGCTTGAGCACGTAGGAGATGATATTACCCATCAGATATTTAATGAAGTTGCAAGTACATTTATAACTCCTTTTGACCGAGAGGATATTCAAAAACTTGCCGGAGGTTTGGATGATATTATAGACTACATCCATGGTTCCGCAAAACGTATTGAGCTGTACAAGGTCGAAAAGATCCACCCTTCCATGATCAAATTGGCAGAATTAATTGGAAGCTGCGCCGAGGAGTTAAATACTGCTATCGGAGGTCTTCGTAACCTGAATGAAAACAACATGATAAAAATTCGTGCTGCCTTAGTACGGGTAAACAGCATTGAAAATCATGCCGACGATATTTTCGATAATGCGGTTGCAAGACTATTCGAAGAAGAAAAAAATGCCATTGAAATAATCAAAATAAAGGAAGTGCTTTCCGCACTGGAAACAGCTACCGATAAATGTGAAGATGTAGCAAATTCGCTTGAGTCAATTATTGTAAAGAATTCATAATTATTATACCCTCCCTACAAGTATGGAATTGATTTACTTAGTAATCATTCTCGCTCTTATTTTCGATTTTATAAACGGCTTTCACGATGCTGCAAATTCTATAGCCACTGTAGTTTCTACGAAAGTTCTATCCCCTCTGAGCGCGGTGATATGGGCGGCGATGTTTAACTTTCTGGCTTATTGGTTATTCGAATTAAAAGTAGCGGACACGGTTGCCAAAACCGTCAGACCCGAGAATATCACTCTTATAGTCGTGTTGTCGGGAATCATTGCAGCAATTATCTGGAATTTATTCACCTGGAAGATGGGGATTCCTTCCAGTTCATCACACACATTGATCGGAGGTTTTGCAGGCGCCGGTGTTGCACACGCCGGAACCTGGGACGCAATACAGGCAGATAAAGTGATGCCGACCGTCTATTTTATCATCCTTGCTCCGGTAATTGGAATGCTTATCTCATACATCTTTTCAATTTTAACCTTAAATGTTTGTCGAAGGTTTAACCCCTCTAAAGTCGATAAAGTATTCAGGAGATTGCAATTAGTCTCTTCAGCAGCATACAGTTTAGGACACGGCGGGAATGATGCGCAGAAGGTCATGGGGATAATTGCAGCGGCAATGATGGCGCAAGGGATGATCGGAGACATTCATGAGTTACCGGAGTGGGTGCCATTAGCCTGTTATTCAGCCATTGCATTAGGAACCATGTTTGGTGGTTGGAAAATTGTGAAAACGATGGGACAAAAAATCACAAAACTCACTCCCTTTGAAGGGTTTAGTGCAGAAACTGCAGGTGCTCTTACTTTATTTGGAACTCAACATTTTAAAATTCCTGTAAGCACAACCCATACCATTACCGGATCTATCATTGGAGTCGGTGTAACAAAGAGGGTCAGTGCTGTTCGATGGGGAGTAACTCTTGAGCTGATTTGGGCTTGGATTTTAACTATTCCGGTTTCAGCATTACTCGCAGCAGGAATATTTTATTTAATTCACATGTTTCTTCCATAAATTGAAGAACGAACTGGCCTAGGTCAAATTAATCATACACTATTCGAAAATACCTCGATTTTATCTTAGATACCTCCAATATTATCGGATCCATCTGCATCATTATGAAAGCCAATTAAGCTAAGTCAGGCTTCCAAATTCAAATTAATCCGGAGTATAATAGCAAGTAATTGTCATTCAATAAGATATCTTAAGGCGGATGTGGCACTTTCATGCCTGCTTATTTTGATTTTAAGGTGAATAAATTTTACTTTGCACCACATTTTAAAAATAAACCTAAAAAGGATTAACATGTCAGACATTGCTGCAAAAGTAAAAGCCATCATCATCGACAAACTTGGTGTAGATGAAAAAGAAGTAAATCCGGAAGCCAGTTTTACAAACGATCTTGGCGCTGATTCACTTGATACAGTTGAACTTATCATGGAATTTGAAAAAGAATTCAATATCGCTATTCCAGACGATCAGGCTGAGAAAATTTCTACGGTTGGACAGGCCATCGAATATATCGAGAAGAATACTAAATAATTTTTCCTGCATGATCCGTTTAACTCTTAACTTTAAAGAGACGGATCATGTTTTCTTTTAACGGAGTACCGGTCTTAGCCGGTTTGAATCCATAATAAATTCACAAGGGATGCAACTGAAACGAGTCGTAGTGACGGGACTAGGTGCGCTAACGCCGCTGGGAAACAATGTGGAATCATATTGGAACGGATTGCTAAATGGAATTAGCGGAGCCGGACCCATTACAAAATTTGACGCTTCAAAATTTAAAACCCGCTTTGCCTGCGAAGTGAAGGGGTTTGATCCGAACGATTTTTTTGAAAGAAAAGAAGGAAGAAAACTTGATGGTTTTTCACAGTATGCATTGGTCGTTGCTGATCAGGCAATAAAAGATTCCAAAATAAATCTTGAGACTGTTAACCATGACAGAGTCGGGGTTATATGGGGTTCAGGTATTGGAGGATTAAAAACATTTCAGGACGAAGTCATCAACTTTGCAAAAGGTGACGGTACTCCCCGCTTCAATCCGTTTTTCATTCCTAAAATGATCGCTGATATTGCCTCGGGGCATATCTCCATCAAATATGGTTTTCGCGGACCGAATTTTACAACTGTTTCTGCTTGTGCATCATCCACAAATGCACTAATCGATGCATTCACTTATATCCGTCTTGGCAAAGCAAATATTATTGTCTCCGGTGGCTCTGAGTCTACAGTAAACGAAACCTGTGTCGGCGGATTCAATGCCTTACAAGCACTTTCACAAAGAAATGATGATCCTTCCACCGCCTCAAGACCTTTTGATCTTGATCGTGACGGATTTGTTATGGGAGAAGGAGCAGGATGCATTATCCTTGAAGAACTGGAACATGCCAAAGCGCGTGGGGCACACATTTATGCTGAAATCGTTGGCGGAGGAATGTCTGCTGATGCATACCACATGACTGCTCCGCATCCGGACGGTTTGGGTGCTGCCAATGTGATGAATGCAGCGTTGGAAGATGCTGAAATGAAACCGGCTGACCTTGACTATATCAATGTACATGGTACATCTACTCCAATCGGCGATCCTCAGGAAATAAAAGCAATCGAAACGGTCTTTGGAGAAGATGCCTATCGAATGAACATCAGTTCTACGAAATCCATGACAGGACACTTATTGGGTGCAGCAGGAGCCATTGAAGCGATTGCAGCAATTCTTTCGGTAGTGAATGATATCGTTCCTCCAACAATTAACCATTTTACAGACGATCCGGCATTTAACCCGCGATTGAACCTTACATTTCATAAGGCTCAGAAACGTACCATCAGAGCGGCACTTAGCAATACATTTGGATTTGGCGGGCACAATGCTTCAGTCATCTTCCGAAAATACTCCTGATCGCAGCCGGGATATTTTCTGTCTTTAAAGAAAAACAAATCCTTGAATTTATTTGATTCCTTCCGAACACTTTTTTCAAAGGATAAAAAATTTATCTTTTCGCTAAGGAATTTATTGGGATTTACTCCGGGCAATATTTCAGTTTATAAGTTGGCATTCAGACATCGTTCCGCAGCAGTTGAACACGATAGCGGAATTAAACTCAGCAATGAACGATTAGAATACTTGGGCGATGCCGTACTGGGAACAATCATTGCGGAGATGCTTTTCAAAAAATATCCATACAAAGAAGAGGGATTCCTCACTGAAATGAGAAGTCGCATCGTAAACCGGGAACATCTCAATCGTCTTGCATTAAAATTGGGAATAGATCAAATGATGACCGGCTTTATTGATCCGGGAGCTAAAACACGTTCGGCTTATGGTGATGCTTTTGAAGCTTTGATAGGTGCTGTCTATCTTGACAAGGGCTACGACTGCACCCGCAAACTTATTCTGACACGAATTGTCAAAAACCATATTCACCTGGATGAAATCGAAGAATCCGATAATAACTTTAAAAGCCGTTTGATCAATTGGTCACAACGCGAAAGAAAAAAAGTTGAATTTGAGTTTTTGGAGGAGGTAGACAATGGAGGCAAGAGGCTTCTTCGCGTAAGAGTACTGGTCGATGGTATAGAAATGAGCCGTGGAGAAGACTTCAGCAAAAAACGAGCTGAACAAATTGCTGCAGAGAAAGCCTGTGCCAGTCTTGGTCTTTAAAATTTTAAACGCAGGTGTTCATGGTGCAGAACAAAAGGATCATAACTTACCGTTAATTTCAAATATCATCCCGGAAACGGAGCCTTGCATCTTCTTTTTTTGAATGATGGAATCTGAAAAGATGAATGGCTTATGAATAATGATCATAACGGAACCCAAGATCATTCTATATCAAGTCTCAAAATGATACCTTTGCAATTAAAATTGCAGAATCAGGATGTCGAAAACAATACTCAAGCTTAATGAAGAAGATAAATTTGACTTCATCTTGTTTGGTATTGCCTGTCAATTAAAGGACTACAGGTTGTGCAGAGAAATAAATTTGAAACTGGAGTTGAAATTGACTCGTCAGGAAGACTTTGATATTTACAACAACAAAAGAATGGAAGAGCAAGGTTTTGCCTTTTTCAAATTTGACAGTAAAGAGGAAGACCAGTTTTGCCTGGTATCAAACAGAGGAAACAAAGGCTATCTTATCCCTGAACAAAAACAAATTGATTATTTCCTGATGATTCGTGAAGGACGGACACAAATTGACGGCTCAACTATTCTCGGATCACTAAAAGAAATTTCCATTATTTTGGGTGCATACAAACTTGATCCGATAAAATTAAAATCAAGGGACAATTTGTTATTTTGAAGTGGTCATAGTTTATTTATTGTTTCTGTAATCAATCCATTTTAAAATCATCCACAAATTTACTCCATCAGAAAAAGGAACGGCTACTTAAGCCCAATAATCAAAAAAAATTAAATAGTGTTGAATCATTGCTGCAGCAGAAATGGATTCAATACAATGCCATCTTAAAAGAAGAAAATGTTAGCTACCAATAAAACAAAAATTGTTGCCACCATCGGTCCGGCATCTTCATCACCACAGATACTAAGTCAGTTAATACACAGCGGCGTTGATGTATGTCGATTGAACCTTTCACATGGCGAATACGATGAGCACAGAAAAATTATAGCCGCGATTCGTAAAATCAGTCTAGATGTAGGCTTTCATGCAGCAATACTGATTGATCTACAAGGCCCTAAATTAAGAATCGGAGATCTTGCAGAAAACCAACTTACGCTCAAGCAAGGGAATGAAATTACTTTCACCACTCATGAGTGCATTGGAACTGCAGAGCGTGTGTATATGAACTATCAACAATTTCCTGCGGATGTGAAAGTCGGCGATCTGGTGCTGATTGACGATGGTAAAATTCAGCTGCGGGTTAGAAGCACCAATATGAAAGATGAAGTTGTTGCAGTTATCGAAGGAGAAGGAATCTTATCGGGCCGAAAAGGTGTCAACCTTCCTAACACAAAAATTTCTTTACCTAGTCTCACTGAAAAAGATCTGGATGATCTTGATTTTGCCATTCAACAGGATGTCGATTGGATAGGACTTTCCTTCGTAAGAAATGCCGCCGATATTCTTGACCTGAAAGCAAGAATAGCCAAGGCAGGTAAAAAAATTCGTGTCATAGCTAAAATCGAAAAGCCTGAAGCGCTGGTAGATATTGATCAGATAATCCGAGAAACCGATGCTCTAATGGTCGCCAGAGGAGATTTGGGTGTCGAACTTCCGATGGAACAGGTTCCGATAATCCAGAAAATGTTAGTGGAAAAATGTATTCGCGCTAGCAAACCGGTGATCATCGCAACACAAATGATGGAAACGATGATTACAAATTACTCTCCTACACGAGCTGAAGTGAATGATGTAGCAAACTCTGTAATGGATGGGGCCGATGCCGTGATGCTCAGTGGCGAAACTTCCGTAGGAAAATATCCGGTGAAAGTGGTTGAGTACATGCGAAAAATTATCAGTACCGTTGAATCAAATTCTTTTAAATATAACAGAAACTATCTGCCTGATGTAGCCAGTGAGACATACATTTCCGACTCGGTGTGTTACAATGCCTGCGTGATGGCATCGCAGGTAGGAGCCAATGCCATTGTGGGGGTTACTCGCTCAGGTTATACGGCTTATAAAGTGGCGGCACAACGCCCGCAAGCAGATATCTTTATCTTTACAGACGTTCCGGCTTTATTGAGTGTTCTAAGTTTGATTTGGGGAGTGCATGGATTTTATTACGACAGAAATGTAGGCACTGATCAAACTATCAGTGAACTACAGGAAATTTTAAAAAGGAAAAATGTGTTGAAAGAAGGAGACCTTGTGATAAATCTTGCCAGTGTTCCATTGGGAGATCAGGGAAGAACGAACATGATTAAACTTGGAAAGGTAAAATAAACACTAAATATTTAATTACTACTTAAAATAAATATATGGCACTCAACATCCCTCTGCTTAAAGAAATTTGTGAGACTGCCGGCGCCCCCGGTTTTGAAAACAGAATCCGTGAAATAGTTTTACGCGAAGCGACCCCCCTGGTTGACAAAATCACGGTTGACAATCTGGGAAATGTGACAGCTTTCAAAAAAGGAAAGCAGGCAAAAAAAGTTATGGTTGCTGCTCACATGGACGAGATCGGTTTTATGGTTACCCATATTGATGACAAAGGATTTCTCAGATTTCATACGTTGGGAGGTTTTGACCCAAAAACACTGACTGCACAGAGAGTGATAGTGCATGGTAAAAAAGATTTAGTCGGAGTGATGGGTAGCAAACCGATTCACATCATGTCCGCTGAAGAAAGAAATAAAGTTCCACAGATACACGACTACTTTATTGATCTGGGAATGGACAAAAAAGAAGTTGAAAAATATGTTTCTGTTGGAAATCCAATTACCCGTCAGAGGGAATTAATAGAAATGGGAAATTGCGTGAACTGTAAATCCATTGACAACCGGATTTCGGTTTTTATACTAATTGAAACCTTGCGAAAACTCAAGTCAGTTCCATATGACATTTATGCTGTTTTCACTGTCCAGGAAGAAGTTGGAATAAGAGGTGCAGGCGTTGCAGCTCATCAAATTGAGCCTGACTTTGGTTTTGGTCTTGATACTACCATAGCTTACGATGTACCCGGTGCCCAGCCACACGAAAAGGTAACTTCACTTGGTGCCGGTGCCGGCATCAAAATAATGGATTCATCAACCATCTGCGATGTTCGCATGGTAGAATACATGAAAAAAATGGCAATAAAATTTAAAATCAAATGGCAACCGGAAATACTCCAAGCGGGTGGCACAGATACTGCAGGGATCCAACGCATGGGAAAAACAGGTGCAATTGCAGGTGCTATTTCGATTCCAACCCGTCATATTCATCAGGTTATTGAAATGGCCGATAAAAATGACATTAGTAATTGCATCAAATTACTGGAAGTTTGCCTGAAAGAGCTGGATACTTATAGCTGGAAATTTTAATTTTAATTAAAAAAAGGCAATAAAAATATTTTTTTTTAGAAATAGTATCTTATTTTTGGGGGTATTAAATTTTTCCTTTAAATCCCCTCATTATGCCTAAAGGGCTCGAAATTGCGAAAGCAACAATTGACTTATTTGATTCGACACGAGACGGTGTTGTATTATTCAACATGAATGGAACTATCGTTTATGCAAACGGTTCCATTTCTTCGATCCTTGGCCTTAAACCATCGGAAATTATTAATAAAAGCTGTGATTCATTTGTCTCTGAACCTCAAATTAAATTTGACGAACTATTAAGAACTCTGTCTTTACAGCAATGTTTTATACAGGAAGTTAAATGCAAAAAATCGAATGGAGAAACGATCGGACTCACTTTCAGTTTATCTTTTCTGAATTCCTCCGAAGGTGTTCAAAAAGGAGTACTATTGGTTATAAAAGATAGACTTCTCGAATTTCAGGATGAAAAGGATTTTCTTGCTCAACAAAACAACCTTCTGCGTTCTTTAAATTTTCGACAAGAAGAGATATGTCTTTTATATGATTATAAAAACTTCAGAAGTTTGTATTGTTCTGACAGCATTCAACAGATCTTAGGTTGGACATCATCTGAATATCTTAACGGTGGTTGGGCATTTTCCCTATCAATCACTCACCCTGATGATGCACATATAATGGAAAAGAAATTTACATCTGAAATAGGCAAGCGAAAACTATCTTCAGCCAATCTGGATATGGTACCGGCGAAGATTAAATATCGCAAACGGCATAAGAACGGCGAATACAAATGGATGCAAAGTGAAACATGGATTTTGGACAGGGATATGGAAGGGGCAATCAACCATCTGCTTATTTTCATGAAAGAGATCACGGTTGAACCAACAGGAGATTTGTCTGTACAGAATGCTAAAATCATGGAACTATTTAATAATGGAATAGAAAATGTGCAACTAACCACAAACAGTACAGATACGAACGGCCGATTGGTAAATGGATATCATCTTAGCAATCGTGAAAAAGAAATTTTAGGTCTCATTAAAAAGGGCCTATCGACAAAAGAAATATCGGCAAAGCTGTCTTTGACCGTTAACACTGTTAATACCTACAGAAAGAATTTGATGAATAAATTAAATGCAAAAAATTCTGCCGAGATGGTGAGGATTGCCATAGAAGAGCAAATTATCTAGAAAGATCTTTTTAGATTAGATCTGATTTTTTATTTTTTTAATTGAACAACATGCGCGGTGTGAACGAATTTATTCAAAATCTAAGATCTGTTTATCAAACCGTACCTGAAGGGATATTGATCACCGACCTGAAAGGAATAATTGTTTTCGCGAATAAGCAATTATTAAATCATTCTGGAACTAAAGAAAAAGACTGGTTAAACCATTTGGCCAGCACTCAGGTTTCTGGATTTGATCCCTTATCCAAACCTGCGGTTTTAAAAAAAACAAAAACTGTTTTTCTTAAAACCAAGCTTAGTAAATCTCCAAAAAAAACAGAAAGTTTAAAAACCCTTATAGTGCTTCTAGAATCTGAAGAGAAAGCCGAAGGGTATGTATATATTATGAAGCTGAATAAAAGTTCCTCTGTCTCAAATGTATATTCACATGAGAAAAATCCCATCACAAAGGTCCTGAGCTCCAAGCAAAATGAAATATGGTTAATTTCCGATTTCCAAAAGTCACAAATCCTTTTTTGTAGTCCATCAATAGAGAAAATAACCGGATGGACTGAAGATGAGTTTAGATTTGGAGCCTGAGCTTTAAGTTTTATCCTGACCCATCCGATGGACAGACTTAAATTACTGGATCTTCTTGAGAAAGAATTTTTATTGCGTCACCAACATAAAATTATTTATGATCATGTTCCTATCACAGCTACCTTCCGAATGAGAAAAAGGGATAATTCATGGATATGGATTTATGATAGGATAAGTGTTCTTGAACGTGACGAGAACGGCATGATAAAGTTAATGATTGGATCGCTCAGTGAATTTAATCCGATTGAATCTGACAAACGCGAGTCCCCTCTTGATCTCCTTGAAAAGGACATCATTATTAAAGACGGTAAAACTTATATTAATCTGGATACAATTCTAAGCATTCAAAAAAATAAATCCGACAGCATTAAATCCTTGAAGGAAGTAGCAGTCAATAACTTTCACTTATCAAATCGAGAATTAGAAATCTTGTCTCATATAGTTGATGGATTATCTTCGAAAGAAATTTCTGATAAAATTCATATCACCAAGAATACAGTAAACATGCACAGAAAACAGATCATGAAAAAAATGAATGCCCGGAACTTAGCAGAAATGGTTAAAAAAAGTATGGAAAATGGCCTGTTTTCTGGAAGAACATGAAAAATCCCTCATTTTTAGGGATGTAATACACCCTTAATGGTTATTGTAAGGGCCTGTAAATTGTGTCAAATTTGGGATACTTTTTCACACTAGCTCCAATATTAAGCTTTTTTACAGCCTCGGGGACGCAGCCTCGAGGCTATTTTTTTTCAACAACTCCTGATCTTTGTTGAATTTCACACATAAACTAATGCTCCTTACAAAGAGATTCCAGCCGTTCCCCGCTCATAACTGAGCATCTACCAATAATCTGTTGCTTTTTTATGCGAAGAGCTTAAATTACCTGAAAACGAAACACATGTCTACTCTCGAAATTCAGGATTTTTTAAATATCTATAGTATGTTTTCTTTCAAAGATGGAAGAAAAGAGCCCGGGATTTTAATCAGCAAATACAATATTATCCTAGGCGAAATAGAATATTTGTTTGTAGCTCAAATGAACATGCAGGCATACAAATCGGCCTTTGAGAAATATGATCGTTAAGCATGTAATAAACTGGTTGAGAAAGTTGACATGAGAGAATTAGTCAGCATCAGGCCTGTTTCTCTGAGTGACTACAAAATAATAATGGAGCTTCTGCACGAGAGAAATCAGCAATTGAATTCCATGCGGTAAAGTATTTTTCATAAAAATTTGCCAAAAGGCCTGAAATTTTCAGGCCTTTTTCATTCACCAAGTAATAGGCTATGTTTGCCATAAAATCGAAAAAAAATTAATACAAAATTCTTTCAACAATAATGCGGAGATAATGCAATTCTTCAAATTTTTTTATTACTTTGTAATCTTGTGAATCTGAGCCCTTTTATACCATATATAAAAAGCGTCGCGCTCAAAATTTTCTGCATTAAATAAACAAATCAATATACATGAAAACACAGCTATCTATTATGAAAAACTCCAAAATCTATCCAACCGGAATTCGAGTTAAAAAAGTGATCACTTTTATTCAACGACTGTTTTCGGGATTAAAAGAGAATCAAATCGGATTAAAACTTTCAATCCTTTCAAAAAATTATGCGATAGCTGCCTTAGCTGTTGCATTTTTGTTTTTCGGAAATACTGAAAAAACTTATGGACAATTTCTGACTGAGGATTTTAGTTATACTACCGGAACACTCCTTTCGGCAAATGGATATTCTGCATTTAGTGGTGCCGGAACAAATAGCATTACAGTCACAACACCCGGCCTTTCTTATCCAGGATCTACTGCATCAGGAGTCGGGAATGCCGTTTCTTTTTCTCTTAGTGGTGAGGATGTCGGACGAAGTTTTACTGCAGTTACATCTGGTAGTCTTTATATTTCATATTTGGCTAAGTTTTCTGCCGCTCAAAGTGGTGGTGATTATTGTATAGCAGTTTCAACGGGTACTTTTTCCGCTTTTGCACTGAGGTTGTATGTAAAAAGCTCGGGGGCCGGTTATGTCTTGGGATGTTCGAAAGGAACAGGAACAATAGCCTACGATGGTACAATTAGAAATTTTTCAGATACATATCAGATAGTTATGAAATATACCTATAACACCGTAACAACTACCGATGATATTGTAGATCTATGGATTAATCCAGCACTTGGAGGTACAGAAGGTGCACCAACAATATCCACCGCAACAGGAGGGTCAGATGCATCAGCAGCTGGTCTCACCGGCTTCGCTATCAGACAAGGTGGGGCAACAACAGCAGCCTCCGGTATGGTGGATGGATTTAAACTTGGCACAACCTGGGCATCAGTAACTCCTGCCGGAGTTATTCCTCCTGTTACGACTGTTTCCCGTACTACTTTTGGACTGGGAAATGTACAAGTCGGAAATTCATCAGCAAGCGACTCATCTTATCTTGTAACCGGCACTAACCTCACTGCTCCAATTTCATTGCAGTTCAACCCATCAACCACTGTTTTTGAAATGTCATTGACACAAGGCAGCGGGTATACAAGCACTTTAAGCTTAAC
>Ga0138256_10003353_pt1 | contig 17021 bp, 8 predicted proteins | sample KNB2016incub_MG_FD_105486 | JGI IMG/M metagenome (GOLD analysis project Ga0138256, IMG submission 105486) | Active sludge microbial communities from wastewater in Klosterneuburg, Austria - KNB2014incub_MG | ecosystem: Engineered > WWTP > Activated sludge > Unclassified | place: Austria... | reverse complement strand
CAGGTCCTGAAATAATTAAGACCACCAATGCCGGTAATAACTGGAGTATCCTGTTTAAGACAAATTCAAGAATTAATGACCTTTACTTTATTGATATAAATTCCGGATGGGGATGCTCTGAAGACGGCAGGATTTACAGGACAACCAACAGCGGAAATAACTGGACAGTTTATACAACTCCTGTCTCCGGATATTTGAGTTCTGTTCATTTTATAAATAATACAACCGGGTATGTTTGCGGAGAGGATGGCGTTGTTATGAAATCTTCCAACAGCGGAATAAACTGGAATTCATCACTGCCGGGCACTATAAATAACTTAAACAGCATCAAGTTTGGCAGCGCTTTAAACGGGTGCGTAGTTGGAGAAAACGGCACAAGATACATTACAACAAACGGCGGGAGTAACTGGATTAATCATCAGGATATCACAGGCGCAAATTTAAACACAGTGTATTTCTCGACTGCTTCAGTTGTATATACAGCCGGGTATTACAGTTTAATTTCAAACTATGACCTCTCGCTTGTAAACATAAATGCCAATCAAAATGAACTGCCTTCCGGATTTGTGCTTGAACAAAACTATCCGAATCCATTTAATCCGGTAACAAACATTAATTTCACAATTCCGCAAAGCGGAAATATTGAATTATTAATTTATGACATAAAAGGCAGTTTACTAAAAACTGCCGCGTCAGGTAAATATTCAGCAGGAAAACACAGTTTAGTACTGAATTTATCAGAATACTCAAGCGGTGTGTATTTTTATACGGTAATATTAAAGAAGGATTCTGAAATACTAAGAGATACAAAGAAAATGATCTTAGTTAAATAAGTGACGATAAAAATCATTTTAAAATATGATAAATACCATTTTGACCATTGATTTAAATATATATATACCATAAATTTATAATATCAAAAGGAGGAATTCAATGAAAAAACTTTTAAAAATTTTGGGCGTATTGCTCATAGTTATAGTTTTATTTGCGGCAGGGGGATACATTTACCTCAATACGGCATATCCCAAGGTTAGCTCTGCGCCGGATATCAAGATTGAACCCACCCCCGAAAGAATAGAAAGAGGCAAGTATCTTGCTAACAGCTTCGCTTTCTGTATTGATTGCCACAGTGACCGGGATATTACAAAATTCAGTATGCCGGTGGTGCCCGGTACTGAAGGCAAAGGCGGAATGGATTATGGCGAAGGTGCCGGATTTGTACCCGCAGCAAACATAACTCCCGATAAGGAAACCGGTCTGGGAGGCTGGACTGACGGCGAAATTTTCAGGGCTCTTGTTTCCGGTGTGAACAAAGATGGTAAATTCCTCGCACCCATGATGCCCTATCCCATGTATGCACAAATGGATAAAGAAGACCTGTATTCTATAATAGCATACATAAAAACTCTTAAACCTATCAGCAACAAAGTACCAGAAAAGAATTTGAACTTCCCGGTAAGCCTTATTTTCAGGACCATCCCTGCTGATGTTACCACATTCGGCAAACGTCCTGACGGTCTGGATAAGATTAAACTTGGTGAATACTACGGAGCCGGTTGTAAATTCTGCCACTCACCAAGTGAAAAAGGTGAAATACTCCCCGGAAAAGAATTTGCAGGCGGTGTCGAATTCCCTATGCCTGATGGAACAATCATCCGTTCATCAAACATTTCACCTGATAAAGAAACCGGAATCGGAAATATGACCAAAGAAATGTTTATTGCAAAATTCAAATCTTGTATTGATGCATCTAATCTTGATCCCAAAACCCGCGGATACAATACACCAATGGCATGGAATTTCATAGCAAAAACATCAACAGATGAGGACCTATCGGCAATTTATGATTATTTAATGGCACAAAATCCTGTGAATAATAAAGTCGAAAAAACAACTCTGCAGGGGATGAAATAGAAAAAATTGAAAGTAAGCAATAATTAAACAGGGGTATAAATACCCCTGTTTTTATATGTAGTAATTTGAAAAAACTCAGATTAAATTAAAGGTAACAACTATCAAATAATCTAAAATTATATGAAATTTTTCTTAATTTTATCTGCGTTCGTCCTCTCTTTTTTTAATAATTCAGGCATTTCACAGGATCTGTTCATTGAAAACAATCCATATGATAAAGCTGATGATTACACAAAAACCAGAAATTCTTTTAACAGAGAAAGATGGTTTTATGAACAGAGAATGTTCCCCAACAATCACATTCCAGAAGATGCTTATGGAAGAGCCTTTGAACAACGGGAGCAAATGAGAAACACCAATGGATTCGCGTTTGATAATTCTGTAACATGGACAAATATTGGTCCAACACCCGGCTATTATTTTGCTTACTCAAATATATCAGGCAGGATAACTACTGTAAGGTACGATCCGGTTAACCCAAACATAATATATTTAGGCGCAGCATTTGGAGGCGTTTGGAAATCAACAAACGGCGGAAACAATTTTGTACCAATATCAGATAACGAAGTTTCGATGTCGTCGGGATCCATTTGTATTGATCCGACTAATACAAACATAGTGTATTACGGTACTGGTGAAGCAACCTACAGCGCTGCTTCATATTACGGCAGGGGAATTCTGAAATCAACAAATGGCGGCACAACCTGGACAAATTATACCAGTGGGCTGCCAAGTTTATCATATTGCTCCAGATTGGTCATTCGCCCGGGCTTTCCAAATCAGTTGCTTGCTGCAATGGGCACTTCGGGATTGTACAGGTCAACCGATGCTGGCTTGACTTGGACAATTCTTATATCGGGCAGGTGTGATGATGTAATTTATTCTCCGGATGGCAATAACGCTTATATAACCGGAAACGGTACCGGTTACAGAATATCAACCGATGGCGGAGCTACCTTTGTATCAAATTCATCAATTATAATGGGTACCAGAAATCATATTGCAATATGCAGGAATGCTCCCAATGTATTATATTGTGCGGTTTATTCAGGAAGTACTATTACTACATTTAAATCCACTAACAGCGGTACAAATTTCACTCCAATTTCTCCCGGTCATAATTTTAGCGGCTCACAAGCCTGGTATGATTTTTATATGCAGGTAAACCCAATTGACCCTGATTATGCGTATGTGGGCTCAATAGATATCTGGCGAACAACTAACGGCGGAACAAGTTTTGAAAATATTACAAACGGATACTCGGGGGGTGTTGTACACGTAGATGAACATAACATGGATTTTCACCCAACAAATTCCAATGAACTGATGGCTGTTAACGATGGGGGTATATGGAAATCAACTAACCGCGGGACTAACTGGATAAATCTGAATGAAGGTTTAACTTTAACACAGTTCTATAGGATTGCCAGTGACCCGAATAATGTTGATCATATCGCAGGCGGCACTCAGGATAACGGAACCCAAAGAACGCTTGGTACTTCAAACTGGGCTGCTGCATTTGGCGGTGATGGCGGAGAAGTATGCTTCAATACTCCAAACCCGCAGTTTATTCTTGGTGAAACACAGAACAACGGTGTGCAGCGCTCTCAAAACGGCGGGGCAAGCTGGCAGAGCGGAACTAACGGGCTAACAGGTTCAGGGGCATGGGTTGGTCCGATAATTTCTCACCCAACTGAAGTTGGTAAATTCTTTACCGCAAGATCTCAGGTTTTTGTAACAACAAACGCAGGGGCACAATGGACACCACTATCATCAGGCACCAGCGGCACGATCCGTGAATTGGCTATCAGCCGGAGCGATCCAGCCATAATGTTCGCAACATCCGGGGCTGCTGTTTACAAGTCAACAGATGCAGGTGTAACTTTTGCTAATGTTACATCGGGGCTTCCCGGCAGGATTATCACCAGCGTTTACGTTCACCCTGATTCATCAAGTGTTGCTTTATTAACATATTCAGGTTTTGGCACAGGGAAAGTTTACAAAACTACAAACGGCGGCGTAAACTGGTTCAGCATTAGCGGTAACCTGCCTGATTCACCCGTAAATGACGCGCTTATTTACTATCCGGGTACGGCCACAAGCATTTATTATGCCGCAATGGATATTGGAGTATTTTTCACAAATGACTACGGTGCGACATGGGTTGAGCTTGCCGATGGATTACCAAATACGGTTGCAATGCATCTCGATTATCATCAGGCTACAAACAGGCTTAGAATCGGTACCCACGGTAGAGGAGTATGGGAAACATCAAACCCGATAGGGCTGATAAATTACAGCAATCAGGTTCCATCTTCATTTTCGCTTCAGCAGAATTTTCCGAATCCGTTTAACCCGGTTACAACAATCAAGTATGATATACTAACCGAAGGTTTCGTAAAACTTGCTGTTTACGATATATTAGGAAGAGAGCTGAGATCAATTATCAGCCAGAACCAGAAACCGGGCACATATACAGTTCAGTATGATGGTTCTAATCTTTCCAGCGGTGTTTATTTCTATAAGCTTTTTACTAACGGTTTCACAGAAACAAAGAAAATGATGATTACCAAATAATCATTTTAAAATCATGTGGTTACAAAAAGGGGGCAAGCCCCCTTTTGTTTTTTAGTAGTACTTTATGCAGACTACAAAGAGATTCAAAATTAATAATTTCCCATTCTTCAGTTTAATTATTGGTATTTTGTCATTATATTATAAATAAGTAAATGAATTCTAATGAAATTATTATGAAAAATTTAATTTTTCTATTCCTTAATGCCCTTCTTTACTTAACTGTTTCAGTCTGTTCGCAGGATCTGCAGATCAAAAATAATCCATACGATAAAGCAGATGAGCATACTAAATCCAAAAAATCTTTCAACCGCGAACGCTGGTTTTACGAGCAAAGAATGTACCCAAACAACTACATTCCCATAGATGCATATTCGAGATCAATTGAGCAGAGAAATGATTTAAGAAATACGCAGGGATTTAAATTTGACCCTGAAACTACCTGGCGAAATATCGGTCCAACTCCCGCCAACTACTTCGGATATTCAAATGTTTCGGGAAGAATAGCAACAGTACGATACGACCCTGTAAATCCTAACATAATATATTTTGGCGGCGCGTACGGCGGAGTGTGGAAATCAACCGATGGCGGAAATAGTTTTGTACCAATAACTGACCGCGAGATTTCGATGTCGTCGGGTTCAATTTATGTTGACCCCTCAAATACCAATGTATTGTATTATGGAACAGGTGAAGCAACCTATAGCGGGGTTTCTTATCACGGAAACGGAATCTTAAGGTCAACAGATGGTGGTAACTCCTGGACGAATTATACCGATGGCTTGCCCACACAGATGTTTTGTTCAAGATTTGTTGTGCGCCCGGGTTTCCCTAATATGCTCTTCGCGGCAATGGGTGCTGCGGGATTGTACTGGTCAACAAATACGGGGCAATCATGGTCTCTTTCAGCAATTGGCAGGTGTGATGATGTCGTATTCGCCCCAAACGGAGTGACAGCTTATATGGTTGGCAGCGGTTCAGGATACCGAAAATCTACCGATGGCGGAGTTAGCTTCTTACCTGTTGGCGGTCTAACAATGGGCATAAGGAACCATATAGCTATTTGCAGGGATAATCCATCTGTGCTTTATTGCGCTGTATATACCGGCAGCCAGATCAAGGTCTATAAATCAACAAATTCCGGGAACAATTTTACCCAGGTATCTGTGGGTTTTGACTTCAATCCGGAGCAGGCTTGGTACAATTTTTATATGCATGTAAACCCATTTGATCCGAATTTTGCTTATGTAGGCGCAATTGATATATGGCGAACCACCAACGGAGGATCAAGTTTCCATAATATCACAAACAGCTACTTTGGAGGAACTGTGCACCCTGACCAGCACAACATGGATTTTAATCCGGCAAACCCCAATGAATTATTGGCTGTAAATGACGGTGGTTTATGGAAATCCACTAACCGGGGTACGAACTGGAGTAATCTTAATGCAGGGCTCTCGCTCACGCAATTCTATCGTATTGCAGCTGATCCGGCTAACCTAATGCATATAATTGGCGGGACCCAGGATAATGGTACACAACGTACGCTTGGTACTTCAGACTGGTCTTCTGTATTTGGCGGAGATGGAGGTGAAGTTTGTTTTCAATCCCAGAATCCGTCGTACATTCTTGCTGAAAGGCAGTATAACGGTCTGATGCTTTCAACAAATGCAGGCATCACATGGAATATTTCAGCTGATGGAATGAGCGGTTCAAGCGCGTGGATTGGACCTATTGTTTCACATCCAACATCTCCCGGCGTGTTTTATACGGCAAGAGAAAAAGTCTTCAAATCAACTAATTGGGGAGCGAACTGGAGCCCAATCTCATCAGGGACAAGCGGAGTTATACGAGAAATAGCAATTTGTAAAAGTGATCCCTCTGTAATGTATGTATCTTCCGGGCAATTAATATTTAAATCGGTTGATGGCGGCAGCAGTTTTTTAAGTACTACTACCGGACTTCAGAACAGAACTATATCAAGTGTTTATATTCACCCTGATTCAACTAATGTTGTCCTTTTGACATATTCGGGCTTTGGTACAGGCAAAGTATATAAAACAACAAACGGCGGTTCTTTGTGGAAAAATATCAGCGGGAATTTACCGGATTCACCAGTTAACGATCTGCTGCTTTATTACCCGGGTTTGCCTTCAAGTATTTATTACGCAGCCATGGATGCCGGGGTGTTCTATACTGATAATTACGGCGATAACTGGATCGAGCTGGCAGACAGTTTACCCAATACTGTTGCTATGCATTTAGATTATCACCTTTCAACAAACATGGTAAGGGTTGCAACACATGGCAGGGGCGTCTGGGAAATTGGCATTCCCATAGGTATAATCAATTATAGCAATGAAGTACCTTCAAACTATTTGCTGTATCAAAACTATCCAAATCCATTTAACCCTTCTACTATCATAAAATATGATCTTCTAAAAGAAGGTTATGTAAAACTTGCGGTTTATGATATTCTGGGAAGAGAAATCAAAGCTATTGTAAGCCAAAACCAGAAACCGGGAAAATATACTGTTCAGTATGACGGCTCAGGTCTTTCAAGCGGTGTTTATTTTTACAAACTATATGCAAATGGCTTTGCTCAGACAAAGAAAATGATAATTACCAAATAGTATCTCAGTTACGTATATATATCAAAAGAGGGGTTCAGCACCCCTCTTTTTTTTGATTTGCAAAATCTAGCCTTATTCTCAATTAATTATTCAGCCGAAACTTCATTAGCGTGGAAATAATCTCCGTGCAGGTGACCTGTAAGAGTAATTGTTCCTCCTTTTTTTAGTTCATCCGGAAATGCTTTTCCGAGAGTAACTTTCTTAATTATGCCGCTCCTATCCTTAACATAAAATGATACACCGCCATCCGGAGATGAAGTAAAACCCTTATCAAGAAGCAGCTCCACTTTTATGTTCTTGTTCGCAGTACTATTCACATCAAAATTACCAAAAGATTCAGTCCCTTCTTTTGATGTAAAATATACGCTGTATCCCAGGTAGATAAGGAACAATACTATGATCCCCGCCACTATCAGTTTAACCTGTTTTGTCATATTTTATTTGTTATAATTCTAAATTATTCTTGATTCTAAAATACTTGTTTTGCAGCTTACTTCTCTATCAGGTATTTATCCAGAAATTTAACGATCTTGGGATAAATATCAAGCCTGTTTTTCTGTTTTGAAATACCATGCCCTTCATCTTCATAAATATGCAACTCTGCTATACCGCCTTTTTTGATAATCGCGTCATACATTTGTTCGGCTTCGCCAACAGGCACCCTGGGATCATTTCTGCCGTGAATTATCATCAAAGGTGCGGTAATATTATTAACTCTTCCCAACGGTGAAATGTTTTCCAGAAATTCCCGGTCACTTTCCAGGCTGCCATACTCGCTTGCCCGGTTGTTTTTCCTGTAGTCACCTGTATTTTCCAGAAATGTCACAAAATTTGATATCCCTACTACGTCAATGCCTGCTGCAAAAAGATGCGGGTAAAGTGTCAGACATGCAAGTACCATGTAACCGCCGTAGCTTCCGCCGTAAACAGCAATTTTGTTGGGTTCAATGTATTCTTTTGTGTACAAGTACTCTACCAGTGAAGCAATATCCTTAACGGAATTTTCCCGGTTACGCACATTATCAAGTGATTCGTACTTTTTTCCATAACCCGTACTCCCCCGTACATTTGGCTCAACAATAACAAAACCTGCGCTTACAAAATACTGGAATATCGGCGCAAATCCATATGTTGCCTGTCCTTCAGGTCCCCCGTGTATCGCAATAATACACGGCAGCTTTTTACCGCCGGAGTTAACGGGTTTATAAATAAATCCCGGTACTTCAAGGTCGTCGAATGAACGATAGGAAAACAGCTCCGGCTCAACAAAGGTTCCTGGGTCAATGCCCCCAAGATCAGGTTGTGTTAGCTGCTCAACCAATCCTGAAGAATAATCCCATTGATATAATACGCTTGGATTTGCGGCTGAATTAACACCAATAATTACTTTGCTTTCTTTATTAGAAAAACTGATAGCGGTTATACTTAGGGTTTCCAATTCTTTAGGTATGTTAATTTCTTTACCTGCTGCCAGATCATACATAAATAACCGGTCATAACCCCTATCATTGATCTGCACCAGCATTTTGGATTTATCTGATGAAAATACTGTTCTTGCAACTTCCCTGTTTCTGTAATTTTTCAAAAAATCATATTCAGGGTAACTGATATTTCCGCTCATTAAATTGTAGACCCCTGTTCTGAACAGGTCGCTCTTATTATTGGTATTAAAATACAGATTTTCACCTGACGCATCAAATGAGCTTGCAAAAAACTCCGCAGGCTCCCGGTAATTATCATGAGTTGTAATAAGTTTTATCTCTTTAGAATGCATATCATACAGGTAAAGGTCATTATCATAAGTGGAATATGACCTTGAAATTATCATTTTACTGCCGTCTTTTGAGAGTACAGACGGGTAGTTAGTATGGTCGCTTGAATACACTAACTCACTCTGCCTTTTTTCAATATTGTAAACATAAATATCATAAAAGTAAGGAATTCTTTTATTCGAATAATAAGTAAAAAAACTTCCATCATCAGACCATCTTCCAAAACCATAAATCACCTTCGGAGCGCCATCTGTTATCATCTTAACATCAGACCCGTTACCGTTCATCAGGAAAAACTGGCTGTATTCAGATCCGCCTTCATCACTTTGCACAAGTATCAGATCCTTGACAGGGTTCGGGTTATAACCGGTTATTCTTTCTTTAAAATCAGTTACCTGCAATGGTATCTCACCGGGTTTATTAATACTCCACACCTGGCTTGTACCTGTGAGGTTCATCAAAAAATAGATTTTTGCATTATCAAAAGAGTATTTGGGCGATACCGCGCCCCGAATTTTTAAGTATTGTTCTATACTGTATTGCTGAGGATATAGAGGCTGGAGTAAAGTTAATTTAAGAAACGAAAGTAATATAACAAAAAAAACAAAATTGCATTTATATCTTTTGAACATACAGAATGTTTTTTTTAAAATTTCAAGTTGGATCCTATGTTAATTATCCGGGAGGCCAATTCATAGCCCTGCCGCCCAGCAAATGAGCGTGCAGGTGAAAAACTGTTTGCCCGGCAATTTCATTGCAGTTAAAAACCAGTCTATATCCTTCAAGGTTTTGTCCTTTAGCTATTTCTGATGCCAACGCAATTATCTTGCCTGCAACATCACTATTGCTGCTGTTTATTTCCATTGGAGAACTGATATGTACTTTAGGGATAATGAGTATATGAACCGGTGCCTGAGGACTGATATCCCTGAAAGCCAGCAATTCATCATTTTCTACTATGATTTCACTGGGAATATCCTTTTTAATGATCTTACAGAACAAACAATTTTCCATATATACAGTAACAGTATTTAATTTCCTGGCGGCTTCTCAATTGGCTCACCTTCATCATTTATCAGTTCTTCCTGCTTCTTGTTTTCCTCAGATTTTAGCTTCTCTTCATTTCCCTGTTCATTGGTTTTAACATTCTTTTCAGGATTATTGCCTTCAAGTTCCTTCTGCAGCAATAACGGATCAATATCTCCATCCTTAGTTTCACTTCCGGGCTGTTTTTCAGGGTCGGTTTCATTTTTAATATCATTATTTTGCGGGCTGCCTGAACCTGAAGTATCTATAACATTTGTTTTGTTAAATGTTTCATATTCTTCAACTTTTTGCATCACCATTGCCGCTGCTTCTGAATTTGGCACACCCTTTACAAGTGAAGAGTAATAATAATAAGCGCTGTCATTATTATAAAATATATTTTCATAGATCCATCCGGCTCCAAAATATGCCTTATCAAGATGTACTGATTGGGGGTAGGAGTTTATTAAAAACCTGAAATCATCAAGCGCGTTACGGTAATCTTTGTTAATAAATCTATTTTCAGCAGAACTGTAAAGAGAGTCGCTGGCATCCCCCCTGAATCCATCAACTATGGATAAATTTAGCAGTTTTCTGCTGGAATTAGCCACCGGAGAGAGAGGATAATCTCTTACTATTGTGTTTAGCACTTCTTCACTTTTTGCATTGTCATCCATTTTGCGGTAAAGCTCCGAAAGCGCGTATAGAACTTTCGCACTGAAATCATAATCAAATGATTCGTTCAGTGCCTGCTTTAAATATACTTCGCTGGAATCCATTCTGTTCAGGTCATAAAGAAACAGCTCTGCAAGCTCAAACTTTGCAGCCGATAATTGTTTTTCTTTTACACGTGATGTATCGATAATTGTAAATGTAGAGTCTTCACCGGATAAAATGCTGTCTGCAACAATATATCCGGAAACACCGCCTGATTTACCGTTATCAAGTCCTTTTAAGGGATCTTTGCTTGGGTCTCCTTGTTCATAATCCTTGGTTGTCTTTTTCTTGAATTCCTTGTTGTAATCGGTGTTAATAGTTTCACCTGTTATAATTCCGCGCAGTTCGAAATATCTTTTGAATATGTTCGCTTTTTTCAAAGCCTCCCTGTAATTAGCGGCTCCTGTGCTTTGTTCAGTTGAAAATCGGTAATATAGATAAGCGTTGAAGTAATTGTTTTTCGATTCGAAATACTTCCCTATCATATAGCTGGCATCAGCAGATGGTATTGTTGCAGGAAAATTCTTAATAACATTGTAATACTGGTCAATTGAAAGTTTACTTTCCTTTTTCTCATCATAATAAACACCCCTCAAGTAATTTATCTGTCCCAGGTTCGCAGGCACATCTTTGTATTTGATGCTCAGATCTTCTATGAGGTCATCCGCATTTCTAAAATCGCCGCTTGCAACCAGGTTTTTTGCCATGTTAAATCTGGCAAGATATTCCAGGTCATATGAAGCATCGTAATCAAGTACTTTGTCAAACTCTTTGGCAGCCAGCCTGGGGTTCGCTTTTGCTGTAACAGATGCAACCAGGAACTGCATCTGCGCCTTAAATTCGCTATCACCTGAATATTCTATTGCACTTTTGAAATTCTTAATGGCATTTTCATAATCACTTTTGTTCAGGTAATACTCGGCCAAAGACTGGTAACTTTCAGAAACAACATTCTTTTCTTTTGAATTTTTAATAAGTTCATTAAATCTTTCTAACGCCGGTTTTTCATTTTCAAGCCTTAGCTGGGTTTTTGCAAGATAAAGTAATGCCTCATCAAGATATGCGCTTGATTTAAGTTTTGATATAAATTCGCTGAACTTCCTTTCAGCTTTAAGATAATCTCCCAGGTAAAAATATGATTTACCGATCAGAAGCACAGAGCGATCCATATACTGGCTGCTTTTATGGTACTGAATTACTTTGGAAGCTTTTTCTATCGCAATATTGAATTTATCAATTGATTCCTGTGATAACCGCGGCTGTGCAAATACTGAATCCTGTTTTTCATTGTAATTTGCAAGAACTCTGTTCGCATAATCATCATATGCGTCGTTAAAGTTTTCGCTTGCGTTAAAGTAAGTATTAAAGTAAGTGCTGAAGTTCTCTATCCTGTTGCCAATGAACATAAATCCTGTGAAATCCTGAAAATTTTCGTCTAGTGTTACATCGTAATTGGGATCAGGGTCATCAATTCCTTTGTTCTGGTTTTCATCATATGTTTTATAATTGAATGTGGAACATGAAGAAAGTGCCAAAAGCAGCAGGAAAACGACTATTTTAGGAATTATGTGGTTTTTCATTAGCTAAAATTAAGCTTTTAAAATAGAAATTACAATGGATTATCTGGATTTTAAAACGAAATTTTAAGGTTAATAATTTCATATCATCGGTACATTCACTGAAAATGTATCTAATCAAAATGACAGTTTAAGTTAGCGACTATACTTATTTATTGATTGTTTTTGCTAATAAAATATAATATTATTAGAGATTATTCCGAAAAATAACAACAAAATCACAAATGAAAAGTAAATTTTTTTTATTGTTTTTACTGGCTTTTTCCATTTGTTTCAATGCTTATGCCCAGATTGATCCAAATGTACCCTTTTCAAAAGAAACTCACCAAATGAAACTTATTCTTCCGAAAGTTTTCCCAACTGAGCCATACGGTGTTGATGCCGTAATTTCTGTTGGCGCATTTGATAACTACCAGGTTTCTACCAATAACGGTTTCGCCGAAACTGATATTGCTGTAAACCCGCGTGACCCGTTAAATTTTGTAGCAAGTGATAACAGAGTTACCGGATTTTCAGGGACACCATGGGTTTATTTTACAACCAACGGCGGTGTAACATGGGGTAATACTGCTATTTCAAGTAACCAGGGTGACCCGGTTTTCTGCGCTGATAGTTTAGGAAATTTTTATTGTGCAGTACTTTCGAGCGGAATCAGGCTTCTGAAATCATCAGATAAAGGTGTTACCTGGACAAATTTAGGAAACATTGTAAATAACTCAAATGCCGATAAAGAATGGATAGCCGCCGATCAAACAGGCGGACCTTTCCAGAATCACGTGTATATGGCTTATGTAAATTTTGCAACCGGTGCTAGCGTTGATTTCCACAGATCAACAAACAATGGCGCTTCGTGGAGCTTTGTTGGCAATATGGGTACAGGCACACCTAACCCGGGACCTGATGTGGCTGTTGGACCCGGAGGCAGAGTTTACCTTGCATGGTATAACGGCGGAACAGTTGTGAGGGTTTCTACAGATGGAGGCGCATCATTTAATGCGCAGGTACAGGCATCTTTTCACTCAACTCCGGGAACAATTAACGGTTCAGGAAGATATGTTCTAAAAACTGATATCAGGGTTAACGGAATGCCCCATATTGCAGTTGATATGTCTTCAACATCAAGAAGAGGTTATATATATAATGTTTACGCAAGTAACCCTCCGGGACCGGATGCAGCTGATATTTTCTGTACAAGATCCACAGATGGCGGAGTTACATGGAGCTCAGGAAGTCCGGTAAGAGTAAATGATGACGCAGCATTTACAGATCAATGGATGTGCGATGTATCTGTTGACCTGCAGGGCAGAGTTTGGGCTATGTGGTGGGATTCCAGAAATGACGAAGCGTCTAACATGATGACAGAAACATACGGCGCTGTTTCAACTGATGGCGGATTAACTTTCACTAACTTCAAGATCTCAAACCAGAATTTCAATCCTGCGGCTGTAAAAATATTTCAGGCTGCCAACCATTATTATTTAGGCGATTACCAGGGTATTGCAGGCAGAACAATGACTTTCCCGTTCTATACAGGACAGAACAATACATTACAGGATTTCACAGCTTACCTTCCTGATTATGGTATTTCTTTCAATAAAACAATAGATAGCATTAACCCGACATCAACCTCTGTAGTTAGAATGAGAAACCCGGTAATGGGTCCATATACCGGACAGGTAACATATACAACAAATATTTCACCATCTCCATCACCAGGTACATTAACGCCAACATTTTCACCAGGTAATGTCAGAACATTTACGGGTGTATCAGATTCAGTGTTAATTAATACTACTTCAACAGCTAATGTACCACAAGGTCTTTATACAGTTACAGTTACAGGTACTGAAACAGGCGGTCCAAGGGTTCACTCAAGGTCTTACCAGATAAGAGTAGGCAACTTTGTTGGTATTCAGCAGACAAACACTGAAGTTCCGCAGGTATTTTCATTACAGCAGAACTATCCGAATCCGTTTAATCCGGTTACAAATATAAAGTTCGGGTTACCAAAAGGTTCAATAGTTACTTTAAAAATTTATGATATGCTTGGAAGAGAAGTTGCTTCGCTTATCAATAATTTGAATCTTTCAGCGGGAAATTATACATACGATTTTAACGCTGTAAACGTACCAAGCGGTATTTATTTCTATAAACTCTCCGCAGGTGAATTTTCAGATGTTAAGAAAATGACATTGGTAAAATAGCGGAGCTATTTTATAACCCCTTCGGGGTGGTAAAATAATTCTGCTTTAAAATGATTTGGATTTTCAAAGAGCGTCCCAACGGACGCTCTCTTTTTTTAGGTTTATCGCTGGTCTTTCGTGCCACGAATCGTTACAGCCTTGTTGTTTTGGGAAAAAATATCATTCTTAAATAACTCAATATTAATATTTCGCATTTCGTGGCACGAATATCTTTGCGCTTTTGAGGAAATAAAACATACCGCTCCTACGGAGCTCTCTTTGTCTTAGGAAACCTTTTCTACAAACATTTCACCCCTACGGGGTTTGAATATATATCCCCCCAAAAAAGGTTGCTTCTCTAAAATGAGCAGAATTCGGGGATATTGAACCAGTAAGTTAACATTATGAAAAATCATATTAGTTATCTTCGTTAAGACGACACACCGCGTTGACTCTACATAGTAAACTAATGAACAGATCTGTTAAAACTGTTATTGACTTAATTTCTTCGAGTTACTTTGAAACTTTGAGTCCCGCTTTTTGTTTTTCAGAAAAATTTGACAGAATTTGATGCGAAATGACTCTAAGTTCCCATTTCGACTTACATCACTTTTCAAATCATAAATTATAGCTATATTTGAGTACACAATTCCTAAAAAACATTACTATGAAAAAAATTCCTGCTTACCCGGTAATATTCTTTGCAGTTTTATTTTTGGCACTATCCACGAATAAATCATTTGCACAGGATTTCAACCTGTTCAACCCATCCAATGAAATGTACCTGTTTTCGGCATACGATGAAGGCTCAAATGCTTTCCGTTACAATCCCGCTGTGCTGGGGCTGGGTCACCGGCTGAATTTTTCAATCAGCGCGCTGATGCATATGGCAAAATTTAACGGATTAAATGAGTTTGATGTATCGCTCAATGCAGGTTTCCTTGGGCTGGCTTACAGGAAATACACAGGCTATACTGATTTCATAAGAAATTATGATGTAAACAATAATAACGAACTTGTTGAATATACCGGAACGGCATTCACGCAGAATTATAATGTCAGTACTTTTTCACTTGGGTTTGGTGCCGGAAACAAAACAATATCCGCAGGAGTGTTATTTGAAATGCTGCAAAGAGATAACACGCACTCTCCTGCTGATCAATATTCCAATTTCCCAGGCTTCAGGATGGGGCTTGGACTGTTATTCCGCCCGTTGCCCTTCGCTTCATTTTCATTTGTGTATAAAAATGATGAATCAGCAAGTATTGAATATTATGCAACGGATAAATTCACCTTTGGCACTGCAATCAGACCCTTAAAAAACGACAGGGTCACACTGATGGCAGATTTTTCAATGTTCCGGTATCATGATAACTTCTTCGATAATAACCAGTTCAAAGCCGGCATTGATCTTAAGTTGTTAAAAGGTCTTTACCTGAACGTCAATTATACACGAAATGAAGAAAGAGACAAAAATGAATTTATAGGAGCCGGCTTAAGGTTCGATATTCCCAACGGAAGTTTCAGGTATAATCATTTCTTCAATAACAGCAGGACAAGGCTCTACTTCAGCGACGGGTTCAATCGTGATTACGATGTTTACCGTAAAACAGGCGGGCATAATTACAGCTATATAGGTTCACAATTTTCGCTTTCATATAATTTAGACCGCAGAAAAAGCATTGTACCCGAAAGAAAAAAAGTAATTGAAATAACACTCTCGGGTTCATTGCAGGATTACAACACCGAAGATATTTTCTTCGGTCTGCTTGGTAAAGGCAAACGCAGCATCCACGAGGTAATTTCTGATATTGATTATGCCGCCGCAGACCCCGCCGTTAAAGGTATGCTGCTAAAAATTTATCCCATAGCCTCAGGCAGGTTTGAGGTCAATGCAGCCATAGAAGAACTCACCGCATCAATGACACGCTTCCGCGGAAAGAACAAGAACATCACAGTTTACTTCCCGCAGGATGTTGGTCCGGGCGGGTACTACATTTCCACTTTTGCAGATGATATCATAATGCCTCCTGAAGCAATTTTCTTCTATGGATTGAGTATAAATGTATTTAATTACAATTCGCTCCTCGAAAAATATGGCGTCGACCTTCAGACTTTCTACGCCGGCAAGTATAAGCTGACATTCCAGGGGTTGTTGGATTCCACTACCGAAGAAGGCAAGGAAGTAATTAACCGCGTGCTGGATATCGTATATGAAAAAATGCTCTCTCGTATTGTTTCAGGAAGAAACCTTACCCTCGATGATTACCTTAAAACAAAACTATCACAGCCGCTGACCGGAACCGAAGCATTAAGACTCGGGCTTGTGGATAAATTAGGATGGTATGAAGACGCAAAAGAAATTTCAGGCAGAAACACAAAGACATCAAATATAGTTAGAAATTTTAACCGCAGCCAGTGGGATAACGATTGGGGCGAACCATCGCAGATTGCAATAATTGGAGTATATGCAAGCATTACTACAGGTGAAAGCGAAGCTCCGCCTCCGGTATCACTGCCAATTCCATTTGTAGGCGGCAGCCGCTCAACCGGCAGTGAGACTGTTGTAAGGCAGCTTGAAGAAGCATTTGCAAATCCAAAAGTAAAAGCCATTGTGTTAAGGGT
>Ga0138256_10003352_pt1 | contig 17023 bp, 14 predicted proteins | sample KNB2016incub_MG_FD_105486 | JGI IMG/M metagenome (GOLD analysis project Ga0138256, IMG submission 105486) | Active sludge microbial communities from wastewater in Klosterneuburg, Austria - KNB2014incub_MG | ecosystem: Engineered > WWTP > Activated sludge > Unclassified | place: Austria... | reverse complement strand
GCGGGCAAGCCGCCGCCGGACCGACCCGGCAGCGAGAAGGCCGAGCCCGCGCCCGAGGCGCCCGCGCCCGCGCCGGACAAAGAAGAGTGAGCTTCAGCTCGAGCGCGTGAACGTCCGTCGTTCGCGGTTCTTCGTGACGCCGGGGAACGCCAGGGCGCGGCCGTGCATCACCACGTAGACCCCGGGTGCGAGCAGGCGCGCGGCCAGCAGTGACTCGTTGACGTTCTGCAGCGCGTCCGAGTCGCGGAACTCGAAGGGCCGCATGGCCCCGGTCAGCACCACCGGCACCGCCAGGCCGGGCAGGTTGCGCTCGAGGTGCGCCCCCGTCTCGGCCAGCGTGTCGGTCCCGTGGATCACCAAGATGGCGTCGTAGTGCGCGAGCGCGCCGCGCACCTTGTCGAGGATCTCTTCGCGGTCCGCCGGCGTCATGTCCAGCGAGTCCTTGTTCATCACCGGCACGTGCGTCACCCGAAGATCGGGCAGGCGCAGCTCTTCGAGCAGTCGGTCGAGCACCGAGCGCACGTTGCGCAGGCTGCCGTCGGTCTCGTCGTACGTCTTCTCGATGGTTCCGCCGGTGGTCAAGATGGCCACGTGAAGCGGCCCTTCCAGGCGGCTCTGAGCTGGCCGAGTCACGGGCCCTTGCCCTTGCCGGCGCTGCCGAACTCTCCGCGCTTCTGACCGACCACGGCGTCCTTGGCGTTCGGTCCGAGCAGCGTGCCGCACAGCGTCTTGCAGTTGGTGTCGTTGTCCGCGCAGCTGCACTTGCCCTGCTTCTTCAGCTCCAGCTTCTCTTTGACCTGTGCCACGGTCCAGCCGGCCAGCTTCTCGACCTTGTCCATGGTCCACTTCTCTTTGATCTGCTTGGGCGTGCGCGGATCGGTCGGCTTACCGTCGGCCTCGGCGCAGCAGCGGAAGCTCAAGAAGTAGTAATAGAAGCCCTCGTCGTGGGTATAGACCTTGGGGCGACACTGGTTGCGAACGCCTTCGTACCAGGGGCCGCCGGTGTGCACGCTGTCGTACTTGCCGCGGAAGTCGCTCTGCGTGTGGTGCTCGCTGGCGACCACCTCGTCGGTGTTGCCGGGCATGTCGGCCACGCCATAGTCGCTCACGCAGTTCGGCTGGCTGCCGCTGGGCACGCCCTTCCACAAGCGCGCCAGCTCTTTCGGATCGCGCTGGGCGACCTTCTTCATGTCGGGGTTGTCCCACTTGTGATCGCCGTTGCACTGCGACGAGTCCCGCACGTACCCCTGGGGATAGGGCTTCATGCTGGGGCCCTCGCAGGCCATGTTCCACTCGCTTTCGGTGCACATGCGCTTGCCGACCGCAGCGCACTTGAGCTGCGCCTGGTGGAAGCGGTTCATCACCTCCGGGCGCACGCCCTTCTGGTTGGGCCACTCGTAGGTGTCCACGCAGTAGCGCTTCTTGACCTTCTCACCCGCGCAGACGCTCTTCTCTTCGAAGCGCTCGCAGACGGTCTTCTTGTTCCACTTCGCGTACCAGCTCTTCTCGCACTTGTAGTCGACGTCCGTGCAGTACTCGCCGCTGACCAGCTTCATGCCGGGTGGGCAGGCGCCCTCGTCGGCGGCCTGACTCGGCGCAGCATCCGCCGCCCCTGCGTCCGTAACCGTGACGGGCTCGGCCGTAACACTTCCGTCCGGTTGTGACGTCACACCGGCGTCTGGCGCCGATGTAGGTGCGCCGGGGCCCACCAGGTCGGAACCGCCGGTTTCGGGCTCGGCGGGCGGGACGGTCGCGCAGGCGACGAAGCCGGCCAGGCCGGCGAAAGCGAGCAGGGGGGCGACGCGCATGGCTGCCCCCTTTTACGAGCGACCCCCGCGGACGGGAAGGGTTTTTGGCACCGCCGGGCCGCCTCCTACGGCGCGCCCCGACCCAAGCTTCCCGCCTCGGCCAAGGTCGGACGGGGCGACCTCGGAACGACACACGGCGTGTGGGTCAGCGCCCACGGGGCGGGTGAAAGAAGTCCGCCGTTCGGCCGTTCAGAGGTTGGTCTGGCAGTTGCAAAGGGAACCTTCACAGAAACAGGCGGTCACAGTCGGAGCGGTCGGCACGAAGAAGCGGAGCCGGCCCCAGTCGGTGAGAAAGGTCGTAGGAGGAATAAGGGTCATGAAGAAGCTCGGTGCAGTGATGATGGTGGCGGTTTCGGCGTTCGCGGCGGTCGGCTCGGTGGCGAGTGACGCGAAGGCTTGCGGTGGTGAGTGGGTGCCCGCGGTCGAGATCGATCACCGCCCCGAGGGCATCGCCCGCGCCGAGAAGGTCCTGAAGAAGGGCGAGCACGCGGCGGCGGCGGCGATGATCATCCGCATGATGCCCCACGTGAAGGATCTCAAGGCCAAGAAGGACGGCACGCTGGTCGCCCGCGCTCAGCGCATCTTGGCGCTCTCGGTCGCCCGCAACAACGGCGCGCTGCCCATCGACAAGGAGCTGCCGTCGTACGTTCAGGGCACCTGGATCGGCAAGAGCGACAAGGACAAGGCGACCAACCTCGAGTGGTCGGTGGCGGCCCTTCGCAAGCTGAACGACATCAAGAAGGACGACGCCGCGGTCCAGAGCGACCTGGCCGAGGCGCTTGCCAAGGTCGAGAAGCACCGCGGTGAAGCCAAGGCGATGCTCGAGAAGCTGGCGGAGAAGGATCTGATCGCGACCCCCGAAGCCTACGCCACGCTCGCCGACCTGCGCAGCGCCGCCGGCGACAGCGAAGGCCAGAAGGTGGCGCTCAAGCGCTGCGAGTCGATGGCCAAGTCCGCCAACGTGTGCCGCGCCTCGGCCTGAGCCGACTTGAAGCTCCGCGCCAGCGGGAGTTGACTCGGAGGTCCCATGACCCGCCCTCTGGTCCTCACGCTGGCGCTCGGCCTTTTGCTCGTCACCGGCTGCAAGAAAACCAACGGGGGGGCAAAGCCCGAGGCGTCCGCCAGTGCCAGCGGCTCCGCTTCTTCGGCCGGCTCGGTCAGCCCGACGGCCCCAAGCCCGGTGCACCTGGCCGGTGACTCGGAGCGGGGCCGATCCCTGGTCGAGAAGTTCGAGTGCAGCCGATGCCACGACGGAACTGGCCTCGCCGCCGCGCCGCTGGAGAAGCACTGCGTGACCTGTCACCAGGAGATCTGGACCGACAAGTTCAAGGCGAAACCCGACAAGATTACCAAGTGGAAGAAGACCGTCGTCCACTATCTGAACGCGCCGAGCTTCGAGAACGCGGGTGAGCGGCTCGAGCCGGCGTTCGTTTCGGCGTTCTTGCTGAGGCCGCACAAGCTGCGTCCGAACATGGTTTCGACCATGCCGCGGCTGCGCATCAGCGAGCAAGAGGCGGCCGACGTGGCGGCCTACCTGACTCGCGGCGCGAAGACCGCCGCCGAGCCCCCCACCGGCGACCTGGCAGCCGGTCGCCAGGTGCTCGAGACCAAGGCGTGCGGCACCTGCCACGCGTTCTCGGGAGTGCCCGCACTGCCGGTGCAGCCCAGCCTGGCCACGCCGTGGCAGAAGGGCAACGACGCCATCGAGCTCGCGCCGGACCTGCGCTTCACCCGCGACCGGACGACCTTCGGCAAGCTCTGGCGCTGGCTGCTCGATCCGGCGAAGGTCAGGCCGAGCACGCTGATGCCCAAGCTGGGGCTCTCCGAGAAAGAGGCGAAAGACGCCGCCGCCTATCTGCTCGGCGCCCCCCTGGCGCCGGCCGCGAAGAAGCCCATCCCCGCCCGGCTGCCGGTGCTGGAGCGCAAGGTGACCTTCGAGGACGTGGACCGCGAGGTCTTGCAGAAGACCTGCCGGCACTGCCACACCAACCCCGACATTGCCCGCGGTGACGGCGGCCCCGGCATGACGGGCGGTTTCGGCTTCATCCCGCGCAAGCTGGACTTCTCGACCTACGAGAGCACCAACGGCGGCCTGCTCGATCTGAAGGGCGAGCGCATGAGCGTGTTCACCAAGACCAAAGACGGCACGCCGCTGCTGGTGGCCGCGGTGCTGGCGCGGCAGAAGGAAGAGGCCGGCGAGATCGACCCCGAGGCGCGCGGCATGCCCCTGGGTCTGCCGGCGCTGACCGCCGAGCAGGTGCAGATCATCGAGAGCTGGGTGGCCCAGGGCCGGCCGCAGTGACTGCCACTACTTTCGTAGTCCTTGCGACCAGCGGACGCGCGGTTCGGATGGAAGGATCGCGGGGCCTTCACGTTCTGGCCCCACCCGCCGCTGATCGCCATCGCTGACGCACGCCTGCGACAGAAGTACTACGTCGCGTCCTTGCAGCAGCGGAAGCCCGCTTCGTAGCCGTAGTCGAACTCTTTGTGGAACGTGACGGTGGGGCGACAGCGACTGCGCACCGGACCCCACCACCCGCCCTTCAGCCCGCTGCGATTCGGGTGCTTCTCACCGGGGATCTCGACCCACTCGTTGACGTTGCCGTTGATGTCGACCACCCCCGCCCAGGAGACGCAGCTGTGCTTGGCCCCGATGGCGTGCCGTTGGTCCAGGCGCTTCATCTCCGAGCGGCAAAACTCGTTGTCCGGACACTTGTCGTAGGTCGCCATCTGCCGTGACTGGTCTGGCTGCACGTACGGCTTGTCGATGTTGCACTTGGCCTGTTCGCGGACGTAGCCCGTGGCATAGGGCAGCATTTCGGGCCCCTCGCAGGCGAAGTTGAACTCGTCTTCGGTGCACAGCCGCTTGCCCGCCTTCTCGCACAGGGCCTTGGCCTCGAGCCACGAGGTCAAGACGCGCGGCAGCTCGCCCACCCGGTTGGGCCATTCGTAGCGATCGACGCAGAAAGAGAGGCGTTTCCTCTCCTTCGACACGCAGGTCGACGGCTGCTTGTACTTCATGCAGCGCTCGCTGACGGTCTTCTCACCCTTGCGAGACTTGTACTCGGGGTGGTGTTCGACGCAGTCCTGCATCACGGCGGGGCAATAGTCGCCCTCGACCCGCACCATGCCGGCTTCGCACCCCTCGGTGCGCGCGGGCGGCGCCAGGTCGGCCGCTGCCGCGTCCGCCGGCTCGCCGGCGTCGGGCGTGAGGGATGCCGCCGGCGCGGGCGCTGGCGCAGTGCTGGCCGTGGCGGTGGCGGCGCCGTCCGACGCCCGGCTCGACTTGCAGCTCGGCGCGGTGAGCCACACCAGCAGCAGGGCAGGGGCGAGTGTGCGAAGCGCGTGGGCAGGTCGGAGCATCGGGGCGGCGCTCTCATACTGTCGCCGCGGGCTTCGCGCAAACCCGAAGCGGATCGCGGGCTCGGGTCAAAAGGGTCGCCGACCAGGCGAGGCTGGGGTACTCGATCGGCATGGTCGACACCAGCGTCAGCTTCATGAGCTCCCTGTGCATGGGCATCATCGAAGAGCAGGTCCTGATCCCGTACCCGGCCATGGCCGCCGAGCAGAAAGAGACGCTGCACGGCGTGATCGACTCGGTGAAGCAACTGCTCGGACCGCGCACCGAGGATTTCCGCAAGTGGGACCGTGCCGGCGAGATGCCCGCCGCGTTCGTGGAAGAGCTCAAGCAGTTCGGTCTGTTCGGGTTGGTCATTCCCGAAGAGTTCGGGGGCATGGGCTTCAAGAGCGCGTCGTATGCCCGCACCCTGCAGGAGATCGCCAAGTACGACGCCTCGGTGGCGGTCACGGTGGGGGCGCACAGCTCGATCGGCATGCGTGGGCTGCTCTTGTTCGGCACCCCCGAGCAGAAGCAGCGCTACCTGCCCAAGCTGGCCACCGGCGAGATGATCGCGGCGTTCGCCCTGACCGAGGCCGGCGCCGGATCGGATGCGGCGGCCCTCAAGACCCGGGCCGAGCGGGACGGCGACGGCTGGGTGCTGACTGGCAACAAGCTCTGGATCACCAACGGGGGCATCGCCGACTTCTTCACCGTGTTCGCCCGCACCGGCGAGCTCGAAGGCAAGCCCCACATCACGGCGTTCATCGTCACCCGCGACATGCCGGGCGTCAGCGTGGGCACCCACGAAGACAAGATGGGGCTGCGCGCCAGCTCGACCACCACCGTGCATTTCGACGGCGTGCGGGTCCCGGCAGAGAACGTGCTGGGCGAAGAGAACAAGGGGTTCAAGGTCGCGATGGCGATCTTGAACAACGGGCGCACCGGGCTGGGTGGCGGCGCCATCGGCGCCATGAAGAAGCTGATCGAGCACTCGACGAAGTACGCGAACGAGCGCAAGACCTTCGGCAAGTCGATCCGCGAGTACGGCATGATCAAGCTGAAGGTCGGCCAGATGGTCGTCGACTGCTACGCCACGGAGGCCGCGGTCGAGATGGTCGCCGCGCTGATCGACGGCGGTTACGAGGACTACGCCGTCGAGGCGGCGATCAGCAAGGTCTTTGCCAGCGAGGCGCTGTGGCACACCGCCGACGAGGCGCTGCAGATCGCCGGCGGCAACGGGTACATGTGCGAATACCCCTACGAGCGCATGATTCGCGACGCGCGCATCAATCGCATCTTCGAAGGGACCAACGAGATCTTGCGCTTGTTCATCGCCCTGACTGCGATGAACGACGTGGGCAGTCAGCTCAAGGAGCTGTCGTCGAGCATGCGCGGCCTGTTCGACGACCCCATCAAGGGCTTTGGCGTGTTGCGCCAGTACGCGCTCAAGCACGCCAGCTTGGTGACGGGCATTCCCCGGGCGCGCAGCCGCTTCACGCTGGTCAGCCCCGAGCTGCACGAGGCGACCACGGTGTTCGAAGAGCTGACTCGCCACCTGGCGGCGGCAGTGGACCGGATCTTGCGCAAGCACGGGCGCAACATCATCGGCAAGCAGCTGGCGTCGCGCCGGCTGGCCAACATCATGATCGACCTCTTCGTGCTGGCGTGCGTGATCTCTCGGGTGAACGCCTCGCTGGCCGCCCTCGGGGCCGAGAAGGCCGCCAAAGAGGTCGACATTCTCAAGGTGTTCAGCGGGCAGGTCGAGCGTCGGGTCAAGCACGCCTTCGGCCTGATCGACATCAACGACGACGAGCTGATCAAGGGTCTGGCCGATCACGCCTTCGACGCCGAGAAGTTCAGCTGGGACAACGTGTGAGGCCGTGTAAGCCCGCCGAAACCCCAGGTTTGTCGCGGTCTCGCGCCGGCCTGCTCCCCCGGCCGGCAAAGCGCACGCGGACCCTGGACCGGGCTCGGCCCAGCACGTACTCTTTGGCAGCCCATGGCCTCACCGAACCCGAGCTCGAAAGCCGCCGACGCGTCCCTCGACGCCATCCCGATGAAGAAGTCCAACCCGCTGGTCCTGTTCGGGATCATCGGCGCGGTGCTGCTGGTGGGCGGCGTGATCGCCGTCAAGAGCATGGGCGGCAAGCCCAAGGCGAGCGCTGCGGCGGTTTCGAGCGTCGAAGACCCGCTGGCTGGGATGACGCCTGAAGAGCGCAAGCGCCACATCGAGATCACTCGCAAGAGCCTCGAGGCCGTCGCCGCCAAGCAAGCCGAAGAGGACACCAAGAAGAAGGCGGCCGAAGAGGCGAAGAAGGCCGAAGAGGCCGCCAAGCCCGCGGCGGGCGGCGGCGTGGCGCCGGCGGCGGGCGGCGGCGGTGACCCGGCCCCGGTGGCGGCCAAGGCGCCCAGCGACGACCCGCCCAAGAAGAAGGCACCGAGCGGTGCCGAGAAGAAGAAGATGGACGACCTCGACAAGCTCGGGTCCGACATCAGCGGCAAGCTCGGGAAGTAGCCCTGAGGGCCCGAGCCATCAGCTGTAGGCTGCGGCCCTCAGCAGAGCCGGGAACGCCGGGCGGCCGAAACCGCGAAATCGCGGTGCTGAGCGCAAAGGCGCAGGTGGCACGGTGTCTGCACTTACGGCGGACATGCGGCTCGGACTGGTGATCGTGGCGGCGGTGCTGGCCCTGGGGACAACCCGGACGGCCGCTGCCGAGCGCCGGGCCCCGTCTTCCCGGGGCGCGTCGGCGCTGGAGGTCACATTGCTCGAGGGCTGGCGCGCTCAGGGCCCTCAGATCGACCTGGGTCGCCAGACCGCGGCGCAGAAAGAGGCCGCCGAGCCCGGGCAAGACCTGAGCCTGGCGGTGGAGCGCATGTGGTCGCAGGCGCGGGTGCATCGCCGCCCGGGCGGCGCCGAGCTGGTCGTCCGCGGCCGCTTCTGATCGCAAATTCGGCGCGAGATCGCGGCCACCCCCGCGCTACATTGTCGACTCCGTGTCGAAAGCGCACTCGCCGGCGGGGCTGCACGCCGACGGCCACCGGCGTTCTCGCCGGCCGCTGTCGCCGCAAGCCCAGAAGATCTCGCCGCAGTTCCGCGTGCGGCGCTTCGCCGGCCCGGGAGCGCACGTGGGCGCGCTGTCCCACCTGCGCATCGCCCACCTGACCGACCTGCACGTCGGGCGCGTCACGCCCGAGGCCGTGCAAGACACGGCGGTCGAGCTGGCCAACCGCGAGGACCCCGACGTGGTGGTGATCACCGGGGACTTCGTCTGTCACAGCCAGCTCTACCTCGACCAGCTGTCGTGGCTGGTGTCCCGCTTCGACGCTCCGGTGCTGTGCGTGCTGGGCAACCACGACTATTGGGCAGGCGCCGAAGAGGTCCGGCAGGCGCTTCGCCGCGGCGGCGCCGAGGTGCTGTCGAACGAGCACACTGTCCTCACTTTCCGCGGGCAGAAGCTGCAGATCGTGGGGCTCGACGACGCGTACACCGGGCATGCGTCGTGGGCCGACGCCGTGCGCGGGCTGTCGCGCGACCTGCCCACCATCGGCCTTTCACACATTGCGGAAGAGGCAGACGTGCTCTGGGCGCATGGCGTGCCGCTGGTGCTGTCGGGGCACACCCACGCGGGGCAAGTCACCCTCGCGCGCCTGCACGAGCTGGCCATCGGGCGCCTGGCCGGGCACAAGTACGTGCACGGCCTGTACGGTGCGCGCAACGGCGGCGCCGGCGCCGGCGGCGCGGTCTACGTGGGCGCTGGGGTCGGCGCGTCGGTCATGCCGCTGCGCATCGGCGAGCGGGGCCGACGCGAGGTGACGATCTTCGAGCTGGGCCACGAGCCCGGAAGCTTCGACGAACCGCACTCCGAGCAAGCGCCGCGACCCGGCCGCGCCCCCTCCGAGAAGAAGCGCTACGCGCGCGCGGCTGCCGTGGTGAAGAAAGAGCAGCAGCGGAAGAAGAAGCAGCAGCGCTGACTCAGCGCGCGAACCCGTAGGCCTCGGCGCGCTCGAGGGGCGGCAGATGCTCTTTCGCCAAGAGCAGCGTGCGCACCGACCACAGCTCGCTGAAGACGCGATAGCGCGCGGTCTGGTCCAGATAGTCGACGCCGCTCGAACCGCCGGTGCCGACCCGGCGGCCGATGATGCGCTCGACCATGCGAGCGTGTCGCGAGCGGAAGATCACCAGCTGCGCTTCCAGCTCGACCACCGAGTCGATCAGCAGGCGGGGCCACGCAAGCAGCGGCAGCTCGCGATAGCTCTCGATGAACAGCACGCCCGCGCGCACCCGACGCACGCGCGCGCGCTCGGCTTCGGCCACGTCTTCGGCGAACAGAAAGCGCTTGGCCGCCGCTTCGGCGTCGCGCATCCGCGCCTCGATGGCCGCCGCGTCGCCGCCCAGCGACGCCACGAGCTGGCCGGTCTTCAGGGCGTTCGCGCGCTGAAACGCGGCGAAGTAGCTGGCGACGAACCGCTCGACGGTGGCGTCGTCGCCGGGCTCGCTGGGCCCCGAGCCCTGAACGGGCGTCCGATACAGCCAGTCGTGGAGCACCGAGCGCAGCGTCGGCTCCGAGCGTGCCTGCTCGATGCGCCCCCACGCCTGGCGCCCGCCCGGCGAGCTCTGGGCCAGGCCGCGGATGTGCTCGAGCGGGTCGGCGCCGGCGTAGGCAATGCGCTCGGCGTCGCCCAGGCCGAGCAAGATCTCGAGCTCGCGCAGCTGGAACGACTGAAAGCCGCTGGCCGGGATCAGCTTGTCGCGGAACGCCAGGAAGTCCTGCGGCGTCAGCGTCTCCATCACTCGGAACTGGTCGACCAAGAGCTTCATGATCTCGGTCACGCGGCCCAGGTGGTGCACCACGAACGGGATCTTCTCTTCGGGCACGCGGGGCGCGGCCAGCTCGGTGCGCGCGGCTCGAAGCTCGCGCAGCACCAGCTTGAACCACAGCTCGTACGCCTGGTGCACGATGATGAAGTGGAGCTCGTCGGTGCTCAGCCGCGTTTCGTCGCCCTCGACCCCGCCCTGGAGGTCGAGCAGCCGGTCGAGCCTCAAGTAGTCCCAGTACGTCGGACCCATGGCTCGGGCTTAACCCAGGCCGGCGCTCGCACAAAACGACGACGGGCGCCCCGTGGGGCGCCCGCCGCTGCCCTCCCCGGAAGGGGAGAGCCCTGTCTCACGCTCGACTCAGCCGCCGGTGCCCGGCAGCGTGGCGTTCGGCAGCCACTTGAAGCCGTCGAGCAGCGCCAACGAATCGAGGGTGGTGTCGCCCACGTCGAAGATCGCGAAGCGGACTTCGACGATCTGCCCGGGGATGACGTTGCCCGCGACCGTGAGCCAGTACGTGCCGCCGCCACCGGGGCAGGCGTTCGCGCCGGTTCCCGGCTCCCAGCCCGTGCCGGCCAGGTCGGTGACGCCGAGCGAGCAGGACTTCGCGTTGACGTCCGCCTCGTAGCAGGGCGAGCCCGAAACAGAGACCTTGGGGTCGCACACCGCGAACAGGTTGGTGCCCTTCGCGATGTTGATGCCCACCGGCCACTTGGTGCCCGTCGAGAGATCGATGTAGGTCGTCAGGTTCTTGTCGATCGGGTTGGGGATCGGCTGCGGCGTCCCGCTCGGCGTGTCGACCAGCGTGATGAACTGGTCGTTGAAGGTCGAGCAGACGTACTCCGGGTACTCGGACGAGAAGAAGTAGCTGTTGAACGAGAACGACCGGGCGTTGGTCGGCGCACGCAGGCGGATGCGCAGCATGACCGAGTCGTTCGCCGTGCCGCCGCCCGCGCTGCCGCAGGCGGGAGCCTGCGGGAACTGGTTGGCTGCCTTGAGCGGCGGGTTGGCCGCGCCGTACCAGTCCTTGATGCACTTCGCGCTGGTGCAAGTGGCGATGTTCACGTTCGAGGAGGGCGTGTGCGCGGCCGCGACGTTCGAGCCGAACGTGCCGCCGTTCGGGCCCGGGTTGGTCTGGGTCTTGTCGGCAGCGATGCCGCTCGACAGGACCACCATGCTCTTGCCTTCGAGCGCGGTGATGTTGTCGCCGAACTTCGGGCGGATGCTGTGGGCGCGCTTGTCACCCACGGGCGAGCCGTCGGCGCGGAGCAGCTCGGCCTCGATCAGACCCCAGGTCTTGGACTTCTTGTCGGCCGGTGCCTCTTCCGTGGTGCGGCAGACGCCCAGGGCCTTGGCATAGTCCTTCGGGTCCGACGAGTCGCTGGCCAGGGCCGCGTCGCAGTCCTGGGTGTCCGACTTGTCGAACAGATCGGCCAGGCCGTTGCAGTTGTCGTCGATGCCGTTGCCGACCACCTCGAGCGCGCCGGGGTTCACGAGCTGCGGGTTTGCACCGCAGACGCCCGGGACCTCGCAGCAGTCGCCCTCGGCCTTGCCTGCGTAGCCGTCGCCGTCGCAGTCGGTGGTGTTGACGTCGCAGCTGCCGCACTTGCCCTGCAGGCAGGCCTGGCCGCTGGGGCAGACGGTGCCGCAGGCGCCGCAGTTGTTCTTGTCGTTGCCCGTGTCCACGCACGAGCTGCCGCACTTGGTGTAACCCGTGCCGCAGCTGGTGGCGCACTGGCCCGCCGAGCAAACCTGGCCAGACTGGCAGGCCGCGCCGCAGGCGCCGCAGTGGTTCGGGTTGCTCTGGGTGTCGACGCACTCGGTGCCGCACTTGGTGGCGCCGCCGGCGCACTTGATGCCGCACACGCCGACCGAGCAGACCTCGCCGGTCTTGCAGGCGGTGCCGCAGGCGCCGCAGTTGTTCGGGTCGGTGCCGGTGTCGACGCACTTGTCGGTGCAGAGCGTGGTGCCCGCGCACTTGGCGTCGCACTTGCCCTGCGAGCAGAACTCGCCGGTCTTGCAGGCCGTGCCGCAAGTCCCGCAGTTGCTCGGGTCGAAGTCGGTGTTGGTGCAGGTTCCGTTGCAGTCCTTGAGCGTGCCGGGGCAACCGCCGCCGCCGCCCGTGCCGGCCATGCCGCCGGTTGCGCCGCTGCCGCCGGTTGCGCCGCTGCCGCCGGTCGCGCCGGTGCCGCCGCCGCCAAGGCCGCCGCCCATACCGCCGGTCGCGCCGACATTGCCGGTGCCGCCCGTAGCCGTGCCGCTGCCGCTGCTGTCGCTGCCGCAACCCGGAGCCATTGCCGCTGCACCGAGGCCGAAGACCCCGATGGCAGACGCGCGTAGAACACCCTTCCTAAGACTCATTTGCCGTTACCTCCCGAAGAGGCACGTCAGGTAGCCCCATGTGGGGCATGGTGCAACCTTGGGGACCTGAAAAATGCTATCGTTTCAGGCTTTGCCGCGCTGTCCTGGACGCTTAGGCAATAATTTCGTTCGATCCTGCTCCATCCAGCCGGATGGCGCGGCGCGCCGCGATTCCGCCTTCGGCCGCTCACGGCGGGTTGCCCCGGAGGGGGTCGCCACTGTCCGGCCGGCGAGGCGGCCGTCGATGAAATGGGAATTGCCCACGCGGCTCACCCGGTCGGGGGGAGAGCGAGCGGGCCCTCGAGCTCGGTCAGCAGTCGCGGCGTCTGCTGCCTGATTTCGCTCGCCGCGGCGCGGGCCCAAGCCTCGACCAGCGGCAGTTGAGCGCGGTCGATGGCCAGCCGCGGGCGCGCCGAGAGCGCGTGCTCCACCCGCATCGCCACCACGCTCGGCGTGGTGTGCTGCCGCGAAACGCCGCGGGCGCGCATGCTGGTGATGAGCGCCGTGTACGCGACCCCTTCACCCGCGTTCCGCCACTCGAGCGCGGCGCTCAGGCGGGGGGCGTGGGCCAGTGCTGCCAGATACGCCGCTCGTGCTTCTCGCGAGTCGGCCAGCACGCCGTCCAGCAAGATCTCGACGCCGACATGGGCCACCGCGCGAGCACGACCCCGCTCGATCCCCGTGTGGACCAGCTGCTTCAGTGCTTCGCCCATCAGCGCTCGGAACGTCGGCGAGTCGTGGAACGCGTCGTCGGTCAGATGATGAAACGCCACGCCCTTCGCCATGGTCGCGTCGCCCACGCCCGGCGGGCGCGCTCCGATCATCGCGGCCAGATCCGGCAGCATGGCGCCCAGCACGTAGCCGGGCTCCGTCGAGCGCCAGCACGCCACCGCCGCGTGACCAAAGAAGTTCACGCCGGGAGTATAGGGCGCGCTCGATTTCTCTGGGAGCGTGGCCGCCGCCGGACAATGCTTCCGCGCCCGTGTATCAGATCGTCGCCCACCAGACCTTCTCGGAATCCACCTTCTTGTGGGAGGTCTTTGCCCCCGACGTGGCCAAGGCGGCCCAGCCGGGGCAGTTCGTCATGCTGCGGCTGCACGAGCACGGCGAGCGCATTCCGCTGACCATCGCCGATTTCGACCGCCGGCGCGGCACGGTCACCCTGGTGATCCAGGCGCTGGGGCGCTCGACCCGCGAGATGCTGGGCAACTACGCCCAGGGGGACTGGTTCCTCGACTTCGTCGGGCCCCTGGGGATCGCCAGCCACATCGACGAGCCGGGGCACGTGGTGCTGGTGGGCGGCGGGCTCGGGGTCGCGCCCATCTTTCCGCAAGCGCGGGCCTTCAAGCAGGCTGGCCACCGGGTGACCAGCATCATCGGCTTTCGCAGCAAGGCCTTGGTCTTCTGGGAAGAGCGCTTTGCCGAGATCAGCGACGAGCTGATCGTCTGCACCGACGACGGCAGCCATGGGCGCGCGGGTCTGGTGACCGGCGCCGTGGCCGACGTGATCACCCGCGAGCCCGTTCCCAAGCGCGTGATCGCCATCGGGCCCTTGCCGATGATGCGCGCCGTGGCCGAGGTGACGCGACCCGCGGGCGTCCCCACGGTGGTCAGCCTGAACGCCATCATGGTGGACGGCACCGGCATGTGCGGCTCGTGCCGGGTGACGGTGGGCGGCGACGTGCGCTTTGCCTGCGTCGACGGGCCCGACTTCGACGCGCACCAGGTCGACTTCGCCGAGCTCAGCGTTCGACAGCGGCGGTTCAAGAAGCTGGAGCAGCGGGCCGACGCGGACTTCGCCCACGTCTGCAACCTGGACCTTCAGCTGTTCGAAGAGGGCAAGCGCAACTACAAGAAGCTCAAGGAGGTGCCTGCCGTCGCCACCCCCATGCCCGAGCGGCCCGCGCTGGAGCGCGCGCAGTGCTTCGACGAGGTGAACCTGGGCTATACCGAGCAGCAGGCGCTGCTCGAAGCCGAGCGCTGCATCCAGTGCGTGCGCCCGACCTGCATCGAGGGCTGCCCGGTCAACATCGACATTCCGCGCTTCATCCGGCACCTGTTGGTGCGCGACCTGCCCGGCGCGCTCTCGGTGATCCACGAGGAGAACCTGTTTCCGGCGATCTGCGGGCGCGTGTGCCCGCAAGAGAGCCAGTGCGAAGCGCAGTGCATCTTGCACAAGAAGATGGAGCCGGTGGCCATCGGTCGGCTCGAGCGCTTCGTGGGCGATCACTCGCCCATGCCGATCATCGAGCCGGTGGCCAAAGATCCCAGCAAGGGTCGCGTGGCCATCGTGGGCTCGGGCCCAGCGGGCCTGGCCTGTGCGGGCGATCTGGCGCGCGAGGGCGTCGAGGTGGTGGTCTACGAGGCGCTGCACGTCGTCGGCGGGGTCTTGCGCTACGGCATCCCCAGCTTCCGCCTGCCCCGCGAGTCCATCGAGCGAGAGGTGCGCGTGCTCGAGCAGCTGGGCGTCCGGTTCGAGGTGAACAAGGTCGTCGGCAAGACCTTCACCGTCGAGCAGCTGCTGGGCGAGATGGGCTACTCGGCGGTGTTCGTCGCCACCGGGGCCGGGTACCCGGTGTTCTTGGGCATACCGGGCGAGGGCGCGGGCCAGGTGTTGAGCGCCAACGAGTTTCTGACTCGCGTCAACCTGATGGGCGGCGATCGCTTCCCGTATCGCGACACACCCATCGACCTGGGCGAGTCGGTGGTGGTCATTGGCGCCGGCAACACCGCCATGGACTGCCTGCGCGTGGCCAAGCGGCTCGGCGCCCAGCAGGTGCACTGCGTGTATCGCCGCACGGAAGCCGAGGCGCCGGCGCGGGTCGAAGAGCTGCGGCACGCTCGCGAAGAGGGCGTGGCGTTCCACTTCTTGCGCGCGTCCACCGAGATCGTGCTCGACGCCGACGACAACGTGCGCGCGCTGCGCTGTCAGCAGATGGCCCTGGGCGAGCCGGATGCCTCCGGGCGGCGCAAGCCCGTGCCGGTCGAGGGCGAGATCGCCGAGTACCCGGCCACCACCGTGATCTACGCCCTGGGCACCCGCGCGAACCCCATCGTGCCGCGCTCGACCTCGGACCTGAAGCTGAACAAGTGGGGATACATCGAGGCGGATCCGCTCACCCAGGCCACCAGCATCGAGGGCGTGTTCGCCGGCGGGGACATCGTCACCGGCGGCGCCACCGTGATCCTCGCGCTGGGCGCCGGCCGGCGTGCCGCGCGGCACGTCAGCCGCTACCTGGCGAGCCGCGTGTGGCCGCCCACGGCGGCGGACAGCGGCGAGGACGAATTCCCGGCGGGCGAGGGCAAGTGCCCGCGCTGCCATGGCCCGGTCGATCCCGGCGAGCCCTACGTGTGCTGCGCCGGCGCCGCCATTCGCTGGCAGTGCCTGTCGTGCCACAAGATCCACGAGGGCTTCGCCTTCCCCTTCGGGCGCTGCGCGGCCTGCGGTGGCAAGCTCTCGCGCGAGGCCAGCGAGTCGCCCGCCGACGACGCGGTGCGCGACGCGGTGCAGAAGGCCATGGAGATCGAGCTGGGCGGGTGGGTCTTCTACGCGCGCGGCGCCAAGGCCACCAGCGAGCCCGAGCTGTCGGACATGTTCTCGCGCTTGGCAGCCATGGAGCGCGAGCACCTCGAGCTGCTCGCGACGCGCTATCACATCCCGGCGCCCGAGCTGGGCGACGTCGAGCTGGGCGCCGACGTGAGCGCGCTGTACGCGGGCGTGGACCCCCCCCAGGGCCCCATCGAGCTGCTCGAGCTGGCGCTGAGCCTGGAAGAGCGCGCGAAGCGCTTCTTCGGCGACAAGACCAGCGAGCTGGCCCGCGGCAGCGCCGTGTGGCGGCTGTACCGCGAGCTCGAGGCGGAAGAGCACGAGCACGTGGCGCTGATCGAGACCGAGCTCCTGCGCCGGAAGGGCGGGCGGGCGGGGTTGCTCTGAGGGTCATCCTCGGAGGCCGGTGCCGAACTGAACCAGGAGCGCGGATCCGGGCGAGGGCCTTCAGGCTTCGGCCCAAGGGCTGAGCACCGGCACTCGCGCCCGCTCGTATTCGGTGCGGTCACGTGACACGACAGTCATGTCGTGTAGCCGCGCGGTGGCGGCGATGATCAGATCCGGCTGTGAGTGAGTGTGACCGGCCTTGCGGCCCTGCTCCACGAGGATGCGCCACTCGACCATCACGTCCTCGCTGATCGGCAGGACGCGCTGCTCGAACATGGGTCGAACTCGATGATCGAGCCAAGCGCCCAGCTCGCGACGGCGCGCCGGGTCCTTCACGCGCTCGACGCCGTATCTGAGCTCTGCGAGCGTCACGGTGCTGACGAACAGCGAGGCAAGGGGTTGGGCGGCCACGAACGCGACGACGTGTTGCTCGGGGCGCGGGCGGCGGAGCTCCGAGAGCACGTTGGTGTCGAGCAGCCAGCCGCTCACGTGAGCTTCACCTCACGCACGGGCAGCGCCAGGCGCTGCGGCTCCAGCTCGATGTCCGGGTACGGTGAGGCCTGGAGCGCGGCAATCAGCTCTGCGCCCGTGCGGCCGCCTGCCAATCGCTCGTACTGGTCAGCGGCGATCACCACCACCTGGTCACGACCGTGCACGGTCACGTGCTGGGGGCCTTCGCTGGTGGCGCGCCGCACCAGCTCGCTGAACCGCGCCTTCGCGTCCTGCAAGGGCCAGTGCGCCGAACGACGCGCCTTCCTCTGCTT
>Ga0138256_10003351_pt1 | contig 17033 bp, 18 predicted proteins | sample KNB2016incub_MG_FD_105486 | JGI IMG/M metagenome (GOLD analysis project Ga0138256, IMG submission 105486) | Active sludge microbial communities from wastewater in Klosterneuburg, Austria - KNB2014incub_MG | ecosystem: Engineered > WWTP > Activated sludge > Unclassified | place: Austria... | reverse complement strand
GGGCAGTAGACGATGGCGTCCTCGCCGGTGTCGGCGATGACCTGGAATTCCTGCGACACGTCGCCGCCGATGGCGCCGGTGTCGGCGGCCACGGCACGATAGCGCAGGCCCATGCGGTCGAGAATGGCGCAATAGGCGCGGTACATCGCGTCGTAGCTGCGGCGACCGGCATCGAAGTCACGGTCGAAGGAATAGGCGTCCTTCATCGTGAATTCGCGGCCGCGCATGACGCCGAAGCGCGGCCGGCGCTCGTCGCGGAACTTGGTCTGGATGTGATAGAAATTGCGCGGCAGCTGCTTGTAGCTGCGCAGTTCCTGGCGCGCAATGTCGGTGATGACCTCTTCGCTGGTGGGCTGGATGATGAAGTCGCGGTCGTGACGGTCCTTCACGCGCAGCAGTTCCGGCCCCATCTTGGAAAAGCGCCCCGTCTCTTGCCACAGCTCGGCGGGCTGCACCACCGGCATCAGCAATTCCACCGCGCCGGCGCGATTCATCTCCTCGCGGATGATGGACTCGACCTTGCGGATCACGCGCAGGCCCAGCGGCATGTACGTGTAGATGCCGGCGCCCAGGCGTTTGATGAAGCCGGCGCGCATCATCAGCCGGTGGCTGGCCACCTCGGCATCGGCAGGCGCTTCCTTGAGCGTGGAGATGAAGGTCTGGGAGGCTTTCATGGGGGCTTGTCGCTGCACGCGGCGTTGGGCCGCCGTCGGCGCCCGCGAGACTGCGCGGTCGTCCCGCCCGGCCCCTACGGGTTAGCGCGGGTTCGCGCTCCGCACCGGGCCGGTGCAATAATGAAAACAATTACGGAATTCGGAGTTTGATTATGCTCGACCGCGAGGGCTTCAGGCCCAACGTCGGCATCATCCTGCTCAACTCGCGCAATCAGGTCTTCTGGGGCAAGCGGCTGCGCACGCACTCGTGGCAGTTCCCGCAGGGCGGTATCAAATACGGCGAGTCGCCCGAGCAGGCGATGTATCGCGAGTTGCACGAAGAAGTGGGCTTGCGGCCCGAGCACGTGCAGATCCTGGCGCGCACGCGCGACTGGATGCGCTACGAGGTGCCCGACCACTTCATCCGCAAGGATGCGCGCGGCCACTACCGCGGCCAGAAGCAGATCTGGTTCCTGCTGCGGCTGCTGGGCCGCGACAGCGACATGAACCTGCGTGCCACCGATCACCCGGAGTTCGACGCCTGGCGCTGGAACGACTACTGGGTGCCGCTGGACGTGGTGATCGAGTTCAAGCGCGGCGTCTACGAGATGGCGCTCACCGAACTGGCGCGCTACCTGCCGCGCGTGACGCACCACAACCGCTACCTGCGCGCCGGGCTGCGCTCGCAGCGGCCGGAACCCGAGCCGCCACCGCTCCCACCCCAGCCGGCCGAGCCCGGCCCGTCGCCGGCCAAGTGAGTCCGGTACGCCGGGCAGCGGTCCGCACGCCTTTGCCGCGTGCCGATCGAAGCCTGAGGCGGGCTACACGAGCACCAGGTTGGTCCGGTGGATCAACTCGGGCTCGTTGGCATAACCCAGCAGCGACCCGATCTGCGACGACGGCTTGCGCGCAATCAGTCGCGCCTCGGCCGCCGAATAATTGGCCAGCCCGCGCGCCACTTCGGCACCGCCCAGCGTGCGCACCGCGATGACGTCGCCGCGCACGAAGTCGCCCGTGACCTCGCGCACGCCGATCGGCAGCAGGCTCTTGCCCTCAAGGCGCAGCTTGGCCGCCGCGCCGTCGTCCACCGCCACGGCCCCGCGCAACTGCAGGTGGTCGACCATCCACTGCTTGCGCGCCGCCAGCTTGGCCGTGCCCGCGACGAGCGCTGTGCCGATGGCCTCGCCGGCGGCCAGGCGCAGCAACACGTCGCTCTCGCGGCCCCAGGCGATGACGGTGCTGGTACCGCTGCCCGCGGCGCGCCGGGCGGCCAGGATCTTGGTCAGCATGCCGCCGCGGCCGATGCCGCTGCCGGCGCCGCCGGCCATGGCTTCCAGCGCCGGATCGCCGGCCGTGGCCTCGGCGATGAAGCGTGCCTGCGGGTCCTGGCGCGGGTCGGCCGAGTACAGGCCACGCTGGTCGGTGAGGATGACGTAGGCGTCGGCGTCGACCAGGTTGGCCACCAGCGCCCCGAGCGTGTCGTTGTCGCCGAACTTGATCTCGTCGTTGACGACGGTGTCGTTCTCGTTGATGACGGGAATGACCTTCAGCGCCAGCAGCGTGAGCAGGGTCGAGCGCGCATTGAGATAACGCTCGCGGTCGGCCAGGTCGGCGTGCGTGAGCAGCACCTGCGCGCTGGCCATGCCGTGCGCGGCCAGCCGCGACTCGTACATCTGCACCAGTCCCATCTGGCCCACGGCGGCGGCGGCCTGCAGTTCGTGCAGTTCCTTCGGCCGCTTCGTCCAGCCCAGGCGCTTCATACCCTCGGCGATGGCGCCGCTGGACACCATCACCACCTCGCGGCCGGTGGCGGCCAGCGCGGCGAGCTGGCGCGCCCAGTTGCCGATGGCCTCGGCATCGACGCCGCGGCCTTCGTTGGTGACGAGGCTGGAACCGACCTTGACGACGATGCGGCGCGCTCCGGCGATCACGCTAGCCATGCGAGATACTCACCCCTTCGTCGAAGCGCGGGTCGGGCAGCGGATCTTCGCGCTGGTACTCGGCCACGTGCGTCCAGATGGCCTCGACCTGCGGTTGCAGTCCCTCACGCGCCAGCGCCGAGATGGTGAACACAGGCCCCTTCCAGCGCAGCCGGCGCACCCAATCCTTGACGCGCTGCTCGCGTTCGGCCGCCGGCACCATGTCGATCTTGTTGAACACCAGCCAGCGCGGCTTGGCGTGCAGCTTCGGGTCGTATTTCTTCAGCTCGGCGACGATGGCGCGCACCTGCAGCACCGGATCGGCGTCGTCGAAGGGTGCGGCATCCACGATATGCAGCAGCAGTCGGGTGCGCTGCAGGTGGCGCAGGAACTGGTGGCCCAGGCCGGCACCCTCTGAAGCGCCTTCGATGAGACCGGGGATGTCGGCCACGACGAAGCTGCGCTCCGGCCCGACGCGCACCACGCCCAGGTTCGGGTGCAGCGTGGTGAAGGGATAGTCGGCGATCTTCGGCCGCGCATTCGAGATGGCGGCGATCAGCGTGCTCTTGCCGGCGTTGGGCATGCCGAGCAGGCCGACATCGGCAAGCACGCGCAATTCGAGCTGCAGCTTGAAGGCCTCACCGGGCCAGCCGGGCGTCTTCTGGCGCGGGCTGCGGTTGGTGCTGGTCTTGAAATGCAGGTTGCCGAAGCCGCCGTCGCCGCCCTTGGCCAGCCGCACGCGCTGACCGTGCTCGAGCAACTCCGTCATCACCTCGCCAGTCTCGGCATTGCGGATGATGGTGCCCACCGGCATGCGCAGTTCGATGTCGGGTGCGGCGGCGCCGAACTGGTCCGAACCCCGGCCCTGCTCGCCGTTCTTCGCGATGTGGCGGCGTGCGTAGCGGTAGTCGATGAGCGTGTTGATATTGCGGTCGGCGATCGCGAAGACGCTGCCGCCGCGGCCGCCGTCGCCCCCGTTGGGGCCGCCGAAGGGGATGAACTTCTCGCGCCTGAAGCTCGCACAGCCGGCACCTCCATCGCCGGCGGCGACGTCGATGGTGGCTTCGTCGACGAATTTCATTTGCTGCGGATGGTAGCGGTGCCGGCGAAGCCGGAAAAACGACGAAGCCCCGGCTTGCCGGGGCTTCGCACAGGTGTGAAGAGCGCGACGTGCGTTTTCAGACCGGCTTCACGAAGACCGTCTGACGGTTCAGCGCGCCCTTGGTGTCGAACGACACCGAGCCGTCGATCAGCGCAAACAGCGTGTGGTCGCGACCCATGCCGACGCCGGTGCCGGCGTGGAACTGGGTGCCCCGCTGGCGCACGATGATGCCGCCGGCGCTGATTCTTTGGCCGCCGAAGACCTTGACGCCCAGCATCTTGGGCTGCGAATCGCGGCCGTTGCGGGTGGAGCCGCCGCCCTTTTTCTGTGCCATGGTGGGTTGCTCCTCAGGCGTTGATCGAGCCGATTTGCAGCTCGGTATAGGTCTGGCGGTGGCCGCCGTGCTTCTGGTAATGCTTGCGGCGGCGCATCTTGAAGATGCGCACCTTGTCGTGCTTGCCTTGCGCCAGCACGGTGGCGGTGACGTTCGCACCCGCGACCCAGGGCGCCCCGACCTTCAGCTCGGCGCCGCTGCCGACGGCGAGCACCTGGTCGAGAACGATTTCCTGGCCCACGTCCGCAGCTATCTGTTCTACCTTGATCTTTTCGCCGGCTGCAACCTTGTATTGCTTGCCGCCGGTTTTTATGACCGCGTACATGTGTGACCTCTCGAAGAAGACTGCTGCGCGGGATGACGAACTGCCGCTCCCCCATGGAAGCCACCCGATCTGCGCAGAGCCCGCGACTATACCACGCGAGGACCAGGTCGCAGCGGCAACGCGCCCATGGCGCAGCAGCTTCCTATAATGCCGGTCCATTTCCCGCGTGCACCCCGTGCTCGAGACCACCGCCCCTGCCACCGCCGCTGCCGACCCGACCGAGCTGGGCATGCAGCGCGTGGACGGCGTCATCCGCGACCGGCTGGCCTCGCGTGTGGTGCTCATCGACCAGATCTCGCGTTATATCGTGGGCGCCGGCGGCAAGCGCATCCGGCCGCGACTGGTGCTGCTGTTCGCCGAGGCGCTGGGCTTCGAAGGCCCGGAACGCTACGAGCTGGCGGCGATCGTCGAATTCATCCACACCGCCACCCTGTTGCACGACGACGTGGTGGACGAATCGGCCATGCGCCGCGGCCGTGCCACCGCCAATGCGATGTTCGGCAACGCGGCCAGCGTGCTGGTGGGCGATTTCCTCTATTCACGTGCCTTCCAGATGATGGTCTCGGTGAACCGCATGCGCGTGCTCGAGGTGCTGGCGGACGCGACCAACGTCATCGCCGAAGGCGAGGTGCTGCAGTTGATGAACATGCACGACCCCGACCTGGCGGTCGACGACTACCTGCAGGTCATCCGCTACAAGACCGCCAAGCTGTTCGAGGCCAGCGCGCGCCTTGGGGCGGTGCTGGCCGGCGCGCCGCTTGCGCTGGAGGAGGCCTGCGCCGCCTACGGGCGTTCGCTGGGCACGGCCTTCCAGCTCGTCGACGACCTGCTCGACTACGAGGGCAACAGCGACGAACTCGGCAAGAACGTCGGCGACGATCTGCGCGAAGGCAAGCCCACGCTGCCGCTGCTGCTGGCCATGGAACGCGCAGGCGAAGCGGAACGGGCCCTGATCCGGCACGCCATCGAACACGGCGAGGTACACAAGCTGCCCGAGATCCTGGCCATCGTGAAGCGAACCGGTGCGCTGGACGCCACGCGCACTGCGGCACAGAAGGAAGCCGACGAGGCGCGCCAAGCGCTGGCCGCGTTGCCGGTCTCGCGGGCCCGGGAGGCTCTGTTAGAATTATGCGTTCGGTCGATCCACAGGTCCTCCTGAGGGTCTCACCGCCGGCCGCAGCGCTCGAAGCAACGACCGAGCGGGCCACATCGGGGTGTAGCTTAGCCTGGTAGAGCGCTACGTTCGGGACGTAGAGGCCGGAGGTTCGAATCCTCTCACCCCGACCAGTTTCCCTGCAGTTGTCCAACGGTTTCGACTTCGCCTGTAAGCAAAGGTTAGCCGCGGCCGGGTGTGGCTTTTCGCCGTTTACACCCCCGGACCGATCGGCGATGATGATCGAAATATGCCGCCGCTGACTTGAAGTTCATGGCCGTCGAGACGCTGGTCGAACCGCCACCCTCCACGCTTTCGGGCGTGGCGCGCGTGCTTGTCAACGCCGGCAAGCTGAACGCCAAGACCGCCGAGGAATTGTCCAAGAGCGCGCGCGAGCGCAAGAGCAGCTTCGTCACCGCGGTCATCGGCGCGGGCGCCATGAAGGCCGACGACTTGGCGCATACGCTTTCCGGCGCACTGGCCCTGCCGCTGCTCGACCTCAACGCCGTCGACGCGCAGAGGCTGCCGCGCAACATCGTCGACCAGAAGATTGCCAGCCAGTACCAGCTGCTGGTGCTGGGCAAGCGCGGCAACCGCCTGTTCATCGGCGCCGCCGACCCCACCGACCAGGAAGCGGTGGAACGCATCAAGTTCGCCACCCAGCTCACGCCCGAATGGGTGATCGTCGAATACGACAAGCTCATGCGCCAGCTGGAAGCGCAGAACGCCAGCGCCAACGAGGTGCTGGAGTCGATGGCCAGCGCCGACTTCGACTTCGACGTCAGCGACGACGACGCCGCGGCCGAGACGGCCGACGTCTCCACCGAGGTCGAGGACGCGCCGGTGGTGCGTTTCCTGCAGAAGATGCTTATCGATGCCATCAACATGCGCGCGTCGGACCTGCACTTCGAGCCCTACGAATATACCTACCGCGTGCGCTTCCGCATCGACGGCGAGCTGCGCGAGATCACGCAGCCGCCAGTGGCCATCAAGGAAAAACTGGCCTCGCGCATCAAGGTCATCAGCCGCATGGACATCGCCGAGAAGCGGGTGCCGCAGGACGGCCGCATGAAGCTGAAGTTCGGCAGCAAGGCGATCGACTTCCGCGTCAGCACGCTGCCCACGCTGTTCGGTGAGAAGGTCGTGATCCGTATCCTCGACCCCAGCAGCGCCAGGCTCGGCATCGAGGCGCTGGGCTACGAGAAGGTGGAGAAGGACCGGCTGATGCAGGCCATCGGCCGGCCCTACGGCATGATCCTCGTCACCGGTCCCACGGGCAGCGGCAAGACGGTGTCGCTGTACACCTGCCTGAATATCCTGAACCAGCCGGGCGTGAATATCGCCACGGTGGAAGACCCGGCCGAAATCAACCTGCCGGGCATCAACCAGGTCAACGTCAACGACCGCGCGGGCCTGACCTTCGCCGCGGCGCTGAAATCGTTCCTGCGCCAGGACCCCGACATCATCATGGTCGGCGAAATCCGCGACCTGGAAACCGCCGACATCGCCATCAAGGCCGCGCAGACCGGCCACCTGGTGATGAGCACTTTGCACACCAACGACGCACCGACCACGCTCACGCGCCTGCTCAACATGGGCGTGCCGCCGTTCAATATCGCGTCCAGCGTGCTGCTCATCACCGCGCAGCGGCTGGCGCGGCGGCTGTGCGAGAACTGCAAGAAGCCGGCCGACTACCCGCGCGATTCGCTGCTCAAGGCCGGCTTCAGACCGGAAGATGTCGACGGCAACTGGAAGCCCTACCGCGCCGTGGGCTGCGCCAGCTGCAACAACGGCTACAAGGGCCGCGTCGGCCTGTACCAGGTGATGCCGATCACCGAAGCCATCCAGCGCATCATCCTGTCCGAAGGCTCGGCGCTGGACATCGCCAAGCAGGCCGAGGTCGAAGGCGTGCGCGACCTGCGCCAGGCCGGCCTGGCCAAGGTGCGTGCCGGCGTGACCACGCTCGAAGAAGTGATCACGGTCACCAACGAATAGCCGGCCGACAGCCGCCCCCTACTTTCGGAGACCCCGCAAGCCCATGGCCACCGCAGCGCTCAGCAAGAACCTGAAGGAAGCCCTCTTCGAGTGGGAAGGCAAGGACAAGAACGGCAAGGTCGTGCGCGGCGAGATGCGCGCCGGCGGCGAAGCCGTGGTCAACGCCAGCCTGCGCCGCCAGGGCATTCTGGTGAACAAGGTCAAGAAGCGCCGGACCAGCGGCGGGCGCTCGATCAAGCAGAAGGACATCGCCATCTTCACGCGCCAGCTGGCGACGATGATGAAGGCCGGCGTGCCGCTGCTGCAGGCCTTCGACATCGTGGCGCGTGGCAGCACCAATGCGCGCATGACCAAGCTGCTCACCGACATCCGCAGCGACGTGGAGACCGGCACCAGCCTGAGTGCGGCCTTCCGCAAGCACCCGATGCATTTCGACGCGCTGTACTGCAACCTGGTCGAGGCCGGTGAAGCCGGCGGCATCCTGGAAGCCCTGCTCGACCGCCTGGCGATCTACCAGGAAAAGACGATGGCGATCAAGAGCAAGATCAAGTCGGCGCTGATGTATCCGGTGGCGGTGATCGTGGTCGCTTTCGTCGTGCTCACCGTGATCATGATCTTCGTCATCCCGGCCTTCGAGGACGTCTTCAAGTCCTTCGGCGGCGACCTGCCGGCGCCCACGCTGGTGGTGATCGCGATGTCGAAATTCTTCGCCAGCTACTGGTGGGCCATTTTCGGCTTCATCGGCGGCGGCGGCTATTTCTTCATGGAGAGCTGGAAACGCTCCGAGAAGATGCAGATGGCCATGGACCGCTTGCTGCTCAAGCTGCCGATCTTCGGCGACCTGGTCAACAAGTCGGTGCTCGCGCGCTGGACGCGCACGCTCTCGACCATGTTCGCCGCCGGCGTGCCGCTGGTCGAGGCGCTCGACTCGGTGGGTGGCGCTTCGGGCAACATGGTCTATGCGCAGGCCACCGAGCAGATCCAGCGCGACGTCTCCACGGGCGCGGCATTGACCACGTCGATGACGGCCACCGGCGTGTTCCCCACCATGGTGCTGCAGATGGCGTCCATCGGCGAGGAATCGGGTTCGCTCGACCATATGCTGGCCAAGGCGGCCGAGTTCTACGAGGACGAGGTCGACGAAATGGTCAAGGGCCTGTCCAGCCTGATGGAGCCGTTCATCATCGTCATCCTGGGTGTGCTGATCGGCGGCATCGTGGTTTCGATGTACCTGCCGATCTTCAAGCTGGGCGCGGTCGTCTAGCGTGGCGGGGCTGCTTGCGGGCCTGCCGCTGGACCTGCTGCTGTCGCCCTGGGCCCTGGCGCTGCTGGGGTTGGCCGTGGGCAGCTTTCTCAACGTGGTGGTGCACCGGCTGCCGCTGATGCTGGAACGCCAGTGGTGGGGGGACGTCGCGGCGCAGCTGGCCGACGGAGATTCGTTCCAGCGCGTCTTCGTCGCGGCGGCACCGGGTCACCTGGCGCAGGCCGGCGGCGCGCTGGAGCAACTGCTGTCAGCGCTGAAGCCGCTGACGCTGTCGCGGCCGGGCTCGCGCTGCCCATCCTGCGGTCACTCCATCCGCTGGTTCGAGAACCTGCCCGTGCTTAGCTGGTTGGCGCTGAAAGGCCGCTGTTCGGCCTGCGGCACGCGCATCGCGCGGCGCTACCCGCTCGTGGAAGCGGCTACGGCGCTGCTGTTCGGCATGGTCGCCTGGCGCGTGGGGCCGCAGCCGCAGGCCCTGCTGTGGTGCGGCGTGGTGGCCGTGCTGCTGGCGCTGGCGCTCATCGACTGGGACACCACCGTGCTGCCGGACGCGCTGACGCTGCCGCTGCTGTGGGCCGGTCTGGTGGCGGCTGCCCTGGGCTGGCTGCCGGGGTTGACGCTGGTGCAGTCGCTGGGCGGCGTGGCCGCGGGCTATCTGTCGCTGTGGTCGGTGTACTGGCTGTTCAAGCTCGTCACCGGCAAGGAGGGCATGGGCTACGGCGACTTCAAGCTGCTCGGTGCCCTGGGCGCCTGGCTGGGCTGGCAGGCCATCCTGCCGATCGTGCTCATGGCCTCGGTCATCGGTGCCGTGGTCGGCCTGGGCATGAAGGCCAGCGGCTCGCTGCGCGAGGGCCGCTTCGTTCCCTTCGGCCCCTTCCTGGCCGGCGGCGGCCTGGTGGTGATGCTGGCCGGCCTGCCCGTGGTGCTGGGGTGGATCGGCTGGTAGGGACAGTACCGGCGCAGGTGCCGGGCCTGATGTGTCGCGTGGCCACGATCGGCCTCACGGGTGGCATCGGCAGCGGCAAGAGCACGGCGGCGCAGGGCCTGGTCGCCCTGGGCGCCCACCTCGTCGATACCGACGCCATCGCGCGCGCCCTGACCCTGCCCGGCGGTGCGGCCGTCCCGGCGCTGGCCGACGAATTCGGCGCCGACGCGCTCACCGCCGACGGCGCGCTGGACCGCGAGAAGATGCGCCGGCTCGTCTTTGCCGATCCCGGCGCCAAGGCACGACTGGAAACCATACTGCACCCGCTGATCGGCGCCGAAGCCCGCCGTCGGGCTGCCGCCTCGGGCGGCCGCCCGGTGGTCTTCGACGTGCCGCTGCTGACCGAATCGAGCCACTGGCGGGCGCGCGTCGACCGCGTGCTGGTCATCGACTGCGACGAAGCGACCCAGGCCGCGCGCGTGGCCCAGCGCCCGGGCTGGACCGAAGAGGCCGCGCGCCGGGTCATCGCCCAGCAGGCGCCACGGGCCGCGCGCCGCGCCAGCGCCGACGCGGTGATCTGCAACGAAGGCCTCACGATCGCGCAGTTCCAGGCCGAACTGCGCGCACTCTGGGCACTCTGGTTCCCGACGCCGGGCGGGTCGGGCTGACCGCCAGCCGGGCCGGCCCGTGCCGGGCCTGTGGAACAATCGGAACAGGTCTCTCCGACTCAGTTTCGCTGCCAGCCACCCGAGCCTGCCTTGGTCCTGTACGAGTACCCCTTCAACGAAAGCATCCGCACGATGTTGCGGCTCGAACACCTGTTCGACCGCCTCGGCCAGCTGGTGGCACGCGACGCGCCGGTGGACCACCACTTCGCGCTCGCCACCCTGTTCGAGATCATGGACGTGGCCTCGCGTGCCGACGTCAAGAGTGACCTGCTCAAGGAGCTCGAGCGCCACCGCACGCAGTTGCAGGGCTACCGCGGCCACCCCGGCGTGGCCGAGGCGGCGCTCGACGAAGTCATCGCCCGCATCGACCGCGCCTTCGACGGCCTGAACCAGTTGCAGGGCAAGGCCGGCCAGGCGCTGGCCGGCAACGACTGGCTGATGAGCATCCGCAGCCGCATCAATATCCCCGGCGGCACCTGCGAATTCGACCTGCCCGCGTACTACGCCTGGCAGCAGCATCCGCCCGCGCAGCGCCGCGCCGACCTGCGGGGCTGGATGACCACGCTCCTGCCCCTGGCCGAGGCGCTGCAGGTGCTGCTGGGCCTGTTGCGAGAAACCGGTGCGCCGCAGCGCATGGTGGCACCGGCCGGCCATTACCAGCAAAGCCTTCAGCAAGGCAAGCTTTACCAGCTCATGCGCGTGCGGCTGGACGACAGCGACGGCGTGGTGCCCGAGATCAGCGGCCACCGGCTGCTGATCTCGATCCGCTTCATGCGCCCGGACGCCGACGGCCGCCTGCGCGCCACCGGCACCGACGCCAGCTTCGAACTCGCCCTGTGCGCCTGATGGTGGCGAGCGACACCCCCGAACGCCGCGTGCCCTGCCCTACCTGCCGGCGGCCGGCGGTCTACGGCGAGCGCAACCCCTGGCGGCCTTTCTGCAGCGAACGCTGCCGCAGCGCCGACCTGGGCGCCTGGGCCAGCGAACGCTTCCGCGTACCGGCAGCCGCGCCCACCGACGACGACAGCGCGCCGCCGGCCCACTGAGCGCCGGCCGATGTGCGCCCCCGCCGCCGAACTGCAGGGTCACATCCTCACGCCGCAGGGCTGGGTGCGGGGCCAGCTGCAGCATCAGCAAGGCCGCATCGTCGCCGTCGTCGGTGAGCCGGTCGACGAACGCACCGTGGTGCAAGGCGGGCTGCCCCGACTGCTGCCCGGCTTCATCGACCTGCACGTGCACGGTGGCGGCGGCCACGACACCATGGGCGGCGGCGACGCGGCGCTGCAGATGGCACGCACCCATGCCCGCCACGGCACCACGTCGCTGCTGGCGACCACGATGACGGCGCCGCGCGACGAGATCGAGGCCGCCTTGCACGCGCTGGCCCCGTTCGTGACCACGCGTCCGCGCGGCGCGGCCCGGCTGCTGGGCGTGCATCTGGAAGGCCCGTATATCAACTCCGGCAAGCTGGGTGCGCAGCCCGACTTCGCCACCACCGCCACGCTGCAGGAGGTGCTGGCGCTGCACACGCTGGCGCCGCTGAAGCTGATCACGATCGCGCCCGAGATCCCCGGACACCTGGCGCTGATCGTGGCGCTGCGCAAGCACGGCTTCGTGGTCCAGATCGGCCACTCGGCCGGCACCTACGAAGACGGCGTGGCCGCGCTCGAGGCCGGTGCCAGCGGCTTCACGCACCTGTTCAATGCCATGACCGGCCTGCACCAGCGCGCACCGGGCATGGCCGGCGCGGCGCTGGCGCACGCCGAACGCGCCGAGATCATCCCCGACCTGCTGCACGTGCACGCAGGCGCGATCCGCGCTGCGCTGCGCTGCATCCCCGGCCTGTACTGCGTGACCGATTCCACCGCCGCCGCCGGCATGCCCGACGGCGAGTACCGGCTGGGCCGCCACACCGTCACCAAGTGCCTGGGCGGCGTGCGGCTGGCCGACGGCACCCTGGCCGGCAGCACGCTGACGATGGACCAGGCGCTGCGCAATCTCGTCGGCCTGGGCCTGACGCTGGCCGAGGCTTCGCGCCGCACGTCCACGCTGGCGGCCGAGCACCTGGGACTGGCCGACCGCGGCCGGCTGGCGCCCGGCGCCTGGGCCGACGTCGTCCGGCTCGACCGTGACCTGCAGCTTACCGGCGTCGTCGTCGAAGGAGAAACGATTGAGCTCTAGCGCCAGCTCGATGATGCGCACCGAGGCGCTGCAGGCGCCGCAGGCCGTGGCGCGGCTGCTGGCGGCGGACGAGATCGTCTACGGAGCCCTGGCCGCCGACCTGCAGAGCCACGAACCGCAGGCGCTGGTCACGGTGGCGCGCGGCAGTTCCGACCATGCCGCGCACTACATGGGTTATCTGACGATGTCGCGGCTGGGCCGGCTCGTGACCTCGCTGCCGATGTCGCTGGTGACGCTGTACCCGGCCCGGCTGCGCTGCGCCGGGCTGGTGTCGCTGGCGTTTTCGCAATCGGGGCAGAGCCCGGACCTGGTGGCACCTGCGCGCTTCTTTGCCGCAGGCGGCGCGCGCACCGTGGCCTTCGTCAACGACGCGGACTCACCGCTGGCACGAGCCTGCCAGTGGGTGCTGCCGCTGCATGCCGGCGCCGAAACGAGCGTGGCCGCGACCAAGAGCTTCATCGCCCAGCTCGCCGCCGGGGCCCGGCTGGTGGCTGCCTGGGAGGCGCAGTCCGAAGTTGGCGACACCTCGCTGCGCGAAGCGCTGGCGGCACTGCCCGCCTCGCTGGACGCGGCAACCCGCGGCGATTGGCAAGCCGCGCTGCCGGTGCTGAAGGAAGCCGACCGCCTGTTCGTCGTCGGCCGTGGCCCGGGCCTGGCAGTGGCGCTCGAGGCGGCACTCAAGTTCAAGGAAACCTGCGGCCTGCAGGCCGAGGCATTCTCCGGCGCCGAATTGCGCCACGGGCCGATGGCGCTGGTGGACGAAGGCTACCCGCTGCTGATCTTCGCGCCACGGGGGCCGGCGCAGGCCGGGCTGCTGGAACTGGCGCTGGACATGCGCCAGCGCGGCGCGCGCGTGCTGCTGGCCGCGCCAGCCGGCACGCCGGGCGCGCAACTGCCGCTGGTGTACACCGGGCACGAGGACCTGGACCCGATCGCGGCTATCCAGTCCTTCTACCTGATGGTGGAGCAGCTCGCGCGCGAGCGCGGACTGGACCCCGACGCGCCGCGCCACCTGGCGAAGGTCACGCGCACCCGCTGACGGCCGCGTGCCGGTCACCGGCTCAGGCTGCGCAGAAAAGCCGCCAGGTCGGCCGCCTGCTGGAGCGTCAGGTCCAGCCGGCGCAGGATGCGTTCGCCGTCGGCGTGCAGCCGTTCCTCGTTCAGCGCCGAATAGTGCTGCACCACGTCCTCGATGCTGGCCAGGCTGCCGTCGTGCATGTAGGGCGCGGTATGCACGAGCTGGCGCAGCCCCGGCACGCGGAATTCGCCGAAATGCCGCGGCTCGATGATCACGTGCCGCGTCGCCACGGCGCGTGCGTCGGCCGCGCCGGCGTCGTCGTGCGGCCCGAGCCGGTTCATGCGGCTGGCCAGCAGTTTCTGCAGGCCGCCATGGCGGCCGGGATCGACGCCCCCGGGCACGAAGAAGGGCACGCCGATATCGGCGAATTCGCCGTTGCTGAAGGTCGCTCCGGCGTGGCAGACGCTGCAGCGCGCTTCGCCGACGAACAGGCGCAGGCCGCGCTGCGCGGCTGCCGGGTAGCGCGCCGCGGCCGCGCTGTCGCCGCGCGCCAGGGCGTCGCGGAAGTCGTCGAAGGGCGTGCGCGGCGAGACGAGAGTGGCCTGCCAGGCGGCCAGCGCCTTGGCCACGTCGACCACCACCTGCTCGTCGTCGGTACCGGGCGCGATGCCGAAGGCGGTGCGGTAACCGGCGGCCAGACGCGGCTCACGGCGCACGGTGGCGGCCAGCGTTTCCAGCCGCTGGCCCATCTCGCCGGCCTGCAGCAGCGGCGACAGGCTGGCCGCCCACAGGCTGTCGTGGGCGCCGTCCCAGCCGAACCAGCGCTGCTGCGCCACGTCCAGCAGCGTGGGCGTATTGCGGATGCCGTCGGCGCGGCCCTTGGCGACGCGCCGGCCGTCCTGGAAGGCCAGCGGCGGCTGGTGGCAGCTGGCGCAGGAGACGTCGCCGCCGGCCGAAAGGCGCGGGTCGAAAAACAGCCGGGCGCCGAAATCGATGGCGGCGCGCTGTCCGTCGACGCGGTTGGCCGCATCGCGCACGCCCGGCGTCGGCCAGGGGCCGTGGGAGAGGATGCGCTCGCGCTCGGTGGCGCTGAAGTCCAGCAGCGTCTGCGCAGGCGCCGGGGTGGCCGCCAGCGTGGTCAGTGCGAGAACCCAAGGTGCGACGCGGGCCACCATGGCCGCACGGGTCCGCGGCGCCAGCGCCTTGAACGCGACAAGACCCGCCGGCAATGTCATGGCAGCGTGACCGACTGCCGCAAGCTTTGCGTGACGCCGGCCGCCTCGACGTCCAGCCGCAATTCCCAGCGCCCGGCCATGTGCCACAGCAGGCCCTCGACGCGCCACTGGCCGCTGCCCAGCGGCTGCATGCTGGGCCGGTAGTTCATGCCGTGCCGGTGTTCGGGCATGGTGGCGTCGACACGCAGCAGCCGCGCCTCGGCCGGGCAAAGCGTCACGATCAAGGCAAACGGGCGGCTGACGGCGATGGGCGCCGGCTCGGCACGCCACGCCAGCTGGATCGGGCCGCTGTCCAGGCGCGCGCCGGCCTCGGGCGGCGGCGGACAGGCGGCAAAGGCTGGCACGGCGGCGCCAAGCAGCCAGGCCAGCGGAATGCGCGACGGCTTCAAGGCGCCCGCGGCGTCAGCATGCTGCCGAACAGCGCCTCGCCGTTCTTCCACGCGATGCGCTCGGCCACGGCCGGCGGCAGGTCGGCCAGCCACTGGCGCGACCAGCGCGCATGTTCGACCACGAAATGCCAGCGCTCGGGCGTGAAGGTGTCGGTGCCGACCAGGAAGCGGTCGGGGAACTCCATGAAGGCCGCGCGCCAGCCTTCGTCGACGCGGCCCATGGCGGCGTGGTCGCTGCGGAAGGCCAGGTCACACCACAGGTTCGGGTGTTTGCGCAGCATCTCGCGCACCCTCTCCGGGCTGTCGAAGCCGGAGTGTGCCCACAGGATGCGCGCCTGCGGATCCTGCCTGAACTGGCGCTCGATGGCGTCGGCGTCGGAGTGCGAATGCAGGAACAGCTTGTATTCGCGCGCCAGTTCGACCACGCGGCGCACCACCGGCAAGTCGGCGTCGGCGCCGTAGACGTGGTATTCGCCTATGGCCACGTAGCGGTACTGCTTCAGCCGCGACTCGAGGTGCGGCACGATGCTGGCATCGTTCACCCAGGTGCCGATCTCGCCGCGGCTGCGGTACGGGCGCAGCGAGGGCAGCACCAGGTCGGGGGCCTCGGCGTACAGCATCTGCGTGCCCTCGTCGCTGCTGCTGGAGACCAGGGCCCGCTTCAGCCCGGCCTGGCGCAGCAGTGCCACGGCTTGCCTGGGTGGCAGGCGCTCCCAGGCGTCGTGGCTGTAATGCAGGTGGGCATCGAAGATGGGCAGCGGCGCCTGCGCCGTCGCCGGCGCGGCCAGGGAGGCCGAGGCGACGAGCAGCGCGACCAGGGCGACCCGGCGGCCTGCGTGGCGGGGCAAGCTGGATTCAGGCATGGACGCTCCCGGTGGTTGCAGTCGCGATGGTATTGAAGCCGCCCCGTCCCCACACGCGGCCGTGCCTTGTGGTAATCGTCGCGCGTTCACCAGCGCGTTGAATTGCCCCTTGAAAGGCTGCGAGCGGGCCCTATAATGCTTCTGCTAGCACTCGCAATCGTTGAGTGCTAACAGCCGGGGTTCATGCTGATGCATCTCCGGCCATCGCATGTGAGCGAGGACAAACTTCCTTTGATCCTTGCAGTGTGCCTACTTCGACTCCCAAGGAGAACTTATGAAACTTCGTCCTTTGCACGATCGCGTGATCGTCAAGCGCCTGGAACAGGAAACCAAGACCGCCTCCGGCATCGTCATCCCCGACAACGCCGCCGAGAAGCCCGACCAGGGTGAAGTCCTGGCCGTGGGCCCGGGCAAGCGCAACGACAAGGGCGACTTCGTGGCCCTGAATATCAAGGTCGGCGACCGCGTCCTGTTCGGCAAGTACAGCGGCCAGACCGTCAAGGTCGACGGCGACGAACTGCTCGTGATGCGCGAAGAAGACCTGTTCGCCGTGGTCGAGAAGTAATTTCTCCCACCCGACGATCCACCCCCCTGAACTGAATCCGGAGAAATACACATGGCAGCAAAAGACGTCATCTTTGGCGCGGACGCGCGTCACCGCATGGTCGAAGGCGTGAATATCCTGGCCAACGCGGTCAAGGTCACGCTCGGCCCCAAGGGCCGCAACGTCGTGCTCGAGCGCAGCTTCGGCGCCCCCACCGTCACCAAGGACGGTGTCTCGGTGGCCAAGGAGATCGAGCTCAAGGACAAGCTCCAGAACATGGGCGCGCAGATGGTCAAGGAAGTCGCTTCCAAGACCAGCGATGCCGCCGGTGACGGCACCACCACGGCCACCGTGCTGGCGCAGAGCATCATCCGCGAAGGCATGAAGTTCGTCGCCGCCGGCATGAACCCGATGGCCCTCACGCGCGGCATCGACAAGGCCGTCACGGCCCTCATCGAGGAGCTGAAG